>Ga0194127_10000466_pt1 | contig 64239 bp, 61 predicted proteins | sample TA2KigC100mmetaG_FD_148624 | JGI IMG/M metagenome (GOLD analysis project Ga0194127, IMG submission 148624) | Freshwater microbial communities from Lake Tanganyika, Tanzania - TA2015036 Kigoma Deep Cast 100m | ecosystem: Environmental > Aquatic > Freshwater > Lake | place: Tanzania: Lake... | reverse complement strand
CACCACCATCGGCGTCGGAATCAATCACGAGCGATGCACGACCACGGACGTTGGCGAATCTCATGAGTGTCGAGGGTAGTCTCGGCGAGGAAGCGGACACCCTCGCAGAGCCCACATTGGAGTCATCGTGACGTCACCAATCAGATTCGCGCACGTGGTGCTGAAAACCACGAGGTATCGCGAGATGTTGGACTGGTGGCTACTGGCGCTCGGAGCATCGGTGCGTCACGGCAACGATTTCATCAGTTTCATCTCGTACGACGATGAGCACCACCGGTTGGCCATCGTCAACTTTCCAGGGCTTGCTGCGGCTGATCGCCAGTCGAGCGGGGTAGAGCATTTCGCGTTCACCTTTGGGTCGTTGGATGATCTCTTCGCGAAGTTTCTCGAACTAAGGAAGCATGGCGTGACGCCGTATTGGACGATCAATCACGGCATGACTCTCTCGGCGTACTACCGCGACCCGGACGGAAATCAGGTGGAGTTTCAGGTGGATGCGATGTCCAACCGGGATGCCGACTCGTTCATGAACTCGCCGGTCTTTGCGGCAAACCCGATTGGCGTCGACGTGAACTTCGATGACTTGATCGCTCGGCGCGAATCAGGTGAAGCCGCCGAGTCGCTCCTCGCTTATCCCCTGAAAGATTAGAAGTCGCTCAGGGTCGACGGATACGCGGCCACGCGCCGACATTGCTGATCGCTGCAACAGTGCTCGCCATTGCCTCGGGTGCAACGGGGTGGCTGATCAAGAAACCCTGTGCCTTCAGGCATCGCAATTCACCGAGCACTTGCAATTGACGCACGCTCTCGACACCCTCGGCGACCATGTCGAGGTTCATCGACTCGCACATGGCGATGATGGTGCGCACCAGAGAACGCGCGTCATCGTTGTCGGCAACACCATTGATGAATGATCGGTCGATCTTGAGGCGATGTATCGGAAACTTCTGCAACAGCGATAGCGACGAGTATCCGGTTCCGAAATCGTCGATCGCCACGCGCACGCCGAGATCGCCGAGTTTGGTCAGCGTCGAAAGTGCCTGATCGGGTTGGGCGATCATCACACTCTCTGTGACCTCCAACCACAATTGGCGCGCGGGAATGTGTGCACGGGTGAGGGCTTCACTCACCACGTTGACAAAATTGGGGTCACTCAACTGGCGTGGCGAAACGTTGACGGCCATGGTCGCGTCGCGCGGGCTGACCCCGGCCGCGATCCATTCGCCGAGATGGGTGAGAGCCTCAAGCAGCGCCCACGAACCGATCGGCACGATGATGCCCGTTTCTTCGGCAATCGGGATGAACTCTGCCGGCGACACCGTGCTGCCGTCTTCGCGATCCCATCGCATGAGCGCCTCAAAACCAACCACCTCGCCGAGGGACACGTCGATGATCGGCTGATGAACGAGCCGAAGTTCGCGACGTTCGAGGGCGCGATACAAAGCCGTCTCGACGGCCAACCGCTGCGTAACGCTGGCCAACATCGACTCATCGAAGATGGCCACGCAGTTGCGACCTGACTCCTTCGCGCGGTACATCGCGGTGTCGGCATGACGCAACAAATCATCCGCATTATTCGTTACCGACGGTCGGTAGGTCGACACGCCGATGCTCGCGGAGACGAAGACGTCGCCTTGCCGGAGCGCGAGGGGCTCGTGAAACGACTCGAGAACCCGGTCGGCGAGCACCATTGCTTCGCTCGGACCCTTGGATTGCGGGTCCAAGACCACGAACTCATCCCCTGAGATGCGGCCGACCACGCAGTGTGACGGCAACACCATGCGTAGTCGCTCGGCGACAGCGACGAGCACATCATCGCCAGCGGAGTGACCGAGGCTGTCGTTGATGTTCTTGAATCGGTCAACGTCGATGAACAACACGGTTGGTTGGCGACTGTCACGCCACGCCGTTCGCAGCGCCGTGTCGACATGCTCCAGCATCAGGCTGCGATTGGGTAAGCCAGTCAATGCGTCGGTTTGCGCACTCGTTATCAAACGTGCCTGCAACGTGGCATTTGAACGAACTGCAATGATCACGCGTGCGAGCACGGCGATGGACAGAACGATGAGCGACCCGCCACGCACGATTCGGTCGCGCGTATCGACTGCGTCGATTGCCACAAAGACCGTGATCGGCACCGCCAAACCAGCAGTAACGAGCACAAGACGACCCGCTATAGGACGAGTCGCCCGATAAGCGCCTTGCGCCGTGAGATTGCGCACGCCGGGGTGCAGAAGGGTGCCTGCGGCAGCAAACAGCGCCAACACGTACGGTGAGTTGCGCACTGCGAGTGGTACATCCAACCGCTCGGCGTCACTGAGCGCCCACAACATGTCGCCCAGGAGGGATGAGATGACAGCCGCTGTTGCCAGCCAGATCACCGCGCTGTTGTCGGAGTCACCGAGCAACAGTGTGACGAGCAGGAACAGAACGATGGCTGACAGCGAGAACGTCAATCCTTTGATGAGCACGACGGCAGGTTCGCTTCCCGACACATCGAAGAGCGCACGAACCACGAAGATCCACATCACAAGCCAGGCGCCGAGAGCCAGGATGGAAGCATCGGCAATCACACCGATGGGATCGCGCCCGATGCGTCGTTGCAGGACGATGAGTAGTCCGCCGACCAGAGTCAACTGCACGATGAGCGAACACAGTTCAGCTGCCGTATGGGCGAGTTCACCCCGCGGGGCAGCGGACAACACTTGCTCGACTCCAACGGAGGTGACAATGACGACGAAGCCAACGAGGATTCGGCGATCGAGTCGATTGTGGCGGGTGGCGACAACGATTGCTGCCACTACGGCAAGCACCGCGACGGGGTAGAAGACACTGCTCAGGGGCTCGTTGCGCGACACTGCTTGGGTGACGGCCAAGAGCAAGCCTGCCGCGGTAAGGACCCATGCCGTTCGTTCAAGCGTGCGAATCGTCACGCCAACATCACCGCCACCACGGTACTGAATCCGCCGCTTCGCACTTCATCTTCTGTACTCTCGAAGCAGGCGGAGGCCGATCAGCGCTGGGTAATGCCCGGCAAAAGGAGCCTCGTGTTCATCACTCGCCATACGCGACTTGGTGACGTGGACTTGCGTGACCGACTGTGGGAGTTCTACCGGCGGTCGTATGCAAACAACCCCCTGCATCCCTTCACTGAACTTGTCAATCGGTCGGAGTTCGATGAATGTCTCTTGAACTCCACCAACCGCGTCTGGGTGGTGTGGGAGGAGAACCGTCCGGTGGTGATGACGTTGATCGCGACCGACATCACTGCAACACGTTGGCTGAACCCCGACTATTTCCGCCGTAACTACGCCGATCGAATGAAGAAAGGTCTCGTGCACTACGTGATGTGGGTGGTGGTCGACCCGGATGTAGAGATTCGTGGAGCAAACATCGCCCTCGCGAAGGAAGCATTGGCGGCTGAGGCACGCGACGGTGCGTTCTTGGTGTTCGACCTGCCCGACACGCACCAGCCAACCGATGAACGCGGGGCCGCGGCGTTGATGCTGCGCATGGCGCGGATCGTCGGGGATGTGCAATTGGTTCCATTGTCAGCGCAGCGCTTCTACGCGCTCGACTTCACGGCCAATCCTGTTGACGCCGATCATGACGTCACCGACGAGCAGGCACGCAGCGTCAACCACTGAGCGCTGCGGATAGCCTGAGAGGAGCAATGGGTACCCCCGCGGCATGAGCGTCGCATCTCCCGCCACGACCGTGGTCGTGCCCGGTTCTCATGTCATGGCTGCGCTGCTTGGCGAGCGTGACGAATTGTTGAGAATCGTCGAGCAGTCCTTTCCCAGCACCCGCATCGTGGCTCGCGGCAACGAAATCAGTGCGGTCGGACCGGAGTCTTCGGTTGTCGGACGGTTGTTTGAAGAGCTCTCGGAATTGTTGCAGCGTGGTGAGCACGTCGATCGTGTCGTCCTGGGGCGGGCAATCGACATGGTGCGTAGCGACGTGAGCCCCAGCAGTGTTCTTACCGCCGACATCGTGAAGGTGGGGCAAAGTCGACCCGTGCGCGCCAAGACCGCCGGTCAGCGCCGCTATGTGGACGCGATCGCGGAGCATGTCATCACGTTCGCCCTAGGACCAGCCGGCACGGGCAAGAGTTGGTTGGCGGTGGCGATGGCGGTGCAGGCGCTGCACGCCAAGACCGTCAATCGAATCATCCTCACGCGCCCGGCGGTCGAGGCCGGCGAACGCCTCGGTTTCTTGCCTGGTGATTTGATGGCAAAGATCGATCCCTATCTGCGACCCTTGTACGACGCCTTGCACGACATGGTTGGTGCAGAGCACGCCCAGAAGTACCTTGAGCGTGGAGTCGTTGAGGTTGCACCGCTGGCGTTCATGCGCGGACGAACCCTGAACAACAGTTTCATCATCCTGGACGAAGCGCAAAACACGACACCCGAGCAAATGAAGATGTTCCTCACTCGCATCGGTTTTGGTTCGAAGGTCGTCATCACCGGCGACACGACGCAGGTCGATGTTCCGGATGGTCGCAGCGGACTCGGCGGGTTGGAGCGCGTCCTCACCGGCATAGATGGTCTCACGTTCGTGCATCTGGACTACGGCGATGTGGTGCGCCACAAGATCGTCGCTGACATCGTGGCGGCCTACGAGAGATCCGGCGAGCAGGCTGCGGCGAGACTTCGAAAACGCCGTGAGTGAGCGTCCGCGATCCACAGCGCCGCGCCGCGTTGGTGGCGACGGAGTCGTCGATGTATTCGTCTCGAACGAACAGACGGATGTCGAGCTCGACCTCCTGCGCTGGCAGGGTCTGGCGACTGCGGTGCTCGCAGCCGAAGGCGTGCGCGGTCAGGCGGAAATGGCGCTGCTGTTCGTATCGCGGGAGTCCATCACCGAGATGAACCGTATCCACATGGGCCACGATGCACCGACGGACGTGCTGGCGTTTCCCATCGACATGGTCGACAATTCGCGTGCTGCAGGCCCCACCGCCAGCTCGGCAACGCCGGTGTTGGCGCGCACTGACGTGAGCGAACTCCCGTTACTCGTCGGTGACGTCGTGGTGTGCCCGCACGTCGCAGAAGCACAGGCGCACTCACATGCCGGGTGTCTGGATGATGAACTTGCATTGCTCATAACTCACGGCATTCTGCACGTGTTGGGCTACGACCATGACAATGAAGTGAACGCCACGCGCATGCGTACTCGCGAGCGAGGTCTGCTGGAGGAACTGCACTGGTTGGGTTCTGCGCCCGCGGTGTTCACACAGGGCTACTGATGATGTCAACGAAACTACTCGCCGCAACTCCGACCAACGCCGACATCTGGATCATCGTCGTCATCGGCATCCTGCTCGTCGTCCTCACGCTGCTCGCCTTGGCGGAAATGTCGCTGGCACGCATCACCAAACAGAAGGCTGAGGCGCTGCACAAAGAGGGTCACCGGCGCGGGGCACTGCTCGTGCGGTTGGCGAGCGATCCGACGCGCTGGGTGAATCCGCTGCTGCTCACCGTCAACATCTTGCAGACCGTGCAAGCCACGCTCACGGGCGTGGTGTCCAATCGACTGTTCGGCGCCCCAGGTGTGGTGATTGGCGTCTTCCTCAACGTTCTGTTGTTCTTCGTTCTCGCCGAGGCCGTGCCCAAGACCTATGCGGTGCTGTACTCGGTGCGTGGCGCCACGATGACGGCACCGCTCGTCTCGGTATTGACGGCGTTTTGGCCGTTGCGCATTGCGTCGAGCGCCCTCATTCGCATAACGAACCTCATCGTGAAGGGTCGCGACCTCGAGCAGGGGCCCTTCATCAGCGAGACGGAGTTCCTCGGCATCGTGGAAGCAGCGGCGAAGGATGCCGTCATCGAAGTCGAAGAAAAGGACTTGATCAAGTCGGTGATTCAGTTCGGTGACACTGTTGTGCGTGAGGTGATGCAACCGCGCGGTGAGGTTGTTACCGTCGCAGACACCGACACGGTGTCAGAGGCGCTCGCTGTTGCGCTGGAGCATCAGTTCAGTCGCATCCCGGTGTTACGAACGAACGACGACGACATCGACGACGTCGCCGGTGTGCTCAACACGAAGGACCTCATGCAAATGGAGCGTGACGGCAAGGGCAGTACGGTCGTCACCAGGGTGATGCGCGAACCGCATGTCGTTCCGGAGGGCAAACTGGTCGCCGAATTGATGCGCGAAATGCAGCGTTTGCAGTTTCATATGACGATCGTCGCCGACGAGTACGGCGCTTTTAGCGGAATCGCAACCCTTGAAGACTGTCTCGAGGAACTCGTTGGGGAGATCGGCGACGAGCACGACGATGCCGACACCCGATTCAAACTGCAGCCCAACGGGATAGCGCTCGTCGACGGTTCCGTCACCGTTGACGACGTCAATGCAAAACTCGGCACGACCATTGATCAGTCGGAATACGACACCATCGGGGGCTACTTGTTTGGTGCGATTGGGCGCATGCCGCGAATCGGTGATGGAGTTGACGAGTCAGGCTTTCGCATCTGTGTCGAGGAGCTTGAAGGTCGGCGCATCACCGTCGTTCGCTTCGTCGCCACGAACCCACAGGGCTAGGGTCGTCGTATGAACATTTCGTTGCAAGGGAAAGTTGCGCTGGTCACCGGTGCGTCTCGTGGCATTGGCAAGGCAATCGCCAGACAGTATGCGGCGGCAGGGGCGAAGGTGATGATCTCGTCACGCAAAGAAGACGCACTACGGGCCGCAGCCAAAGAGATGACCGGCGATGTGGAGGTGTTTGCCGCGAATGCCGGAGACGTCGAAGCCGGTAAAGCGTGCGTGATGGCGACGCTGGAGCGTTTCGGGGCGCTCGACATCCTCGTCAACAACGCGGCGACGAATCCCTACATGGGTCCGACGCTGGAAATCGATGAATCGCGCTACGACAAGACGTTTCAGGTCAACTTGCGCGGTCCGTTGTTCTGGTGCAAGGCGGCATGGGAAGCACACATGAAGTCGCACCCCGGCGTCATCCTCAACATCGCCTCAGTTGGCGGCTTGCGTGCGGAAGGTTTTCTCGGGGTCTACAACCTCACGAAAGCTGCGCTCATCCACATGACTCGTCAGTTGGCAGGTGAGTTGGGTCCGACGCGTGTTGTCGGCATTGCACCCGGTCTTGTGAAGACCGACTTTGCCGCGGTGCTCGTGGAGAACTTCGGCGAACGTCTGGCCGGTCAGTTGCCGACGAAGCGTCTCGGCGAGCCTGCCGACATCGCCAACCTCGCCCTGTTCTTGGCGAGCGACAAGGCGAGTTGGATTACCGGAGAAACCTATGTGATCGACGGTGGTGCAGGGGTGCGCTCAGGCGCCATATAGATCCTGGCGTATGCCAAGAGGCGTGGCGCGCCGAACAACAGTACGACGCCGAGGAACATCGCCGAGGCGAGGTACGTGGCTCGTAGTCCGAAGTGGAAGGCGATTTGGCCGCCGAGGATCGCGCCGATTGCCGAGGTGCCGGTGCCAAGAAATCGGTAAACGCTATTTACACGACCAAAGAGGTCGGCGGGAATCAGCCGCTGTCGCAAACTCACCGTCAGCACGTTCCAGACCGTTCCAAAGACGGCCATCAAGACACCCGCAATCACAACTGCCCATACGCGCGGCAGAGCCCACGGGATAATTTCCAGCGCGGCAAACATCACGTACGAGAGAACGATCGCCGCACTCTGACCGAGTCGCTTCGCAATTCGTGATCCAAGAAGTCCGCCGGCAATCGAGCCAATTGCGGAGGTGGCGAGCAAGAATCCAAAGCCGCGCGGTCCAAGACCGAGTTCGTCGCGCGCATACTTGGCAAATATTGAGTGCGCGAACATGTGGCACATGTTCGCCGCACCCAGCATGAGCGCAAGCAGCCGCAGGAACGGATGTTGCCACAGCCAAACGAGACCAGTGCGGATTTCTTGGATGAACGATGTTTCGGTTGCTGCCGCAGGTTTCGGGATTCTCGGTGCAACCCGAATCGACGCGATGAGCGCAGCCGCTATGACGAGTGCCGCGGCCTGCAGGCCGAATGGTGCGGCAATCGCGGCGACAAACAACCAAGCTCCGAGCGGCAGACCGATGAAGGAGTTCGTGGCGACTTCGGCTGCGTACAGGCGTCCGTTGGCCCGCTCCAATTGATCGGCCGCGACAATTGATGGCAGGAACGCCTGCGCTGACATGTCGAACAGCACTTCACAGATGGCAAGTGTGAGCACGACAGCGATGAGCATCCATATGTTGATGACGTCGGTCAGGATCGCGAGAGTGAGAACGGCGAACAGCAATGCCCTCACGATGTTGCTCCACGCCATGATGTTTCGTCGCTCGTGACGATCGATGAACACTCCGGCAGGAAGGCTGAGCACCAACCAGGGCAACATCGCCGCGAAACTGACGGTGCTGATGAGGCGTGCATCATCGGTGAGGGAGAGCGCCAGCAGCGGAGCCGCGGCGGCGACGACTCCATCACCGAGGTTCGAAGTGGTCGTCGCTGCAAAATGTCGCCAGTACGTGGCAGGCAACCTCGAACTGGGCGTCGCGCTCATTGTCGTGCCACGACTGGTGCCGGCAGGTCGGCGGCCAACACCTTCCCCAGGCTGTTGCGAGGTATTCGGTCGATGATCGCCATTCGTTGCGGAGCGCAATAGGCCGCCAGCGTCTCTTTGACGTGACTGCGCAGCGCATCGAGCGACGGTGGATGGTTCTTCTCCTTCGGCACGACCCAGGCGCACACTGACGAACCCCACTCAAGATCAGACACTCCACGCACGGCAACATCGGCGACGAGTGGGTGTTCGCGCAGTCGCTGCTCCACGACATGCGGCCACACCTTGTTCCCGCCAGTGATGATGAGGTCGTCACGTCGTCCGTCAATTCGCAGGAGTCCCTCAACCATCGCCCCGAGATCGCCGGTGCGCAACCAACCACTCTGAACGTCGAGTGATCCGAAGCGATACGCACGAGCCAGGGTTGGCGAGCGCAATAGCACCTCGCCCTCGTGCAGTCTGACCTCTACATCACGAAGCGGACGACCGTCGTAGACGACGCCTCCTCCCGTCTCGGAAAGGCCGTAGGTGGCAATCGCGTTGGAGGGAAGCGCGCCGCTTCGTGCACCACCGACGAGCACGCAAGCCCAGTCGTCGAATCGGTGTCGAGACAGGTGCGTCGGCACCACGGCGGTGTGCGATGCGCCGGACTCTCTCGCCACACGAATCGACTCTTCATCGACATGGGACGCGAACGAGAGTGGTGTCTGTTGCTGGCGCGCGCGGAAGATGACGCTGAACCCACCGATATGTGCCGGCGGTAGGCAAAGCCACCAGTGACTGCTGCTGTTTAGCCCGAGCCGCTCAGCGACCCGGTCGGCGTGGGCCTGCAGCGTCGCGTGCGTGTGGATGACTCCCTTGGGTTGACCGGTCGAACCGCTGGTGGCGATGACGAGTGCGTCATCGACGGCCAAGGGAGTCAGCGGACCAACCATCGCGTTGTCCGGGCTCTCCACGCCAGCGAGCGACTCGGTGCCTGACTCGCCGATCATCTCGTCCGCGGCAAGAGTCAAAGCCAGTCTGCGTCGGGCGGATGGCAACATTCGTTGATCAAGCGGGAGCACGACGTCACCTTGCTGCCAAATTCGTTCGATCGTTTGTACGAGTGCATCGCCAATTGGCATGTCGACGGCGATGAGTTTTGGCACGGCGCTCACGCTATTGCGCACTATCGTGCGTACCCGATGACGACGCTCGCGCAGTGGGTGAGTGGAGCCCGACCGCGCACGCTGCCTGCCGCCATCGTGCCCGTGCTGATTGGTGTGGCCGTTGCGGTCGAACAGTCAAGCGGCAGCACGCCGTCGGTAGCCGTCTCCATTTTCGTCATCAACGGACTTCTCGCGCTGGTCGTGAGTCTTGCCCTGCAGGTCGCTGTCAATTACGCGAACGACTATTCAGACGGGGTGCGTGGCACCGACGATCGGCGCAGTGGACCCTTACGACTCGTCGCTTCGGGGACCGCGTTGCCGAATGCTGTTAAGCGCGCAGCGCTGTATGCGTTTTTTGTTGCGGGTCTTGGTGGTCTCGTGCTTGCTTCAAGAACGACATGGTGGCTGGTTCCGCTCGGTCTCGCGTGCATGGCCGCAGGTTGGACGTATACCGGTGGGCCTCGTCCCTATGGATACGCCGGACTCGGTGAACTCTTCGTCTTCGTATTCTTCGGTCTCATTGCCACGGCTGGCACCACGTTCGTCATCGTCGAGGATGTGTCGCGGTTGAGCCTGGTCGCGGGTTGTGTGGCGGGGTTTCTCGCCACCGCGTTGCTCGTCGTCAACAACATTCGGGATATTGCCACGGATCGCGAGAGCGGAAAGCGCACGCTCGCCGTGCGACTCGGTGATCGACGCGCACGAATCGGCTATGTGCTGTGTTACGTCGGGGTGGCTGTGTCCGTTGCAGCGGCAGCGTTGGAGGTTCCGCTTGCGGTCATCGGGCTCGTGGGGCTGCTCGCCGCGCTGCCCGCGATTTCCACCGTGCGCTCGGCTGCATCGGCCAGCGAGCTGGTGCGGGCGCTCGGGATGACCGCTCGGGTGCAAGTGGTTGTCGGCGCGTTGTTCGCGCTCGGCATCATCGTTGGCTAGTGAGCCATTCGAGGATTGCATCGACGACCGCGAGCGGCATTGCCTGTGGCGCGCCGTGCCCAGCACCCGTGATGAGCGTCAACGTCCCGTGAGGTGCGGTGCTGGCCAGGCGTCGGGCGAGCGCCACGTACTTGAGGTCGAGTGAGCCGGCGATGGCGAGCAGAGGACGCGTGCTCGTGCGGAGGTCGTCCCACAACGGCCGTTGACGTCCCTGTCCGCAGTTGCGCAGGCTCTCCGCCAAACCTGCCACGGTGTTGCCCAAACGGTCGGGGAGACCTGCCTGGTCTCGGGGGAGGTCGGCAAACAGCGGCTGGGCCAACCACTCGTCAAGAAATGCGCCAACCCCGATGGCTTCCAAACGTCGAGCCAACGTCTCGTCGGCAGTGACTCGCGCTTGTCGCTCCGACTCGGTCTCCAGCCCGGCCGTACCGCTGATCGAAATGACGCCCTGCACGATCGCCGGATGGTCCACCAGTGCGCGTAATGCAACTCGCGCACCGAGTGAGTAGCCGACATAGACGGCGCCACCACCTGTCGCAACCAACAAACGAGCGGCCTCTTCTATCGGTGTTGCGATGTGGGCTGACTCGCCGTGACCGGGCAAATCGACGAGCACGCAGCGCAGACTCTCATCGCGCTTGCACAGCTCGTGGGCAATCGGTCGCCACATCGATCGCGTCTGGGTGAAACCATGACTGAACACGACGACGCGGGTGCCGTTTCCGATCGATTCATGGGCGAGTCCGTTCGTCACGAAGCTGCGAGACGCTTGAGTAACCGGACGAAAGTCGTCGAATCCTGCGCACCAGGCACGGCGAACGAGTCGTTGATGACGAACGTTGGCACAGCGGTGATGTCGTGCGCAGCGACCCACGCCAAGTCGTCCGTGACCCATCGCAGGGATGGCTCATCTGGGACGTCGGACGACAGTTGCTCGCCGAGTGTGGGATGAGAAAAGCCGGCTCGCGCGGCGCACTCCACCAGGGTGTCAACACGCGAAATGTCCACGCCGTCGATGAAATAGGCGCGCATGATCGACTCGTTGACGCGCGACTGCAAGTTGTCGAAACCTTTTTGACTCCCGGCAGATTGCGGATTCTCCAGGGCTTCGTCGCCGTGCCGTGCGACAATCTTCAGCAAGCGGTGGGCCCGCGTGGTGTTGGCACGAATCGCCTTGTGCATCGCAAAGCCGATGCCCTCCTCGGCCGCCACTTTCGTCACGTTGGCAAGAATCTCGTCGGCGCGCTGTTCGCCGCCGAATCTCTTGGCGTAGGCCTCACGCACGGGGAGCGGTGAATCCAACGGAGCCGTGGGGTCGAGCAGAAAGGCCCGGTAACTCACCTGCAGCTCAAGGGTCACACCCTCGTCGGCAAGGCTGGACACGGCTCGCTCAAACCGGCGTTTCCCGATGTAACACCAGGGGCACACGACGTCGGAAGCAATTTCCACTCGCATTGATGCCACGATAGAGGCATGCAATCGGCTGACGTGACCGCCACGTTCTGCGCCACATTGGTGGATGAATGGTGCTCGCTGGGTGTGCGTCACGCAGTGCTGTCGCCCGGGTCCCGTTCGACGCCGATGGCTCTGGCGCTGAGCAATGCGGTGGAGTTGCGATATGAGGTGTTTCACGACGAACGCAGCGCGGCCTTTGCGGCCTTGGGTGCGGCGAAAGCAAGTGGCAAGCCCACCCTTTTGCTGTGCACGTCGGGAACTGCGGCAGCAAATTTCTATCCCGCGGTCATCGAGGCTTCGCATGCCGAGATTCCGCTGATCGTGTTGACAGCCGACCGTCCACCGGAGCTGCAGGGTGTCGGTGCTCCGCAGACCATCGATCAGAAGCACCTGTACGGGGGTGTCGTGCGCGCGTACCTCGATTTGGGCGTCGCCGACGATGAGCGAAGCGATGAGTGGCGGCGAGCGGCACGACGCGCGTACGCGAATGCGATGGGTGAGCGACCAGGTCCCGTGCAGATGAACCTGCCGTTTCGTGAGCCGCTCGTTGGAGTCGTCGGTCCGCTACCAGCTCGCGATGAATGGAGCCGTGCTTCGCGATCCAAACCCATCGGCACTGAGGCGTTGTCGAAGATCGGTTCACGACTGCGTGGCCGACGTGGTGTCATCGTCGTTGGTGAGCGCGGGGTTGCACGGGAAGCGGTGCAGCAGCTGGCGAGCCGGCTCGCGTGGCCGATACTGGCGGACCCGCTCAGTGGTTGCCGTAGCGATTCAGAACATGCTGTGCGGCACGCAGATGCGTGGCTGCGCGACGGCGACATTGCGGCATCTTTGCGACCCGACGCCGTATTGCGATTCGGAGCCCTGCCAGCGTCAAAAGTGGTGAATGGTTGGCTCCGCGATTCGCGTGCCGAAGTCACCGCCGTGACGAAGTCGCCGTTTCTTATCGACCCTGAGCGCCAAGTATCGATGCACGTGGTGACCGACGCTGATCGGCTGTGCGCAGATCTGCTACAGGTAGTTGCCCCGAGCGAGTCATCCTGGCTTCAGCGCTGGACGACCGCCGAAGCTGCAGCGCGCAGCGTGATAGCCGGACAGTTGGACAACGAGACCGTGCTCAGTGAGCCCGGGATCGCACGGAATGTGCTCGCAGCGTTGCCGTCCGGCTCGCAATTGATTGTTTCGTCATCGATGCCAATCCGTGACGTGGAGTGGTACGGCGCAACATCGAGCCACGTGCGCGTCATGGCGAATCGGGGGGCGAATGGCATCGACGGTGTGGTGTCTACAGCCGTCGGCGCTGCACTGGCGAGCGGGCTGCCTACCGGACTGCTCATCGGTGACGTGGCATTCCTTCACGACTCGAACGGATTCATCGATCTCGTCGAACGACAGGTTGACCTTCGAGTGGTGGTGATAGACAACCGTGGAGGCGGAATCTTCTCGTTCTTGCCACAACGTGACACCCTCGAATCTGATCGGTTTGAGCAACTTTTCGGTACGCCTCACGGCACGGACTTGGCGGCTCTGGCTGCGGCACATGGACTGCGGACAACACACGTCTCAGGTAGCGCCGAACTGCGTTCTTCCGTCGCGCGGCAAGGCCCGCAGGTCATCATCGTGCGTACGGATCGCGACGCGAACGTCGCCCGCCATGCTGAGCTGCAACAGTTGGTGATTGCGGCCGTCAAGGCGGGCTAGTCAGCGGTCGCGCGGGGCAACGTTACGGACGCACGATCGCGGCCAGCATTGCCTGAAACTTTGCTTGCGTCTCGGCGAATTCCGTCTGCGGCTCGCTCTCGGCAACGATGCCACCTCCCGCAAAGAGTCGTGCGCTTCTGCGGTCGGCCGAGAACTCTGCGCATCGAATTGCGACGGCCCATGTGCCGTTGCCGTGACGATCAACCCAGCCGACGGAACCTCCGTAGCGACCGCGCTGCATGCCTTCGTGGCTGGCAATGAGTCGTAGCGCTGTATCGCGCGGATGGCCACCGAGTGCGGGTGTCGGGTTCAACGCAACGACGAGATCAATCACGCTCGGCAGCGGTTGCGACAGCCGCCCTTCGATGCGGGTGCCGAGATGCTGCACATTGGCGACCGCGATGACATCGGGTTCGGGCTGCCAGTCCAGGTACGAGCACCACGGCAGCAACGTGTCGTGCACCATGTCAATCACCACGCGGTGCTCAATCTGATTCTTGGCGCTCGCTCGCAGACCCGCCGCGAGTTGCGCGTCCACACTCGGGTCGCCAGTGCGTGGGCAGGTGCCGGCCAGCGGCAGGCTGCGCACCTCGTCTCCGAGTCGTTCGACCAACAGTTCCGGCGACGCGCCGACGAACCCATCAATGCTGTATCGGTAACTGGATCCGAATGTCGCCTTCAGGCGTCGGAGTAGCGCGTGAATGTCGATCTTCTGCGACGACTCCACAATGATGTCCCGGGCAATGACGGCCTTGGTGATGTCGCCTCGCTGTACCGCGTCTCGGGCCACCGATACGGCGTTGAGATACGTGTCAACGGCGACCCCTGGACGAATCGAGAACGAACTGTCCGTCGCAGGCGCCGGCGCGGAAGTCGTGAGCGTGGTGCGCACCAGTGCCTCGTCAGTGGCGGGGAACGTGACCCACGCATCGCCCGTCACGCTCTTGCCGACCACGATGCGCGGCACGATGGCCACTCGCTCGGTTCCGGCGAAGTTGTGCCAACCCAGTGCAATTCCGTCGGTGCCCGTCGATGCGACGTTGTCATCGCACATCATTTCTGACAACACGGAGCCTGCTTCGTTGAGCGGCACCCGCGCCAGTTCGCCGACACCCGCGAAGCCGACTCCGTTGCGCACGAAGAGAACACCATCGTGGCCGGCAACGTCATTGAGATCGCAATCACCATCGACGAACTCCCGCAGTGGTCGTGTGACGAGCCGCATGATGTGCGTTATCAGCCGCGGGTACCGGTGAGCAACTGCGTTAGACCGCCGGAGAGTTGCCGATGTCGCACGTCGAGAAATCCCGAATCCGTCAGCATGCGTGCCAGGTCGACCGCCGACGGGAGATACGACACACTGCGCGGTAGGTAGCGATAGGCGGGTCCGTCAGACAACAACGCGCCAAGTTTCGGCACGATGTGCCCGAAGTAGATGGTGTTGCCGAGGCGAACGAGCGGATTGGTGGGCACTGATACGTCAAGCAAAGCGACGCGTCCGCCCGACTGCGTGACTCTGGCCAACTCCCCGAAGAATGAAGGCAAGTCGGTGAAGTTGCGCAGCGCGAAACCGCACGTCACGCCATGCACCGAAGAGTCACGAACCGGTAGACGCAGCGCGTCCGCCTGAGTGCGCGGCGCTTCGCTCGTATCGGCGGCCAGCATGCCATAGGAGAAGTCGAACGACAGCGGACGCAACCCCTGGCGTTCGAGTTCACGGCAAAAGTCGCCCGTGCCACTCGCCAGATCGAGCACGAGCGATTTCGGGGGTAGATGCAGAGCCTCGACGGTGGCTTTGCGCCAGCGCACGTCCAATCGAAACGTCATGACGCGGTTCACCAAGTCGTAGCGCGGGGCGATGGCATCGAACATGTCCCGTACGGCGCGGGCTTTGGCGGCGCCGGTGGGTAGTGCGTCGGTGTCCCAGCTGCGCTGCGAACGGGCCATTACGGCAAGGCTACGGTGGGCTCGCCTCGTCGTTCGCGCGTTTCGTCAGGCACACTGGTCACATGATCGACTTCACCTTCCCGCCCGAAGTAGAAGACGTGCGGTTGCGCGTGCGGTCGTTTATGGATGAAGCAGTGCGACCCCGTTGGGACTCCATCGACCAAGGCGACCGCAAGCAGGTGGTGAAAGCAATCGTTGAGCTGCGCAAGAAAGCGCGCGACGAGGTGAAACTTTGGTTGCCCCACATGCCTGCCGAGTGGGGTGGTATGGGACTTGGTCCAACGGCCATGGCCGCCGTTTCGGCCGAGGCGGCGAAGGTTGGCATTGGTCCATTCGTGCTGAACGCGCAAGCGCCTGATGAGGGCAACCAGCACACCTTGTTGCACTGGGCCACGCCCGAACAGAAGGAAAAGTACTTGCGGCCGCTCTGTGAAGGGATGGCGCGCTCGTGTTTTGCAATGACCGAACCCGAGGTCGCGGGGAGTGACCCGACACTGATTCGTACCCATGCATATCAAGACGGCGACGAATGGGTGATCAACGGGCACAAGTGGTTCATTTCTGGGGCGCGCGGGGCGCAGTTTGCGCTGCTCGTGGCCCGCACGGAAGACGACCCGGAGATGCCACAAGCCGCAAACTCGTGCTTCCTGGTTGACATCCCGAGCGAAGGATTCAATATCGTGCGCGACATCGAAACGATGTCGGGCGGACACAATCATTGCGAAATTGAAATCAAGGATCTCCGCGTGCACAACCGCCAGATGTTGGGCGGTCGCGGTCAGGGCCACTTGCTCGGCCAGTACCGACTCGGGCCAGCACGGCTGGCCCACTGCATGCGATGGATTGGTCAGGCAGAGACGGCCCTCGACATGATGGTCGATCGTGCGCTGAACCGCTATTCACATGGTTCGATCCTCGCGGAGAAGCAAGGTATCCAATGGTTGATCGCCGACTCGGCGATGGAGCTCTACCAGTGCAAACTCATGGTGCTGCATGCCGCGTTCAAAATCGAGAATGGTCTGCCGTTCACGTCAGAAGTGTCCATGGCCAAGCACTTCGTTGCCAACAGCCTGTGGCAGATCATCGACCGAGCGATTCAGGTGCATGGAGCGCTCGGATACTCCACCGACACTCCGCTCGCGCACATGCTGCAGCAGGCCCGCTGGAGTCGCTTTGCTGACGGCGCCGATGAGATTCACCAGATGCGCATCGCCCAGCGGACGATTGCCGCCTACAAGGATCACGGCACGACCAAGACAGCGACAGGAGACTTGCCATTGTGAGCACCGCACCGATCTTCGGGGTCTTCATGCCCCAAGGCTGGAAGATGGAACTTGCCGGCATCCCCGATGACCAGGCGAAGTGGGCCAAGGCCGTGGAGATCGCGGTGCGCGCCGAACAACTCGGCTTCGATTCGATCTGGGTGTACGACCACTTTCACAACGTGCCCAAGCCCGCCCACGAGGCGGTATTCGAGTGCTGGACCACGATTGCTGCCATCAGTCAGCGCACCTCGCGAATTCGGCTCGGGCAGATGGTCGGCTGCAATCTTTACCGCGAACCAGCGCTGCTGGCGAAAATCACGTCAACCGTCGATGTCATCAGTGGCGGGCGACTGGATTGGGGGATTGGCGCCGGCTGGTACGAAAACGAGTGCAAGGGTTACGGTTATCCGTTCCCCGTTCCAAAGGAGCGCATCGCGATGTTGCGGGAGTGCGTGGAAATCGTGAAGTCGATGTGGTCAGAGAAAGAGACGACCTATCACGGCAAGTACTACACCCTGGAGCGGGGCAACTGTGACCCCAAGCCGGTGCAAAGGCCGCGACCACCGATCTGGATTGGCGGTGGTGGCGAGCAACTTACGTTGCGAGTGGTGGCGCGTCATGCCGACTACGCGAACTTCGGGGGCACGATCGACGATTTCAAGCGCAAGAAGGCGATCCTTGCCGACCATTGCCGAGACGTCGGACGCAACTTCGACGAGATTCAACTCACGTGGTCGCCCGAGATATTCATGCGCGAGACGGAAGCCGAACTAACACGAGCGGGCTCACGCAGTCTGTGGGGCCATCCGTTGGAACAATGGAAGGCCACTTCACTCGTCGGCACGCCAGAGCAGGTCAGTGAAAAGATCGCCGCCTACCGGGCGCTTGGCTGCGTCGGTTTCGTGCCGTGGTGCGCCGATTACCCGGAGACCACCACGCTCGATCTCTTTGCGGGCGTGGCCAAGAACTTCCGCTAGGAAGCGGTTCTCGAGTCACGACGAACGGCTAGGAGGCGAAAACGACGAGCCGTTACGAGGCGAAGTAGGTGCGGAAGACGAGTTCCGCGACGCAGCTCGGCTTCTTGGCGTTCTCGATTTCGAAGGTTGCCTCGAGCGTCATCTGCACACCACCCGCGATGTCTTCCACATTGAGCAGTTTCGCGCCGACGCGGAGTCGCGAGCCGACCGGCACCGGCGAAGGAAAACGAATCTTGTTGGCACCGTAGTTCACGCCCATGACCGCACCTTCAATGCCGTAAATCTGCGGTAGCAACGACGGACCGAGCGAGAGCGTGAGGTATCCGTGAGCGATGGGTGCGCCGAACGGGCCTTGCTTGGCCTTTTCAACATCAACGTGAATCCACTGATGGTCACCCGTCGCGTCGGCGAAGGTGTTCACCATCTCCTGTGTCACGGTGAGGTAGTCGCTATAGCCGAGGTGCTGACCGACGTGTGCCTTGACGCCCGCGGCGCCCTTCATGATCGTTTTTGCCATGGCTCAGTGATACCAGATTCGCTGGTGTTCGCGGCTCTGCGGGTGCAACAACAGCGCCAGGACGGCCACATCAAAGGCGAAGGAAACCAGGCTGGCCCCGAAGATGCGGAAGCGTAACGACGCCCCGATCTGGGAGTAGGCGATGAACGTGAGCACGAACGGCGAGGCCGCCGCCCCGACCGCTACACGCCAGCCAAGTTTTCGTTCGTTCGCCATAAGGAAGCCACCGAGCACGTAGGCGGCGACGATGGCGAGCCCGATGATGAAGCCGAACGCGTACCGCACACGAAAATAGTGCAGCACACCGCCACCGTCCACGAGTTCGACCAACGCAAAGAAGCCGTTGATGTACAACAGCCATATCGCAATCTGCAGGGTCTGCGGTTGCATTCGATCCAGCCATTTGCGTCGGTCAAGCATGCGATGAGTCTGGCAGATGTGGCTAACTAGCGTGCATACGGATGCGCAGCGGTTTCGTGAGCCTCGTCGGGAGGCCAAACGTCGGAAAATCGAGCCTCATCAACTCGATGTGTGGTCGCAAAGTCACGATCGTTTCGGACAAGCCGCAGACGACACGCACCAGAGTGCGGGCCATTTTGCATCGCGACGATGCCCAAGTTGTGTTCGTCGACACCCCCGGCATCCACAAGCCGGTGAGCGAACTTGGTCGACGCGTCAATGCCACTGCTGCGGAGGCAATGCGCGAGGTTGACGTAACGGCCCTGGTCGTTGATGCGACGATGACGTTCGGTCGAGGTGACCAGTTCGTCGCCAATCAGCTGGATATGACCCGCAGCATCGTGATCCTCAACAAAACCGACGCAACGTCGCATGCCAAGATTGCCAAGCAGTTGTCGGCCCTGGCTGCACTGAGCGCTGTCGCCTACTTTCCTGTGTCGGCAAAGACCGGCGTCGGCGTACCGGTGCTCGTCGACTGGTTGGCCTCGCATCTACCCGAAGGTGAAGCGCTGTATCCCGCCGACGTGATTCGTGAAACCCCGGATACGGCTTGGGTCGCTGAACTCGTGCGCGAACAGTTGCTGTGGGAAATGCGCGAGGAACTTCCGTACTCCATCGCGACGCGGGTCACCGAATATGAGTGGCCACGTATTCGTTGCGAGATCATCGTCGAGCGTGAAAGCCAAAAAGGGATGGTGATCGGCAAGGGCGGCGCGATGCTGAAACAGGTAGGTATCGCCGTACGCAAGCAGCTGGCTGACGGTGCATACCTCGAACTGCACGTGGTCGTCGACGACGGGTGGCAGAACAGACCCGATCGGATCGAACGACTCGGGTACTAACGCCAACTTGCGAGACGAGAAATCGTCGCTAGTCGCGCGTGGACAACACCGCGAGATAGTCGTCGTAGGTCACCGCCACGCCGGGGGCCGTCAAGTCGCCACCACCGCGGGGAATCGAGATGTCTTCTCCGTCAACGCTGAAAATCACCTGTCCGATCCCGGGTCGTCGGGTGAGCGTGAGCACCAGTTGGGCGATTGCCAAACGCTGGTCGAGTGGCTCCAACTCTGACAAGAACGGGGCAGTGGAGGCGATCCGCGCCACGCCACGACGCACCTCGATGGTCGCCGTCAATCCGCGAGGCAGGGCGCTGCGCAGGCCAGCACTCTCGGGCTGCGCATCGAGACCGGTGAGCAGGGTGTCGAGCACCTGGGTTGGCGTAGCGGGGCTGATGATTCTGCGTTCGGATCGCACGACACGGTTGGCGCTGACGAAGTACAACTCCACGTTGTCGAACAACACCTCGGCGACGGTGGTAGTGGTGACCTCGGTCGGGGCGGGAATCGTCGTGGTGGTGGACGTGGTCGTCGTCGTAACGAGCAGGGCTTCGGGCACTTCGCCCGGTGCCAAGGTGACGAAGCGCCCCTCCTCTGGCACGCCGCACGCCGCAAGTGCGAGAAGTAGCGCGGTGCCCAGGGTCGTTGCTCGCCGGCTCACGGCGTACCCCTGGCCGGAATGACGACGACGAATCTGGCACCACCACTCGGTGACGTATCCACATATGCGCGACCCCCGAGGGCGAGGGCATGTTCAGCAACGATCGCCAAGCCCAATCCGCTGCCCACGCTGTTGCGCGACCCAGTGCCACGGGCGAAGCGTTCGAAGATCCGCAATCGCTCGCTCACCCCGATACCGGGTCCGTTGTCGTCGACAATCAAGAGGTAGTTCCCGTCGTCGTCGCTACTCAACAGAATCTCCGACGCACCGCCGGCGTGGTCACGGGCATTGTCCAAGAGGTTCAACAAGATGCGCTCGACGCGCCGACGATCCAGATACACGGTGTCCTCACTGCCGAGGTCCGACACCACGAGAATCGAGCCGTAGCCATGTCGACTGGCGATTCGCTCGACAAGCGCCGCAAGGTGCAGTTCTTCCTGGTTGTCTTGCCCGGCCCGTGCATCCAGCCGACTGAGTTCGAGCAAGTCCAGCACGGTGCGATCGAACCGACGAACCTGTGTCGCGATGATGTCGAGCGCCTGGCGATTCCGCTCGGAAAGTTCCTCGGCGCGACCTTTCAGCACTTCGACCGCGGCACCGAGCGAGGTGATGGGCGAGCGCAATTCGTGGCTGACGTCGCTCGCGAAGCGTTCCTCCCGCTCGATGCGTTCTTGCACGGCATCCGCCATACCGTTGAAGCTGGCCACCAGGCGCTGCAGATCGGGGTCGATCTCAGGCTCGAGGCGTGTGGCGAGGGAACCTCCGGCGATCGTCGTTGCAGCCTCTGTGACGCGTCGTAGCGGCACCAACACACTGCCGCTGAACAAGAAGCCGAGAACGCCGGCGACGACCGTGATGGCGAGCACCGCTACGACGAGAGTCGAGCGAATCGTGCCGAGCGTGTCCGCGACATCGTCAATTGGAAACACCTCAAAGTACGTTGCATCAATCGCGGGAATATGGATTGCGACGGCTTCGTATGGCCGTCCGCGGAAGTCGACACGCTGCACCCCGCTGACACCGGCCAGTGCATCTCGTACGAACGTGGTCGGCAGGTTTGACTGGGTGAACCGCAGCGGCGCCTGCGCATAGAAGAGATTCTCTGCGCCAAGATGCAGCACCGCAAATCCGCCAGGCTGTGTGCGCAAATCCGTGACGACCTCGCCGGCGTCGACACGGTTGGCGCCCACGAGCGTGCGCACCAACTGTGCGTTGGCGATCGCCTGGTCGCGAGCCGACGACGTTGCTTTGTCGACGAGGTAATTGCGCGTCGCGGCGAAGGTGACGATGCTGAGGATGACCACTCCGATGAACGTCGCCAACGAGAAGTAGACCACCATCCGTGTGCGCAATCCCGGTCGCAGCGCTGGCCGCACACGCGGGGTGAGGGTCTCAGGCGAAGCAGCCACACGTCAAGCATGGCGTACGAGAATGTCGAGCCGGCGGGGCCAAGGGGGAGCATGACCCGCGCCGACTCGCTCACCACAGTTATCGCACAAGATGACGGCAAGCCTGTCGAACTGTGCGTTTTGTGTAACGATTCGGATTTCTTTGGCAGAATGCTTCGCGATGGCACAAGTGCTTCTCGTTGAAGACGACGCCGGTATCCGCGCGGCGCTCAGCCTGGCGCTGGAGGACGAGGGCTACGACATCATGCAGGCCCCCGATGGTCGCACGGGTCTCTCGCTGGCCGCCAGCGAACAGCCCGACCTCGTGCTGCTCGACCTGCGACTGCCCGACGTCTCGGGATTCGAGGTCTGTCGCGAAATCCGCCAGAAGAGCAATGTGCCGATCATCATCGTTACTGCCCAAACCGACACGCACGATCTCGTGGCTGGGCTCGAAGCCGGCGCCGACGACTATGTCACGAAGCCGGTCAACACCAAGGAGCTGGCGGCACGTATTCGAGCCGCCCTGCGGAGGCTCGTGCGGGAAGTATCGGGACGCTCACTCGATGTCTCGCGATTCGGAGACATCGAGTTGCATCGCGAGGCGGGCATCGTAAAGAAGGCCGGCGTCGAAGTACCACTGACGAAGACCGAACTGCGCTTGCTCATTGAGTTCGCCGACCACCCGAACATGGTGTTGAGTCGCGATCAACTACTCGAGCGTGTGTGGGGCTACGACTATCTCGGTGATAGCCGGCTGGTCGATGCGCACATTCGGCGCCTGCGCGTGAAGATCGAGGATTCGCCCAACGATCCGCGCTACATCATCACGAATCGTGGTCTTGGCTATCGCTTTCTGCCTGGCGCTTGATGTAAAACTCTTCAACTTCGGCCAATGAACTGGTCTCGGGCATGTGCGACACACCATGCAGCACCAACGACTTGTAGCGACGCGTGGCGAGTCGTGGATCGAGGATGGCTACGACTCCGTGGTCGGTGCTCGTGCGAATGAGACGGCCGGCGGCCTGAGCCAGTGAGGCCGCAGCGATCGGCACATCAATCGCGACGAACGACTCCTTGCCGACTTGTTCGCGGCGAGCATCGAGCAGCGGATCCTTGAGAGCGGGGAACGGCACCTTGTCGATGATGACCAAGCGCAGCGCGTCGCCCGGTACATCGACACCCTGGAAGTAACCGCGCGTGGCAAAGAGGCAGGAGCGAATATTGTCCCGGAAACTATCGAGCAGCATCTTCTTGGGCATGTCGTCTTGCACCAACAACTCGATGCCATCGCCGAGGTTTCCGCGCAGTGAATCAACCGCGGCATGCAACGCCGACCAACTCGTGAACAGCACGAGTGCCGAGCCGTTCGACATCGTGACGAGTTCAGCGATGCGACGATGCACGGCGTCGCTGCGATCTGGCGCGTTCGGTTCGGGCAGGTCGTTGGCGAGGTACAAGAGCGACTGCCGCCGATAATCGAACGGGCTGGCTACGTGCACGATGTCGTCGGCCTCGATTCCCAGCCCGAGACGTCGCGGCAGTCCCGGTGGGATGGTGGCGCTCGTCAAGATGGCGACGCCATCGGTCCAGACGGGGGCCAAGACACCGTTGACCCGCAACGGTGCAGCGGTCAAACGGGGCGCGTTGCGGTTCTCGGAGACGAAACTCACCATGTCGCTCGCGCTGGCGAGCACTTTTTCCACATCTTGCTGCAACCGTTCGAGGGTCGATTCGGCGCGTAGTGCTTCGGGCTTCTCGTCGGTAGAGCATTCGATCTGCTCAAGAATGAGCCGCGATTGATCAGCGGTCTGGCGCAGAGCAGTCTCCAAATCGGGCGGCAAGGCCGCGCGGAAACGCTCCCCGACATGCCGGTGGAGTACTTCATCGAGGTCCGTGGCTGTCTTGGCGAGCGCGTTGACGACCTTCTGACTGCTGACCGCCTTACGACTCACCTCCGCTGCGTTACTGATGCTGCGCGGAGTGATGACAACGGAGGCCGTATCACTAATGACGTCTTCGAGTTCATGCACTTCGTCGAACACGACCACTTCGTGGGGCGGCAGGAACTCGCGTTGATGTTGCAGGTCGAGGCCATAGAGACTGAAGTTGACGACGACGACGTTCGCACCATGTGCTCGCTCCCGCGCCAGTTCGGTGAAGCAACTTTCGCCGAAATCGCACTTCGCCTTACCCGGGCACTCATCTGACGACAGACTCACCTTGCGCCATGCGCCATCACTGAACGCGAACGGCACGTCGGATGAATCACCCGTCGCGGTGCTGTCGGCCCACTTCACGAGTTTGCGTACCTCCCTCTGCACGGTGGCCGATACATCATCAAGATCCAACTGATCACTACCCGTCTCGATTTCCGACGCGCGTTGACGACACAAATAGTTGTTGCGACCTTTCAGCACCGCCCACGTGAACGCCAATTCGTCATCGTCGGCACACACCGCTTGCAGCATCGGCAAGTCGACGCTCGCCAGTTGATCCTGTAAAGCCTTGGTGTAGGTCGCGATAACTGCCGTTTGCCCGGCCGTGAGGATCGGAATCAGGTAGCCGAGGGTCTTGCCCGTGCCGGTACCGGCCTGTATCACGAGGGTGCCGCCCGCCTCAATCGTGTCGGCCACGTGGCGCACCATCTCCGCTTGCCCGTCGCGGTGCTCGGCGTTCTCCAAATGTGCGAGCACCCGCTCCAAGAGGCGGGTGGCCTTCTTCGCGGCCGCCGTCATGCGCGATGCGTTCGCGCGAGTGCGATCGCTTCGTCAAGTTGCCGACCGCCGAAGTCGGGCCACGAGCAATCGGTGAAATACACCCGGGCATGGGCGGCCTGCCACAGCATGAAGTTGGAGATACGTGACTCGCCCGAGGTGCGCACCAGCACGTCGACCGGTGGCAACGTGGCGTCGTACAAATTGGCGGCGATACCGCCCGGGCTGAATTCCGCCGCGTGACGCGCCGCCCGCACGATCTCGGCACGACTGCCGTAGTCGAATGCGACGGTCAGCACCATGCCGGTGTTGTGCTTCGTGTCTTCGATCGCCTGACGAATCGCCTTCTGCACGTTGGCAGGTGTACGCGAGCCTGGTTCGTCGAAGGGCCGACCAATCCAGTTGACTCGCACATTGTTGGCGTTGAGTTCTTCGATGCGTCCGAACAACTTTCGGTGGAGCCCGAGGATGTGACGAACTTCCGCAGGGGGCCGCACCCAGTTTTCGGTGCTGAAGCCAAAGACGGTGAGCCAACCCACATCACGTTGGGCGGCCTCACGCACCACCGTGGCCAGCGCCTCTTCGCCGGCGGTGTGTCCGGCAGTGCGGGGCAGCCCGCGCCGTTTGGCCCAACGCCCGTTGCCATCCATGATGCAGGCGATGTGCAGGGCACCCGACCCGACCCGAGAAGCGGCTGCCGACGATGTCATGTTGCCCATCAGAAACTACTTGCTAGTGCGAGGATGTAACGGTGGTATCGCGGTCGACACTCCCACATATCTTGGTGTGTGCAGGAACCGTCGCCGAATGGACGGCAACCGACGCTGAGAAATGGAAGAAACGCCTCGTACTCTTGGCGCAGGCGGCGCAGCGTGGCGGAGCCGAGTGGGTGACGCTTGTTCCGTACGGTCCGGGAGCCGTGTCGCAGGTCGAGCACCTCCGAGCGACCCTCTGCGACCAGTGTGGCGGTGAACCATACGCCGATCGCATCATCGTGCTCGGCGAACACGGCGTGACGGTCATCGTCGATCTCTGTGCCGACGGACAAGAACGCATCGCGCGGGCGGCGAGCAAAATCGGTGCCTCACACATCACAGAACAACGGTTGGCGGCAACCATCTCGGCGCCGGCTCCAGGTGAACCCGATCTGGTGGTCGTGCTCGGTAGCGCGGTTGACATACCGCCATCGTTGGTGTGGGAACTGGCCTATGCCGAAATCGTGTTCCTTGACGCGCCATGGAGCGGATTGGATGCCGAACATCTCGAAATGGCCATCGACGACTTTGCTCGCCGTGATCGACGCTTCGGAGGAATCGATTCCTGATGCCGCTCTACCGGGACGTCGGTGTCGTGGTTCGTACCCACAAGTTGGGGGAGACCGACCGCATCATCACGATCGTCACCCAGGATTCGGGCAAGGTGCGCGCGGTTGCCAAGGGCGTGCGCAAACCGGGTTCGCGGTTCGGATCGCGACTCGAGCCGTTGAGTCACGTGCAAGTACAGCTGTATCGGGGCCGCAACCTCGATGTCGTGAATCAAGTGGAACTCGTGGAGATTGCCAACTCCTTGCGCAGCAACCTCGAAGCCACCACCGACGGCCTGGCCATGTGTGAAGTGGTCGAGCAAATGGCGCATGATCGTGAACCAAGCCCGCATTTGTATCGCATGTTGGTCGGTGCGCTTCGTCAGCTGAACTCTGCATTTTCGCCGCTGGTCTTGCCGGCGCTGCAGTTGCGCCTGCTCGCCGCCGAAGGGGTCGGCCCGTGTGTCGACCAATGCATCGTCTGCGGGACTCGCGACGATTTGTGCGCCTTTGACATCGTCGCGGGAGGCGTGCAATGCCGCACGCACAGGCGGGGGCTCGGAGTCTCTGGTGAAGCAATGAACATCGTGCAGTCAATCCTCGATGGTCGGGTGGCTGTCGTGCTGCAACGAGTCGAAACACCCACCGTCGTGGTGCGCGAAGTGCTGGATCTTGCGCGTACTGCGATGGAACATCACCTCGAGCGGCGCATTCGTTCGTCGTCGCTGTTCAAGGCGCCGCAAGCCGGCTGAATTGCCGACGTCGCGCAGTCCAAATCAGTAGCCTGAGGCGAGTGCCGGCGAAGGATTTGGACCAGATCGTCAATCTCGCCAAGCGCCGCGGATTCGCGTTTCCCAGTGCCGAAATCTACGGTGGCTTCCGGTCGTCATACGACTACGGTCCGCTCGGGGCCCTGATGCTGCGCAACGTGAAGGATGCTTGGGTGCGCACCATCGTGCAGCAGCGCACCGATGTGGTGCTCATCGACGCCGCGATCCTCAATCCGCCGCAAACCTTCGAGGCCAGTGGCCATCTGGCGAACTTCAGTGACCCACTCGTTGACTGCACCGTGTGCAAGCGACGCTTCCGCCAGGATCAACTCGAGACGCGCGATTGCCCGCAGAAGATGAAGGGCTGCGCATTCACCGAGGCGCGGGCGTTCAATCTCATGTTCAAGACGCATGCCGGCCCCATCGAAGGTGCGGGCACCGAGGTGTACCTGCGTCCCGAAACCGCCCAGGGGATGTTCGTCAACTTCACCAATGTTCTGGCGACCAGTCGCAAGAAACCGCCGTTTGGTATCGCGCAGGTCGGCAAGTCGTTCCGCAACGAAATCACGCCGGGCAATTTCATCTTCCGCACTCGAGAGTTCGAACAGATGGAACTCGAATTCTTCGTCCCGCCGAGCGAGAGTCCGCAGTGGTACGAGTACTGGAAGACCTCCCGGCTCGATTGGTACGTGAGCCACGGTGTCCCGCGTGAAATGCTGCGACTACGCGAGCACGACAAGGACGAGTTGTCGCATTATTCCGCCGGCACCTGCGATATTGAATTCCTGTTTCCATGGGGATGGGGGGAGTTGGAAGGCATCGCGCAACGTACCGACTACGACCTCACCCAGCACTCGCAACATTCCGGGCAGCGACTCGACTACTTCGACCAGGCAACGAACGAGCGCTACGTGCCCTACGTCGTGGAACCCGCGGCGGGGGTGAACCGCACGATGGCGGCATTCCTCCTTGCTGCCTACGACGAGGACATCGTCAACGACGAGCCGCGCACCGTGCTGCGGTTGCATCCGCGAATCGCGCCGTACCAAATTGCGGTACTGCCGCTCTCCAAAAAGGACACGCTCACCCCGCTCGCTGAGAGCATCTTCGCCACGTTGTCTGCCCGCTACATGTGTGACTACGACGAAACGCAAGCCATCGGTCGTCGCTATCGACGCCAAGACGAGATCGGCACACCGTGCTGTGTCACGGTCGACTTTGATTCGCTCGAAGATGGCGCGGTCACCGTGCGCGACCGTGACACGACGACCCAAGACCGTGTGCCGATCGCCGGTTTGATCGGCTACTTCGCCGAGCGCCTCGGCTTCTGACGGGTGTGACCTATCTCGATGACATCCTCGCGTGGCATCGTCGGCGGGCGGCCGCCGACACCCGCGAAGTTGCGGCACTGCGCGAGCGCGTGGTCGCGCAGCGGGAGGCACGGACAACCGGTTCGACTGGGCGCTCGTTCACGAATGCGCTCACCGCATCCAACCAATTGGCGGTGATCGCGGAGATCAAACGTCGCTCGCCCTCAAAGGGCGACCTCGATGGTTTGCTCGACCCAGCGGTGGTGGCTCACGAGTACGAACGAGGCGGTGCGGCGTGCTTGTCGGTGTTGACCGATGTACAGCATTTCGGTGGCAGTGCCGACGATTTACGGGCCGCTCGCGCCGCGGTGTCGTTGCCGGTGTTGCGCAAGGACTTTGTCGTCAGTGAAGTCGACATCCTCGACGCGGTGTTGATGGGTGCCGACGCGGTATTGCTCATCGTGGCTGCTCTCACCGATGAAGAATTACGGAGCCTGCATGCACTGTCGACCGACTGCAATCTTGCGGCACTCGTCGAAGTACACGACGAGGCAGAACTCGACCGAGCCCTCGCCGTTGGCGCCCGAGTGGTCGGCGTCAACCAACGGGACCTGCGTACATTCGAGGTCGATACGCAGCGTGCGGAACGGGTGGCAGCCCGTATCCCTGGGGACGTCATCGCCGTCGCCGAGTCGGGCATCACCAGCCGGGCGGATGCGCAACGTTGCGCCGCGGCTGGCTATCGCGCCGTGCTCGTCGGCGAGCACCTGGTGCGCAGCGTCGACCGTGCAAAGTCGGTGTCCGAATTGCGGGTCGCACTACCTTCGTAATCACGATGTTCGTCAAGATCTGCGGCATCACGAACGAGGAAGACGCGCTGCTCAGTGTCGCGATGGGCGCAACGGCAATCGGTTTCGTCTTTGCGCCGTCGAAGCGCCAGATCACACCGGGTCGCGCCGCTGACATCGTGAAACGACTGCCGCCCGGCATCATCACCGTGGGTGTCTTTCGCGACCACGATGTGAAGTCGGTGTCGCGGGTGATGCGCGAAGTGGGATTGCGTGGTGCCCAGTTGCACGGCCGCGAAACGGTTTCTGAAGTGGAGCAGGTAACCGCCGAGTTCGGCTGGGTGATGAAGGCGGTCGTAGCGGGTTCACGCGATGCCGAGCAGTGCGATCGCTACCGCACCGACCTCATCCTCGTCGATTCCGTCAACCCGGGCTCGGGTGAAACCTACGACTGGCAACTACTGACGACGCTGCCCAAGGGTGTGCGGTACGTGGTGTCGGGTGGTCTCACACCCGACAACGTCGGTGATGCGATTTCGCTCGTCGCACCGTACGGCGTCGACGTGAGCAGCGGCGTCGAACGCGAGCCAGGTCGCAAGGATGCCGCAAAGGTGCGCCGCTTCGTCGCGAACGCGCAGCGCGCATTCGACGCACTTGTATCGTGAAACAGTGACCGGTCTCGCTGCTCCGTCGCGCGATGGTCGCTTCGGGGAGTTCGGCGGTCAATACGTTCCTGAAACCTTGGTTCCCGCTTGTCAAGAACTCGAGCGGGCCTTCCATGAGGCGTGGTCCGATCCGGCATTTCGTGGCGAATTGACGCGGCTGCAGCGCGAGTACGCGGGGCGACCTTCGATCCTCACCGAGTGCCACAACCTCGGGCGACGGCTCGGCATTCGACTCATCCTGAAGCGAGAAGACCTCAACCACACGGGCTCGCACAAGATCAACAACGTGCTCGGCCAGGCGTTGCTTGCCAGGCGGATGGGCAAGCAGCGATTCATCGCCGAAACCGGCGCGGGTCAGCATGGTGTGGCGTCGGCGACTGCAGCGGCGCTGCTCGGGCTCACCTGCAAGGTGTATATGGGAGCCGTCGATGTGGAGCGCCAGGCACTCAATGTGTTTCGAATGCGTCTGCTTGGCGCCGAGGTGGAGGCGGCGCAATCCGGCAGCCGCACGTTGAAGGATGCGGTCAACGAAGCCATGCGCGATTGGGTGGCGAGTGTCGAGCACTCGTACTACTGCATCGGCTCGGTGATGGGCCCGCATCCGTATCCGTTCATGGTGCGACAGTTCCAGAGCATCATCGGTGACGAGGCGCGTGAGCAGATGCGCGAACTCACTGGTCGCGACCCCGATGTCGTTACCGCCTGCGTTGGCGGTGGTTCGAATGCCATCGGCATCTTCAGCGGTTTCGTCGACACGAACGCGCGGCTCGTCGGCGTGGAGCCGGCTGGCGGGGCCGCGGTCGGACGCGGTGTGCCCGGCGTCGTGCACGGCATGAAGAGTTTCTTGCTGCAAGACGAAGAAGGCCAAGTGCAGGAGGCGCATTCAATCTCAGCCGGCCTCGATTATCCGGGCGTTGGGCCGGAACACTCGTACCTTTCGTCGAGTGGTCGTGCCGAGTACCCGAGCGTCACGGATGCAGAGGTGATCGAGGGCTTCCAGTTGCTGTCGCGAACCGAGGGGATCATCCCCGCACTCGAGTGCGCACATGTCGTGGCGTGGATCGCCCGCGAAGCACCGAACATGCAGGGCAAGACGGTGCTGATGAACCTGTCCGGACGTGGTGACAAAGATGTCGCTCAAATGATGAACGTGCTCGGGCCTCGCCTCGACGCCGAGCGGCACTAGTCGTCGGCAACCAAACGATGCCTGGAGTCGCACTCGAACCGCGACTGCGCGAGCTGCGCAACGCCGGTCGCAAGATCCTCGTGCCGTACGTGACGGGTGGCGTGCCGGGGTGGACCGATGCGATTCGTACGGCGGTGGCGAACGGTGCGGATGCCGTCGAAGTTGGTCTCCCATTTTCCGATCCCGTCATGGACGGACCCGTCATCCAGCGTGCGTCAACGATCGCACTCGGTAGTGGTGCCACCGTGAACGCAATTCTTGACGGCGTGCGAGACCTCGACGTCGACGTTCCACTGGTGGTGATGTGTTACTACAACACGGTCTTCCGCGCCGGCCACGCGCGATTCGCTCATCAGGTGAGAGCGGCGGGGGTGAATGGTGTGATCGTGCCCGACCTTCCGCTGGAGGAAGCAGGAGAGTGGTGTGCAGCAGCCGACGACGCCGGGCTGGCAACCGTGATGCTCGCTGCGCCGACGGCACCCAATGAACGCCTGCCACGAATTGCGGTACGGGCCCGGGGATTCGTCTACGCAGTCGGATTGCTGGGCGTTACGGGTGAGCGAGAAACTCTCGCCACGAGCGCACTCACCATCGCGCGGCGAGTGAAGGCCGTTACGGACGTACCGGTGTTGGTCGGAGTCGGAGTCTCCGATGCCATCCAGGCTCGGGAAGCCTGCACCGTTGCCGACGGTGTAATCCAAGGGGCAGCAATTATGCGGCGGCTGCTCGATGAAGGTGTGGACTCGGTCGGTGCGTTCGTGGCCGAGGTGCGCAGAGCAATCGACGAGTAGTTTCGTCGCATGCTGAAAATCGGTGACAGGGCCCCGGCAATTTCGTTGCTCGACCAACACGGCGAACGGCGCACCCTGAAGGAGTTCGCCAAGCGTAAAGTTCTCGTCTACTTTTATCCGAAAGCCGACACACCCGGTTGTACGCAGCAGTCGTGTTTGCTGAGCGGGATACAAGACGAGATTGGTCGCACCGTCATCATCGGTATCAGCCCTGACACCCCGGCCAAACAGTTGAAGTTTGACACCAAGTACAAACTCGGGTTCCCGTTGCTGGCCGACGAGGAGCATGTTGTCGCGAAGGCGTACAAGGTGTGGAAGAAGAAGTCGATGTACGGACGCGAGTACATGGGCATCGAGCGTTCGGCCTTCCTCATTGACGGCAATGGCAAGATTCTCCACGCGTGGTACAAGATCTCGCCGAAAGACACCCCGAAGTTCCTGTTGGAAGCGCTCGACGCGTAGGCCATGACTTTATTTGCCGCGCCTGCTGAGGTGCTACCGCATCGGGCGCCGTTCTTGTTCGTTGATGTCATCGACGAGTTGACGGTAGGTTCGCGTGCGGTGGGGCGCTGGAAGTTGCGCGGGGACGAGTGGTTCTTTCCCGGGCACTTTCCCGGTCGCCCGACGTTGCCAGGCGTGTTGATGTGCGAAGCAATTGCCCAGGTCGGCGCGTACGCGTTACTCAGCGATCCCACCCGGGCGGGAAAGTTACCGCTGTTCGGTGGTCTTGATTCGGCACGCTTCCGACGTCAGGTCGTGCCAAGTGACGAACTCGTGATCAGCGTGGAGTTGGGTCGCATGAGCGCGCGCGCCGGTAAAGGTGGCGGCACGGCGAGCGTCAACGGCGAGATCGCCTGCGAATGCGAGCTGATGTTCGTGCTTGTCTCTGCGCAGTAGCGGACCTACTGAGCAGGGCTCAGGATCACCGAGCCATTGTGTCCACCGAAACCGAAGTTGTTGGAAATCGTCGGTCCTGGAGTCCACGGCCGCGGTGCACCGAACACAACATCGCACGTGATGTCGTCACCGAGCGCGGTGGTATTGGCCGTGGGCGGAATCATCTCGTGTTCGAACGACAACAAGACGGCAGCTGCCTCCAGCGCGCCAGCGGCACCGAGTGGATGCCCGGTGACACCCTTGATTGACGTCACCGGCGGAGTTGGTGTGCCGAACAGTGTGGCAACCGCCTCCGACTCGGCCCGGTCGTTGAGCGGCGTCGACGTGCCATGGGCGTTGATCTGTTTGATGTCGCGCACGCCGAGACCGGCGTCATCGAGCGCCTGCTGCATGCACGCCATGGCTCCGACACCACCCGGCGATGGGGCAGTGATGTGGTGGGCGTCGGCGTTGCTGCCGGCGCCGAGCACTTCGCCAATGATCGTTGCTCCACGTGCGACCGCGAGGTCGTAACGCTCGAGTACGAACACCGCCGCACCTTCGCCGAACACGAAGCCATCGCGTGAGGCATCGAAGGGTTTGCTGCAACCAGTGGTGGAGAGCGCCGTCATGTTGGCAAAGCCGGCAACCGCCGTGATGGTTGCCGCCGACTCGGCCCCGCCAGTGACGACTGCATCGCAGCGTCCCCACGCCACGAGTCGTGCCGCGTAGCCAATTGCGTGCGTGGCGGCGGCGCAGGCCGTGCAAATGGTCTCAGCGGGTCCTCGTAACGAGTAGCGCATCGAGATCGCTGCTCCGCACGCATTCGCCATCATCATCGGAACGAGGAACGGCGACACTCGGCGCTCGCCCTTCTCCATTCGGGTGATGACCTGTTCTTCGAGCGTGCGCAAGCCGCCGATGCCCGTGCCGAAGATGCTGCCTATCCGCGCGTGGTCGTAGGGCAACTCACCACTTTGGGCGAAGGCTTCGGCGGCGGCGGCGAGTGCGAATTGTTCGACTCGGTCCGAACGGCGCGCCTCTTTCGGGTTGGCGAAGTAGGGCTGCGGATCCCAATTGGCGATCTCGACGGTCTTGGCGCCGTTGATTCCTGGTCCGAGCAACCCCTCCCAGAAAGCTTGCTTACCGATGCCACACGGGGCGAGCACTCCGTAGCCGGTAATGGCTACGCGATGACCTGCTCCCTGCATGGGGAGCGTTACTTCGCTTTTGCCGCGATGAGGTCGAAGGCCTGACCGACGGTGGTGATGCCTTCTAGTTCCTGCTCAGGCACTTCGATGCCGAACTCCGACTCCAGTTCCATCACGAACTCGACGAGGTCGAGGCTGTCGGCTTCGAGGTCTTCCTTGAAGCGGGCGTCGCGGGTGACCTTGGCTGCGTCAACCGCCAGCATGCTGACTGCGCACTTGGTGAAACGATCAAAAAGTTCTTGGCTCACGAGGACCTCCTGTTCGCGTCAACTCTACTCGTAGTGGGCTCTACCGCCGAGAGACCCGTGTCGCCGTTTAGTGGCCCATCCCCAGCCCGCCGTCGACAGGGATGACGGCCCCCGTGATGTACGACGCATCATCAGATGCCAGAAACGCGATGACCCCGGCAATCTCAGCGGGCGTGGCAATGCGCCCGAGTGGCACGAGCTCGGCGAACGCCGCCAGCTTCTCGTCGCCCAAGGCCTTGGTCATGTCGGTGTCGACCGGGCCCGGTGCCACGACGTTCACGGTGATGCTGCGACTGCCGAGTTCGCGCGCCAACGAACGCGCGAAGCCGACGAGTCCGGCCTTTGATGCCGCGTAGTTGGCTTGCCCGGCTTGTCCGAGTAGTCCGACGACGCTTGATACGAGGATCATCCGCCCCTTGCGAGCGCGCAACATCGACTGCGTGGCGCGCTTGCACACGCGATAGGTGCCCGTGAGGTTGGCGTCAATCACCTCGGCAAAGTCGGTTTCCTTCATCCGCAACAACAACCCGTCTTTGGTGATGCCGGCGTTGGAGACGAGCACTTCGACGGGCCCAAGTTTCTGTTCTACTTCGTCGAACGCTCGGTCGACGTCACCTTGCTTCGTTACGTCGCATTGCACCGCCAAGAAGTCTTCGCTTGGTTTCGTGGTGTTGTAGGTGATCGCCACCTTGTCGCCAAGTGCCGCGAAGCGCTGGGCAGTCGCCAAGCCGATGCCACGACTGCCGCCCGTCACGAGTACGACCCGTCCGTTGGCGGTCATGGCTGTCGCCATTCAATGACTGCGCTGGCAGCCGTCATTCCCGCACCGAACCCCACCATCAGCACGATGTCGCCATTGCGCAAGCGACCTTTGTCGGCAGCGTCGAACAACGCGAGCGGAATCGAGGCGGACGAAGTGTTGCCGGTTTCGTGCAACACGATCGCCGTCTTGTCGAGCGGGATGTCGAGCTGGCGGCACGCCGCGTCGATGATGCGGTAGTTCGCCTGGTGCGGCACGCACAACGCCACATCACTCGTCGTGAGCCCGGCTTTCGCCAGCGACTTCTTGGCGGAATCCACCATGATGCGCACGGCGCGACGGAAGACCTCCTTGCCATCCATGTGGATGTAGCCGCCAACCTCGGCGTACAGCAGGTGCTCGAGTGAGCCATCAGCGTCGAGATCCCACCCCAGCATTTGTCCGGCATCGCTCGTCGCTTCGACGACGGCTGCACCCGATCCGTCGGCAAAGAGAATCGCCGTGCCGCGATCGGACCAATCGGTGATTCGTGACAACGTGTCGGTGCCGATGACGAGCAACCGTTTGGCTCCGATGGCGATCAGGCCATTGGCGACGACGTAGGCATAGACGAAACCGGAGCAAGCGGCGTTCACGTCGAATGCCCCACAACGCAAACCGAGCGCGTTCTGCACTGCGGCAGAAGTGGCCGGCACCGTTCGATCCGGCGTGGTGGTCGACAGCACGAGACCGTCGATCGAAGCCGGATCGACACCCGCCATGCTGATGGCACGCTGGGCGGACTCGATCGAGAGCGATGCGGTGCTACCGCCGACATGGCGACGCTTGATACCCGTGCGCTCGGTGATCCACTCGTCGTTGGTGTCCATCATCGACGAGAGCTCGTCGTTGGTGAGCACCTTCTCCGGCAGCGCCGTGCCCCAACCGATGATGCGACTACCGGTCATCAGTGAGTCCGTAACCATGCGACAGGCTCGCGCATTGCGAGTCGCTCTCCATTATGGGCGATGAAGTTCTGCAGGATGCCGGCGAAGGGGGAGCGAACCTCGACGTCCCCGACGCGACCGAGCACCGTGCCCACCTCGATCCGTGCACCATCGTTGAGTCCATCCTGTGGGGTAAAGACGCCGGCCGCAGGTGCCACCACGAGACGTTCGACGACGAAGAGATGTTCTCCTTCATGTGGCGCCGTCGTCGCCGGAGCGACCGTGCTCACCCATTCAAGGAGGGCGTCGAGTTCGTCGGGGGTCGCCACACTGATGCTGCGCGAGCCCTCGATGGTTCTCTTCACCATTCCGGTGAGCACGCCTCCCGGCCCGAGTTCGGCGTAACCGGCGACTCCTTGGCGGGAGAGTTCGAGCAAGGAATGTTTCCACCGAACCGGACTGCACAACTGTGCCGACAAGAGAGAAGCCCACTCGTCACCTTCGCGGTGTGCAAGTGCATCAACGTTGGACACGATCGGAACATCGGAGTCGCGCGGCTTGGCGGCGGAGATGGCGGCACGCAAACGGTCGCGGGCTGCGTTCATGAACGGTGTATGGAAGGCACCCGACACCGGCAACGACATGACGCGTTTGGCGCCGAGATCCTTGGCGTGCTGGGACGCCTTCTGCACACCGTCAGGAGAGCCGGCAATCACCACCTGCCCAGGAGCGTTGAAATTGGCGACCCACACTTGGTCGTCAGCGCGTCGGCAGGCGACTTCCACCTGATCATCGTCGAGACCCAGCACGGCCGACATGACTCCAGGTGACGACGTACCAGCTGCATGCATGGCGTCGCCGCGTTCGAGCACGAGCCGGACACCGTCGTCGAAGCCGAGTGATCCGTTCGCTGTGAGTGCGGTGTATTCGCCGAGACTGTGACCGGCGCACACACTCGGCTCAATGCCGAGTCGCTCGACGGCATCGAGCACCATCAGGCTGCTGACGAACGTCGCGAGTTGGGCGTTGCGCGTATCTTTCAATTCATCGGCGTCAGCGTCGAGCAGGAGTCGCCCGATGTCGCGACCGGCAATGGCGGAAGCTTCGTCGACGAGTTCCCAACTCTCGTGGCCGACCCACGGACGACCCATGCCGGGGCGCTGCGAGCCTTGACCGGGGAACAAGAACGCAAGCAACGAAACAACCTCCTCGGCGGCAAAGCGTGCTCTTCTCAGGTTACGAGCAGCAGTAGCCTGACACGGCGTTGCCCGAGTGGCGAAATGGCAGACGCGACGGACTCAAAATCCGTTGCCTGGTAAGGGCGTGTGGGTTCGACTCCCACCTCGGGCACCAACGCTGACTCGTAGGATGAGGTGCCCGATGAGTGTGCAATTACCGATGGGTATCAGCGAACGACTGACCCGCCACCGCCTGACGCGGTGCACCGCAACGCTGAAAGAACTGCGCGAGGACCTGCGCGTGACACGCGAACACTACGAAGTGATGCATGACGACGCTGCCGACGCTGAGTTGCGGGCCATCGTGTCGGAGACTCCGAGTGCCGAAGCGGTGCATCGCGAGAGTCAGGGACACTTCGTCGCCATTCAACGGCATAGGACGCATCTCGAAGCTCGAATCGCCGAACTGGAAGCCGAGCAAGACGCGCTCCTCGACGCACTCGCAAAATTCGAACGACCCCTCTCGTAGCGCGCACCAAGTTCTAGAGTCGTCTCGTGACCACGATCGTCATCGCCGAGGACGAGGCGATCATTCGCTTGGATTTGCGTGAACTGCTGGAAGAGGAGGGCTACCAGGTGGTCGGTGAGGCCGGTCGTGGTGACCAGGCGGTCGAACTCGTTCGTTCGTTGCGTCCCGACCTCGTCATTCTCGACGTGAAGATGCCGGGCATGGACGGCATCGAGGCGGCCCGCCACATCACCGCCGATGGCGTGTGCGCGGTATTGATGCTGACGGCCTTCAGTCAACGCGAGGTGGTAGAGCAGGCCCGCGATGCAGGTGCGGTCGCGTATCTCGTGAAGCCGTTTCAAAAGTCCGACCTCGTACCAGCCATAGAACTCGCGATCGCCCGCTATGCGGAGACCAAGGCGCTGATCGCCGAAGTTGGCGAACTCACGGAACGACTCGAGGTACGAAAGGTCATCGACCGAGCCAAGGGTCGACTCATCGACGCACACGGCATGAAGGAGTCGGAGGCATTCGCATTCATCCAGAAGAGTGCAATGAGTCAGCGCACCACGATGCGCGCCGTCGCCGAGTCGGTGCTGAAGGGCGAGACAGCACCCACTGCATGACCACGACGTAGTGACGACGGTGTCCACATGAAGGTGATGGCCCTCGACGGCAACTCGTTGGCCTACCGAGCATTCTTTGCGCTGCCCGACACGATGACCACCGTCGATGGCGAGGTGACCAATGCGGTGTTCGGTTTCTGTTCGATGTTCGCCACGTTGCTGAAGGATCATGAACCTGACGGGATCGTCGTCGTGTTTGATCGCAAGGAGAAAACGTTCCGCCATGAGCAGGCGCCGGAGTACAAGGCGCAGCGCGAGAAGCAACCCGACACGCTGTACGCGCAAATGGATGTCATCAAGCAGGTGCTTGCTGCTGCAGGGGTCTTGGTCGTTGACTGCGCGGGCTACGAGGGTGACGACATCATTGCGACCATTGCGAATCGCCTGGCGTCGGAAGACCGCTTGCTCATCGTCACGGGCGACCGCGACTCCTACCAATTGGTGCGCGATCCGCAGGTGCGTGTGATCTACAACAAGCGCGGCGTCTCGGACTACGCGCTCTACGACGAAGCCGGAATCAAAGAACGCACCGGTGTGACGCCGGCGCAGTATCCCGACTACGCCGCACTGCGCGGAGACCCGAGCGACAACCTCGATGGTGTGCCCGGCGTGGGGGAGAAGACCGCTGCCAAGTTGATTACCGCCTACGGAGATTTGACGAACGTGTTCGATCACGCCGACGAGCAGACTCCCAAACTGAAAGAGGCACTTCATGCCTCTCGTGAGCGGGTGATGCGTAATGCGGTGTTGATGCGGCTCGTACGCGACGTGCCCGTCGAGGTGCCGCGTGAGGCGTTGACTCCGCGACCGGATCTTGCCGCGCTCGGGCGGCAGTTCACACGGTTGGAGTTCTCCACGATGCTGAACCGCTGGAAACCGTTGCTCTCGCGATTCGCCGCCCCATCTGCCAGCACTACAACGGCTGCCGAAGAGGCGGAAGTGCAGAAAGATGCCGTGACACAGAGCGATTCAGCGACGCAAGGTGACTCCACGATGTTTGACGATCTCGCGACGCAGGGCGATCTGCTCCGGTGTGTCGTGCAGCGAGTGCACACGGTGCCCGACGCCGTTACTGCGATCACCGCCAGCAACGGGCACATCGGGCTGGCTGCTGCATGGCGCGGCGAACCGGGGCGTAGCGAGATCATCGCGCTCGTCACTTGTCGCGGTGATGTCACCAAGGACAGAGGCGGCACTGACGATCCACTTGGTGCTGTGTCGTGCACGGCCATCGACGCCAGCGTTTTGCACGATGCGAAATTCGTGAAGGCTCTCGCCAGCGGTGCTTCGTTCGTGGCGAATGATGCGCGCAACATGCTGCGCTCACTACTCGCGCTCGGCATCGACGTACGGCATCTGGCCTTCGATAGTGCGATCGCCGCCTACCTCGCTGAAGCAGAGACGGGTACCTACGACGCAACGGCAGTGGCGCGCCGCTGGCTGCGTCGAAGAGTGGCTGCACCAGAAGGTGCTCCCGAAGGCGAGTTGAACTTCGACTCTTCGCTCGACGACACGGCACTGCACGACGCCGCCACCCAGGCCGCAGTCGCGGTGATGGCAGAGCCAGTGCTGCGTCAGGCCCTCAGCGAGTCCAAGGTTCTGTCGCTTTATGAAGACACTGAGTTGCCGCTCGTACGCGTGCTGGCGAAGATGGAGCACCTCGGCATCGCCGTCGATCGTCCTCGCTTGCAGGCGCTCGAGGCTGACCTCGGCGGAAAGAGTCGCGCACTGGTGGCCACGCTGCACAAGTTGGCGGGGCGCGAGTTCAACGTGAACTCCACCAAGCAACTGATTCAGATCTTGTTCGAGGAACGTGGGCTCACCGGCGGCAAGAGAACAAAGACGAAGAAGCACAGTACGGATGCCGCAACGTTGGAGAAGATTCGCGATGAATGGCCCGAGTTCATCGATGCACTGCTGTTGTACCGCGAGACCGAGAAGCTGCGCGCCACGTACGCCGAAGGGCTACTCGCCGAGGTCGCCGCTGACGGACGGATTCACGCCAGCTTCAACCAAACCGTGGCGCGCACGGGCCGGCTCTCCAGCGATCGCCCCAACCTGCACAACATTCCGGTACGCACCGACGCCGGTCGCGTGTTTCGCGAAGCCTTCGTGCCGACACCGGGATACGAGTTCCTCGTGGCCGACTACAACCAAATCGAGTTGCGTTGCATCGCCCACCTGGCGCAAGACCCGGGTTTGCTGCGCGCGTTCAACGACGGGCTCGACATCCACCGCGCAACTGCCGCGCAGGTCTTTGGTGTCGATGTCGGTGCTGTGACGAGCGAGCAGCGATCGAAAGCCAAGATGGTGTCGTACGGTCTCGCGTACGGCATGGAGGCCTACGGTCTCGCGCAGCGCCTCGCTATCGACGTAGGGGAGGCCAAGCAGATCCTCGATGCCTACTTCGCGGCATTCCCGCGGGTGCGCAAATACATGGACGATGCGGTCGCGAGCGCCCGCAAACTCGGATTCACCACCACGCTCTTTGGTCGTCGCCGCCAGATCGAGGGCTTCGGCACAAACCGCAATGTTGATGCGGCTGCGGCGCGCATGGCGATGAACGCCGGTATCCAAGGGCTTGCTGCCGACATCTTCAAGATCGCGCTCGTGGCAATCGATCAGCGACTGGAGGCCGAGGAGCTCGCCAGCCGACTCGTGCTGCAAGTGCACGACGAAGTGATTCTGGAAGTGCTACCCGCCGAGCGTGAGCGGGTCGGAGACCTCGTACTACGTGCCATGGAGGGCGCGGCGAAACTCGATGTGCCGCTCGTGGTCAATGCGTCGTGGGGAAGCAGTTGGGCAGCGGCGAAGGTAGCCTGACCTGTCCGCCCAACCAAGCGGGAAATGTCCTATCCCTACTCTTCCTATCCACCGAAAGCAACCAATGTCCGACACCACTCTCACCCCATCTTCCGCGATGGGCTCATTCGATCCAAGCGGCAACTACGTTCCACGTAAAGTCACCGAGCGAGACGCTTCCTTCGCCGACGAGATCGCCGCAACATTCGTCGAGATCAAAGAAGGCAAGCTCGTCAGCGGCACCGTCGTGCGGATTACCCGCGAAGAAGTGCTGCTGGAAATCGGTTACAAGACCGAGGGCGTCATCCTCGCCCGCGAACTGACGATTCGCCAAGACGTCGACCCGGCCACCATCGTGAAGCTCGGTGAGAAGATCGAGGCGCTCGTGCTCACGCTCGAGGACAAAGAAGGTCGCCTGTTGCTCTCCAAGAAGCGGGCGCAGTACGAGCGCGCGTGGGGCGACGTGGAGCGCATCAAGAATGAGGACGGCATCGTCGAAGGTCTCGTCATCGAAGAGGTGAAGGGCGGACTCATCGTCGACATTGGGTTGCGCGGTTTCTTGCCGGCATCCCTCGTCGAACTGCGTCGCGTGAAGGAACTGACGCCGTACGTCGGACAAAAGATTCAGGCCAAGATCCTCGAACTCGACCGCAACCGCAACAATGTGGTGCTGTCTCGCCGCGCCGTGCTCGAAGCCACACAGCGCGAGAGCCGTGACGGTTTCCTCGTCAACCTGAAGGTCGGCGAGGTGCGCAAGGGTCGCGTTTCGTCGATCGTCGCATTCGGCGTGTTCGTCGATCTCGGCGGCATGGATGGTCTCATCCACGTGTCGGAACTCTCGTGGAAGCACGTCGACAATCCGGCCGACATCGTGAAGATCGGTGACGAAGTCGACGTCAAGGTGCTCGAGATTGACAACGACCGTGAGCGCATCAGTTTGTCGTTGAAGGCCACCCAACAAGACCCATGGCAGGCGTTCGCCACGACGCACGCGGTTGGCCAGTTGGTCTACGGGCGCGTCACCAAGATCGTGCCGTTCGGCGCGTTCGTGCAAGTGGGCGACGGCATCGAAGGTCTCGTGCACATCTCGGAGATGTCCACGCACCATGTTGAAGCGCCCGAGCAGGTGGTCACGCCCGGCGAAGAACTGTGGGTCAAGATCATCGATCTCGATTTGGCGCGTCGCCGCATCAGTCTCTCCATCAAGCAAGCCGCCGAAGGTGGCGAACTTGCGCCGGAGTATCGCGACCAGTTCAAGGCCGACGAACAGGGCAATTGGGTCGGCACCGACGATGCTTCGCGCGAGGCCGCGTGGGGTGACATGTACCAAACCGAAAGTCAGCCCAACACCTAACCAACGTGTTTGCATGGTGAACCGATGATCCTCGTCGGTCTCACCGGTGGTATTGGGGCGGGCAAATCCGTCGTGTCGGCACAACTCGCCGCGCATGGCGCGATCATCGTCGACGCCGATGTCATCGTGCGACAACTGCAAATGCCCGGCCAGGAGGTGCTGCGACGCATCGTCGAGCGATTCGGCTCCGAAGTGCTGTCTGCGAGCGGACATCTGGATCGGGCTGCACTCGCGGCGCGTGTTTTCGGTGATCAGCCAGCGCTCACCGAGTTGAACGCCATCGTGCACCCGGCCGTCGGGCGGGAGATGATGCGCCAGATCGACGCCCGCCGCGCAACGAACTCCGTCGTGGTGCTCGACGTGCCCCTCCTGATCGAAAATCCACGAACTGGTTTGTGCGGCGTATTGGTCGTTGACCTTGACCCGGACATCGCCGTCTCCCGGTTGGTGGCGCAACGAGGCTTCAGCGAGGAAGACGCGCGCGCCCGTGTCGCCCGCCAGTCGTCGCGCGGCAAGCGACGCGCCGCGGCGGACTGGATCATCGACAATTCGGGTACGCGACTCGACCTCGCCCGTCAGGTGTCGCAGGCCTGGCAGTGGATGTGTTCACTGCCACCCGCCAGGCCCGATGCTGGTCGGATGTCAGCCTCACCCGACTCGTAGCCTTGCCGCGTGGTCGACACGCGCGCCAAACACGCCTTCAAGGTGGAGAGCGAGTACCAGCCCGCCGGCGACCAGCCGGAGGCAATTGCCCAATTGGCGGACGGCATCGAACGCGGTGATCGATTTCAAACGCTGCTCGGTATCACCGGCTCCGGCAAGTCGGCGACGATTGCGTGGACGATCGAGCGTGTGCAGCGGCCGACGCTCATTCTCGCCCCGAACAAGAGCCTCGCGGCACAGTTGGCACAGGAGATGCGCGAGTTCTTCCCCAACAACCGGGTTGAGTATTTCGTCTCGTACTACGACTACTACCAGCCCGAGGCGTACATTCCGTCGAGTGACACATATATAGAGAAGGACTCGTCGATCAACGACGAGATTGATCGACTCCGTCACAGCACCACTGCCGCATTGCTCACGCGGCGCGATGTGATCGTGGTGGCTTCCGTGAGTTGTATCTACGGAATGGGTGACCCCGACGAATACAAGGGTCACCTGCTCGAGTTGCACCAGGGCGTCGACTACGACCAGCAGAGCATTCTGCGCCGACTCGTCGATCTGCAGTACGAACGCAACGACACGGCACTTGGCCGCGGCAACTTCCGCGTGCGCGGCGACACCATCGAACTGCATCCCGCGTACGAGGAGTGTGTCACCCGTGTGGAGATGTTCGGCGACACGGTCGATCGCATCACCGTGGTCGACCCCGTCACCGGCGAGACGCTTTCGTCGCCTACCGAAATCGTCGTCTTTCCCGCCACGCACTATGTGGCTGGCGAGGATCGAATGCGTGTGGCAATCGAACGAATCGAGGCCGAGCTTGCCGACCGGCTGGTCGTGTTCAATGCCGACGGGAAATTGCTGGAGGCCCAGCGCCTCGGCATGCGCACGCGATACGACATCGAGATGATCCAGGAGATGGGCTACTGCAACGGCATCGAGAACTACTCGATGCACATCGACGGTCGCACGCCCGGCCAGCCGCCCTTCACGTTGCTCGATTACTTTCCCGACGACTACCTCCTGGTCATCGACGAGAGCCACGTCGCCGTGCCCCAGTTGTACGGCCAGTTCGCCGGCGACCGCGCCCGCAAGGGCACCCTCGTCGAACACGGGTTCCGTCTGCCGAGCGCGATGGAAAATCGTCCGTTGCGCTTCGAAGAGACCCTCGAGCGGGTCAACCAGTGCGTGTTCATGTCGGCCACGCCGGCGAAGTTCGAACTCCAGAACTCCACACAGGTGGTGGAGCAAATCGTGCGACCCACCGGACTCGTCGACCCGGAGGTCATCGTGAAGCCCACGAAGGGCCAGATCGACGACATCATCGTCAACGTGCGACAGCGCGTGGAAAAGGGCGACCGCGTGCTCATCACCACACTGACCAAGAAGATGGCCGAAGACCTCACCGAGTACCTCCTCGAGCAAGGCTTGCGAGTGCGCTACCTGCACTCCAATATCGACACGATCGAACGCATCGAAATTCTCCGGGCTCTGCGACTTGGCGAGTTCGACGTGCTCGTCGGCATCAACCTGCTGCGGGAAGGTCTCGACCTGCCGGAGGTGTCGCTCGTCGCAATTCTCGACGCCGACAAGGAAGGCTTCTTGCGCAGCGAAACCTCGTTGATTCAAACCATCGGTCGTGCGGCACGCAACGTGGACGGTCAAGTGATCATGTATGCCGACAAACGCACCGCCGCTATGGAGTCAGCCATCGCGCTCACCAATGCGCGACGCGAGAAGCAAATCGCCTACAACAAGGAACGCGGTATCGAACCCAAGACCATCCGCAAGGCGGTAGGGGACATCCTCTCCATCCTGCGACCGGACGAGACCGCCCCGTACCCGGGCAAAGGTCGCCGCACCTCACGCGAGCGCGACAAGGTGATCCGTGACCTGCAGGCTCTCGGCGCGAGCGAACTTGAACGGCTCATCCAAACGTTGGAAGAAGAGATGCACCAGGCGGCCGCCGACCTGCACTTCGAACAGGCGGCCCGTCTGCGCGACGAGATTCGCGAATTGCGGCGCGAAGTTCGCGAAGGCAAGCCGAAGAATTAGCGTGACCACGTGACCGACTCGATCATCATCCGCGGTGCACGCGAGCACAACCTGAAGAACGTCAACCTCGAGTTGCCGCGTGATCGACTGATCGTGCTCACCGGCTTGTCGGGTTCGGGTAAGAGCAGCCTCGCCTTCGACACCATCTACGCCGAAGGACAGCGTCGCTACGTGGAGAGTCTCAGCGCCTACGCACGGCAGTTTCTCGGACAGATGGACAAGCCCGACGTCGATGTCATCGAAGGCCTGTCACCGGCGATTTCGATTGATCAGAAGTCTGCGTCACGCAACCCGCGTTCGACGGTGGGCACCATCACCGAGGTGTACGACTATCTCCGTCTGCTCTTCGCGCGGGTGGGAATTCAGCACTGCGTGCACGACGGTGCGCGGCTCGCCAAGCAAACGCCCGAACAAATCGTCGACCAAGTACTGGAGTTGAAGGAGGGCACTCGGTTCCAGGTTTTGGCGCCGGTGGTGCGCGGTCGCAAGGGCGAGTACGACTCGCTACTCGCCGACTTGTTGGCGCAAGGCTTCACCCGCGTACGTGTCGACGGGCTCACGACCGACATCGCCGATCATCAAAAGAGCGGCAAGAAACTTGCCCGCTACGAGCAACACACGATCGACGTGATCGTCGACCGACTCGTGCGCAAAGACGGCATCACGCGCCGTCTCACCGACAGCATGGAGACGGCACTACGGCTCGCCAACGGGGTGGCGACCGTCGAGGTAATGGGCAAGGGTGACGACGTCGCCGAAGTGCTCAATTTCAGCCAGCAGTTGGTGTGCCCGAAGTGCAGCACCTCGTACGAAGAGCTCGCACCACGCAACTTCTCGTTCAACACTCCGTATGGCGCCTGCGACAAATGCCTGGGGCTCGGCACGACGTTCGAGGTGGACTCCGAACTCGTCGTGCCCGACCCGGATCTCAGCATCAGCGAGGGTGCAATCGCACCATGGCGCAGTGCCCACACGATGTACTTCACGCGCATGCTCGAGGCGGTCGCCGAGGAGGAAGGCATCGATACCGACAAGCCGTGGGCGAAACTGACCGCCAAACAACAGAAGATCATCATGAACGGTCTCGGCGACAACGTGATCGTGAAGTACCGCAACCGCTACGGGCGTGTACGCGAGTACAGCACCACGTTCGAGGGTGTCATCCCGTGGCTGAAGCGGCGGCACGAGAGCGCAGAGAGTGACTACCAGCGCGAGCAATACGAGAGCTACATGCGCGAGAAACCCTGTTCGGCTTGCAAGGGTGCCCGTTTGAAGCCCGAGTCACTCGCCGTGAAGGTGAACGACAAGTCGATCGCCGAAGTGTGTGAGATGTCGATCGGCGAATCGGCAAAATTCTTGGCCGGACTCAGCCTGAACAAACGCGAGAAGATCATCGCTGAGCGCATCACCAAGGAGATCAACGCTCGTCTCGGCTTCTTGCTCGATGTCGGTCTCGACTACCTCACGCTCTCGCGTTCGGCGGGCACGCTGGCGGGCGGGGAAGCACAGCGCATTCGTCTGGCCAGCCAGATCGGCTCAGGTCTGGTCGGCACGTTGTACGTGCTCGACGAGCCTTCGATCGGATTGCACCAGCGCGACAACCACCGTCTCATCGACACGTTGCATCGTTTGCGCGACCTCGGCAACACCGTTCTCGTCGTCGAACACGACGAAGACACGATTCGTGCCAGCGACTGGATCGTCGACATCGGCCCGGGTGCCGGCGAACACGGCGGGGCAGTGGTGTACAGCGGCCCGGTGAAGGGCGTGGAGAAGGTGGCGGATTCGGTGACCGGCGCCTACCTCGCCGGCAAACAGAAAATCGAAGTGCCCAAGAAGCGACGCCTCATCGGCACCGAGGCACTTGTTGTGAAGGGCGCGCGCGAACACAACCTGAAGCAGATCGACGTGCGGATCCCGCTCGGCTGTTTCGTCGCCGTCACCGGCGTTTCGGGCAGCGGCAAGAGCACGCTGGTCCGCGACATCCTGTTGCCCGCGCTGATGCAAAAGATCTACAAGAGTAAGGAGTCGCCCGGCCGCCACAAGAGCGTGACCGGCATCGACAAACTGGACAAGGTGATCGATATGGATCAGTCACCAATCGGGCGCACGCCGCGCTCGAACCCCGCCACCTACACCGGTCTGTTCGACGACATCCGCAAACTCTTTGCCAATACGCCCGACGCCAAGGTGCGCGGCTACCAACCAGGACGCTTTTCATTCAACGTGTCGGGCGGACGTTGCGAGGCGTGCTCGGGCGATGGCACGATCCGCATCGAGATGCAGTTCCTCCCCGACGTGTACGTGCCGTGCGAGGTGTGCAAGGGTGCGCGCTACAACCGGGACACCCTCGAGATTCGCTTCAAGGGCAAGAACATCGCGGAAGTGCTCGACATGCCGATCAGTGAGGCGCTCGGATTCTTCTCCAACCAGCCGCGTATCGCCCGCCACTTGCAAACACTCGTCGATGTTGGTCTTGGCTATGTGCGCCTCGGTCAGTCGGCACCGACCTTGTCGGGTGGCGAGGCGCAGCGCGTGAAGTTGGCGAGCGAACTGGCGCGCCGCAGCACCGGGCACACGATATATCTGTTGGACGAACCCACGACGGGTCTCCACTTTGAGGATGTGCGTCGCCTGCTCATCGTGTTGGCGCGGCTCGTTGACCAGGGCAACACCGTGCTCGTCATCGAGCACAACCTTGACGTGATCAAGACCGCCGACTGGCTGATCGATCTCGGTCCCGAGGGCGGCGATGGAGGCGGCACCATCGTCGCCGAAGGAACTCCCGAGGCCGTCGCGCGCGTGAAGGGCAGCCACACCGGACGCTTCCTCGTCGACGCTTTGCGCGCATAGAGCCCGCCGGCCATGCGACGCCCAGACACCGCCACGATCCCGACAGGGCCTGGTTCGTATCAATTCAAGGACGAGCACGGACGAATCATTTACGTGGGCAAGGCTGCCAACCTGCGGTCGCGGATTACGAGCTACTTCGCTGATCCTGCGCTCTTGCATACGCGCACGGCCGCGATGGTTGCCGTCGCCAACGAGGTGGACTGGATCGAGGTCGATAGCGAAGTCGCTGCATTGCTGTTGGAGTACAACCTCATCAAGCAACATCGTCCGCGCTTCAACGTTCGGTTGCGCGACGACAAGAGCTATCCCTTTCTTGCCGTCACCGTCGACGAGCAATGGCCGCGCGCGGTCGTGATGCGCGGACGCAAGCGCAAGGGCACCAAGTATTTCGGACCCTATGCCCATGCATGGGCGATTCGTGACACGTTGGATGCGCTGCTACGCACGTTTCCCGTGCGCAGTTGTTCGCCCGCCAAGTTCCGTCAACACGAACGACTGGGTCGCCCCTGTTTGCTCTTTCACATCGAGAAATGCGCCGGACCATGCGTCGGCGAGGTTCCAGTCAATGTGTATCGGCGGCACGTGGACGGGCTCGTCACGTTTCTCGGCGGCGATACGGACGACATCCGCGGCGAACTGTCAACAGCGATGCAAACCGCCGCCGCCGACCAGCAATTCGAGGAAGCCGCACGCCTGCGCGACCGCCTCGGTGCCATCGACCGCGCGCTCGAACGCCAATTGATGGTGGGTGAGCGCGGGGAAGACTTTGATGTCATCGCACTCGTTGACAGCGAACTTGAGGCGAGTGTGCACGTCTTTTATGCGCGCAAAGGACGGGTGCTCGGTAGTAACGGCTTCGTCATCGACAAGTCGGAGGATCTCACCCCGGCAGCGCTGATGCGCCGAGTGATCGTCGACTTGTACGCCGATGAGCCCGCTCTCGGTTGGCCGAAGGAGGTCATGGTGTCGATCGAGCCCGACGACCTCACGGCGTGCCAGCAGATGCTCAGTGAACGGCGCGGTTCGGTCGTCGATGTTCGCATCCCACAGCGTGGCGATCGTCGCGAACTGATGGCCACCGTCGCCAAGAATGCCAGCGAGGCGCTCATCCGCCACAAACTGAAGCGAGCCAGTGATCACAATTCGCGTAGTCGCGCCATCTCCGAGTTGCAGGATCATTTGTCGCTGACCCAGGCTCCGTTGCGCATCGAGTGCTTCGACATGGCACATCTGCAGGGCAGCGACTATGTGGGGTCGATGGTGGTGCTCGAGGACGGTCTTCCGCAAAAGCGCGAGTACCGCAAGTTCAAGGTGAAGACGGTCGACGGCAACGACGACTACGCGGCCATGTACGAAGTGCTGACGCGCCGTCTGTCGGCGTACGTCGCCGAGCGGGATGCCCCAGCGCACGAACGAGGGGAGAAGCCCGGCCGCTTTGCCTACCCACCTCAGCTGTTGCTCGTGGATGGCGGCAAAGGGCAACTCGGAGTGGCCGTGCAGGTGCTGCGCGAACTCGGGCTCGAGGACGAGATCAACGTGGCGGCCATCGCCAAACGATTCGAGGAAGTATTCGTACCCGACCGCGGCGAGCCGATCCGCATTCCGCGCGGCAGCGAAGCGCTGTACATGTTGCAGGTAGTGCGCGACGAGGCGCACCGCTTCGCCAATACCTTCCATCGCGAGCGTCGGGCCAAACGCATGAAGGCGAGCGAACTCGACGGCATCAAAGGTCTCGGTCCGAAGCGTCGCGACAACCTGCTCAAGGCACTCGGCGGCATCGGTGGAGTGCGTGAGGCATCGTTGGAACGGCTCAGCGAGTTGTTGCCGAATGAAGTGGCACGCGAGGTTCACGCTCGGTTCACACCGCCTCAGTAGCGTTTGCTCGTGGCCGAAATTCTGCTCATCACGGGCTTGTCGGGTGCCGGTCGTTCGCAAGCCGCCGATGCCCTGGAGGATCTCGGTTGGTTCGTCGTTGACAACATGCCCGTCGAATTGGTCGACAAGTTCGTGGAGTTGGCGGGGGTGTCGGTCGACAAATCCTCACGGCTTGCGCTCGTGATTGGTGTGACATCACAGCAGACCGACGCCGTCAAGCTCGTTCCGCGTCTGCGCGGCGCCGGACACGATGTGCGCATCCTGTTTCTTGAAGCATCCACCCAATCGCTGGTGAAGCGTTACACCGAGTCACGCCGCAAGCATCCGCTGCGCAGCGAGACCGGCACGGTGTCGGAGGCCATCGAGCACGAACGTGACCTGCTCGAACCCGTTCGCGAGTTTGCCGACAAGGTCATTGATACGAGCGGTCTGCAACTCGCGCAATTCAAGACGCAGATGTCGGAGCTGTTCTCGTTCGAAGACCTACCCGACACGTTGCAGGTGTCCGTGGTGTCGTTCGGCTTCAAACATGGACTCCCGCTCGACGTGGATTCGGTATTCGATGTGCGATTCATCCCCAACCCGCACTACGACGAGACGCTGCGGCCATTGAGCGGTCTCGATACGCCCGTGCGCGCCTTCGTGCTCGAGCAACCAGCGACACGGGACTTCCTCGATCGCGTGGAAGGGCTGTTCGAGTCGTTGATTCCGGCTTACCGCAACGAAGGCAAGAGTTACCTCACCATCGCCGTCGGCTGCACTGGTGGTCGTCACCGATCGGTCGCAATCGCCGAAGCGTTGAGTTTGCGTCTTGCCAATCGTGGCGTGCAGGCACGCGTAGCGCACCGCGACATCGAAAAAAACTAGGCTCTGGCCATGACCGTACGCGTGGGAATCAACGGCTTTGGCCGTATCGGGCGCAGCTTCTGGCGCGCCACACAAAAGAGCAAATCCGACATCAAGATCGTGGCCGTCAACGACCTCGGCGACAAGAAGACGATGGCCCATCTGCTGAAGTACGACTCGGTGATGGGAGTTCTGCCGAACACGATTCTTGCCACCGACGATGGTCTCTCCGTCGATGGCAAGACGTTGAAGGTGCTCTCCGAGCGTGATCCGCAGAATTTGCCGTGGAAGTCGTTGGGCGTCGACGTGGTCGTCGAGTCGACCGGCTTCTTTACTGAACGCGAGAAGGCGGCCGCCCATCTGGCGGGTGGGGCCCGCGTGGTGATCATCTCAGCGCCGGCGACGGGCGCCGACGCCACGTTCGTTTACGGCGTCAACCACACCGACTTTGACACAAAGAAACACCAGGTGGTGTCGAACGCGAGTTGTACGACCAACTGCTTCGTGCCGCTTGTGAAGGTGCTCGACGATGCGTTCGGCGTGGTGAACGGCATGATGACCACGGTGCACGCGTACACGGGCGATCAAATGCTCGTCGACGGTCCGCACAAGGACCTGCGTCGTGCCCGCGGCGCCGCGATCAACATCACGCCGACCTCCACAGGTGCCGCTCGCGCCACCAGCCTCGTGATGACGGCGATGAAAGGCAAACTTGACGGCACGTCACTGCGCGTGCCGATACCGACGGGGTCGATCACCGACTTCGTGGCGAATCTCGGTAAGCCGGCAACGACCGAGGAAATCAACGCCGCGTTCAAGGCGGCAGCGAGCGGGCCGATGAAGGGCGTGCTCGAGTACTGCACCGATCCGATCGTGTCGAGCGACATCGTGGGCAACCCGCACAGTTGCGTGTACGACGCCGACCTGACGATGAGCATGGGCAGCCTCGTGAAGGTGCTCGGTTGGTACGACAACGAGTGGGGCTACTCCAATCGTCTCGTCGATCTCACCAGCCACATCGGCCGCAGCTTGTCCTGATTTTTTCAGCGCGTGAAACTGCCTCTGCTAGAAGACCTGGGGGATGTGCGCGGTAAAACCGTGCTCGTACGCACCGACTTCAACGTGCCGATGAGTGGTGGCGACGATGCCCGGTCGATCTCCGATGACTTTCGCATTCGTGCCGCGCTGCCCACCATCACCTGGCTCACTGAGCGCGGGGCAAAGGTGGTGTGCGCGAGTCATCTCGGCCGACCCAAGGGCCAGCCGACGCCGAAGTACTCGATGGCGCCAGTGCGAGCACGACTGGCCGAGTTGGCTCCGGGAGTGGGGCTGCTCGAGAACTTGCGTTTCTCACCCGGTGAAGAAGCCAACGACGAGGCCACGGTTGCCGAACTCGTGCAGGGCGTCGACATGTATGTGAACGATGCGTTTGGTGCCGCACATCGCGCCCACGCGTCCATCGTGGGCCCACCACGCACGTTGCCGTCGGCAGCAGGACGACTGATTCAGCGCGAGGTGGAAGTCGTCGACCGATTGCGCTCCACACCGAAGCGGCCGTTCGTCGCCGTGCTCGGCGGGGCAAAGGTGAGCGACAAACTGGGCGTGATTGATGCGCTCGTCGCGATGTGTGATCAGTTGTTGATCGGTGGCGGCATGTGTTTTACGTTTCTTGCCGCGCAAGGCCATCCAGTCGGCGACTCCATCTGCGAGCGCGACCAAATCGACCGCTGTCGCGGTCTATTGGAGAAACACAAGTCGATCATGCTTCCAGAAGACATCATCGGCGTCGATGCCGACGGCGTGTACACCACGTTCGGCCGACGGTTGCCCGACGGAGCCAAGGGTATGGACATCGGCCCGGGCACGGCGGCGGCATTCAGCGACGCGATCATGGACGCGCGCTCGGTGTTCTGGAACGGCCCGATGGGCGTCTTCGAAGACGCACGCTTCGCCAAAGGAACACGTACTGTTGCTCAGGCAATGGCAGACACGAAGGCGTTCACGGTGGTCGGTGGGGGAGACTCTGCCGCCGCGCTCGCGCAGTTCGGCTTGGACGATGACGTGGATCATGTCTCAACAGGCGGCGGAGCCTCGCTCGAGTTTCTCGAGTTCGGCGATTTGCCCGGCCTGAAGGCGTTGCGGGAGGCACCGAATGCAAGGTGAGCGCACACCCATCGTCAGTGGCAACTGGAAGATGAACAACAATCACTTCGAGGCAATCCAATGTGTGCAGAAGTTGGCGTACCTCCTCCAGAAGGATGACTTCGACGCAGTCGATGTGACCATTCATCCGCCATTCACCGATCTCCGCAGTATGCAAACGCTGATCGACGCCGATCAGTTACGCATCAAATTGGGTGCGCAGAATTGTCACCACGAAGAAAAGGGTGCGTTCACCGGCGAAGTTTCGCCGCTGTTTCTCGCCAAGCTCGGTGTGCAGTATGTGATCGTGGGGCACAGCGAGCGTCGTGAGTTGTTTGGCGAGACCGACGACTTCGTCGCCCGCAAGGTGGTCGCCGTGCAGAAGCACGGCATGACGCCGATTCTCTGTGTCGGTGAGACACTCGCCGAGCGAGAAGCAGGTCTCACGCTCGACAAGGTGAAGACGCAGATACGCGCCGCCCTCGCCAAGCGCACCGCCGAGCAAGTGAAGTCGATGGTGATTGCCTACGAACCCATCTGGGCCATCGGCACCGGCAAGAATGCATCGCCTCAAGATGCCCAGGAGGTAATCGCCGCAATTCGCGAAGAGGTCGCCTCGTTGATCTCGCGCCCCGCCGCACAGGCGGTGCGCATCCAGTACGGGGGCAGTGTCAAGGCCGGCACCATCGCCGAGATCATGCGGATGCCGGATATCGATGGGGTGCTGGTCGGGGGAGCAAGCCTCGACCCCACGGAGTTCGCCCGGATCGTGCAGTACCGCCGCCACGCCGTATAGGCGGGCCCTGTTGGGCGTGACAACTGGGGCTAGCCGCGCCCCGCGATGGACGACCCCTGCTGGCTGCGTCCCTCTTCACAGGTCGGGGCTAAGGTGAGGTAGTCATCATTCTTGGGGGTGACGCCCCACCTCATTCGACGGGGAGGTCGAATTCATGAAGCAACACAGCAAGGCGATTCGTTTCGCTGCTTCGCTGTTCGCGGTCGCGCTTGTCGCGTCGGCGTGCGGTGGCAGTGACGACGAAGAAGCCGTGACTGAGGAGACTGTGGCGGAGGAGCCGGCTGCTGAGCCAGTTTCGTATCCGACGCTTGAACAGTGTGCCGAAGTCACCTACGACTACAGCTACACCCCGCCGGCCAGTGCCGGCATGACCGTGACCTACGACCTTGCCGATGAGGCGGTCTGGGAAGACGGTTCACCAATCACGTTCGCCGACTTCAAGGCGACGTGGGAAGCCGCGCTCAATACGCCCGGCTCCATCAGCACGGTCGGCTACGACCAGATCACCTCGGTGGCCGCAGGCTCGAGCGACAAGCAAGTTGTCATCGACTTCAAGAGCGTCTACGGCCCCTACAAGGGTCTCTTCGGTGGATTGCTCAAGGCATCCTCGGTGGAGAACACGTCCGACATCTCGGCGGACTTTGCCGAATTCATCGGCTTCTCGGGTCGCCCGTGGAAGATGAAGTCGTGGAGCCCAAGCCAGGTGGTCTACGTACCGAACGACAAGTACTGGGGCGCCGACAAGGCCGTCGCCAAGCAGCTCGTCATGGTGCCGCTGGCTGACAGCGACACGGAAGCCGCGGCACTCAAGGCCGGCGAAATCGATTTCGCCTACCCGCAGTTCTTCGGTGGTATCGAAGAGGCGTTTGCCGATCCGAACATCACCCTGAAGAAGGAATTCGGTGGTGACTACGAGGGCTTCTACTTCCAACAGAAGTGTGGTCCGTTCGCCAACCCGGTATTCCGTGCAGCGTTCTCCAAGTCGATCGACCGCGATGCGCTCTTCCAGCAGATCTACGTGCCGCTCGGTGGCGAATCGCCGCTGCAGTGTGGCCCGATGGTGCCTGGCCCGTACTGCAATGGCGATGAATTCGCCAATGCATACGACCCGGCTGGCGCCGAAGCGCTGCTGACCGAGAACGGTTGGACCAAGGGTGCCGATGGTTACTGGATCGATCCGTCGACCGGTGCCGCGCCGGACATCCGCTGGATCATCAACACGGGCAACACCCGTCGCGAGAACACCCAGGCCTACCTGATTCCGCTGCTCAATGCGGCCGGCTTCAAGGTGCGCGCAGACAACTGCGATGCGGCCTGCTACTTCCAGCAGCGTCTGCCAGCCCTCGACTACGACATGGCGATGTATATCTCGACCGCTCCGCCGGACCCGGGTTACCTCACGCCGTCGTTCACCTGTGACCAGATCCCCACAGAGGCAAACAGCAACCAAGGCCAGAACTCGCAGGGCTGGTGCAACGCGGAAGCTTCCGACTTGCTCCACAATGCGGACTTCGAGCCGGATGCAGCCAAGCGTGCGGAGATGATCAAGAGTGCGCTCAAGTTGATGGCCGCGGACAGCGTGATGCTGCCGTTGTTCCAGTTCCCCAAGTCGGGTTTCTGGCGCACGGACAAGGTGGGCGGGCCGGTTGATGCCGAGCTGCGCAACTTCACCTCGTTCATCAACAACCACCTCTGGACCGACCTCGACGGTGACGGCAAAGTCGTCATCGGCGCCGAGCAGTGGCCAGAGTGCTTGAACCCGGTGACGGAGTGTGCGAACTCCTCGTGGATGGTTTGGACGACGATCAACCAGGTCATGCCTGGTGCGTTTGCCACCACCAACGATGGTGCGTACGTCATCACCAACCTGCTGAAGGGCGAGCCAAAGGTCGCCATCAAGTAAGGACGAGCACCGTTCATTGAACGGTTCGCGCGACGGCGCGCAGGTCTTGCCGCAAGGCTTGGCCTGCGCGCCGTTTCGTTGTGCGGCATGTGACGAGCAGCGCAGTCTGAAGTAGTTTTGACCCGTGCTCAGGTACGTGTTGCGACGCCTCGCCTGGGCGATACCGACGCTGATCTTCGTCACGTTTCTCGTGTACATCGCGCTGCGGATCGGCACGGATCCGGTGGCCAGTTACAAGCGAATCAATCCGCGAGCCACGAAGGCCAAGATTGCGCAATACATCGAAGTAAATGGTCTCGACCCCAACTATGTGCGGGGCTACTTCCGTTGGCTGGGCAATTTCGTCACGCTCGATTGGCCGCGCAGCATCAAGGGCTCGCGCGAAGTGTGGCCGCAGCTGAAGGATGCACTTGCCAACACCATCCGGCTTGGTGTTGCAGCGAGCAGTGTCGGCATCGTCATCGGCCTCGGGCTCGGCGTGTTCGCCGCCTTGCGCCCAGGGGGTCGGCGCGATGTCGCCGTGAACACCGCTGCCTTCGTGGGCATCTCGATCCCGCCGTACGTGTCGGCGATTCTCTTCCAGTTGTTGTTTGCGGTCTACTGGAGTCGCTGGTTCGGCTCAACACTGTTTCCCACCTCAGGCGTCTACCCACCCGGGCAACTGGGTTTTGATCTCGGCCTCATGCTCAAGCACATGGTGCTGCCGACGTTTGTCGTCGCCATCCAGATCATTGCGGTGTACTCGCGCTACATGCGGTCATCACTGCTTGATGTGCTGAACAGTGAGTACATGCGCACGGCCCGGTCGAAGGGCATTAGTGAAGCGCGAGTCTTGTTCCGCCATGGTCTGCGCAACGCGCTGATTCCCGTCGTCACGATTGCAGCCCTCGACGTCGGAGCGATCGTTGGTGGTTTGATCATCACGGAGAATGTGTTCAGCTATCCGGGGATGGGCAAGTACTTCCTGTCGGCGTTCGGCGAAGGTGACTTTCCGCTGCTCATGCCATGGATGGTGATCATCGTGGCTTCGACCCTGTTCTTCAACCTGCTCGCCGACATCTCGTACGCCTGGCTCGACCCGAGGATTCGCCTTGCCTGACGACGTGGCACTCCCGACGATCTCGCCGCGACGAATGGCGTACGACCGTTTTGTCAGCCACCGAGCCGCCGTGGTCAGTGTGTTCATCATGGCGACATTGGTGATCTTCGTGGCATTGTCGCCATTCACCGCCCGCTACGGCGTGAACGAATCCGTGCAGGCGCCACCGAACTACTTCCTCTCACCGCGGGCGAACGCCTGGCTCGGCACCGATGACATCGGTCGCGACCTTTACAGCCGCTTGATCTACGGCGTGCGCGTGTCGCTCATCATCGGCATCTTCTCGGGTTTGATATCTGTTGCAATCGGCTGTCTGATTGGTTCCGTTGCCGGCTTCCGCGGCGGGCGTTTCGACGACGTGGTCATGCGCGTGACCGATCTCTTCTTGGCCTTCCCATTCCTCGTCACTTTGCTCGTGATGCGAAACATGATCGGCGGTATCTCGTGGCTGAAACCAGTGACGGGGGAGCTCAACTCGGTGCGGTTCATCATCGTGCTGTTCGCCATCTTCGGATGGATGGGGGTTGCGCGAATCGTGCGCGGTCAAGTGTTGGCCTTGAAGGAGCGCGAGTTCATCGAAGCGGCACGTGCAGTCGGTGCCAGCCGGTGGTACATCGTGCGACGCCACCTGTTGCCGAATTCGATCGGCCCGATCATGGTTGCGCTGACGTTCTCCGTGGTGTCGGCAATCATCAGCGAGTCAACACTCGCATTCTTCGGCTATGGACCGCAGGCGGGCGACGGGGCCACGTCGCTCGGCATCCTCGTCGGGCAGGCCAAGGGCGCCGTGAACACCGGCTTCTGGCATCTCGCGTTGTTCCCGTGTCTCACGCTGGTGGTCATCGCACTGTGCATCAACTTCATCGGTGACGCGCTGCGTGATGCAACCGATCCGCGATTGCAGAGGGATGCATGAGCGCGCCGGTGCTGGAGATTCGCGATTTGACGGTGACGTTCACGACCCCGCTCGGACCTCTCGCCGCCGTACGCGGTATCGATCTGGACGTGCGCGCCGGTGAGATGTTGGCGGTGGTGGGGGAGTCGGGCTCGGGCAAGTCGGTGAGTTTCCTCGCTGCGATGGGACTCTTGCCAAAAACTGCGACGATCACCGGATCGGTGCTGCTCGATGGTCGCCAACTCGTCGGGGCGTCGTCGAAGGAACTTCGCGCGGTGCGCGGACAGCTGATGTCGATGATCTTCCAGGATCCGCTCTCGGCACTCAACCCGGTGCATCGGGTGGGTGACCAGATTGCGGAGATGTTGCAGGCCCATCAGAAGCTGAGCGACAAGGCCGCCAAGGCGCGGTCGGTCGACTTGCTGGAGATCGTCGGCATTCCGCAGTCGGGCGATCGCGCTCTGCAATACCCGCACGAATTCTCCGGTGGAATGCGTCAACGAGTGGTGATCGCGATCGCCATTGCCAACAGCCCCAAGGTGTTGATTGCCGACGAACCGACGACGGCGCTCGATGTCACCGTGCAGGCACAAATCTTGGAGGTCATCCAGAAGGTACAGAAGCAGTTCGGTACTGCCGTCGTGCTGATCACCCACGACCTCGGGGTGGTTGCCAGGGTGTGCGAGAGAGTCAACGTGATGTACGCGGGTCGTGTCGTTGAGCGTGCCGAAATCGGCGACATCTTCGATGCACCATCGCACCCGTATACACGTGGGTTGCTTGCGTCGCTACCACAGGCCGGCGTCGAGCGCTTGTCGCCAATCGCAGGATTCCCACCGAACATGCTGCGCCCGCCTGCCGGGTGTGCATTCCGCGCCCGCTGCCCGCACGCCGTCGCCGAATGTGGCGAAACCCTGCCGACCCTCCGACAAATCGGCGCATCGCACAGTGCGTGCATTCGCGCCGAGGAAGTGTTGACCTCGTCATGACTCACATTGTCCAGGGCGCGACGGGGATGAGCGGGTGATGACTGATTCCTCAAAGAACCCGCCGTTGCTCAGCGTGCAGGGCCTCGTCAAGGAATTCCATATGCGTTCGCAGCGTGGTGGTCGCCGCAAGCGTGTGGTGCAGGCAGTGACCAATGTGTCGTTCGAGGTGGCGCGTGGGGAAACGCTCGGACTCGTGGGTGAGAGCGGCTCAGGCAAGACCACGGTTGGTCGCTGTGTGTTGCGGTTGATCGAGCCGACCAGTGGCACGGTGACGTTCGAAGGCCGAGACCTTGCCCACGTGGATGTCGAAGAGATGCGAAACCTCCGACGCAAGATGCAAATCGTGTTCCAGGATCCGTACGCATCGCTTGATCCGAAGATGACCGTCGGCGCCTCGATTGCCGAGCCGCTCGTGGTGCAAGGAGTGCCCGGCAACCACGAAGAAAAAGTGGTGAGCCTGCTCGAACTGGTGGGTCTGGCAGCCGATCACGCCCGACGGTTTCCCCACGAGTTCTCCGGCGGGCAGCGCCAACGAATCGGTGTCGCCCGAGCGCTAGCACTCGACCCGGCACTGATCGTGCTCGACGAGCCAGTCTCGGCCCTCGACGTGAGCATCCAGGCCGGCGTCGTAAATTTGTTCGCGGATCTTCAGGCGCGACTCGGGATGTCGTACGTCTTCATCGCCCACGACTTGTCGGTGGTGCGCCACATCGCTGACCGCGTTGCAGTGATGTACCTCGGCAAGATCATGGAGATCGGCCCGGCAGAACAGGTCTACGAACACCCGACACATCCCTACACCAAGGCGCTCTTGTCGGCGGTGCCGGTGCCGAACCCACGTGTCGAACGCCAGCGCTCGCGCATCATGTTGGAAGGAGACGTACCGTCGCCGGTGAATCCGCCGAGCGGCTGCCGTTTCCGAACGCGCTGCTGGAAGGCGACGGAACTGTGCGCCACGGTGGAACCCGTGCTCGAGATGCGCGCGACGGGTCAACTGTCGGCCTGCCATCACCCAGAGGCGTAGGCGACTGCGTCGGTAGGATGTTTAGGTGCGAAATGCAATCACCATCATCACCGTCGTTGTGAACGTGTTCTCGATGATCGGCATGATCGTCGGTGTCTTGCTGCACAGCGGGCGCGGCGGCGGTCTGTCGGACATGTTCGGTGGCGGCGGAGCGGCGGCCCTCGGTTCGGCGGCGGCGGAGCGCAACCTCAACCGCATCACCACCGTGCTGGCGCTGGTGTGGCTCTTGACGGTGACCGCGCTCGGCATCTTGCTCTCGGCCTGACCGACGAGCCACGGCTCGCCACGGGTAGCGGTGCCCAATCGGGCGATAGTTTGATGGTCTCACACCACGTCGAAGTGGCGAAATTGGCAGACGCACCAGCTTGAGGGGCTGGCGCTCGAAAGGGCGTGGGGGTTCAAGTCCCCCCTTCGACACCAAAGGACGGCGAGAATAGAACCGATGCGCCAGACGAAAATCATCGCGACCGTCGGTCCTGCATCGATCGACACGCAGATCCTCGGTGGGCTCGTCGACGCCGGTGCCGACGTATTGCGGATCAATTGCTCGCACGTCACCACCGCCGTGTTGGCCGAGCGCATCGACCTCATCCGCACCGTGCGCCCGCAGGCTGCGATTCTCGTCGACATACAAGGCCCGAAGTTGCGGTATGCGGGCGAGGCACAGACGCTCGTCGACGGCACCGAAGTAACCTTCGCCTTCAGCCAACTGGGTCTGCCGGATGCAGCCGACAACAGCACGGCGCAGTTGGAGCCGGGTCAGCGCGTGCTCCTGGACGACGGGCGTCTTGAGGGCTCAATCGTCTCCGTCGCGAAGGACGCCATCACCGTGCGGGTGGTGCGCGGGGGAGAGTTGCGCAAGAACAAAGGGGTGAACCTGCCCGACACCGACGTGAAAGGCAGCGTGCTCTCGGCCAAGGACCGCGCCGACCTCGAGGTGGCCAAGCGCACCAACGTGGAATTCGTGGCGGTGTCCTTCGTGCAACGCCCGAGTGACGTCGAGGAAGTGCGCTCGATACTTGGCCCGACCGCCCATATCATCGCCAAGATTGAACGCCCACAGGCACTCGAGCGGATCGAAGACATCTGTCGGGTGAGCGATGGCGTGATGGCAGCACGCGGCGACCTGGGGGTGGAGTTGCCATTCCAGGTGGTACCGGCCGCGCAGCATCGCATTGCGCGCACGGCTCTGCGCAACGGCGTGATCTCGGTGTGCGCCACCGAGATGCTCGAGTCAATGACATCGTCGTCGCGAGCCACTCGAGCGGAGGTTGCCGATGTCACCGGGGCGGTTCGCGACGGGTTCGACGCCGTGATGCTCTCCGGCGAAACTGCGGTCGGTGCGAATCCGGTGCGCGCAGTCGAGGTGATGAGTGCCATCTGCGAGGCTGCCGAACGCGATGTCACGTTGCCGGTGATCTTTGCCGATGCCAACCCAGAGACCGCCGCAGTCACGGCGGCGGCAAGTTCGCTGGCACGGCGCATCGGTGCGGACGCGTTGTTGTCGCTCACCTACACCGGTTACTCAGCCCGCCTGCTGTCGGCCTGTCGACCTGGTTCACTCATCATCGCTGCCACGCCAACCGAGTCAACAGCGCGCAAACTGCGCTTGGCGTGGGGAGTGCACCCCGTAGTTTCACCGCGCGATGCCGATGTCGAAGTGTCGATTGGCGCCGGGCTCACCGCCGCTCGCGAGCAGGCCCTCGTGAAGCGGGGCGACAAGGTCGTCGTGTGCGCTTCGCGGCTCAGCCCGCGGTCGGACGCCGATACCATCTGGCTGCATACCGAGCCGTAAGGTGGATAAACGATGACGATGCAACGAGATGCGCAGCCGCGGGCCCATTTCCGCTCGTTCGAAGAATCCACCCGCGAAGATTGGGCGCTCATCATGGGGCAAATCGGCCACACGCAGAACATGGTCGCCGACAATGCGTTGCACCTGCTGCGCCTCTTGGGGAGCGACCATGGTGGCTTCCCGGTGAGTCGTCTCGAGCACTCGCTGCAAACGGCGACGCGGGCCGAGCGCGACGGTCGCGACGCCGAATACGTCGTGTGCGCGTTGTTGCACGACATCGGCGATACCCTCGCGCCGTTCAACCATCCGTACATCGCATCGACCATGGTCAAGCCGTTCGCCAGTGAAGCGAACCATTTCATGGTCGCCCAGCACGGCATCTTCCAGGGTTATTACTTCTGGCATCACATCGGACTCGACCGCAATTCGCGGGACGCCTTCAAAGAATCGCCGTATTACGACCACACCGAGGAGTTCTGCGCCAAGTACGACTCGCCGGCGTTCGATGCCGACTACCGCAGTGCACCACTCGAGCACTTCGAGCCGTTGGTGCGGGAGTTCTTTGCCGACCGCCGCCAACCGCGCGGCTGAACCGCTTGATGTCAGGGGCTCGTTGATGGCGCGCTGGCGAAACTGGGCGGGCAGCGTCACCGTTGCTCCAACCACCATCTCTACGCCACGGAGCGTCGACGAACTGCAACTCACCATCAAACGTGCCGCGCCCGGTCAGCGGGTGCGCATGGCGGGCAGCGGCCACAGTTTCACCCCGATCGTGCCGAGCAACGACATCTTGCTTCTGCCACACGATTTTGGTGACGGCGTCGGCATCGACAGCGATCGAATGATTGCCCGTGTACCGGCGGGCATGGTGTTGCACGACCTGAACCAACATCTGGCGGCGGCGGGTTACGCACTCGCCAACATGGGTGACATCACCGCCCAAACCGTCGCGGGCTCGATCTCGACTTCCACCCATGGCACCGGCCTGCGCTACACCGGGTTGGCCGGGCAGGTTGCTGGCTTCGGGCTCGTCACCGCTAACGGTGACCTCATCGAGTGCAACGCGCGAGAGAATGCCGATGTCTGGCGACTCGGTCGCGTCGGTCTCGGTGCGCTCGGCATCCTCACCCACGTGGATATGCGGATCGTTCCGGCGTTCCGCCTGCGCGCGATCGAAGAACCGCGACGGTTGCACGACGTGCTGGACAACTTCGACGAGATCATCGAATCTGCCGATCACTTCGAGTTCTACTGGGTTCCGCATACCAAGTGGGCGCTCACCAAGCACAACACTCGCACGCAAGAACCAGCGTCTCCGCGGTCACCGCGGGCAAAGTGGCTGAGCAAAACCGTGCTCGAGAACTACGCCTTCGGCGTGGTATGCGCAGTCGGGCGCGCGGTACCGAGTTTGATACCGCGTCTGGCGACTGCGCTGCCGTCTTCGGGCCGCCAGGGGTTTACCGAGGAGAGTCACGAGGTGTTCGCCACGCGTCGACTGGTGAGATTCCACGAGATGGAGTATTCAATCCCGCGTCATCGTCTGCCGGAGGCGCTCTCGGCCATCGTCGAGATGGTCGAGCGCGAGAAGTTGCGCATCAGTTTCCCCGTTGAGGTGCGCGTGACGGCGGCAGACGACGTGCCGCTTTCGACTTCACAGGGTCGCGAATCGGCATATATCGCAGTGCACATGTACAAAGGGATGCCGTACGAGGAATACTTCCGTCATGTTGAGTCGATCGTTGCACCAATGAACGGTCGACCGCACTGGGGAAAGATACACTTTCAAGGTGCTGAAACGCTTCGCTCGCAGTACCAGCACTTCGCCGACTTCACGGCATTGCGCGAGCGCCTCGACCCCGAGCGGCGTTTCGTCAACGGTTACGTCGAGCGTGTGCTCGGGTTGTGACGGTCATCTGATTGCAGTAGTTCTCTGAACCAATCCAGTTCGCCAATCGTGGATTCGCCCGGGTTCGGCTCGCTCGGCATTGCCGCCCCGTTGGTGGCAGCGATGGCGCGCCGGGGCATCACGACACCGACCGACATCCAAACACTGACCATCCCCGATGGTTTGGCGGGCAAAGACGTGTGCGGTAAGGCACCGACCGGCTCAGGCAAGACCATCGCCTTCGGGCTCGTCTTGGTGTCGCGACTGAAGCGCGCCAGGCCGGCACAACCGACCGGGTTGGTCTTGGTGCCGACGCGCGAGTTGGCCCAACAGGTGCGTAAAGAGATCGACCTCCTCGATGCCGCGCGTTCGTTGCGCACGACGGCGGTGTTCGGCGGCGCAGGGTACGGTCCGCAGGTGCGGCAGGTGGGCAGTGCATCCATCGTGGTGGCGACGCCCGGTCGTCTCGAGGATCTGCTCAACCGCCGCGACATCGACCTGCGTGGTGTACAAATCGCCGTGTTGGACGAGGCCGACCGCATGGCCGACATGGGATTCTTGCCGGCGGTCAAGAAGATCCTCGATCGTCTCCCGGCGCAGCGTCAGGTGCTGCTGTTCTCGGCAACGCTCGACGGCGCGGTGTCACAACTCGTTGAGCGCTACCAGCGTCAACCCGTCAGGCATGATGCATCCACGCCCGAGGCCGAACCCGACATCGAACACATCTTCGAGGTGATTGCCAAGGATTGGCGACTGGCGCGCACTGCGACGCTGCAACGCGAGTTCGGGCAGATCATCTTGTTCTGTCGCACCAAGCACGGTTCTGACCGTGTGGCACGACAACTCACGGCGCAGGGTTCACGATGCGCGGTGATTCACGGCAACCGCAGCCAGGCCCAGCGCGAGCGGGCCTTGGATGATTTCAAGCGCGGTCGGGCTGACGTGCTCGTCGCCACCGATGTTGCGGCGCGTGGTATCCACATCGACGATGTTCCGTGCGTCGTGCACTGGGATCCCCCGGACGACCCGAAGGACTACGTGCACCGCTCGGGGCGCACTGGTCGCGCCGGCGCACGTGGCGTGGTGGTGTCGTTCGTCGACCCTTCGCAGAAACGCGGCGTGATGCGCGACATGCGCTCGATCGGCATTGACGTGCAGTGGGTGACGAGCCCCGCGACGTCGTCGAGATCGTCGTCGACAGCGCCGTCCACACCGTCGTCGACAGCGACGTCGACACCATCGTCGGCGATGCCAGAACCGCTACGTCGGCCGGGCGATGTGGGCTGGTTGTCGACGCCGCGGCGCGACCGCGGAGATTCATCCGCAGGCTGAGACGAGTCAGCCAGCAATCACCCAAAGACGATGTCGTGCGGGCGCACCGGCACACGGGGGAGTTGCTTGCCCGTCGCGGCGCGAATCGCCGCAGCGATTGCCGGTGTCACCGAGATGCACGGCGGCTCACCGATACCTTTGGCGCCGAGCGGTGCTTGCGGCTCGGGTTCTTCGATCATCGTGGCTACCACGGTTGGCGCATCGAGGGCGGTTGGCAACAGATAGTCGGTGAATGAGGGGTTGCGCATCTTGCCGTCTTGCA
>Ga0194127_10000465_pt1 | contig 64336 bp, 52 predicted proteins | sample TA2KigC100mmetaG_FD_148624 | JGI IMG/M metagenome (GOLD analysis project Ga0194127, IMG submission 148624) | Freshwater microbial communities from Lake Tanganyika, Tanzania - TA2015036 Kigoma Deep Cast 100m | ecosystem: Environmental > Aquatic > Freshwater > Lake | place: Tanzania: Lake... | reverse complement strand
GCCGAAGCGGCCGGAATACCCCTGCGAATCGGTGTTAACGCCGGTTCCCTTGAAAAAAAACTGCTCGAACTATATCGGCAAAAACCGGCAGAAGCCCTTGTTGAGTCAGCGCTTTCATATCTTGATCTACTTGAAGGAATCGGTTACAGCCGGGTAGTGGTTTCCATTAAAGCTTCGTCAGCTTTCATAACTATTCAGGCCAACCGTCTCTTTGCTGAACAGGCATCTAATGCCCTGCATTTAGGGGTTACTGAAGCTGGCCCCCTGAATACAGGATCAATCAAAGCTGCGATCGGGATCGGAACTCTTCTTGCTGAAGGAATCGGAGACACGTTCAGAGTGTCGCTGACCGCCAATCCGGTGGAAGAGATCAGAGTGGCCCGCGAAATTCTTCAGGCTCTCGGCATCAGGATCTTTAAACCCGAATTGATATCCTGCCCCACCTGTGGTCGATGTGAAACAGATCTGGTTAATCTGACAAAAACCGTAGAGACCATCATTGCAGATCTTAGCCTGCCCCTGCGCATTGCTGTTATGGGCTGTGCAGTCAACGGTCCCGGAGAGGCCCGGGAAGCGGATCTGGGTATCTGCGCTGGTAAAAAGCAGGGATTGTTATTCAGAAAAGGCAAGGTTGTAAAAACGGTCAAGCTGGAACAGTTAATTGATGCTTTTAAAGCGGAATTGGCAGATGAGCTGTTGGCCTACAACAGCCGAAAAGAGGAAAGAACAGAATGTTAGTTACAGCAATCATCCCGGCTTTTAACGAAGCACATAATATTGGGGCAGTCCTGAAAACTCTTTCTGCTTCGTCATTAATTAATGAAATAGTGGTGGTCAGTGACGGCTCAGAAGACGATACTGTAAGTGTAGCTTCAGCTTATGAAGCGGTGAAGGTGATTGAACTTCTTGGTAACCGCGGTAAGGGAGGGGCTGTCAAGGCAGGCCTCGATAATAGCGGTGGTGATATAATACTGGTTCTTGATGCTGATCTAATCGGGTTGAAGGAGGAGCACATCAATGCCTTACTGCATCCGGTAACATCCGGCAGCACAAAAATGACCACCGGTCTTTTCGAAAAAGGGCGTACGGTGACTGATTTGGCCCAAAAAGTAGCTCCATTTTTATCCGGTCAGAGAGCATTAAAACGCGAACTCCTGGAAAACATCTCAGACATAGACCTATCTCGCTTTGGCATAGAGGTTGCTTTACAACTTTATGTCGAAGAGCATGCAGTTGAGAATAAGCTGGTCCAGCTACCGCTCCTTTCACATGTGATGAAAGAGGAGAAACTCGGTTTTTGGAAAGGTATTTTGGCAAGAGTAAAAATGTACTGGGAAATAATCTGCTATGTAACAAATACAGAGATTGAAAAAAAAGTAGTTTAGAAACCGAGGACGCATAGTTATTACGGGTTATGGCTATTGCGTTGAGGATCGCTTTGTGATAGATTACTAGTACTGGAATGATTTTAGCGAAGGGTGGGTTCTCCCACTCTTTCATATTACAGGGGTTATTTTACCTGCGGGGGTAAAACGTGAGCAGAGAAGAGACCAGAATAAAATTACTTGAGTTGATTGAACCGTTTGTGGAGAGCAAAGGTTTTGAAATACTGGATCTGGATTACTATTCCGGCCGGCAGGGTAAAGTTTTTTTGGTGATTGACGGCAAAGACCCGGTGACCATTAATGATTGCGAAGAGATCAGCCGGACAGTATCGGGGCTTCTCGATCTTCATGATCCCCTAGCCCATGCCTACTTGCTTGAAGTGGCTTCACCAGGACTGGAACGCCCCCTGACCAAACCTGCTCATTTTAAAAAGTATAAAGGCGAACCGGTTAAAATTATTTTAAATGAAGAGGTTGATGGTTCGATAAAATATGCCGGAATCCTTAAGGAATCCGATGATCTTAAAATTATCGTCGCTAAAGAAGATGGTAATGAAATAATAATCTATTATGAAATGATCAAGAAAGCAAAACTCTGGTTTAAAAAACCTGATAAAGTACGAAAAAAAACTAAATAAAGAAGGGAGGATTGAACCGGAAAAAATGAATAAAGAACTATTTGCAGCGCTGGATTCGCTTGAAAAAGAAAAAGGAATCAGTAAGGAAATATTGTTTGAAGCTCTTGAAGTAGCACTTATTTCAGCTTATAAACGTAATTTTCAATCTGCACCGGCAGTTAGGGTGAGTATTGACCGGGATACAGGCGAGATTAAAGTATTTTCGCAGCTCAGAGTCGTCGAGAATGTCGAATCCGAACAGCAGGAAGTGAGTCTCTACGAAGCAAGAGTTTATGATCCCCGTTGCCAAATTGAAGATATTGTGGAAATGGAGGTCACCCCCCGGGAATTTGGCAGAATTGCCGCGCAGACTGCCAAACAGGTGGTAATCCAGAGAATCCGTGAGGCTGAACGAGAGCTGATTTATGAAAACTTTGTTGATCGGACCGAGGAGATTATCACCGGCCTGGTCCGTCGTTTTGAACAGCGTAATGTGATCATCGATCTGGGTCGCACCGAGGCTGTACTGCCGGTGGATGAACAGATACCCCATGAAAGGTACCGGCAGGGGGAAAGAGTGAAGACCTACATTGTTGATGTGAAAAAGACAACCAAGGGTCCGCAGATTATTGTTTCAAGGACTCATACCGGTTTTTTAAAACGGCTGTTTGAAATGGAAGTGCCAGAAATCTATGAAGGTATAGTCGAAATTAAAGCGGCAGCCCGCGAAGCTGGATATCGATCAAAACTTGCAGTTTTTTCAAACAACAAAGATATTGATCCGGTAGGAGCCTGTGTCGGCCCGAAAGGGAGTCGGGTTCAGGCGATTAGCAATGAGCTGAAAGGCGAAAAAATTGACATCATCAAGTGGAGTGCAGAATCCGAGGAGTATATAGCCAATGCCTTAAGTCCGGCCAAGGTTTCCTCAGTTATTCTTAATTCTGACCAGAAGATGGCGACCGTTGTTGTTCCCGATACACAGTTATCGCTGGCAATCGGCAAAGAAGGCCAGAATGCCAGGTTGTCAGCGAAGATTACGGGTTGGAAAATAGATATTTCCAGTGAAACACAATTTACGGAAAAAAGCCTTTCAGCAATTGGGCTGGCAGATCCTGACGCGGATAACGTCGAAAAACATACCGAAGAAAATGAGAATGTTTCTGTAGTGGTTGAGCCTGCAGAATCAGCAGAACCGGAAGAGGTTGGAGCAGAAGCAGAAACAGTAATCACTGAAAACGTTGAAGAAGTTGTCGAAAAAGAAGTCAAACCGAAAAAGAAAACTGTAAAAGCAAAGTCAGTTAAGAAGGAAAAAAAGAGAAAAACTAAAACCGACCCGGATGAGGAAGCCGTGGAGGAATTTGATACAGATGATTAAAAGAAGGAAAATACCAATGCGAATCTGTGTCGGCTGTCGGGAACAGAAACCGAAAAAGGAACTGGTCCGGATCGTCAGGACACCCGAACAACAGTTGATATTGGATTTAACAGGTAAAAAAGCAGGCAGGGGGGCTTATATCTGCACGACAGAAGAATGCTTCAGGAAGGCTGTTAAAGGCAAAAGGCTTGAAAAAAGTCTGGATTTGCCTGTTTCTTCTGAGTTAACCGAAGAAATATGCGCCCTGTTAAGAAATAATTTTTAAGTCAAAGGTTTGATACCGAGGAGGGTTTTCTCGATGGAGGTGTTGTAAATGTCTAAAGTAAGAGTTTATGAACTGGCCAAAGAGTTAGGCACGACGAGTAAAAAACTGATTGATGTCATGGAAAGTATGGACATTAAGGTTAATAACCATATGAGTACACTGACCGATGATGAAGCTAAAAGGGTGATGGCTGTTCTGACCGGGCAATCGGAAGAGAAACCGCCCCAGGAGCCAGCTAAAGCAGTTGTTGCCAAACCGGAAAAAGCAGAAAAAAAAGAAACAGTCAAGCCGGAAGCAGCAACAACCCCAGAAAAAAAGAAAGAGAAGAAAAAACTGGAAGAACAGCCGGCGCCGATCCGCAAATCCAGGAAGGCTCTTCAGGAAGAAAAAAGAGCTGCTCTGCTGAAAGAAAAGCGACCAAAGATGAAGCTCGAAGGACAGATTTCTGTTGGTGAACTGGCTGGAAGGCTTGATGTTACCCCGGCTCAACTAATCGGGTATCTGATGGAGATGGGGGTAATAGCCAACATCAACCAACTGCTAACCACGGATACCGTTGAACTGGTGGCGGAGGAATACGGTTACGATTTTGAATACGTTGAAGACCCCGTTGAAGAAGTGCTGCTGACTGTAGCGGGGGATGACCAGAAAAAAGAGATCCTGCGTAAACCGGTGGTTACCGTGCTTGGACATGTTGATCACGGTAAAACATCGCTGCTTGATGCGATCCGCAATGCCAATGTCACTGCCGGAGAATTTGGTGGAATAACGCAGCACATTGGTGCTTACCAGGTTCAGGTTAATGATAAAAAAGTTGTTTTTCTTGATACACCCGGCCATGAGGCTTTTACAGCCATGAGAGCGCGTGGGGCTCAGGTTACCGATATTGCAGTTTTAGTTGTTGCCGCCGATGACGGCGTAATGCCCCAGACCATAGAAGCGATCAATCACGCCAAGGCAGCTCGCGTTCCAGTCTTGGTTGCTATCAACAAAATAGATAAACCGGATGCCAATCCGGATCGGATCAAACAGCAGCTGTCAGAACATGGCCTGGTAGCCGAAGAGTGGGGCGGTGATACAATATTTGTCCCAGTCAGCGCTATCAGGGGTGATGGCCTGGAAGAACTACTGGAAATGATTCTGCTGCTTTCCGAAGTGGCCGAATTGAAAGCAAGTCCCGAACGATCAGGTAAGGGAACTGTCATTGAAGCGAAACTTGACCGCGGCCGCGGACCGGTGGCTACAGTGCTTGTCCAGGATGGAACCTTACGGGTGGGGGACCCGATTATCTGTGGTTCGATTGCCGGCAAGGTAAGGGCGATGCAAAATGATCGTGGTGAAAGAGTAAAAAAAGCGGGACCTTCGACTCCGGTGGAAATTGTCGGTTTAAGTGATGTGCCGCTAGCCGGAGATTTATTCCAGGTTGTCAGCGATGATCGGGTTGCCCGGCAGGTTGCCGAAAAAAGAGCAGTCAAGCTTAAAGCGGCTACCAGGCATGTGCAGCGGGTAACCTTAGATGACCTTTTCAAACAGATCCAGGAAGGTGAAGTAAAAGATCTTAATTTAATTCTGAAAGGCGACGTCCATGGTTCGGTAGAGGCTCTCCAGGAGGCTCTTTATAAACTGAGCTTAGAAGAGGTGCAGATCAAAATTCTCCACACTGGTGTCGGTGCAATCAGCGAATCAGACATTATGCTGGCAGCGGCATCCAATGCAATTGTTATCGGTTTCAATATCAGGCCGGACAATAATGCTCGCAAGCTGGCTGAACAGGATAAGGTTGACATCAGACTTTACAGGGTAATCTACGAAGCAATCGAAGATATAAAAGCGGCTGTAACCGGATTGTTGAAACCGATCATGAAAGAGGTTATTCAAGGCCAGGCAGAAGTCCGGGAACTATTTAAGGTTTCACGTTTGGGCAATATTGCCGGTTCCTACGTTCTTGAAGGAAAAATTAACCGAAATGCAACGATTAGGGTAATTCGCGATGGAACAGTGGTCCTTGAAAACGGAAAAATCGACTCACTGAAAAGATTCAAGGATGATGTAAAAGAGGTTCTTACCGGCTATGAATGCGGAATTCTCCTGGAAAACTTTAATGATCTGCATGAGGGAGATATCGTTGAAGCATATTCCATGGAACAGGTTGCCAGGTGATACAATCCTCTGTAGTTGTTGATTTTGAAAATGGAGGTTAAGTAAGTGTCTGAAAACAGGATCCGGCGTGTTGCCGAGCAGATAAAAAAAGATATTAGCGCTATTATCGCCTCCGAGATAAAAGATCCACGCGTCGCCGGATTGACCAGCATCACTGATGTTGAACTTTCCAAAGATTTGCGCTATGCATCAATATACGTCAGTATTTTTGGCAGCGAAGCTGAAAAGGAAGAAACCCTGCAAACCTTGATTAGGGCTTCAGGCTTTATTCGCGGCGAGATTGGTCGACGGATCAGACTCAGATATACACCGGAGATTAATTTCTATATGGACAATTCACTTGAATATGGTGCTCATATCGAACGGGTTATCAGATCACTGAAGGAAGAAACAGGCGGCGAAGATGAACGATCGGAACAGGATAATTGAAATAATAACAGAGAAAGATAATTATAACCTGATTTCTCATCTGTTGCCTGATGGCGACAGTGTCGGCTCACTGTTGGCAATGGGGCAATGCCTAACGAAGATGGGCAAAAGTGTAAAAATGTTTGCACCGGGGCGCATCCCTCTTAAATATTGTTTTTTGAAGGGGGCCAATTTAATCTCAAACGATTTAACTCTTTTCGATTCATCCCGCACGGCTATTGTACTTGACAGCAGTGATGCCGACCGACTTGGAATTTTTAAAGAGACGGTTATGGAGAGCCCGGAACTGGTCAACATTGATCACCATGTAACCAATCAGAATTACGGTACTTTAAACTATGTTGATGCTGATGCTTCTGCAACCGGTGAAATAGTCTTCAGCCTCTTAGAGTCTTTAAACGTGGAGCTTGACTCTGACCTGGCAGAGGCTTTGTACGTAGCCATTTCAACTGATACGGGTTCATTTAAATACGATAACACCACACCACACACCCACTCAGTCATTGCAAAATTGCTACAAACAGGCATTAGTCCCGGTGCATTATCACAAAAAATATTTGATGAACGTCCTCTTTCATTTTATATCTTGTTGAAAGAAGCGCTTTCCAGCCTGGAAATGTATCTAAACCGCACCGTCGCCATTATGACCCTTAGCAAGGATATCCGGATTCGCAGCGGAGCTTCGACCGATGATCTTGACGGGATTGTTAATTATACCAGGAACATCGAAGGGGTTGAATTGGGAATACTATTTTATGTCGAGATGGAAGACGAAGTTAAAGTGGGGTTTCGATCAAAGCGTCTTGACGTCAGTCTCCTGGCTGGTAAGCTAAATGGTGGTGGTCATATCCGGGCAGCCGGCTGCCGGATGCATGGTAGTTTTGAGACGGTCAAGAAACTAGTGCTGGACGAAGCTTTTAAAATGCTCTCAGATCTTTCTACAGAGGAAACCAGTTGATTGATGGTGTAGTAGTTATTAATAAAAGCTCTGGAATTACCTCACATCAGGAAGTACAGCGCTTAAGGAAGTTGCTTCCGGGAGTAAAAGCCGGACACACAGGGACCCTGGATCCTATGGCAACCGGGGTCCTGCCTGTTTGCCTGGGCAAAGCAACCCGTCTGGTTGAATATATTATCGAACAGGCAAAATGCTACCGGGCAGCAATAACTTTTGGTGTAGTCACCGATACCGGCGACGCCGATGGCCAAATCCTTGCGACGAGCCCGGTACCCTGTCTTGACAAAATCATGTTGGAAAAAACAGTTAGTTCATTTACCGGAGTCCAGGAGCAACTGCCACCTCTGTATTCAGCAATAAAATATAAGGGAAAACCTTTATATCGTTGGGCCAGGGAGGGGACCATGGTCCCCAGGGAGAGCAGGCAAATTGAAATTTATAATATCGAAATAGTTTCGTTTTCTGCGGAAAGAGAACCACAGTTAGAGCTTGACATTAAATGTTCAAAAGGAACATACATCAGAACCCTGGCCGTTGATCTTGGTCAGACGATCGGTTGTGGAGCGCATCTTTCGGCCCTACAGCGATTGTCAGTTGGGCCTTACGAGCTAAAAGATGCTTTGACCACAGCTGAATGTGCCAGTTTGATTGAGGATAATAAATTCAGGCAGCAGATATTGCCTCCTGAATCAGCGGTAAAGCACCTTCCCCGGGTCGATCTGGATGATTCGCAGACGGAACACTTAAGGCAGGGGCGCGAAATACTGCTAAGCGAAGCAGACTGCCTGGAGGAATTAGTTTCAGCTCCGGTGATCAGAATTTATGATCAGGATCGGAAATTTAGAGCTCTAGCCTCTGTCACAAGCGTTGACAGCGGCTGCCGCCTAAAAACTTTAAAATTCATAATTTACTAAAATACTGATCAGAGGATGACGTTGATTTGGAAATCATCAACAGCATTAATCGCCTGCCGCAGATAGCAAAGCCGCTATTTATTGCCCTTGGTAACTTTGATGGAGTTCACCGTGGGCATCAGGCGATTCTCAAGGCCGTAAATGAAAAGGCTAGAGCTGAAAAAGGCTGCAGTGCTGTTTTGATCTTCAATCCGCATCCAATTAGTGCTTTAAGACCGGGAAAACCGGTCACTTTATTAACCGACCTGGCTGACCGGGCAGAGATCATCCAGGAACTGAATATTAACTACATGATAATCGAACCCTTTACCCCTGCATTTGCTGCTCTTGAACCGTTGGAGTTTGTTAAACAGGTTTTGATCGATAAATTAAATGTCAAAGGGGTTTACGTAGGAGAAAATTATCGTTTTGGTTACCAGGGTAAAGGCACTGCCGTGAAACTAGATCAATGGGGCAAGGAATACGAGTTTTTTGTTTCAATTCAACCTTTGGTTTCCTTTAATAATAAAAAAGTCAGCAGTTCACTGATCAGGGATTTGATCCTCAGCGGTGCTGTAAATGAGGCGGCCGATTACCTAAATTACTATTTTTTCAGAGAAGGAACAGTTACTCATGGGCGGGGTGTAGGCAATAAATTCATATATCCAACCGCCAATCTGATTTCGACCGACGAACTACTCTGGCCGGGGCAGGGTGTATACCTGACCGCTGTTGGAAAAGTTAAGGAAGTTCTGCTCTATGGAGTCACCAATGTTGGCTCTACACCAACCTTTAAAGTAGAAGATAAACGGATGATTGAAACGTATATTATAGATTTTAATAAAAATATCTATAACAAAAGGATTAGACTTTGTTTTCTGGAAAAATTAAGGGATACACAGGAGTTTGCATCTCCCGAAAAATTGAAAGAACAAATTGGCAAGGATATCAAGAACGGACTATATCTGCTTAATAAAATGCGAATGGAAAAAAACGGAAGTGGTCATTCTTTACAAGCAGGAGGCAGTGTGCTAAGATCATAGCACTGTGAACCACAGGCTAGGTATAACGATTTCCCGACGCTATACTTGGCCGGTGGCGATTAATAAAGGGAGGCTTTAAAATATGTTGGATAACGAAAGTAAGCAGGGGATCATTGATCTGCACAAAAGGCATGAAGGAGACACCGGCTCACCAGAAGTCCAGATTGCACTTTTGACGGCAAGAATCAATTACCTGACCGACCACCTAAAGACACATAAGAAAGATTTTCACTCACAGCGGGGTTTGCTGAAAATGGTCGGGCGCAGGAGGGGACTTTTAAATTACCTGCGAGACCGTTCACCGGAGCGTTACCAGGCAATTCTTGCCAAACTCGGCTTAAGAAAGTAACAAATAAGTGAACACGGGGAAACATCCCCGTGTTTGTTATTAGAATAACCCTGAGCAGTGAGAGGAGAAACAGATTTGATGCAAACATACACAATGGAATTACAGGGCCGAATGCTCACCATGGAAACAGGGCGTCTGGCTAAACAGGCCAGCGGAGCTGTTTTAATGAAATACGGTGATACCGTGGTTTTGGTAACAGCGACAGTTTCTGATGAAGCACGGGAGGGGATTGACTTTTTCCCGATGACTGTCGACTATGAGGAAAGACTCTATGCCGTTGGACGTATACCAGGTGGTTTTATCAAAAGGGAGGGACGCCCAACAGAACGAGCCATCCTTGGCTGCCGCCTGACCGACCGATCACTTAGGCCGCTTTTTCCAAAGGGCTTTCATAATTCTGTTCATATAGTTGCTACGGTTCTTTCTATGGATCAGGATTGCCCGCCAGAGCCGCTTTCGATCATTGGGGCTTCCGCAGCACTGTCAATATCGAAAATTCCCTTTGAGGGTCCTGTCGCTGCGGTAATTGTCGCGTTGATTGACGGGGAACCGGTTATTAACCCGAACCAGGAAGATACTGAAAAATCAGACCTGCACCTAATGCTGGCCGGCACTAAAGAAGCTGTAATGATGGTAGAAGCTGGATCAAAAGAGATCAGCAAAGAAGATGTCTTACGCTGCATTGAAGCCGGTCATGAACAGATCAAGAATTTAGTGACATTGCAGGAACAGATGGTTAACGAAGTAGGTATCAGCAAAATGGAAGTAATCACCCAGGAGTTGCCTTCACATCTTTGTGAAAAAGCAGAACCGGTGATTAAGAGCAAGATTGAAGCAGCATTTCAGATTGCCGATAAGCGAGAACGTGAAGATCAGCTAACATCAATTAAAGCAGAGTTAGTTGCAGAATTTACAGAAGAATATCCTGAAAATGAAGCTGAACTGAAAAAAATATTTGAAATAATATTGAAAAAGACTCTGCGTGAGTTAATCATCGAAAAAGGTTTACGGGCTGACGGACGCAGTCCACAGGAAATAAGGCCGATCAGCTGCGAGTTATCAGTTCTGCCGCGGACACATGGATCCGCTGTTTTCACCCGCGGTCAGACCCAGGTTATGAATGTATGCACTCTTTCAGCTTTAAGAGATGTCCAGATGCTGGACGGCCTGGGGCTTGAAGAGTCGAAGAGGTTTATTCACCATTATAATTTTCCACCTTTCAGCGTTGGTGAAGCCGGTTTTATGCGCGGTCCCGGTCGCAGAGAAATTGGTCACGGTGCACTGGCCGAGAGAGCGCTTGAGCCAGTGGTCCCTTCGGAAGATGACTTCCCCTATACGATTCGTCTTGTTTCTGAGGTGCTCGAGTCTAACGGTTCAACTTCTATGGGTAGTGTCTGTTCGGGATCTTTATCGATGATGGATACCGGTGTTCCGATTAAAAGAGCGGTTGCCGGTATCGCCATGGGCCTGATCAAAGAAGGTGAACAGGTCGAAATATTATCTGATATCCAGGGAATGGAAGACTTTCTTGGCGATATGGACTTTAAAGTTGCCGGGACCGAAAAAGGCATCACAGCAATCCAGATGGATATCAAGATCAAAGGAATATCCAGTGAAATCCTGAAGAAGGCTCTTGAAAGGGCTGATCAGGGTTACCGGCATATCCTGGGGATCATGAATGAAACCATTTCTGTACCACGACCGGAACTATCACCAAATGCTCCAAGGATGATCAAACTCCAGATTGCTGTCGATAAAATCCGTGATGTTATCGGACCGGGAGGCAGAATGATTAATAAAATTATTGCAGAAACCGGAGTTGGTATTGACATCGAACCTGATGGTAGAGTATTCATTGCCGCAGTTGATCCCGAAAATGGTAAAAAAGCATTGCAGATGATTGAAAATCTGGTAAAAGATGTGAAAGCCGGCGAGATCTACAACGGCAAAGTAACCCGTGTTGAAAGATATGGCGCATTTGTAGAGCTTCTGCCCGGCAAGGAAGGCCTGCTGCACATTTCACACATGGCTTATCAGCGGGTAGATAAAACTGAAGATGTAGTTAACCTGGGTGACATGATCGAAGTAAAAGTAACCGACATCGATGAAAAAGGACGAATTAACCTTTCACGAAAAGCCCTGCTGCCGAAACCGGAAGGTTACGTCGAAAGGGAAAGCAGCGACAGAGGAAGCAGGGACAGGGGCAATCGCGGTGATCGGCCCCGCCCTGGTCGCAGTTAATCACTTAATCTGATTTTGAAATGTTTCGGAGGTGCTGTCATCGACTGGAGCACCGTCAAGATATTGTTGAAAAGAACTGCAAAGGCAAAAGATCTACCCCTGCCCTCATACATGACTGAAGGGGCATCGGGGTTAGATCTGTTTGCAGCAGTCAGTGAGACAACGGTCATTAAACCGGGCGAATGGAAACTGATTCCCACCGGATTGCATGTAGCTGTTCCGATTGGATTCGAGTTACAAATACGGCCCCGCAGCGGTCTGGCGGTTAAGTTTGGGATCGGTGTTCTAAATTCTCCGGGAACAATTGATTCAGATTATCGCGGTGAAATAAAAATCATTCTGATTAATCTAGGTCAAAAAGATTATTCAGTAATGCGCGGTGATCGTATCGCCCAGATGGTGGTTGTCCCGGTGATTCGAGCAGCCATTGAAGAAAGAGCCGAGCTGCCACCGACTACCCGGAACAGTGGTGGATTTGGTCATACCGGCTGAAGGCCAGAGTATACAATTAGCTAGTTATTTATTTTAAGATCTTTTAAACAGATGATGGAGGAATATTTTGTCAAAAAGAAGAAGCAGTAATAATGTCCTAAAACTAATTCCCTTAGGCGGAGTCGGTGAGATAGGCAAGAATATGTTTGTATTGCAATATGGGGAAGAATGTGTGATCATCGATGCCGGGTTAAAATTTCCTGATGAATCAATGCTTGGTGTCGATATTGTAATTCCCGATATTACATACCTTACTGAAAATAAATTTAATATACTAGGAGTAGTGCTCACACACGGTCATGAGGATCATATTGGAGCGCTGCCTTTTATTTTAGACGAGCTGAATCTGCCAGTTTACGGCACTCGGTTGACACTTGGTTTACTGGAGGCCAAGCTGAGAGAACACCCGGGCATTAAGCCACGCATGACTGAAATCAATCCGGACCATAATTTAATTCTTTCCGCTAATTTTAAGCTATCATTTTTCAGGACCAATCACAGTATTCCTGACTCGGTCGGAATAGCGATCGAAACCCCGGGTGGTTTAATCGTTACCACTGGTGATTTTAAATTTGATCAAACCCCGGTCGATGGAAGAATAACTGAATACCATAAACTGGCTGAATTAGGGCAAAAAGGGGTAATTGCAGCCCTAATTGACTCCACCAATGCTGATCGTCCCGGCTATACTCTTTCTGAAAAAGAGGTTGGTAACAGCATCAATGAGATCTTTCGGATAGCGCAGAGTCGGATCATCCTGGCTACTTTCGCATCGAACATTCATCGCATTCAACAAGTTGTTGATGCAGCAGTACGCTACGATCGTAAAATATGTGTAGTGGGTAGAAGCATTGTTAACTCGGTTGAGATTTCCACGGAACTGGGTTACCTGAAAATACCCGATGGCGTTTTGATCGATATCGACAAGGTCAAGGGAATTAAGCCTGAAAAGATGGCTTTGATCACTACCGGAAGCCAGGGAGAGCCGATGTCAGCCCTGACCAGGATTTCTCAGTCCGAGCACCGCCAGGTTTCAGTTCAACCGGGCGATACAGTGATTATCGCTGCAACTCCCATCCCCGGAAACGAAAAACTGGTTGCCCGAACCGTAAACAACCTCTTTCAGCTAAAGGCTGACGTTATTTACAGACCCATCTCAGGTGTTCACGTCTCCGGCCATGCCAGCGAAGAAGAGATCAAGCTGATGATCAATCTACTGCGGCCGAAGTACCTGATTCCATTTCATGGTGAATTCCGGCAAATGGCTGCATGTACAAAATTAGCACAGGGACTGGGTATTCCAGAAGATAATATATTTATGGTCAAGCCTGGCACTGTTATGGAATTTGCCGATAACCGGGGCAGGATCGCTGGTAGTGTACCGGCTGGACGGATCCTGGTCGATGGCTTTGGCGTTGGTGATGTGGGAGAAGTGGTGATCCGGGATCGGCAGATCCTTTCGGAAGACGGGATCGTGATCATTGTATTAGCGGTCGATCCGGAAAAGGGCACCCTGCTTGCCGGTCCTGAAATAATCACGCGCGGTTTTGTTTACGTACGTGAATCCGTCGATCTGCTGGAAAGCGCTAAAGAATCATTGATGCGGACCTTAAACAAGATAAACGGTGGTGAGCTGCAGGAGTGGAACAAGGTGAAAGCAAGAGTCCGCGATGCTGCATCATCATTTTTCTACGAACATACCGGTCGCCGGCCGATGATCATGCCGATTATCGTCGACGTGCCACCGAAAGGGAACGGTGTGCATTAGCTAGCCGATCTAAAAAGGAGAACTTCAAAAGTTCTTCTTTTTAGATCCGCAGAATACCTTACATAGTCCTCAGTAGATAAGGGTTAGTGCAGATCAAATGAACTAAGGAGTGGTCATTGTGAATAGGTATAAGTTTATATTAAACCCGATAGCCGGCGGCGGCAGAGCCAAATCAATGATGCCGGTTATTGAGAGGTATTTTCAGGAAGCAAAATTGGAGTATGAAATTTACCAGACTAGTAAGCAGCAGGATGCAATCGGAGCTGCGCGCAGGGCGGCCGAAGAAGGTTTTAACATTGTCGTTGCTGCCGGTGGCGACGGAACGGTTAACGAAGTATTAAATGGTATTGTCGGCAGCGATGCCGCTTTGGCTGTAATTCATGGCGGTAAAGGTAATGACTTTGCTTTAAGTGTAAATATGCCGAAAGATACAGAAGCTGCCTGCAGGGCGCTGGAGAAAGCAGCAATAAAGAAGATCGATTTGGGTAAGGTACTGGACCGACATTTTATTAACTCCGTCGGCGTTGGTTTTGACGCAACTGTGGCCTCCAGAGTTAATCGCGGAATAAAGCCTTTAAATGGTGTCTATGCTTATATCTATGCTGTTTTTGAGACGTTGCTAACTTATCGTCCCATCGAAATGGAAATTGAACTGGGTGACGGGAGGAAATTCACTCAGAAACCGATGCTGGTTGCGGTTGGAATCGGATGTTCTTACGGTGGTGGTATGATGATTCTACCCAATGCTATTCAGGATGATGGACTACTAGATATCTGTGTCCTTGATCAGATGAACAACCTGGCCCTGGCTTATCATTTTCCAAAGGTCTTCAGCGGTAAGCATGTCAAGTTGAAAGAGGCAGCTCTTTATCGCTCGGAGGAAATTACCCTGCGCCTCAGTGAGAAATGCCCCCTGCACATGGAAGGGGAAATTCTGATCAGTGATCAGATGCATTTCACCATTGAAAAACAAGCAATGCCTGTAGTGTTTGGGGGTTTGTAAGTAATGAATTTATTCGATGCTGCTCTGCTTGGTTTGATTCAGGGACTTACTGAGTTTCTACCGGTTAGCAGTTCAGGCCACCTGGTCCTTTTTCAGGATTTGCTTGGTTTGAACGAACCCGGGGTTACCCTGGAAGTGCTGTTGCATTTTGGCACCCTGCTGGCAGTTTTTTTTGTTTTCGGTAAGGATTTTATAGCACTGTTTAAATTTTTCCGCGATGAATACCAGCGCCATTTTTTAATACTGTTGATCTTAGGTGTACTCGTGACCGGGATTTTGGGACTGTTATTTGAACCTTACATCGAACTGCTTTTCAGCTCAACCCTGGTTGTCGGGTTTATGTTACTGATTACCGGTCTGATTAATACCCTGATCAAAATAATACCCCACGGACAAAAAAATATCGCCGACATGAAACTGCTTGATGCTTTATTAATTGGTTTATGGCAAGCATTTGCCATCATTCCCGGTATTTCTCGTTCGGGAACAACTATCCTGACTGCATTGTGGAGGGGCCTGGATCGCGATGCCGCTGTTCGCTTTTCTTTCATGCTTTCAGCTCCCGTAATCTTCGGAGCTACCCTAATTGAGGCTAGAGAACTTATTACTACAGGGCTGGAAAGAGTGATGCTTTTTAATTACCTGACAGGTACTTTTGTAGCCTTAGTATCCGGTGTATTCGCGATTAAGTTCTTGGTCAGGATTCTCTCCGGCAACAAGTTTCATTATTTTGCTTACTATTGCTGGGTAATCGGGCTGATTGTAATTATTTTCTCACTGATCAATAATTGACCTGGCCGAACGGTTATTTTCCTTTACTAAAGCGAACAAATGTTTTATACTTAGTTAGATGTTTATACTTGTAAAAGGCGGAACCTTGTTGTGGCCCGGAAAAAGAAAAAAAGAGTAAAAAGGAAAACAATCAGTCGTGATATGTTATTGCAAATAAAAGGCGTGATGTTGATTGCACTCGCTGCCTTTGCTATATTCGGTTTATTACAGCACGAAGATACCGGAGGGGCAGGGCAATTTATCAATTATGTCCTGAAAATCCTGGCCGGAAAAGCTGCTGCATTCATTCCCATTGCTCTTGCAGCCATTGGTTTACAATACTTGTTGCCGAAAGGCAATTTTAAACCGGGAAATCGTCTCTGCGGGGTGTTGCTGCTGGCGCTACTGATCGCCGGCTGGTTTCATCTCTCCATTCTATCCACCTTCCTGCCATTCGACTCATCCTCAGCACTCTTTAGTACCAGTATTGACTTAGGACTGGCCGGTACCGGAGGTGGCCTTATTGGTTCAGGAATCGCTGCTGCTGCTTTGTTTCTTTTCGGGCAGACCGGCAGTCTGATTTTTGGCGGCGCCCTGGTTGTAGTCTCAATAATGCTCATCCTGAATCTCTCAGTCAAAAAAGTAGTTATGGTCTTATCAAAAGCAGTTAGGATAACTAGTGGTTTACTAAAGGGTCTTTTTGGTTTTATTGTTAAGATCATTATTGTTTTACTTAACCAGGTCGGAATTTATAACACTCATAGAAAGGCGATCCGGGAGGAAAGGATGATGACCGTATCGCCTAGTCAATCTATCATCGAACCGGTTATTGACAAAGTAGATCCTGTTTTAGCTCATGATCGGTATCGTGGTTTTAATAGTGATCAAGAAACTACCGGAGATCGAGATAAGAGTGCGGTAACCTATGAATATCAGCCACGTATTTTATATCCCGCGGCAGATAAAAATGAAGAACTAAAAAAAGTGGTTATCCCTAAAGCCAAAGCGATAAAAAGAAAAGATTATCAACGGCCTTCGTTTAACCTGCTGACAATGCCGGGTGATAACGGTGATCAGCACCAACAAAAGAATAGCAAAGAGAGAGCCCGGAAGCTGGAGAACACACTTCTGAGTTTTGGCGTAAAAGCCAAAGTAGTCCATGTCCAAACCGGGCCGACCGTAACCAGGTTTGAGGTGCAACCGGAAGCGGGGGTTAAAGTCAGCCGGTTTATCAGCCTGGCTGATGATCTGGCTTTAAACCTTGCTGCACCTCTGGTCAGAATTGAAGCGCCGATCCCGGGCAAAGCTGCCCTGGGCATTGAGGTGCCGAATACCAGCATATCGCTGGTGCACTTGCGAGAAGTAATGGAAGCTCCGGGCTTTATTAATAGTGCCTCACCGCTTACCGTAGCACTGGGTAAAGATATTACAGGCATACCAATCATTGCCGACCTTACTAAAATGCCACACCTATTAATCGCCGGAGCTACCGGCGCCGGCAAGAGTGTCTGCTTGAACACGATCATCACCAGCATCCTCTATAAGAGCGGTCCGGAGCAAGTCAGGTTTATGATGATTGATCCTAAAGTCGTAGAATTAACTGTTTATAACGGGATCTCTCAACTACTGATGCCTGTTTTAACTGATCCGCGTAAGGCTGCCCTGGCCCTGAAAAATATGGTCAGGGAAATGGGCAGGCGCTACGATCTCTTCGCCAAACTCGGGATCCGAGATATCGGCGCTTATAATGAAATGGCTAACGTTGAAGAAGATCTTGAAAAGCTGGCCTATATCGTGGTGATCATTGACGAACTGGCCGATCTGATGATGGTTTCACCGGGTGATGTTGAGGATTCAATCGCCAGGTTGGCTCAGATGTCGAGGGCAGCAGGAATTCATTTACTGGTAGCGACCCAGAGACCTTCTGTTGATGTTCTGACCGGTATAATCAAGGCTAATATAACTTCAAGGGTAGCTTTCACCGTTTCTTCGCAGGTCGATTCGAGAACGATCCTCGATATGGCAGGTGCCGAAAAACTTTTGGGTCGTGGGGATATGCTTTTCTATCCGGTTGGAGCAGTAAAGCCTTTCCGGGTCCAGGGCGCGTACGTCAGCGAAATTGAGGTTAAACGTGTAACTGATTTTATCCGTGAACAGGGTATTATGGATGATGAAGAGTCTTTTGCCTTCCTGGAACAGGCTACTGAGGATGAACATGAAGCTGAAGACAAGCTCTTTCCGGAAGCGGTTGATTTGGTTGTGAGAACAGGACAGGCTTCAATTTCGCTGTTACAGAGGCGTTTCAGAATTGGCTACACCAGGGCGGCCAGATTGATCGATGATCTGGAACGAAAAGGAATCGTTGGTCCATTCGAAGGCAGCAAACCAAGGGAAGTTTTAATAACCGAGGATGAAGTATCCCGGATAACTGAAGATTTTTTAAAACACGATTAAGCAGCAGGGAGTATTTCACTTGATCAATATAGATCACTACCATAGAGTTCCCCAGCACCAGCCTTTTAAGGGATTAAAACTGGCCACCATATCTCTGGGCTGCAGTAAAAACAGGATCGATACCGAGGGCATTTTAGGATCACTCTGCGCACTAGGCATTTCTTTGACTGGTGATTATAACAACGCTGATCTAATTATGATTAATACCTGTAGTTTTATTGAAAGCGCACAGGAAGAGTCGATCAACACCCTATTGCAGCTGAGAGCAGAAACCAGAGAAACAAATCCAATTATTTTTGTCGCCGGTTGTCTGGTCGAAACCATTGGTACCGAAATTATTAATAAAATACCGGAAATAAACGGGGCGATTGGAGCCCATAGCTATCAGCACCTTGAACAGTTCATAGCAATGCTGTTAAGAAACAGGCGGTTAGCTATAAAAAAAAGAGTCGGTATTAATTATTACGAGCCAGCTAATCGTGTTTTAACTGCTTCGGCTCATTCGGTCAACATTAAGATTGCCGAAGGCTGCAGCAACTGCTGCAACTACTGTTTGATCCCGCAGATCAGGGGGCCTTACCGGAGCAGAGAACCCCAGGATATAGTAAACGAGATTACTTTTTTTTTAGCAAACGGGGCACGCGAAATATCACTGATCGCCCAGGATACAACCGCTTATGGAAGCGATCGGCAGGATTTGCCAGATCTTGCCGGTTTATTGAAAGAGATTCTGAAACTGGAACAGAATTTTTGGTTACGCATAATGTACACCTATCCTTCAAGAATTACCAATGAGCTGATCAGTTTGATAGCTGAAGAACCGCGCATCTGCAATTACTTAGATGTTCCGATCCAACATACCAGCAGCAGGATATTGCATTCGATGGGTCGTCACTATGATCAGGTAGAATTGGATCATATTATTTCTGCTTTGCGAACTAGGGTGCCGGATATTACTCTACGCACTACCTGCATGGTTGGTTATCCGGGCGAAGGAACAACTGATTTCTCTGAACTGATTTTATTTATCAGAAAACATCTCTTCGAACATCTCGGTGCTTTTATCTTTTCCAGTCAAGAGGGAACCACAGCTGCATGTATGAATGCTTCTGTACCGATTCGAGTCATCAAAAAAAGGTATCGCCAACTGATGCTCGAACAGCAGCAAATCAGTTACCTCAATAATCAGAAAAGAATTGGCAGGATTGAATTACTGATGATTGATCGTTCAACAAACGGAAAAGAACATTTTTACAGCGGCAGATCGCAAAAAGAGGCGCCCGAGGTAGACGGCGGGGTTATTTTATATTCGACAGCTAGTTTAAAAAGCGGAGATCTGGTTAAGGCAAAAATCATAGCTGCACAGCCATATGCAGTGCTGGCGGTTAATCTAAAAACCCTAAATGATTTCCCCCTAGAAGAGGAGAACTGACGTGATCGCTGATATCATTTGTGTAGGCAACGAACTGCTTACCGGACTAATTGAAAACAGCAACAGCGGATACCTGGCCAGGCGACTCAACTCCTGTGGAATCGCAGTCAGGGAATTTACAGTGATTTCTGATCAGGAGCATTCAATAAAGCATACGCTCGATAAATCACTTTCTCAGAGCGACCTGGTCATTATCACCGGTGGCCTCGGACCTACCGAAGACGATTTGACCCGGGAAGCAGTTGCTGTTTACCTGGAGCGAGAGTTGGTTTTGGATGAAGCCTGGCTTAAGCGAATGGAGAGCTTCTTTACCGCACGCGGGGTGACCATGCCTGCAAATAACCGAAAGCAGGCCATGATTATAGAAGGAAGTACACTATTAGAAAATGAGCGGGGAACTGCACCCGGTTCGTATATTGAAGAACAGGGAAAAGTAATCGTCATCTTACCGGGCCCTCCAAATGAAATGCAATACATGTTTGAAAAAAGTGTTTTACCGCAAATCAAAAATAATATTGGTGACGTCATCAGCCTGATTAAAACCCTGAAATGTATCGGCATTGGAGAGTCCATGCTTGAAGAAAGAATCAAATCCAGTGGCCTTTGGCATTATCCTCCTCTTTCCTATGTGTCCCGCGGATTTGAAGTAGATTTGCAGATCAAAGCCAGCGGCAATTTGCAGGAGGCTGAAGCTATATTAGCTGAAGAGGAAGCATTAATCAGGCAGATTCTCGGTGATGCGATATTTGGCTCAGATGATCAAACCCTGGAAGATGTTGTGGCTGCTTTATTACGCGGAAAAAATAAAACATTGGCTGTCGCCGAATCCTGCAGTGGAGGGCAGCTCGCGGACAGGATAACTAATATTGCCGGTAGTTCAGATTATTTTAAAGGTGGAATCGTGGTTTACAGTATTGAATCCAAGATTGAAATACTCGGTCTTTCCCGGGATCAGCTGCACAAAGATGGCGTTGTCAGTGAAAAAACAGCTTTTGCCATGGCAAACGCTGCTCGGGAACTTTTTGGTAGCGACTATGGTATTGGCATTACAGGATTGGCCGGTCCAGGCAGTGATCAAAGTGGAAAACCGGTTGGTCTGGTGTTTATTGCTGCTACAGATCAGACGAGCTCACTGACCCGCGAATATACCTTTGGTGGTGGCCGACAGGCTGTAAAAGAAAGATCGGTCCAAATCGCGCTTAACCTGCTGCGACAAATGCTGCTTAGCCACTAGTAGTGCTGAGAATTGGAGGGACTAAAAATGCGACTTTTCATAGCCTGCAATTTATCTCAGGCTCAAAAACATGAGCTGGAAACTATCCAACATAAGATGACAAATTATCTGCCAGGAGTCCGTTGGGTAAAACCACAGGGATTGCATTTAACGCTATCCTTTCTTGGTGATACCGATGAAAAATCGATCGTTCCACTTCATAAAGTGCTTGAAAAAGTTGCTGTTACCGCTAATCCATTTCAACTTATGCTTGGCGGTTGCGGGGTATTTCCCAGTTTTTCAAAGGCCAGGGTCCTGTGGATTGGGATTAGAGAGGGAGAAGAGGCGCTGCAGAGGATCAAAAAAGAACTTGATTACTGTCTCGAGGGTTTAGGTTTTGTTACTGAAAAGCGCTATTATAAACCGCATCTTACTCTTGGCCGAATGCGCTATCCTTTAGAGGAGGAACTAATCAGACGCTCGCTCGATGAATTTGGAGCATTTAGTTCTTCGACTACAGAAATTTCAAAACTGGTGCTCTATGAAAGTCGCCTGACCGCTCACGGTGCTTATTACTACCCGCTGGTTGAAGCGGAACTTAAAAAAATTTTTGAATAAGCCAGGCGGCAGGAAATAATCTAAATAAGTTGAAGTAGGCGATTAACAATAAAGAGGAGGATAACTAGTTGGAAAGAGAAAAAGCTTTAGAAGTTGCCCTTTTACAGATTGAAAAACAGTTCGGCAAGGGTTCGGTTATGAAGTTGGGCCAAAATGTAAAATACGAAATAGCGATAATTCCAACCGGCAGCCTCGCCCTTGATGCTGCTTTGGGCATCGGTGGAGTGCCCAGGGGCCGGGTTGTTGAGATATTCGGACCGGAATCATCCGGTAAAACTACGGTGGCGTTGCACATCATTGCAGAAGCACAAAAAAAAGGCGGTTATGCAGCTTTTATCGATGCAGAACATGCCCTTGATCCACAATATGCGACCAACCTGGGTGTTAATCTTGATGAACTTTTGGTCTCCCAGCCGGATACCGGAGAACAGGCCCTTGAGATAGCCGAAGCGCTGGTGCGCAGTGGCGCGGTCGACGTCTTGGTTATCGACTCAGTAGCCGCACTGGTGCCCAGGGCGGAGATTGAAGGAGAGATGGGTGATTCCCATGTGGGACTGCAAGCCAGGCTAATGTCACAGGCCTTGCGTAAGTTATCGGGGGCAATCAGCAAATCGCGGACCTGTGCTATATTTATCAATCAGATCAGGGAAAAGGTTGGCGTTATGTTTGGAAATCCTGAAGTGACCCCGGGCGGAAGGGCATTGAAGTTTTATTCTTCGGTCAGGCTGGATGTTAGAAGAATCGAGTCTTTAAAAATTGGCTCAGATCAGATCATTGGCAACCGGACCCGAGTTAAGGTGGTAAAGAATAAGGTAGCGCCTCCGTTTAAGATGGCAGAATTTGATATATTATACGGAACCGGTATCTCTCTAGAAGGTTCACTAATCGACATGGGTATCGAACATAAAGTTATTAATAAAAGCGGGGCCTGGTATTCGTACGGAGATGAGAGACTTGGCCAGGGTCGCGAAAATGCCAGGGATTTATTGAAAGAGAACCCGCAGCTGCGCGATGAAATTGAACAAAAGATTAGGGCGGCTGCCGGTCTGCCGTTGCTAAATAGTGAAGCGGAGGCAGAGGACAAAAAGCAGGAGGAATAAGAACTTATTTTATGACCGAAAAAGATGAAAGGATCAGAAAAGCCCGCGCCCAGTTATTTCGCTATCTGGCTTATAGGGCCAGAACAAGTAGTGAAGCGGCAGCTTATTTGCAGCGAAAGGGTTATACTGATCGTGAATCCATGGCGGTGATCAAAGATCTGCATGAGATGGGCTACCTTGACGATGAAGCCTTTACACGTGATTTTATCAGTTATCGAAAATCCCGTGGCTTTGGTCTACGAAGGATTCAGCACGAATTGATTAATAAAGGACTCGAAAAAAAAACTGTCGCCGATATACTGGCCGAGGAAGTCAACGAACAAGAAGAGCTTCAAACGATCAGTGCTCTGCTGGGCAAACGAGTGCCAGAGGACGGGATTACCGATCAGCGTTGGCTGGCGAGCCAGGCTGCTTTCTTGCAGCGCCGTGGCTTTCGGGATCGGCTAATTATGAAAGTCCTACGGGCTTACGGTTTCGGCGAATAGTCGCTTTTTTGAAATATCATTCTTGACAGGACAAATCGTAAGGGCTACAATGATAACGAAAGAGTATTTATTTTTACATAGTTTAGGGCATGACTGACAAGAGAAAGCCTGTGGTATCGGAAGATACTGTGGATTGATCATAAAAACATAACATCTTTGGAAAAAGGTATCTGTTGTACCTTGTTCCAATCTTTCTCTTTAAGCTGTGTTCTGAACACAGCTTATTTTATTAATGATTATGAACGATACTTTTACTAATCAGAAACGGAGGTGAAACAGAATGATCTACAATTTACTGATGATTGCTGCCGCGCTGCTAGTCGGTCTGGGTGGTGGTTATTTAATTCGCAAGATGATTGCTGAAGCAAAAATATCTTCTGCTGAGACTGCAGCAAAGAAAATTCTTGATGAAGCAAACCATGAAGCAAATGCTTTAAAAAGGGAAAAACAGCTGGAAGCTAAAGAGGAAACCCATAGGCTGCGTAATGAGCTTGAGCGTGAAACAAAGGAGAGACGCGCTGAAATTCAGCGCATGGAGCGTCGTTTACTGCAAAAAGAGGAAAACCTTGATCGAAAGATTATTAATGTTGAACAAAAAGAAGAGGATTTAAAGAATAAGGAAGAGGAAATCAAGACATTTCAGGAAAAACTTGATCAACTGCTACATAAGCAGTTAGCAGAATTGGAAAGGGTCTCCGGTATGTCTTCCGATGATGCCAAGGAACTTCTGCTGCAACGAGTTCGTGAAGAGATCAATCATGAAATGTTAATCATGGTCAGAGATATGGAGAATCAAGCGAAAGCTGACGGGGATAAAAAAGCCCGTGAAGTAGTTACTCTGGCTATTCAGCGCTGTGCTGCCGATCATGTTTCAGAATCTACTGTATCGGTGGTATCATTGCCTAACGATGAGATGAAAGGTCGTATAATCGGCCGTGAGGGACGTAACATTAGGGCCTTGGAAACACTCACCGGCATTGACCTGATTATTGATGATACCCCGGAAGCGGTCATTATTTCCGGTTTCGATCCGATTCGCCGTGAAATAGCCCGCCTATCTTTGGAAAAGCTGGTTAGTGATGGTCGGATTCACCCGGCCAGGATCGAAGAGATTGTTGAAAAAACCCGAAAAGAAGTGGAAACACAAATTAAAGATGAAGGTGAACGTGCTACTTTTGAAACAAGAGTGCACGGTATCCATCCCGAACTAGTTTTCTTATTAGGTAAACTGCGTTTCAGAACTAGTTACGGCCAAAATGTGCTGCAGCACTCTATCGAAGTAGCGCATTTAGCCGGGATCATGGCTGCCGAACTTGGATTGGACGTAAACTTTGCCAAGCGGGCCGGTCTGTTACACGATATCGGAAAAGCAATTGACCATGAAACTGAAGGCTCTCATGTTTTTATAGGAGCCGAAATCGCCAAAAAATACAAGGAATCCGATGCTGTGGTCAATGCCATCGCAGCACACCACGGTGACACAGATTTTAATACCCTGGAAGCAGTTTTGATCCAGTCGGCTGACGCCATATCGGCTGTCCGCCCGGGAGCGCGGCGTGAGACACTTGAAAACTATATCAAGAGGCTTGAAAACCTTGAGAATATTGCCGACTCGTTCGAGGGTGTTGAAAAAGCATATGCGATTCATGCGGGTCGTGAAATCAGGATTATGGTAAAACCAGATCGGATCGACGATTACGCTTCGATTCAGGTCGCCAGGGATATTGTTAAAAAGATCGAAAGTGAGTTAGAATATCCCGGACAGATCAAAGTTACCGTGATTCGTGAAACCAGGGCCGTTGATTACGCAAAATAATATTAACATAAATTAGTTACTATAGACCGTTTGATGAACAGAAGGTGCCAAATAAGGGCACTTTCTGTTCATGATCAGAGAATAGTTGCTTTAATGAAAGTGGAGTGAAATAATTGAGGATTATTTTCATCGGGGACCTGGTTGGAAAACCAGGCCGGCAGTATTTGCTCGATCATCTCCCGGATCTGAAAAGAGAAGTTAAGGCTGATCTGGTGATCGCTAACGGAGAAAATGCTGCCGGCGGAGCCGGCATAACCGAAAAAGTATACCAGGAAATCCGTAAATCAGGGGTTGATTTGATCACAGGCGGCAACCATATCTGGGATCAAAAAGATGTTTATAATTTTATTGATCGCGAAGAGAGAATGTTAAGGCCTGCTAATTATCCGGCCGAAACAACCCCGGGACGCGGTGCTCTTTTGCTAAAGATGAAAAGCGGGAAGAAAAAAGCGGCGGTGATCAACCTGATGGGCAGAGTTTTTATGCAGGCTGTTGACTGCCCTTTTCGAAAAGTTGATCGCGAAATCGAAGCCATCAAGGACGAAACCCAGATCATTATTGTTGATTTTCACGCCGAAGCAACCTCTGAAAAACAGGCGATGGGCTGGTACTTAGACGGCAGGGTTAGTGCCGTCATCGGAACCCACAGCCACGTTCAAACAGCCGATGAGCGGATCTTGAACAAAGGCACTGCCTACATAACTGATGTCGGCATGGTCGGGCTATATGATTCAATTTTAGGCGTTGACAAGCATGAGCCTTTACAGATATTTCTTACACAACAGCCGCAACGATTTTCAATTAGTAAAGGCAAGGTGCTTTTTAATGCTGTTTTGATCGAAGTTGATGATCAAAGCGGAAGGGCGATCAATATTGAGAGAATAAAAGCTATAAAATAAATCTGCTCATATCAAATTATTCATATAATTCTGGCAGGAATTTTCAATAAAAGACAGAATAGGTTAGATAAATCCGCAAAGGAGGCATCTAATAATGGATGTATTAAAAGTCTCAGCAAAATCCAACCCAAATTCTGTAGCAGGGGCCTTGGCCGGTGTCTTGCGCGAAAAAGGAAATGCAGAAATACAAACAATCGGAGCGGGAGCACTAAACCAGGCAGTAAAGGCAGTAGCTATTGCAAGAGGCTTTGTCGCACCCGGTGGCATGGACCTAATTTGCATACCAGCCTTTACGGACATTGAAATTGATGGCGAGGAAAGGACAGCAATTAAGTTAATTATTGAACCTCGCTGAATTTCAATTTTTGAAAAGCCATATCTTTAAGCGCCCTCATCAATTATTAGCGAGGGTGTTTTTTTGCCTTCAACGCCAGTAATCGTTATTATTATCATAAGACAGGTTGTGCTGAATTGAATGTTACAAGCAAAAAAGCTGACTTACATCTGCATAGCAGCTGCTCCGATGGAGCGTATACGCCATCACAGCTTGTGCAAATACTGGCAGCTGCCGGTCTAAAAGCTTTTTCCCTGACTGATCATGATACCACTAAGGGGCTCAGTGAGGCAGCGAAGGCGGCTGAAGAATCAGGATTAGAATTTGTGCCTGGAATCGAGATCAGTGTTGTCGAGGAATCGCGTGAGATTCATATCCTTGGGTTTTATCCCGTCAAGTTGTTGATGTTGGAAGAAAAGTTAGCGGATCTAAGCCATCAGCGGTTTATGAGGATGGAAAAAACAGTTCGCTTATTGCAAAAATCTGGTTTTAAAATTAATGAGGCAGAAGTAATTGCTGAAGCAGGACAAGCCGCTCCGGGCCGCATGCATTTGGCCCGTATGCTGCTGCGTAAAGGATATGTACACTCGGTTGAGGAAGCCTTTAAACTCTATCTCGGTTTTAAAAGGCCTGCTTATGTGCAACGTAAAACATTCAGCCTGATCGAGACAATCAAACTGCTGGTTGATTGCCTGGCTATACCGGTTTTAGCTCATCCGGGCGAAGAGGGACTAGCGATTGCAAAAACCCTGATCCCTGATGGTTTGATGGGGATTGAAGCATTTCACCCTGATCATAGTAATAGTCTGATTCGCAAGGCGCTGAGCCTGGCGTCGGAACAACAGTTGTTGGTAACCGGTGGATCTGATTTTCATGGCTCCCCTGATTCAGGAACCTTCTATCCCATAGAACGAGCTATCGATTACGGATACCTGAAACAGTTAAAAGAGAAAAAAAAACTGTAGCCGAACAGATAAATAGAGGTTAATACTTTTCAGAATCACTATAAAATGCTAAAATCATTAATATGTTGAGCACGGAGGGATTCTGCTGCAGATGGATAAACTAAATTTCGCAATTGAGGTTGTGGTAGTCGGTTTAACAGTAGTAATGGTAACCCTGTTTCTGCTTTACGGCATCTTGGTTGTTTTCAGCCGAATTTTCAACAAAAAAGAAATCAAAGATCCAAACAGCGCGACTGCTGTAAAAAGCTCGCCTAAGGTTGAAGCAGAAGCAGACAATAATACTTTGTCTGCGGTTATCACAGCTGCTATTTACAGCTATTTAGAGAGCAACGCCCCATCATTTAACGCTGCTAATTTCAGGGTTACTGCCCCGGCTGCGGGTGGTGGGACAAACAGTTGGCAACTAATCGGTCGTCGTCAATTGCTAGAAGGAAAAGTAGAATTGGAAACCACCAGGAGGAATTTAAAACGTGAAAAAATTTAAAGTAACCGTCGAAGGAAAAGAATATCTGGTTCAAGTAGAAGAGGTTAACGCCGAAGCAACTTCTGCACCTAAACAAAATCAACCTCAGATGGCAGTAAAACCGGCTAATCCCTCCCCGGCTAAGACCGTTCTGCCAGCAACAAACCCCACGGTTAAAAGCACAAGCCCTGAGAAACCAGCTTCCACCTCCAGCCCCAGTGCTACAGGTGATTATATTGTTAAAGCCCCAATGCCCGGTTCTGTGCTGGATGTAAAAGTGGCAGCCGGAGATCATGCTGCCGACGGCGATGTATTGCTGATCCTTGAAGCGATGAAGATGGAAAACGAGCTTACCGCTCCTCAAGCCGGAACTGTTAAAGAAGTTCTGGTGAAAAAAGGCGATACTGTTAATAGTGGAGATCCCCTGATCATCCTGTCTTAGTATTCACTTTAGTTTAAGCACCTGAAAGGGGTTGTTCCGCTTTGATTGATTTGCTCTTGGAATTTATTTCGTTCACCGGATTTTATAATATGCAGCTTAATGAAGCAATTATGATTGTAGTTGCCTGTTTTTTGCTTTACTTGGGGATAGCAAAAAAGTATGAGCCTCTTTTACTGGTACCGATCAGTTTCGGCATCTTGCTGGTTAACCTGCCACTTGGGGGATTGATGCAGCCGGAAACAAATGGGTTGTTGGGAGGCCTTTTTTATTACTTGGCCAAAGGTCTTGAACTTGGCATCTACCCACCGCTGATTTTCCTGGGTGTCGGAGCAATGACCGATTTTGGCCCCCTGATCGCTAACCCGATAACCTTGTTACTTGGCGCTGCGGCGCAGTTAGGTATTTTCTTAACATTTATTGGCGCGTTTTTCCTCGGTTTCTCTGCCCAACAATCAGGAGCTATCGGGATTATTGGCGGCGCCGATGGACCGACAGCGATCTTTCTTGCCAATAAACTGGCTCCCGAATTGCTGGGGTCAATAGCGATCGCCGCCTATTCGTACATGGCCTTGGTGCCGATTATTCAACCGCCGATCATGCGCCTGCTCACGACGAAAAAAGAGCGCAATGTAGTCATGGAACAGTTAAGAGATGTATCTAAAACAGAAAAGGTTCTTTTTCCGATTATCGTGATCATTATCACCGGCTTACTGCTTCCAGCTGCCATTCCACTGCTTGGTATGTTGATGTTTGGCAACCTGCTCCGCGAAACAGGAGTAACCGAAAGGCTAAGCAAGGGAGCGCAAAATGAACTGAATAACATCATTGTAATCTTTCTTGGGTTAACAGTTGGGGCCAAAGCAACGGCAGCTTATTTTCTTACTCCCGATACGATTAAAATTATTATTCTTGGTCTCATCGCATTTGCTTTTGGCACAGCGGGTGGAGTTTTAATGGGTAAGTTTTTAAATCTGATCACAAAAGGCAAAATTAACCCCCTAATCGGTTCAGCCGGCGTTTCTGCCGTCCCGATGGCGGCAAGGGTATCTCAAACTGTCGGCAAAGCGGAAAACCCAAATAATTATCTGTTAATGCATGCTATGGGTCCCAATGTCGCAGGTGTTATCGGTTCAGCTGTGGCTGCTGGGATCCTGCTCTCAATATTAAACTGATCAATGGTGAATAAAGTGACAGCAATCAGAGTACGATTTGCGCCAAGCCCTACCGGAGAACTGCATATCGGTGGAGCGAGGACTGCTTTATTTAATTACCTATTTGCCCGCCGTAACGGCGGCACTTTTATGCTGCGCATTGATGATACTGATCTGGAACGCTCAAACAAAGAATATATAGACAAGCTAATGGATGCAATGAAGTGGCTTGGGCTTCAGTGGGATGAAGGTCCTGTTTATCAATCGCAAAGAGTAAGCGAATACTTAAACGAAATTAACCGGCTGGTTACCGAAAAGAAAGCGTACCGTTGTTACTGCAGTGTAGAAGAACTTACTGCAGGCCGGGAAGTTGCCCGCAAGGAAAATCGGGCTTATCTTTATCCCGGTACCTGTCGAAATCTTTCCCCTGAAACTGAAGCAATTAAACTACAAGAAGGTATTAAGCCTGTGGTCAGGTTGCGTACACCTGACGAAGGCGAAACCATAGTTAACGATCTGATCCGGGGAGAAGTAAGCTTTGACAACCGTGGATTGGATGATTTTATCATTCTAAAATCCAATGGCCAGCCTACCTATAATTTTGCCAGTGTTGTCGATGATCTTCAGCTCAAAATCAGCCATGTGATCAGGGCGGAAGAACACTTGTCCAATACACCACGACAAATCCTCTGTGCCCTGGCGCTTGGCCACGAGTTGCCGGTATTTGCGCATGTATCGATGATCCTGGCTCCTGATCGCAGCAAGCTTAGTAAACGCCACGGGGCAACTTCAGTGGAAGAGTTTCGCAGTCTCGGGTTTTTGCCGGAGGCGTTGGTTAATTTCATGGCTTTACTCGGTTGGTCTCCGGGAGGTAGTGAAGAGGGTAGTGATATCTTTAGTCTGGCGGAAATGATCGACGTATTTAGTTTGGACAAAGCTGGTAAAACAGCGGCTGTTTACGATACTGAGAAGCTTACCTGGATGAACGGACAGTACATAAGAGACTGTAAAATTGAAACATTAGCAGAGGTGGCACGCCCCTTTTTTATAAAGCGCGGCTTACTGCCTAAAAAAAACGGTGAGGATGAACTGCAATACTTATCGAAAGTGATTGAACTTGTCCGGGAAAGATCAAAAACGCTGGTTGAACTGGCTGATCTGTCTTTCTATTTTTACAGAGACGATTTTTCTTACGATCAAAAAACACTGGAAAAAGCCTTTAAAAAAAATGGAGCCGCAAAGATCTTGGGCGATATTGCCCAGCAGTTACAGGAGCTTAAAACTTTTGATCGATATACCATAGAAGGCCTATTTAACGACTTCTGTTTAAAAAGTGAAATATCTGCCGGTAAAATAATTCAACCGGTCCGGCTTGCCGTTACCGGCCTGGGCGGAGGTCCCGGTTTATTTGAAATTATGGAGCTGCTCGGTCAGGAAAGAACCATTAGCAGATTAATCAGGGCAGCGGCTTTTATTCAGGATGAACAGCGCTGATCTTTAGTTTCCAGAAACGGTTAATTGAAAAACTTATATTTTTTGCTGTACTGATCGAAACGGCGCGGCGCATAGAATTTGTTGGAGATCAAATCTTCATAGATGCCCAGCATCTGTTCGGCACAATATGCTGATGATATTGTTTGGGCATTAATTAATGCAGCTTCGCTCATTTGCTTACACTGCTGTGGATCGGCAAGCAGTGCTAGCACGGCGTCGGCAAACGCATTTGTCGTTGGATCAGTTAGCAGTCCATCTATACCGTGAGCTACAATTTCGGCCGGCCCGAAAGCCCGTACAGCAACCACAGGTAAGCCAGCAGCCTTGGCTTCGCCGATGACCAGGCCCTGAGTTTCGGTAACTGAAGGAAAGACAAATAAGTCAGCGCTGGCGTAACAGTGAACAATTGAATTTCTTGGCAATACACCGGTGAAAGTAACAGAATCGTTAAGGCCATTGATCCTGCAATAATTTTTGAGTACTGCTTCCTGAGGTCCCTTGCCAACTAAAACCAGATGCGTATCAGGTTGGAGGCGTAGGATCTCTTTAAAGGATTTTAATAAAAAAAGGACATTCTTCTCTTTGCCAAGTCTCCCAACGAAGAGAAGAACTGTTTTTTCTTCACTAATCTTGTAATTATCTTTTAGCCACCTTGGATTTAGATCTGTAAATTCATCCAGTTCAATCCCAGTTGGGATATTAACGATCTGAGACTCAACCCCGATTCGACGCAGGTAATTAACTACCAGTTGTGATGGAGCAACAACAATGTTGCAGCGATTACAAAAATCACGACAGATCAGTTGTACAATTTGGCGTGACGCCTCTTCAACAAAAGGCACATAATGCACGTATTGATCATAAAGAGTATGAAAGGTAAAGACCAGGGGCAGCCGGTGTCTCCTGGCTGCTCTGGCGCCCAGGTTGCCCAAAATGAATGGGGCATGGACATGAATAACATCAAGGCCGATTTTTTTTATCGTTTGACTGAAATTGACGGAAATCGGCAGGGGTATAGAGAAATCAGGCATCGTCGGGGCAGGAAGAGCGGCAAAACGAAAAACATTATCTTCTTTTGGCGGATTGGAAAGCGGGTAGTCGGGTCCAAAAATATAGACTTCATGCCCGAGCCGGGTAAATTCCTTAGTAAAAAGATCAATCGATCTGACAACCCCACTGGTATAGGGACGATAACTGTCAGTAAAAAACCCGATTCTCATTGAAGGGAGTACCTTCCTTTTTCGTTATTCTTTATTCCGTGATAAAGGCTTTATTGTACATCTGTTCAGCCAGGGCTAGCGCCTTAATTGTATCTACGCTGAAGTTATAAGCTTCGGCAGCTTCGATAGTCCGCTCGGACCAGTTTCTCAATTCTTCAACTTGATTAGCAGTAAGGTTGTATTGAGAAGGTTCACCCGCGAACACTGCAGAGAGGGGGAGGATGCGGTGGCGCCAGAGACGGTGAATCCAGGTTACTTCACGGTCCACTTGACTGATCCACGTCTCGCCGCTGTCCATATTTTTTGTCAGCTCGATATCCAGCAGCAGATGATACTCGACCCGGGGAGAAACATTAGCCGGGTAGTGCTGATTGGATAATAATGTACCCTGGGAATAGATAGCCAGAGTTGCTCTTTCTGAACCGTCAGGTCGTTTATTAAAAAACCACTCCAAAGGTTGAACAAACTTCGGATGGCCACCGATAACTAAATCAGCTCCGACTTCAGCGAGTTCTGCGGCAACCTCGCGCAAACGTTGCGGTTGGGGCTCCTGGTTGTATTCGTCATCACCCCAGTGGGTAAAAACAGCAACCACATCTGCTCCATCGTTCCTGGCTTTGCGAATATCAGCAGTAATTTCCGTTAAATCAACAAAACCGGGAGAAAAGTTCACACAATACTCATGCCCTTCCGGGACCGGAATGCCGTTAGTGCTGAAAGTATAACCGATGAAAGCGATGAAGACGCCATCATGTTCTACGATCAGAAGCTGGTCTCTTTCTTCCTGGCTTTTATAAGCGCCAAAAGTTTTTACACCAATACTACGCAGATGATCCAGAGTGGCCAGAAGACCATCGTAGCCACGATCAAGGGCATGGTTGTTACCCAGGGTCATTAAGTCAACCCCCGCCTCTTTAAGAGCGACTGAGAGCTCTTGAGGGGAATTGAATAAGGGAAACCCGGTGTAACCGCGTGTGCCCGCAAAAGAGATATCGGGTCCAGCCTGGGATGTTTCTAGGTCGGCTACCACAATGTCGCCTTCTTTGAATAGCGGGGCGATAAATTCAAAACTCGGGGTAAAATCGTAGATTCCATTCCCAAGATGGGCTTGTTCGATCTGGGGTGTATGGGGAAATATATTGCCAGCGGACATCAGCTTAACCGTTCTTAAATCCGGTTCAAAACTTTCTTCTTCAGGTTCATCATCTGCAGCTTCATCTTCTTTATTACTAAGGTTTTCACGGTTTTGGCTGAATAATACCTCTGGTGGGTAAAACGCACCGGCAGTAATCCCGATGATAAAAAAAAGCAGGGTTACAAAAATAATTAGAAATAAGAATTGAATTCGTTTCATCGAATAAAAACACCTTTCGGGTTGAGATATCTGTTCATCAAATTATAGCACACAGTCTGAATGCTACCAGTCTCCAAACCAGTAGAGAACTGCCAAAAGCCATTCCCACTGAGCATTATTGCCGCCTTCCAGGTCATAATCGCCGCTTTGCTCATCAATTCCACCCATTTCGGGATGGGGCCCGAAAAGCAGATATTTACCGTCACCATAATGACCGGCAACCACCGCTGGTAGATTGTTGACCTCATAGCGGGCCAATATTAAATAATTTGCTTCAGGAAAAGCGTCAAAATATGGACCGTCGAAATAGTAAACGGGTATTGTCGCTTCAAAATCATCATTAATTGCAATATCCCGGTTTAGTAAAAGAACCGCTTCATCACCCCAGTTTAGGTCATAAACGAGTGGGCCTGTAGCCTTGCCGGGAAAAAAATTGAGCGGATAATCATGGTCTTTTCCGTCTTCACCCAGCCAACTTAGTATATCAGCCGCAAAGTAAGCTCCGGCGCAGCTGCCCACATAATAACCACCCTGGTCAACAAAATCGATTAGTGGTTCAAGATCGGTTATTAAATAGCGGTATTCACCGGCAAAACCGCCGGGAAACCAGATTAAATCAAAAGAATCGCTTAAATTAATTGACGCTATGTCATATTCATCAAAAAGCTCATAGTTTAGTTCATGCTCACTAAAAAAGTTTTTTAGCGCTGTCACGTTTAAATCCCAGACCCCAATACCATTATAGAGGCCAATTCTTAAGTATTTGATCGCTGGATCTGGCTTAGCAATTTCGTCTGACTCTGAAGAAGATTTTAGTTCGCTGAAGGGTTCCTGATCATCGTCTTCATTGTTTACATTGGTTTGATCATAATTGTCGGCAAGGGTAACAGGTGGTTGAGTGCAGGAAGAGAGGAGGAGGAAGTTTAGAAGCAGCATCGTGATAACGGAAATCTCAAAGCTTTGCCTGGTCATAAAAAAAGAGCCTCCCTGAAAATGTTCACAAGTCCAAGCCCGGATATCATTATACCAGTTTAAAATGATTTCTGCTGAAGATTAGATGGCTTGAGAGTTGAACTTTGATTTCCTTATTAGTTTACATAAGATATATTATCGGAAGTTAGTGTTATTATTGTCCAGGGCTCCCACACCTCTCCGGCACGCAAACCTACTCTCTTTTTACTTTGTATTTTTCAAAATGATTTACCCCAATGTTTTAAGATTCTCTGAAATGTTGCACCACATTGCGGGCAATCACCCTGGTAATGCAGAATGAAACTACACTGGCAGCATTTCATGGCCGGGATTGACTGCCGCCCCTGCTGCTCTTCTTCAGCTTCAATGGCAATATATGGTTTGTCAGATTCGAAATTGTAACGTTTAATTTGTTTGCTATCTTGTTGCCGAATCAGGTCAGCAAACACTATTTGATCGTTGCGCGGCTGTTCGTTCACACCGGAATACTCAATGAAATATAATCTGATATATTGATGTGTGGTTGACTGATCCCGGTGACCTAAAACCTTCTGCAGGCGGTCAATATCACGGGTTTCATGTAAAAAATCGAGGGCAAATGTAGTTCTTAGCAGGTGTGGATAGACATCCTTGCCAATCCCTGCCTTACGGGCATAGCGTTTGATCATCTCGCGCAAGTAACGATCGCTTAGTGGCTCACCTTTTAAGGTAGTAAATATCAAGGTGCTGGATACCGGTTTTATGCGGCGCCAGCTTTTAAGCAGGTTGAGCTCCACTTCATCGATTGTGAGATATCGTTCCTTAGCCCCTCCGCTCTGATGAATAAATAAATTACCGTTGATCCAGTCAATATCTTGCTCACGAAGACATATTATTTCAGCAGCCTTGATGCCCGTTTTTAGCATTAAACTGATCAGGCATAAATTACGCAGACCAGTTGGTGCTTTTGGATTTGGCTGTTTGAGCAAACTTAGCTGTTCGCTTTTACTTAAAACCTGCGGTTCGCGTTTTCGGTGTTGCATTAGCTTGCCCCATATTAACCCGCTAAAAATACTTAAAATAACTTAATCGGTATTGTATTGCCTGATGCTTGAATTATATCTATATTCGGACTTAAAAGCAACTCCTTTTTCCTCCCGGCTGTTAGCTATTGACAAATAGCTGTTCATTAGATAGTCTTACAAACAAGTTGTTGAATAGTTTAAAGGCTATGAACGGGACCAGTAACGTTAAGTAACATAGCAGAGAGCCGTGATCGTGGTGAAAAACGGCAATGTTAGTTACCGCGAACTCCCCCGCAAGCCGCCGGCTGAAATTAATCGCTGCGATTAAAATTAAGCCTGGCCGGAGACTTCCGTTATATTAAAGAGTGGGTGGTAGTAGTTATGCCGCCAAGAAGAGTGGTACCGCGAACACAGGCTTTCGTCTCTTGAACGGAAGCTTTTTTATTTGCTCTCCCCCACTCTGCATTAATAGCTAAGGAGGGTTAAAGATGATCAAAAGTAAAAAGAAGATTAAGGGTGCAGAACAGATCTATCTTTTTGACAGTACGCTGCGCGACGGAGAACAAACACCGGGTGCCCGTCTTAACTATGAAGAAAAATTGGAAGTAGCTCGTCAGCTGGCACGTCTCGGTGTAGATATTATCGAGGCTGGTTTTCCGGTATCTTCTCCCGGTGAGCTGAAAGCAGTACAGGCCATCGCTGATCAGATTAAGGGTCCTACCATCTGTGCTCTGGCCAGGGCTGTACAAGGAGATATCGATGCCGCCTGGGAAGCGATCAAGAAATCAGAAAATCCGCGCCTGCATGTTTTTTTGGGTGCCTCAGATATTCACATGGAATACAAGCTAAAAAAAGATCCTGAAACACTACTTGAGCAGGCTGTTGAGGCCGTTAAATATGCCAAACAATACTGCCCTGATATCGAATATTCCCCTGAAGATGCTACACGGGCACGTGATGAATACCTCTATAAGCTTCTGGAAGCAGTAATTAAGGCCGGGGCCACGGTGATTAATATCCCGGATACTGTTGGTTATGCAGTGCCAGAAGAGTTTGGCGCTCAGATCAGGCGTATCAGGGAAAATGTGGCGGGTATCGACAAAACTATCATCAGTGTCCATTGTCACAATGACCTAGGTCTTGCCGTTGCCAATTCACTGGAAGCAGTTAAGAACGGCGCCCGCCAGATTGAGTGCAACATTAACGGCATCGGCGAGCGAGCCGGTAATGCCGCCCTGGAAGAGATTGCTGTTGCTTTAAGGATTCGCAGCAATCATTTCCCGTACTATGCAAATATCAACTATGAAGAAATTTACAGGACCAGCAGGCTGGTCAGTAAGCTAACTGGTATTTCAGTACCGGTCAATAAGGCCGTTGTTGGTCTTAACGCTTTTGCTCATTCATCCGGAATTCACCAGGATGGTATCCTAAAGAATAAGGAAACTTACGAAATTATCGATGCCGAACTAATCGGTGGCAAAGCTGCACAAATGTTGCTGACTGCCCGTTCCGGCCGCCATGCTGTTATGGATCAGCTAAAAAAACTTGGATTCTCCCTGAGCCGCAGCCAGCTTGAAGAAATTTACCAGCGTTTTTTAAACTTAGCCGACCGCAAGAAGGAAGTCTATCCGGAAGACTTAGAAGCTCTGATTTTAGATCACCTTTCGCTTGTGGAGCCGCGGTACAAGCTTGATTATCTGCAAACGGTCAGCGGCAGTAAGAGTATTCCTTCGGCCGTCATTCGCCTGAGAAAAGATGACGAAACTTTGATCGAGGAAGTAGCTATCGGATCCGGCCCGATCGATGCCGCCTATAATGCGATTAATAAAATTACCGGGCTGAGTATTGGGTTGGAGAAGTATAAAATTAATGCTGTTACCCAGGGGCGCGACGCGCTCGGTGAAGTTCAGGTGGAATTGGCTTATCAGGATCGCAAGATTACCGGACGTGGAACCAGCACTGACATTATCGAGGCCAGTGTTAAAGCTTACCTGAACGGCCTTAATAAGCTACTGCGCCTAAACGGTTACAGCTAGATTGATGATTTTTTAAAAAGCAAACAATAGTTTGCCTCCTCAAGCATGCTATGATATTTTATTCAAACAAAAAGAGCAGGCGGTGATGGCATGGAACCACTGACCGAGAAACAACGCAGAGTCCTCCAGTTTATCGAACAGGAGGTAGCACGCTGCAACTACCCCCCCTCTGTCCGGGAAATCGGCAAAGCCTTAGGGATCAGCTCCACCGCCACTGTTCACGGTTATCTTGACCTGCTTGAAGAAAAGGGTTACATCATGCGCATGGCCACCAAACCACGGGCGATTAAACTATTGGTTAGTACCGAGGGTGACCCGGAACTAAAATGCTCCTTTGCTCCGCTCATCGGCCGTGTCGCCGCCGGTATGCCTCTTCTCGCCGCTGAGAACCGGGAAGGATATTTTCCCATTCCAGACCACCTATCAGTTGGTGAAAACTGCTTTGTCTTAAAAGTAGTGGGTGACAGCATGATCGATGCCGGTATTAATGATGGTGATTATGTAATAGTGCGGCAGCAGTTTTCTGCTGAAAACGGTGAAATTGTCGCGGCCCTGATTGATGATGAGGCAACGATTAAGAGGTTTTTTCGCGAGAATGGCGGTTTCAGGCTGCAGCCGGAAAACAGTTTTTATCCACCGATTCTGGTCAGTGATGTAGAAATTTTAGGTAAGGTAGTTGCCCTTTTCCGCAAGCTCTAACTAGTCCCGGATCAAGTAGTCACTTAAACGGTCAGCAAGACCACCATCCACCGTTGCATCCACAATTATTGCGTCTTCTGTATACTGTATTGATTTGATTTCACCCTGTTCCTTAATTTCAGCCAAAAGTTTTCCGGCACTGTATGGCAGCGCCACCTTGAGTATCGGCTTTTGCCTGCTCATAAAATTGCTGATCCGACCGTTAAGTTCAGCAAAGCCTTCTTTTTTGATTGCCGAGACAAAAAGAGCCTCTGGGAACTCTCTCTTCAGTGAAGTAAAAACGTTGCTGTTTTCAACCAGATCAATCTTATTAAAGACCAGTTGTTCTCGATCGATAAAGCCGGGATCAATTTTTTGTAGATGTTCGTGCACGATGGCGATCTGGTTCTGATAATCAGGATGACTCACATCAACTACATGCAGCAGCAAATCCCCGGCTGCTATCTCTTCTAAGGTTGCCTGGAACGCAATTACCAGCTGCTTGGGCAGCTTTTCAATAAACCCAACTGTATCAGTGAACAATACCTCCTTACCTCCCTCCATTCTCCCCTTTCTTACGGCTGGATCAAGAGTGGCAAAAAGCTTATCCTCAGTATACAGAGTAGATCCGGTTAGGGCATTTAAAAGGGTTGACTTGCCGGCATTGGTGTAACCGACAAGGCTAACTACAAAACAGCGGTTTCTTTGACGGCGCTGTCGATGCAGCTTCCGGTGTTTGCGCAAAGCGGTAATCTCTTTTTTTAGCTCACTGATTTTCCGGCGGATCTCCCGTCGATCGACCTCGAGTTGTGTTTCCCCTGGACCCCTCGTTCCAATTCCCCCTCCAAGGCGGGAAAGCTGCTTTCCTAAACCAATCAAACGAGGCAGCATGTATTGTAACTGGGCCAGTTCAACCTGAAATTTACCTTCTTTGGAAAGCGCTCTGCGGGCAAAAATATCAAGAATCAGGGCTGTGCGATCGATTACTTTAATATCAAGAACCCGGTCAAGATTTCTAATCTGGGTGGGGCTCAATTCATTGTCGAATATCACCAGATTTGCTTCAAGATGTTCAATTAAATTTGCAAGTTCCTCCACTTTACCCTTACCCAGGTAGTAAGCATTATCAGGTGCATTTTTAGCTTGTACCATGCGGGCGACTACCTCTGCGCCGGCAGTATCTGCCAGCAGGGTTAATTCGTCAAGCGATCTTTCCAGTTTATCATCACGCTGACCCAGATTAAGTCCGGCAATGATCGCCTTTTCGGTTATTGGAGTTTCGATTATTCTCGCCTGCCCCTGTATTTGCAGTATAAAGCGGGAAGGACACGCGTCGATGCCTTCCCGCTACTTAGAAACGATAATGACTAATTAGCGGCCGTTTCGCCTGATTCTTCTTCTCCGGTGTCGTTTTCGCCGTTTCGCAAATTGATATTGCGTGCCGGAATGATAGTTGATATCGCGTGTTTATAGACTAGCTGCTGCTTACCCTCAACATCTAAGAGCAGCGTAAAGTTGTCAAAACTGCGGACTACTCCTTTAATCTGGTAACCATTGATCAGAAATACTGTTGTCAACATATTTTCCTTGCGAGCTTGGTTAAGAAATGTATCCTGTAAGTTGATCATGCCTTTCATCGATCGGGCTCCCTTCTTGTCTCTACCTTCAGGAAACTATATTCGCCTGTCAGGGCGCTAAATCCTTCACTATTTTGCAAATATTTTCAGCAATAGCTTCTGGGGTTAAGGATTCTTTAACATCGATCCACATTATCTCTTTTTCCCGGCGAAACCAGGTTAACTGCCGCTTGGCCAGGTTTCTTGTTTCTTTTTTTATGGCGGCTACTGTCTCTTCCCAATCTTCGTCACCTCCCAGGTAAGCCAAGAGCTGTCGGTAGCCGAGAATCTGCATTCCCGGCGCTGATTCTCCGAAGCCTTTATCCCTGAGGTTGCGAACTTCTTCCAGAAAGCCTTTTTCAAGCATTTTCTCCACTCTTTTTTCGATCCGTTCATAGAGAGCAATCCGATCAATTGTAATCCCAATAACTAAAGTTTTAAAAGGTGATTCAGCCATCCTGGTTTGCGAAACCTGTTCGGAAATAAGCTTACCTTCGAGACTGTATACTTCGAGGGCCCGGATGATTCTTTTTTGATCATTAGGATGAATATTGCTGGCAGTTTTTGGATCAAGATCCTGAAGCTTTTGATACAGATAGCTGAGGCCAAATTTGATGGCGTCCTGTTCATAGCTTTTTCTTGTATTATAATCCGCACCACTTTTGCCAAAAGCATAGGCGTTTGTGACTGCCCTGATATATAAACCGGTTCCGCCCACCATTAGTGGTAATTTCTTGGCCGACCATAGCTTTATAATTATTTCATTGGCTGCTTGCTGGTAATCGGCAACACTAAAAGATTGATCAGGATCAACCAGATCAATCAGGTGGTGTTTGATTCGAATCTGCTCTTCTGCCGTAGGTTTAGCGGTGCCGATATTCAGGTGACGATAGACTTGCGCCGAATCAGCGCTTATTATTTCAGTACTAAGTTGTTCAGCAACCCGCATGGCCAGTTCTGATTTCCCCACAGCAGTAGGACCGGCGATTACCAACAGCGGTATTTTCTGATTTAAGTTTGTTTTCGACATTGATCAGCTGCCCCTGCGCAAAAAACTTCTTTCAAGTTGATGGCGATCAAAACTGATCATTGTCGGCCGTCCATGGGGACAATACCCGGCTGCTTCTGTTTCAAACCATTCGTCAAGCAGCATGATCATGTCCTCGTGCGTAAGTGGTTGTTTTGCCTTAACTGAACGATGACAGGCAATAGTTTTTAACAGTGCATCATGATGATTGGCGTTATTATAATCCTCGTTAATCAGCCTTTCCAGCAAGTCAATGATCTCGAAATCTTTGAGCGGTTCATTAAAAATCAGGGGCACAGCGCGAATAACATAGCTATCCAAATCGATCGGTTCTAAATCAATTCCACATGATCTAAGGTAGGGCAAAACTCTCGGTAATTGCTCACGCCACAATACCGGGATATCTAACGTGTAAGGAATCGTTAATTGAGCCTCATCTGCTTTTAAATTCCTGTTTAAGCTATCCTGCAAACGGTTATAGATCAGACGCTCGTGTGCTGCATGTTGGTCAATCAGTAAAAGATCTTCACCTCGTTGAACAATAATGAAACTGTTCAGATACTGTCCGATTAAAGTGTAGTAAGCTGTTTCGGTCTCAAGACCTGCTTTTTCTCTGTTTTCGTCATTCGTGGCCAGAGACGGCGCTCCCTCCTGGCCAGGCGGATCATACTGTTGTGTCAGGCTCTCATTAACAATGAACTCGCTTGCTAGGTCAGTATTTCTGCCAAGGCCTTTGTACGGCAGGTTAAAACCGTACTGCCGGTAACTGTCAGCTGATTTGGTAAAAAGCGACTTATTACTACTCACCGGCCAGGGAGGCGATACAGTCAGGTTTTGTATAGACAGCTTCACACTTCTGTAAACTGCCCTTTTTGCTGCTTCTGGATCGAGGAAGCGTATTTCTGTTTTTGCCGGGTGAACATTGACGTCAATCAAATCCGGCCTGACCTTCAGTTTAAGAACGGCCAGTGGAAAACGGTTATGCGGCAATTGATCGCCATAAGCGCGGATTAACGCAGATGCAATCTGAGGGTTGTTGACGATCCGCCCATTAACTATTATGGTGATCCATTTTCTCGATGAACGGTTGTGAATCGGCGCTGATACACAGCCTTCCACCATAATGCCCTCCTCTTCTGCCGACCCATCCTTGAGCTCATGCATCGCTGCTGCCGTATCATGTCCGTAGAGGGCGCCGATAACGTGTAGTAACTTTCCGTCACCGGATGTTTTCAACAGGCTTCGACCACCGCTCTGTAAGCTAAAAGATCTGTCCGGATTAGCCAGCGCCATGGCGGTAATCAACGTACTGACCCGTGAAGCTTCAACAGCGGCGGCTCTTAAAAATTTTTTTCGCCCCGGTGTGTTAAAAAATAATTCTTTTACCACAACTGTCGTGCCATAAGGGGCGCCGGTTTCACCAAAATCTTTTACCTCTCCGCCTTCGAGGACTATTTTCGCTGCGCCGATGGCATTTTTAGGTCTGGTGATCATCTTCAGCTTTGAAACTGCGGCAATGCTGGGCAGAGCCTCACCTCTAAAACCAAGACTGACCAGCTGATCGAGGTCATCAATGGCCGCTAATTTACTGGTCGCAAAACGTTGAAAGGCCAGGGAGACCTCATCTTGTTTAATTCCCTCGCCATCATCGGCAACAGTGATCATTTCCCTGCCACCAGCTTCAATCGAGACCTCAATTTTTCCGGCACCGGCATCAAGCGCATTTTCAACTAACTCTTTGATTACCGAGGCAGGATTTTCGATCACCTCTCCGGCGGCTATTTTTTCAGCTGTATCCTTACTGAGTAGTTTAATAGTCATGAAATAAGAGTACTCTCCATATAATTTATTCTATTCTTCGAGATCGAGCAGTTCTTTTTGCACTTCATAAAGCGCTTTCATCGAGTCTAATGGAGTCATCCGGTTAAGATCATAGTCTTTAAGTTTATTGATAATGTCAAGAGCGGAGTTATTTTCGCTATGATGACGGTTGGTGATCATTGGTAACAGGCTCAGTTGTTGCTCAGCGGCTGTAGAGGCAGCAAGTTCCAGCTCAGACAGCACCGCTTCAGCCCTAACTAAAACCTCGACCGGCAGGCCGGCAAGGCGGGCGACATTAATGCCGTAACTTTTATCAGCCTTTCCGGGCAGTACCTGACGCAGGAAGATTACTTCCTTCCCTTTCTCTTTTACTGCCATATTATAGTTTTTTACTCCCGCCAGTTCACCTTCCAACCTGGTTAACTCGTGATAGTGGGTAGAAAAGAGAGTAAAGGATTTAATATGATTACTGATATATTCCAACACCGCGCGGGCTATACTCATACCGTCATATGTACTGGTGCCCCTGCCAATTTCATCCAGAATAATGAGGCTGTTTTCGCTTGCTTCTTTTAAAATAGTTGCCGTTTCAATCATTTCGACCATGAAAGTGCTGTGCCCCCTGCTTAAATCGTCACTGGCGCCGACACGGGCAAAAACACGGTCGAAAAGTGGTAAACGGGCTGCTGCAGCTGGTACAAAACTGCCTATTTGCCCCAGGATTGCTGCAATGGCCACGCTGCGGATATAGGTGCTTTTTCCGGCCATGTTTGGTCCGGTAATCAGCAGGATGAAGTTTTCATGATTAGCAGTTACATCATTTGGCACAAACTGATCTAGAGCCAGCTGCTCCACTACTGGATGGCGGCATTCTTTCATCTGTACTATTCTTTCAGCGAGAAGTTGCGGTCGGCTGTAATTATTAAGTTCTGCAACTTCGGCAAGTCCCTGTCTAAAATCGAGCTCAGCCAGCATTTCTGCAGCTTTGAGCAACTGAGGCATCCAGTGCCCAACCCTTTCAATCAGATCCTCAAACAGGTTTTGTTCAAGTATCATAAGTTTTTCGCGTGATCCGGTCAGCTGTTCCTCGATTTTATGCAGCTCTTCCGTTGTGTAGCGCTCAGCACCGACCAGCGTCTGTTTACGATGGTATTGTAGTGGGACAAGTTCAAGGTTTGTTTTGGTTATCTCAATGTAATAACCAAAATTGCGGTTGTAACCAACCCTTAGTGTTTTTATCCCTGTTCGGTTTCGCTCTTCTTTTTCGAAATCAAGCAACATTTTTCCGCCATCGCGAGCGATCTGTTTCAACCGGTCCAATTCGGTGTTATAACCCTCCCGGAAGATGTCTCCCTCTTTTAGCGTTACCGGCGGATCTTCATTCAGGGAACTATCGATCAGGGTCATCAGTTCAGTAAAATCAGGCAGGCGCCTGCCCAGGTCTGTTAATTCATGCGCTTCCAATAGCTGTAGCGATTGTTTCAGTGGTTCGCAATGGCTTATAGTTTTCTTTAAAGCAGCTAAATCGCGGGGGTTGACTTTCTGGTAAGCGAGCCGGCCACAGAAACGTTCCAGGTCGAATATTCGGTTTAAACTGAGTCTGATTTCTCTTCTGGCCAGCGGCTTTTTAAGCAACTCTTCAACGCTGTCAAGCCTGGCGTTGATCTGTTTCAGGTCAAGCAGTGGCTGTTCAAGCCTGCGCTTCAGCAATCTGCGCCCCATCCCGGTCAGGCAGTAATCAATAATTCCAAGCAGACTTCCCTTTTTAATACCACTGCTGATCACTTCAGTCAGCTCTAAATTTTTGCTGGTAATGCTGTCGATTAGCAAATATTTTTTACTGAAGTATAAAGTTGGTAAGCGAAAATGCCTGCTTTTTGCAGGAAACTGCATTAAATCTTGGAGGTAAATCAGAGCAGTTGCCGCTGCAATTGTTGCCTGGGGATACTGTTTCGTTTGCAGCAGATCAGAAACATTAGCGTTAAAGTTGTCGTTTAAAATCCGGACTGCTTCATTAATATCAGGAATGACTTTCAGCATTGTAACGAGATTATTGCGGCCGGCGACCAGTTCATTCAGGCAATATTCTTCCAGTTCCCGATTCGGGCATAATATTTCTGATGGCTGAAGGCGCTTCAGTTCATCGGCCATCTCCGGCCAGGCGTTGCTGCCACCTTGCTCTGTAACCTGAAATTCACCTGTCGAAACATCTACCGCAGCCAAACCGTAGCTGTCTTTGTGATCATTAACAATAACTGCCAGGTAGTTATTCTTTCCTTCATCAAGCATTTCCGACTCAGAGATGGTCCCAGGAGTTAAAATCCTAGTTACAGCTCGCCGGACCAGGCCCTTGGCCTGGTTAGCGCTCTCAATCTGGTCACAGATTACCACTTTAAAACCTTTACCCAGCAGCTTATTTAGGTAGGTTTCAGCCGCATGGATCGGTACGCCGGCCAGCGGTATCGGATTCTCACTGCCCCCATCCCGGGAGGTCAGGACAATATCCATTTCCCTTGCTGCGATTTCGGCGTCTTCGAAAAATAGTTCATAAAAATCACCGACCTGAAACATCAGCAGCTTATCGGGATGCTGTTCCTTTATTTTTTTATATTGTTCCATCATCGGACTGCTGCGGCTCACTTAATTCCCTCCGCGAGTTCACCATGCAAATTCCAGGTCTTTGCTTCTGTAATTCTGACCGCAATGACTTTACCACTTAGATCTACATCAGCACTTAAATGAACCAGCTTATTTGTTCTTGTTCGGCCAGTCTGGAATGCTGGGTCGCTTTTACTGGGGCCATCAACTAACACCTCAACCACCTTGTTTAGAAGGTTGTGGTTCATCTCCTTACTGATCCGGTGTTGAATCTCATTTAACCGCTTCAGTCTATCATTTTTTACCATAGCGCTCAGCTGATCCGACAACATGGCAGCCGCCGTATTCTTCCGGGGTGAATAAAGAAAAGAGAAAGCGTTATCAAATCTTGCTTCTTCGACCAGCGACAGAGTATCAAGAAAGTCGCTTTCTTCTTCACCGGGAAAACCGACAATCAGATCAGAAGTTATCGCCACACCAGGAATCGATGCTCTTATTTTATTAATCAGCTCCATGTACTTTTCGCGAGTGTAGCTGCGGTTCATTTTCTCCAGGATTCGGTTGCTTCCTGATTGCACTGGTAGATGAAAATGCTCACAGATTTGATCTCCGTTCTTTACTGCTTCAATCAACCGATCGGACAGATCTTTGGGGTGAGAAGTCATGAACCTGATCCGTTTTAATCCGCTCTTATCGTTTAAGGCCATTAATAAATCGGGAAAATCAACATTTTCGGCCAGGTCCTGACCGTAAGAATTAACATTTTGTCCGAGCAGGGTTACTTCAATAAAACCTTTTGCGCCCAAATCACTGGCTTCATTAAGAATATCTCTTAGCGAACGACTTCTTTCCCGGCCACGAACATACGGAACAACGCAATACGAACAGTAATTATTGCAGCCGTAAATAACCGGCAGCCAGGCTTTAAAAGAACTACTGTGGCTGATCGGCAACCCTTCACGGTCAGGATAATCCTCCTCGATATCGACGATCCTGCCTTTATGTTCAGTAATCATGGCAATGAGAGAAGGTAATCGTGGCAGAGCGTGCGTGCCGAGGATCAGATCTACGTGATGAAAACGGTCCCTGATATAAGCGGCCAGTTCTTCCTGTTGGGTCATGCATCCGGTAACCGCAATCATTAAATCCGGCTTTTCTTTTTTCAGTTCCTGATACTTGCCGAGCAGCGAGGAAACTTTATCTTCCGGTTTCTGACGCACTGCACAGGTGTTAATGACAATCAGATCAGCCTCTTCAGGGGATGGGGTGTGACAATAATTCATTGATTCCAGCAGTGCAGCAATAACTTCAGAATCATGCTCATTCATTTGGCAGCCGAAGGTGATGATTGCCGCCTTTTTACCAGTCCCAACTTTATTTGCTTCCTGCGGTATCCCGGAAACATCTCTTACTGTCAATTGTTTTCTCCTGCCCGGCTGTTCCGGTCAGCTGGCGCGTCTTATTTTAACCGGTTTTGGCCTGAATGGATAAGTAACGAGAGCTTTCAGAACGGCGTAGATACCCCAACCGGTCAACAAGCCGGCTATGGCGTAAAATAGACCTTCAATAGTGGTCGGTACTCCCGGGACGAAATTATTCCAGGTACCAGCGGCAATTTCCCAATCAACCTCTTTTATAAACACAAACCAGCGGCTATAAATATTAGAATCAGTTAACGCCAGATACGACTGTTCCAATTCGTAATAGCGGTTAACGAGGCTTTCGATTACCCGACCTGAAGATACAAAAACCTCACTTGTTGCATTTAAATGCTCCTGCACATAATCTTCAAGAGACAAGCCGGCATCGGCAGCAGCTTTTTGATACTGCTCGAATATTCTTCGGGCTTCATCTAAATGGCCACCTAACCTTTGCCTATATTGTCCAAAAAACTGGGGAAACTGCGAAAGACCTACTGCACCAAGAACAGCACAAACCCGGTCGGCGATACCATCAAAGAATTTAAACACCTTCTGCAATCTAATCCTCACCTGCTCTCTTTCTGTAAAGCCTCAGTTTCATCTTTAATAACCTGGATGGCAAAATCAGGACAAAGATATTCGCAGAGCTTACAACCAGTACAGGCTTCCGGATCGATCAGCTCAGGGCTGCCGTCATCACTCGGCTGCAAGTTTTCCTTTGGACAAAAAGCGAAACAGATGCCGCAATCTTTACAGCGTTCGTTATACACTTTTAAACTAAATTTAGCTCTTCCCATCTTCAATAAATCCTTTCTGCCTGCCGATACTTAAAGAATTATTCAACCAGGTAGATTGTTGTATTTTTTGCCAAAACATCTTGAGGCTCCTGATCAGTCTTTGTTCCTTCATTATAACTTAAAACTGTTCGTTTCTAGAACTACTTTTCTGCTCATCAGAATAATCTTTGTTGACCGGTTGTTTTTTATTCTTCCAGAGGCGAACCAGGTAAAATAGTAAAGCAACAAATAATAGGGCTGGAACTGAAAGCAGCCAGGGAGAAAAACCAGCCATCGCTCTAAGCAACAGCAGCATTAAGCTCATAGTGTGGGTTAGTACGATACTGCTACCGATGGCAATCAGGCTAAACAGCATCCCTCCAAGAAACGTATAAATAACAAAGATGTAAAAATTCATGTGCATGGCCCCGGCCGGAAAGGAGATAAAGGTGCGTGTAAAACCCCATAACTGGGCCATAAAAATCGAATAATTACCGTAACGTTCAAAGAAACGGTGCAATTTAGATTTACCGGAAACTGCTGAAGCAGTTAAAGGAGCTTTTTGGTGATTAAAATAATTAAATCGCATTTTACGACCGACAACACTGCCGACCATCCCGATCAGGTAGCTGACAATACTGCCAAGGGTAATGCCGATTGTTGATGCCCAGAAGATCGACCAGAAAGAGACATTGCCACCTAAAATCATGCTTCCGGCAGTTAGCAGCACTATCGCTGAAGCAAAAGGAACCCCTGCACTTTCAGCAAACATCGCTGCCGCAATGCCGAAGGCTCCGTACCTGGCAATCAGCATTTTTAAAAATTCGTATATTGTTTCAAATGGCTCAATATTTTCCATCGTCAGCTCAATCCTGACCTTTTAACAATGCATAAATGCCCCAGATCCCTGAATCCGCTCCTAATTCAGCCTGCAGCACTTTTAGCGAACTTATCTCTACAACCGGACGAATAGCTTTACAGCGTATAATTATATCCAACTCCGCCAACAGTTCAGGATGAGCGTTAATGATGCCACCGCCAATAACCAAACAGGATGGATTAAGGATATTCAGTAAGTTAGACAGTCCAATTCCCACAGCCTTGATCGCCTCTTTCACAATCAACTCCGCCGGTTGGTTACCGGCTGCCGCTTCAGCAAAAACATTGGCTGTAGTAAACTCTTCGTAATTAAGGTCACCAGGTTCCCACAACTCAGATGCGCTTTTGGCAATACCACTTCCGGAAGCCCAGGTTTCTAAACAGTTTTCACCGCCGCAGCTACAGATCCGATCTTTTCCGAACAGCTTGGTGTGTCCAATTTCACCGGCGAATCCTGAACTACCTCTGTATAATTGACCGTTTAAAAAAAGTCCGCCCCCAATCCCTGTGCTTAAAGTTATATAAATTACATCGTGATGGCCGCGGGCAGCACCATAGTAAACTTCACCAAGCACGGCTGCACTGGCATCGTTCTCAATAATTACCGGACATTTCAACTTCTTTTCAAGGAGATCAGCAAAGGGCACCGGTTCCTGCCAGCCCAGGTTTGGTGCCTGGTGGACAATTTTTTGGCGGAATTCTACAAAACCGGCAAAACAGATGCCCACTGCCTTGATGGAGTTCAAAAATACTGTTTGCAATTCATGCTCCATTTCGCTCACAGAATCCAGAATAAAGTTGACCAATACCTCCGGGAGCGGTTTTTCTGGAGTACGCAGTTTTTTACGCCCAATAATATTCCCGTCTTCATCAAATAAGACTAAGAGTATTTTAGTGCCTCCGATATCAATTACCAGGTATAAATCGCGCTTCATCGGTCACCTTCCACTACAGGATTGCATTTATTCTATCATGCAAGTCAGACATTACCAAAGTTAAAATCTGATTATGAATAAAATTAAACCCGTAAAACTATTATTTACGGGATCGTCTTTCCTGTAAAGCCATCTGGTCCACCCCGTCCGCTTAATGTAATCCGGCGGATGAGGCTTTATTTAAGGGCCTCCTTCGATTGGTAAATATCCCGGTCGCAACTAAAACAGGCCTGCGCTTCTTCGGAGATGCAAGGCCGGCTATTGACGATCATCGATGTAATATTTTTACCAACGCCTGGACCGAGCATTAAACCCTGGCCGCACATACCGACCGCTAAAATAAGACCTTCCAGATCCGGCGCAAAATCGATGATCGGAACACCATCAGGAGTCATCGGGTAACAGCCGCGCCAGATTCGGCGAATTAACAGGTTTTTAAATTTCGGGATCAGGGCGATCATCCTTGCGGCCAGCACCGGTAAAAATTCAGAAAGGTTCTCCCGGTTAGTGCCGATGAATAAGTCTTTTGGCGTGTAGCAGAAAATAATCTGCCCCTCTTTATTTTGGCCAAAATAAAAGTTGGATGTTTTACCTTCAAGCCCGGGCCGTAAATCTACTATCAACGGCGCCAAAAAATGTTCAATCGGCGCTGATATCCCAGCTTCGTGTGAATCAGGAGTAACGGGGATGTCAATGCCGAGCAGCGGTCCGTGTTCAGCAGCGTCTGAACCGGCAGCCAAAACAACCCAGCAGGACTCGTAACTGCCCTTATCGGTCACTACTCCGGTAATGCGCTCCCCTTCCCTCAGATAACCGGTAACCTTTTCATTCATATGGTATTCGGCGCCACAGCACATTGCTTCGCGTGCAAAAGCCACCGGAGCCAGGATTGATGATACCTGCCCATCGTCCGGTGAATAAGTGCCGCCACGCAACCCTTCGGGATTGACTCCCGGGATAATCTCTTTGATTTCATCCGCTCCGACCCAATCAATTTTTAAACCGTATTTTTTCTGGATTGGCAAAAGCGAAGTTAAGGTATTCTCAATTCTTTCATCATAAACGGGGAAACAGTAGCCACCTGGCTTCCAGTCAATATTAAAACCGTACACTTCTTCCCAGGTGGAAAAGATGCCGATGCTTTCCTGGCCGATACTGATCTTACCGGGATCGGAGTGGGTAGCCCGTACTCCGCCGATGGCGGTTTTATTCTCGCCCTGGCCGACTGCGGAACGGCGGTCGATAACCAGCACTTTTAAACCAGCCTGGGCCAACTGATAAGCAGTTGGGTTACCGACACTTCCAGCGCCAACTACGATTACATCGTAAGCCTTTTTCAAAGTCATTACGGCGATCCCTCCGTCTGATCGGCAATAAAATCACCCAGGTGGACCTCGGCAACCAGCGGCCGGTGAGTAGGCATGATGATTTCATTTAGTGAAACGCCTTCTTCACGGAAAATCCTTAAGATCAGATCGGTACAGGTTTTTCCATTACAACCGCCCAGTCCTGTTCTCACTACTGCTTTCAACTGATTCATATCGCGAACCCCATCACGGATCGCCGCAACAATTTCGCTCTTACGAACCCTTTCGCAGCGACAGACAATCGGGTCCAGTGGATCTTCTGTTGAGGTCACCGGGGTTCCATTTTCGATCTCGCGAATCATAAACCCGGCAACTTTTAGTTTGTCTTCTTCCGGAACTTCCAGCAGCAAAAGCCGTCTGCTGTTTTGTATTGCACGGTCACGGTAGGCAACGACACGGCCCTTACCGACCACGTTTCCCTCCATATCTGTTGTAGTCACTTCGCGATCAAGCGGGATAATCTCATTGACAAATTCATAAGGCATCATTAACAGGGTTCTTTCTTTATTAGGATCATAATCCTCAATCACTAAATTAATAGCCAGCCCCGGACATGCTAATACACACTTTCCGCAGCCGATGCATTCACCGCCAAATTCCGGCAAGGCAAGGATCGAGCCCGGCATTGCAATACAGCTGTTGGGGCAGGCTTCGGTGCAGGGGTTGCAGGGTATCTCCTGCATACAGCGGATTAAAGGATAGACAGAAACATCAAGTGCTTCAGGTATAAAGGGTTTACTCTCGCCGGGACGGTGTTTGAGCATTTTGCCAAAATCTTCCCAGTTACTGGGTACTGGAATATCAATGCCCATATCCTGAGCGATTTTCCGACCGGTGATTTTGCCGGAAAAGATGGCGGCTGAAGCCTCGGCGATCTCTTCGGCATCGCCTGCAGCGTAAACCTTAATGCCGTACTCCTGAGCCTTGATCAGCAGTTCATCAACCGGGCTTAAGCCCACCGCAATCAGGACGGTATCCACCTCAAATGAACGCTCAGTGCCTTTCAGTGGCTTAAATTGCTCATCAACAGCGGCAATGATAACCCGCTCTACCTCTTCTTCTCCTTCGATTCTTAGAACTGTATGCGCTGTCCAGACCGGTACACCTAAGCGTTTTATCTTATCTTCGTGTACTTTGTAACCGCCACAGCTCGGCAGCGCTTCAACCAGGCCTACAACATCGATTCCGGCCTGCAGGGCATGATAAGCCCCGATCAAGCCGACGTTCCCCCCACCAACTATAAATAATCGATCGGCACAACGGACCAGATCGCGATTAACCAGGGTTTGAAATGCTCCTGCTCCGTAAACACCAGGCAGATCTGCACCTGGCAAAGCCAGGCTTTTCTCCCTGGCCCCGGTTGAAAAAAGGACACTCTTGGCACGGACCAGCCGGTAACTGCCTCTTCCGGATACCCCAAACAACCCGTCGCTAAAGACCCCCACGACTGTCGAATCATACCAGATATCAACTGTAGGCAAGCGTTTCAGCGAGTCAGTTAAAATATCACCGATGTGAATGCCCCGTTCACCGGCGTAACAATCTTTAACCGAACCAAAAAAATTGTGAGTTTGCAAGCTGAGCTTACCGCCCAGCTCGTGCTTATCATCAATTATCACCGTATTTATGCCAATGTTGCCAAGTTCAATTGCCGCACTGATCCCGGCCGGCCCCCCGCCAATAATCAAAACATCAACTTCAAATTCGGGAGTTTTCGGCACTACAGCACTTTCCGGCGGCAGATCCTGTAACACGGGCAGGCCTTCTAAACTGAATACTTCCAGCCCTTCCTCCACCGGAGTCATACAGCCTTTGACCGGTTTACCATTGACGATAACCATACACTGTGAACACTGTCCGTTTACACAATAAATGCCCTGGGCGCCGCCATCGCGATCATGATGACCGAAAATATGAATTCCGGCAGCATATAGGGCAGAAGATAGCGCTTCGCCTTTCCGGGCTTTAATTTTTATACCATTAAAAGAAAAAACTGCATCAGGAGCAGATAGCGGCGCCAGAATCGGATGGTTTTGAACCCGCTGCTGTGACTGTATAACGTCTCCTTCTTCCTTTTGTTTGCCTGGAGCAGTTTTCAGGCTAAAAACTGGCCGTGCTGCATTCGTGAAACGCCAGGCGCCGGGACGCAACAGTAAGGTATACTGCAGGTACTCGGCCAGACTTGCGAATTTCAAATCACTGGTGACTTTATGGTTTTCCAGCAACTGCTGTTGCTCTTCAGGTAGAAGCTTAAAGGTAAATGGTTTTTCCTGCTTCATAAGTTTATCAAGAATTCTAAGATTATCGGCCCTGGACACCGAGTCAAGTAGCTCGCAGATAACCGGTTCCTGCAGCAGCATCTTAAACATCAGATGCAGCTCAGGCAGGTAAGCAAAATCAAAGTTTGATGCACTGCCTGTTGCCGTGATCAGCTCCTGCGGAACAGTCATGCTGAGCCCCGGTTGTTCTTTCAACCACTCAAGTATTATAACCGCCAAATCCATTCCGCTCTCGTTAAGCCTGTCCTGCGGAATGACAGCTGAAAGTTCGCTGGTAAGAATGCCGACCTGATCTTTATAGTTGCTCCAGACCAACTCGGGCCCGGTTTGCCCGGGGTAAGGTTTGAGCAAGGCCAACCGTTCAGCATTAAGGCCGCAATATTCGGCAAGCTGTCCGGCAATAAAAGTGCGCTCTTCTCCCAGATCTCCACCCTGTTTGTACGGGCAGGTTAACCGGTCACGACACATCATGCCCACTCCGGCAGCTCCCGCTGCCAGGCAGTACAGAAGCATCTCGATGCTTACCCTACCAATACAGCTGACTCTGATCAACTCGTCTGCACTGTTTGGTAAAGGAGACCTGGAACAGGCAAAAACCACATATTTGCCTTTTAAGTCACGTTTATCTAAGTCGGTTGGTAAGCTGCTAAGCGCCGTATCTTCTTTCTGGTATATCGCTCCCGTTGGACAGGCTCCGGCACAAATACCACAGCCGACACAGGTCGTTGGCGATATCCTGGCTGTTGGCCGCCCTTCCGTGTCCAGGGTAACCCGTGGTATCGAAAAGGGGCAAACTTCCTCGCAGACTCCACAACCGCGGCACCGTTCCGGCTCAACAGAACAGATAGGGATTGTAAATTCGCGGTTCCAAATCCTTAATCTCTGATCATGCTGTTCCATGGGAATTGCGCCGGTGGGACATAGCACAGCACAAGTGCGGCATCCGGTGCACGATTCTGCGCTGCCGGATAGATCAGATCCAATTTCTTTGGCAATTCCCCGATTCAGGGTAGAAATGGCACCAGGGCCTAAATCCTGGCATACTCTGGTACAAAGTCCGCATATGATACATTTTTCGGCCTGATCATGCAGGGCATAAGTTGTCTTATCTATACCCTCTAAACGGGCCAGTTCACTAATCTGTTCCGATTCCGGACAGTGAGCCAGGTAGAGTTCCAGAAGAGTTCTTCTTGTTTCAAGAACGCCTGCTGAACGGGTAGATACAATTAATCCTTCTTCGGCCGGGTATAAACAGGAGGTAACGATACGCGAAGTTCCCTGCCATTCTTCTTTACAGATCTCAACCACACAAAGACGGCATGAACCACTTGGGTCCAAAGACGGATGGTGACAGAGTGTAGGCACATAAATGCCCTGTTCAGTTAAAATCTCCAGCAGCATTCTGCGGTTTTCGGTTTCAATTTTACGGCCGTCAACTGTAATGGTGATTAATTTGCTCATCTGTGCCTCTCCAGGTAGTCAGACTAATGGTGATTTAACAAACCCTAAAGCGTGTCTAGCTCTTCGCCCTCAACCCAAATTTATTTAACGCTTATTACCTGACGCGGTTTCACCATAATCGCCGCAAAGTTACAGGTGGCTTTACAAAGTCCACACTGGTTGCAAAGCTCCTGGCTAATCAAGTGTTGTTCTTTCTTGTTACCGCTGATCGCCTGCTGCGGGCAAAGCCTGGCACAACGACGGCATCCGGTACAGTTTTCCGTTATTTCGAAAGAAATCAGGTTTCGGCACACACCGGCCGGGCATCGTTTCTCTCTAATATGCGCTACATACTCTTCACGAAAATGCTGCAGAGTGCTGCGCACCGGATTGGGTGCCGATTTGCCTAATCCACATAGCGATCCAGTCTCAAGCACCTGCAAAAGCTTTTCAATCCGCTCCAGATCTTCAGGCTCTCCGGTGCCGGCGCAGATTCTTTCAAGTATTTCGTGTAACTGATCAAGGCCCAATCGACAAGCGGCACATTTACCACATGACTCCTGGGTCAAAAAATCAGTGAAATAGCGAGCGACATCGACCATACAGGTATCCTCGTCCATGACGATCATCCCGCCGGAGCCCATCATGGACCCCTCGCTGGTCAGCGAATCAAAATCAACCTGCAAATCAAGCTTTTCTGCCGGCAGACACCCGCCTGAAGGGCCTCCGGTCTGAACTGCTTTAAATTCCTTGTCATCAAGGATACCACCGCATATTTCATAAATAACCTTGCGCAGTGTAATCCCCATCGGCACCTCAACTAAACCGGTATTTTTAACCTTGCCAACAACCGAAAAAACCTTTGTTCCGGTACTCGTTGGGATACCGGTAGCCGCAAACCAATCTGCACCATGGTCAATAATCAGCGGTATATTAACAAATGTTTCAACATTATTAAGGACAGTAGGTTTGTCGTAAAGACCACGCTCAGCTGAGCGGATATATTTAGCCCGCGGTTCGCCCACTTTACCCTCTATTGATTGCATCAGGGCCGTCGATTCACCGCACACAAAAGCGCCTGTGCCACGGCTAATGGAGATATCGAAGCTAAAATCAGTGCCGCAGATATTGCGGCCAAGAAAACCAGCCCGGCGTGCTTCGTTTATTGCTGTCCGGAGATGTTTTAGGGCCCGGGGGTACTCTTCACGAACGTAGATATAGCCTTTGCTGGCCTGGACTGCGTAGGCGCAGATGATCATTCCTTCCAGGACCGCATGAGGATCACCTTCCATGATACTCCGATCCATAAAAGCTCCCGGGTCTCCTTCATCACCATTGCAGATAACATAGCGGATATCGGCCTCAATTTTGGCGGATGAACGCCACTTGCGCCCGGTGGGGAAACCTCCACCGCCTCTGCCGCGCAGGCCGGACTTTTCGACCTCGCTGATTACCGCTTCGGGAGAATAAAAATTAAGCGCTTTGATCAGGGCCCCGTAGCCCCCTTGGGCAATGTAATCAGTGATATCCAGGGGGTTAACCGTGCCCACATTACGTAATGCCAGGCGTTGTTGACCGGCAAAGAACGGAATCTGATCGTAATTTTCTATTCCCTGATCGGTTTCGACATCATGGTAAAGCAACTTTTCCACTATTTTCTTACCGATCACTGTTTCTTCGATAATTATAGGTACATCTTCAGGCGAAACGTTGTTATAAAAGATCTTATCCGGATAAATGATGACCAACGGGCCTTTTTCACAAAAACCCTGACAGCCAACCTTTTTTATGCCCAGTTTAACTGTGCTTTTTTGCTTTGCCAGAGTCAGCCCCTTTTCAAAAGCCTCTGCTACTTTAAGGCTGCCCTTGGCCAGGCATCCGGTTCCTGAACACACCAAAACCAGGGATTCAGTGGGATCGCGCTTTGCTAGTATTGAATTTTTAAGCTGGTCGTAATCATCAACCGCAGATACTTTGCCGGCAATCTCCGGTAGTTCAAAATGCTCTTTCGGCACGGAAGCGGTGACTAAATCCGCGGAGCAGCATTTTTTAATTTCCTGCGACATTTGAGCCACTGTGACGCTACCATGATAAACTCCATCGATGATTACTACCGGAGCCATGGCACAGGCGCCAACACAATGAACTGAGTTGAGCGTAAATTCGCCATCTTCGGTAGTTTCGCCGGGTTTTATTTTTAACTGATCGCTTACCTGGTTCATTAAAACAGAGGCACCCCTGATATGACAGGCGGTGCCTTCACAAACGTCAATTAGATGTTTACCGCGTGGGCTGAGCGTAAAAGATTTATAAAAAGTAGCTACTGAATAAATTTGGGATTTTGGAACCTTTAAGGTAGCGGATACCCTATTAATTGCCTCTTCGGACAGGTAACCGCATTCTGCCTGCAAATCCTGAAGGATCATTATCAGGTTGGCTGGTTCCGGTCGGTAACGCTCTAAGATGGCTCCGATCAGAGTTGTCTGCGTATTCATTACCAGATCCTTGGCTGTATATTTTTGATAATGATAACCTGCGATTCTTCGCTAATATTAAGTACAGAAAGCTTTTTCGAAATATATTTCCTCTAAAATTATAACATTTTGGCTGAAAGAGTGTCAATTTAGCGAGAGTTAAATAAGGAGTATAATCCGGTGGTAAAAAGAACAAAAATAAACCAGGTTCCAACAGGCCTTTTAACATTTCGTCGGAATCCCTTCGCTTCGCCATCAGCAGCCGAGCTTCCGTCACCCCTACGGATGACATTCCCTCAACCTTCGGTAAGCTACTCCTTATCCGAGCTGTGCTTTCCGGTTTCCTTAAAGCCTGAGCTTCCTCTTAACCGGCTCTTTCAGCGCTTCGGCTTGTGGTAGTCCGCCTTGGGGATTTCAGGATGGCTCCCGCCTCCCATCAGCTTTTCCCGTGAACCGAAACCGTCATGCTATCCAGTCTCTCGAAACCTGGTAGAGAAATTATTGATCAATTAATTTGACTTGTCAATACCTTTTTTAAAATAATTTATTTCAAACTAATGTTCTTATTGAAACACCTTTCGGATCTTATCCAAGGCCCAGTCTAAATCTTGATCAGAGATGATCAGGGGTGGCGCAAAACGGATCACGTTGTCATGCGTTTCTTTGGCCAGTATCCCCAATTCCATTAACTTTTCGCAGTAGGGCCGTGCTTTTTCGGTTAGCTCAACGCCGACCAGTAAGCCCTTGCCGCGCACCTCTTTAATCTTCGGGTTGTTAATTTTTTTCAGCTCATCAGTAAAGTGCTGGCCCTTTTGGGCTGACTTTGCGACCAGATCTTCCTTTTCGAGCACATCCATGGCCACAATAGCAACGGCACAAGCCAGGGGGTTACCCCCAAACGTTGATCCGTGCGAACCAGGTTCAAAAACACCCAAAACTTCTTCATCGGCTGTAACAACAGAGATTGGCAGCACCCCACCTCCGAGAGCCTTACCGAGAATGTAAAGATCAGGATGCACATCCTCCCAGTCACAGGCGAACATCTTGCCGGCCCTTCCGAAGCCGGTCTGTATTTCATCAGCCACAAATAAGACATTATTATCTTTACATAGCTGGTAAGCTTCTTTCAAATAGCCCTTTGGTGGGATAATGATCCCGCCCTCGCCCTGAATTGGTTCAACCAAAAAAGCTGCCGTATTTGGATTAATTGCTTCTTCCAACGCTTTAATGCTTCCATACTCAATCACTTTAAAACCGGGAGTAAAAGGCCCGAAACCGGAACGATAGGCATCCTCGGTGCTGAATGAGACGATGGTAATTGTTCTGCCGTGGAAATTGCCGGCGCAGCAAATAATCTCAGCTTTATCCTCGGCAACGCCTTTTACTTGGTAAGCCCAGCGGCGGACTGTTTTAATAGCCGTTTCAACGGCCTCTGCTCCTGTGTTCATTGGTAAAACCATCTTTCTGCCAGTTAACTTAGACAACACCTGACAGAAATCACCTAGCTGATCGTTATTAAAAGCTCTGGATGTTAAAGTGATGCGGTCAGCCTGGTCTTTTAAAGCCTGTATAATTCTTGGGTGACGGTGACCAAAATTCATTGCCGAGTAAGCACTCAGCATATCCATGTAACGTTTTCCCTCAGGGTCGGTAACCCAAATTCCTTCACCGTGAGCCAGTACTACGGGCAGCGGCAGGTAATTCCTTGCTCCGTACTTCTTGTTTAAACTTAAGATTTCTGCTGACGTGGGCACTTGCCAAAATCCTCCTCATCACTAAACGAGATGCTGATCGTGCGCAGCATCTCATTGAAAAAGTGGCAGGGGAGACAGGACTTGAACCCGCAGCCTGCGGTTTTGGAGACCGCTGCTCTACCAGTTGAGCTACTCCCCTGTTCTATTTGATTCTAAGCGATTTGGTTAACCATGTCAACAAACCGTAGCTACAATTTAGAGGGATTCGTGTGCCGTCCTTTGGATAATCTCATTTTGCAGTTGTTCGCTTAGATTATTAAAGTAGTCGCTATAGCCGGCCACTCTGACAATCAGGTTTCCATATGCTTCAGGATTTTGTTGCGCCCCTTTTAGTGTTTCGGCGTCAACAACATTAAACTGGATATGGTGGCCGTCCATTCGAAAGTAGGAGCGCACCAGGTGGACTAAACTGTCCAGGCCTTTCTCACCGGATAAAACCTGTGGTGTAAATTTGACGTTTAAGAGAGTGCCGCCGGTCAGCAGGTGATCCATCTTCGCCGCCGACTTGATAACAGCAGTCGGTCCATTTAGGTCCACTCCCTGCACTGGCGAAATGCCTTCAGAAAGAGGCATCCCACTTAACCGGCCATCAGGAGTTGCACCAATTACTGAACCAAAGTAAACATGGCAAGTAGTGGGCAGCATATTAATCCGGTATATGCCTCCACGGTAACTGGGCCTTCCGTTCACGGCTTCGTAATAAAGCTTAAATACCTGTTTCATGATCAAGTCAGCGTAGTCGTCATCATTACCGTAATGCGAAGTTTTATGTATCAAATATTGCCGTACCTCTTCCCTGCCGGCAAAATTGTTTTTTAGAACAGCCAGCAGTTCTGGCAAGGTGTATTTTTGATCTTCAAAAACATGTTTCTTCAGTGCAGCCAGGCTGTCAGTTATTGAACCGATGCCCACTCCCTGGATATAGTTGGTATTGTAACGGGACCCACCAGCGTTATAATCCCTGGCATTTTCAAGGCAGTCATCAATAATAAGCGACAGAAACGGGGCCGGCATATTTTTGGCGTAGAGCTCCTCAATAACCTGGTTTCCGGTAATTTTTATCTCAATAAAATGATGGAGTTGGGATCTAAAAGATTCCAGCAGTTGATCAAACGAATCAAATTGAACTTCTTTGCCACTTCCCAAGCCGATTAGTTTTTCGGTAGCCGGATCGACTCCGTCATTTAAGGTGATCTCAAGCACTTTCGTTAAATTGAAATAGCCGGTTAATATATAACTTTCTTTGCCGAAAGCGCCGGTTTCAACGCAACCGCTGGTCCCGCCGCAGCGGGCATCAACCAGCGACTTGCCCTGGGTCAGCAGCTCCTGAATTACCGCTTCGACATTAAAAACGGAGGGCTGACCCCAGCCTTTGCGAATTACTTCACCGGCCTTGCGGATAAAAAGATCAGGGTTTTTCTTGCTGACTTGAACATTGGTGCTCGGCTGCAGCAGCCTCATTTCATCGATAACCTCAAGCAGCAGGTAAGTAAGATCACTCACACCGTCACTGCCATCCGCCTTAACTCCACCTAAATTGATATTGGCAAAATCAGTATAAGTCCCGCTCTCTTTCAGGGTGATGCCGACTTTTGGCGGTGCCGGTTGATTGTTAAATTTTACCCAGAAGCATTGCAGCAGTTCCCGGGCTTGTTCACGATCAAGAGTTCCCGCTGCTAAGTCATTGCGATAAAACGGTTCCAAATGCTGGTCGAGACGGCCTGGGCAGAAGGCATCCCAGGTATTAAGCTCAGTAATGACCCCCAGGTGTACAAACCAATAGTATTGTAATGCTTCCCACATGTTACCCGGTGCATGTGCCGGTACCTGGCGGCAGACCCTGGAAATTTCCAACAGTTCTGCTTTTCTGGTCCTGTCTTTCTCAACCCGGGCTTGCTCTTCAGCCAACTCAGCATGTCTTTCGGCAAACCTGATTAAAGATTCGGCACAGATCGCCATCGCCTGCAGTTGGTCCTCTCTTGCGGATCTGTCAGGTCCATCTTCTTTCTCTACTTCCGCCAGCTTAGCCTTAATCTTAGAAATTAAATCCAACATTCCGGTATGGTAGATCTTATCGTCGGCTACTGTATGACCGGGAGCGCGCTGTTCCATAAATTCTGTAAAGAGTCCGGCCTGATAACAATCCAGCCAGGCAGAGCTCATATTTTCAAAGATTTTTTCACGCATCGAAAGCCCTTTCCAATAAGGAATAATCACATCTTGCTGGGCTTTTTTAACCTCTTCGCTCACTTTAAATGATATTTTTTTGCGTTCGCTGATCACGGTCAGATCATCAATGCTGTGACAGCACAGTTCCGGATAAGTAGGTGTAGCCAGGGGACCGGGGCCTCTTTCACCGACCAGTAGTTCACCGTCATTGATGCAGATCGACTTTTTCTCCATAATCTGCTTAAACGCCAGCGCCCTGAGCAGTGGCGGAGATACCTTACCATAGTTATGCCTGTAGACTTCTGTTACCAGCAAAGCTCTTTCCAGTGATATTTCCGGAACGGTATTCTCGCTTTGCGCCCTTAATTGTTTTACTCTTTCAGTGGCTCCCCGTTCTGCTGTAATCATTTAGCTCCCCCTCGCGGTTTATCATTATTCCGGCCTTGCTCAGGATTATCCTGACCTTTTGCAGGTCAGCATCGCTGTACCTGGACAATCCCTTCAAGCCGTAATCGCGGCCAATTTTCTCGTATTTTGCCTCACCAAAATTATGATAAGGTATCAGTTCAATCTTTTCAATTCCCATTTCCTGTAAAGAGGCTGCAGCCTTTTCAAGACTGTTTATATCGTCATTTATGCCTTTTATTAAGGGCATTCGCACATGCAAATTAACGTTTAAGCTTACTAATTTCTTCAAATTTGACAGAATCAGTTTGCTGGAAACACCGGTGTATTTTTTGGATTGATCCTCATCAATCAGTTTCAAATCATAGAGTATAAGATCAGTGAGCGCCGCAGCATTTACCAGGTTATGCCAGGAGGTATAGCCACAGGTTTCAATAGCTGTATGCACACCCTCCTGCTTTAATAACTTTAGGACCTCAAGCAAAAATTCAGGCTGCATCAGGGGCTCTCCACCGGAAAAAGTAACCCCTCCGCCTGACTCCTCAAAAACCAGGCGGTCTTTTAAGAGTTCGGTTACCAGCTCTAAGGCATTTTTAGTTTGTCCCGCTTTTTCAACGGCCCCGGCAGGGCAGAATTCGCTGCACAGAAAACAGTTGCCGCAGAGTTCCTGATTAACCAGTGGGCCGCTCGGTCCCTTCTTCACTGCGCCCTGTGGACATTGCTTAACGCAGCTGTAACAACCGATGCACTTTTGCTGCTGTCGGATTAACAGTGGTTCCGGGCTTATTCCTTCCGGATTTTGGCACCAGATACAGTTTAGCGGACAGCCCTTTAAAAAAACCGTCGTCCGAATTCCAGGACCGTCATGAAGTGAAAAACGCTGGATATTAAATATTGTTCCTTCGATCTTTATCACCAACTAATAACGATTATTATTATAACATATAATTACACGCAATATCTAATTATATCTGCTCCACAGTGAAAGCTTGTGCTATAATTAATTATACATCATTGTTTAAACTGGAGGGGTTATTTATGCCCGTAACCACGGAAATATCCGGCTCAGGTAAAGCACCTGCTTACTTAAAAAGAATCGCCCGTTTAAAAGAGAAGGTCCTGACTACCAAACCCGAAATGGATCTGGAAAATGCCCGTCTTCTAACAGAGGGTTTCCGCGAAGCCGAAGGAGAGCCTCTGGTCCTGCGCAAGGCCAAAGCCTTTAGAAAGCAGTGCCAAAAAAAGACTGTAACGATCTGGGACGATGAACTGATTGTCGGTTGCCCGGGTAGTAAAATACGCGGCGGAATCCTTTGCGCCGATTCCTGCTGGTCAGTTCTCGATCAGGAACTGGAAACGATCAGTACCCGCAAATACGATCCATTTTATCTGAAACCGGAAGACAGGAAGATATTTGAACAGGAGATTAAACCTTATTGGCAGGGCCGTTCAAACTATGAAGAGTGGCTGGCCCAGATCCCGGAGGCTACAAAAGCCCTGCGCGATCATGGTGTAGTCTACATCGACCGCAAGGCGGTTCGCGGCTGGGGTGAAACCACTGCTGGTTACGAATGGTTGATTAAGGAAGGTCTGACCGGCATTGTAAAAACTATTGAAGAAGAACGCTTAAGACTTGATATCACCAGGCCTGGTGATTATGAAAAAGACAATTACCTGAAGGCACTATTGATCGTAGCCGAAGGGATTGCAACCCTGGCTGAAAGATATGCCCTGGAAGCAGAACGCCTGGCGAAACTTGAACCAGATCATTCCCGCCGCAGGGAAGAACTGCAAGAGATTGCCGCCATCTGCCACCATGTGCCGCAGCAGCCGGCCCGCACATTCAGAGAAGCGCTGCAATCACTCTACTTTTATCAAACTTGCATCATTATGGAGCAAAATGCTGCCAGTTACAACCCTGGGCGCATGGATCAATACTTGTGGCCCTATTACCAGGCTGACCTTGAAGACGGCAGAATAGCACAGGAAGAAGCCCAGGAGCTGCTGGATTGCCTCTGGGTAAAATTTAGCGAACCTTGCCTGTTTCAGGATGCCCTGACCGCCGAGTTTGCTGCCGGTTACCCGATGTTCCAGAATGTCTGCGTCGGTGGCGTGGATGAAACCGGTAGAGACGCAGTCAACGAGCTCTCGTACCTGATCCTACAAGCCACAATGGATGTGCAGCTCTATCAGCCATCTCTTTCCGTACGCTACAGCATGGCTAAAAACCCGAACTCCTTCTTGCGTAAAATAGTTGAACTGATCAGCCTTGGTACCGGCTTTCCCGCTTTTCATAATGATGATTTAGGAATTATGATGCTGATGAATAAGGGTATTCCTTTAAAAGAGGCTTACAACTGGAACCCCTGTGGCTGCGTCGAAACAAACTTAGAAGGCCGGATGCGTCAATATACAGCCCTGGCTGATATCAACCTTGGCAGCATGGTCGAATTTGCACTGTCCGATGGTAAAAACCGTAAAAGCGGCCTCTCTATCTCTGCCCGTACCGGAGATCCGGCTACATTTGTTAACTACGAACAGTTTCTTGGTGCGGTGAAAGCTCAGATTGCCTACGCTACCCGAGCTGTGGTTGCCGGTAGCCATGTAATTGACGAAATCGGCTTCAACCGGCCGGTCCCTGCCCTCTCTCTCACCTTCCGCGACTGCATTGAAAAAGGCCTCGATTATGCCTGGGGCGGTGCAAAATATAATACGGGGAACGGGATTATTTTAATTGGAGTTGCCGATCTGATCAACAGCATTGCCGCCATCAGGCACCTTGTTTACGATACCGGTCTGGTTCAGATCAGCGAACTTGTAAAAGCACTTGATCGAGATTTTGTGGGTTATGATGAACTACGAAAGCTCTGCCTGGAAGCGCCTAAATATGGTAACAACGATGCCCTTACTGATCAGATTGCCGGTGAAATATTTACCTTTATTGCTGATGAGATTGAACAATACTGCAGTAAATTTGGCAAAATGACTCCCGGGATTTTGCCGGTTTCCGGCAATACACCCTTTGGCTTAGAAGTAGGGGCCCTGCCTTCAGGACGAAAAGCCTGGCAGCCTTTAGCTGATGGTGTCAGCCCGAGTGGTGGCACTGATTTAAACGGCCCTACTGCTGTTTTGTCTTCTGTCGCCCATATCCCACACGGCCGCTTCGTGCAGGGTACGCTTTTAAACATGAAAATTGAACCGGCTATGTTTAATACCGAAAATGGTATCACTCAACTGATGGCTGTCCTAAAAAGTATGTGCAGTCTTGGCGTTTATCATGTGCAATTTAACGTAATTGACCAGGAAACTCTGCTGAAAGCCCAACGGGAACCGGAAAAGTATAAAGGTCTTTTGGTCAGGGTAGCCGGCTACACCGCTTACTTTACGGAGTTAGGTAAAGATGTTCAGGATGAGATTATCGGACGAACCGTGCAGCAAGGCATCTCAGTCGGATGATGAACAGCCGGCAAGACTGCGATTCATTTTTAACCGGGAG
>Ga0194127_10000461_pt1 | contig 64447 bp, 56 predicted proteins | sample TA2KigC100mmetaG_FD_148624 | JGI IMG/M metagenome (GOLD analysis project Ga0194127, IMG submission 148624) | Freshwater microbial communities from Lake Tanganyika, Tanzania - TA2015036 Kigoma Deep Cast 100m | ecosystem: Environmental > Aquatic > Freshwater > Lake | place: Tanzania: Lake... | reverse complement strand
GGCGCTTTTTACCAGTGGCCGGCTGAGCTCAGAAATTCTGCTGAAGGCGGCGAAGTTGAAGATTCAGCTGATTGTCTCACGGGCGGCGCCCACCTCGCTTAGCGTTGAGCTGGCCGAAGCCTTAAACATTACCCTTGTCGGCTTCGTGCGCGGTCGGCGGATGAATATCTACAGCCACCCCTGGCGGGTCTTCTAATTACTGATAAAAATTTTTCAAAAAGTGTCTAAAAAATATTTTTCTCGGTATAACTTATACAGAACCAGGATAGAAGTTTTCCAAAAACCTGACGATAATGGCAAACCTTCCGAAAGGAAGGGACGCAAAGCTTTGGGTCTAAGCCCTTACAAAGGGTATGACAGCCAGGCTACCGAACCGGGGTTTTTTTTACTCCGGTATTTTTTTTAAATAAAAAGCCTTTTATCGTCCAAATGAATAAAAAGGGAGGCGGAAAAAAGAAAAACTGACGGTAATAGAAAGTAGATGCCTAATCCGTTTGGCAGAAGGCATCGGTAATCAGTAATCAGGGAACCAGATATTTGAGCAAGTATATATTTTATTAATTTAGGAGGATAAGTAAATGAAAAAAGCAGTTTTAGTTTTGGCAGTAGTGCTTGTTTTGGTAGGTGTTTTTGCCGTAGCAGCGTTAACGCAGGTGGAGATTGAAAGGGATATCAACGTATCCGTGGCAAGCGATATCGACCCGGATGTAGCTATTAAATTTGCAGTCGGCACAGGATATGGTGACGTGGCTAAACTCACTGCTGGTGATAACTTTATCGAATTTGACCTTTCCGGAGCTTTATCTTTAGCTGATCATTTTAACACCCAGGCCGTTTTCCAGGTAGGCGATGCAGATAACGAGGTCTTTAGCATTACCAACAACTCGAATGTTGTAATTACTGTTGCCATTGAACCAGCAGTAGTAGGAGCTACTAGCTATTTATCCTTAGAAGGCTCTAGCACAGTAGCTGTGGGAGAAACAGAAGAGTATTATTTTGAGCTGGACACAACCGGTGCGATGACCGGTAAGCCCGGCACTCCTATCGATATCTCTGAAACCTTAGTAATCCGGAAGCAGCCTTAATCAGAGGGGTATTTGATGATCAGATCTATTCTGACAGGGTTGGCGGCAATACTGCTGGGGGTGATGATTTTCACCCCCAGCGGGCCGGCGCATGTTATTTCGGGGAGTATGGAGCCCGAAATCCGTACCGGTTCCACTATTTTTATTGTTCCTGCCGGAAAGATAGACGTTGGCGAGATCATTGTATTTCACCCTGTTGGAACGAAGCATGAAATGATCGTGCACCGCGTGGTGGAAGAAACTCCGGAAGGTTATATTACCAGGGGCGATGCGGTCTCTCAGACCGACCAGGAGTTGGGAGAACCACCGGTAACAGACGAACGTGTGGCAGGGAAAGTGCTGACCATCCAGGGCTCGGTAATACAGATCAGTTACAGTAAATTTATAAACCTGGCCCTGGGTCTCTGCCTGGCCCTGGGTTTCTACTGGACTTCCACGGCCACTAAAATAGTACGCAAAAAAAGGCTCCGGTTTAAGCACGTTCAGCAGTACGTGCTCGTTTTCTGCACAATGATCGTTCTCTTTTCCATGATTCTCGGTTCCGGCGCTGAATCGGTAACCTTTCTGGCCAGTGAAAACCCCGGGACCCGTCCGGACCATATTAAGGTTGGGGAAACAGGCAATGTTGATTTTCAGGTGAAGAACAGGTCTCCGCTGCCAGTGCTAGTTTACGTTGAGGGGCCTTTAAACAGGGGCAGTGGGATAATCCGGCCTTTTTCGGAATCGGTAACCGATGTTGGTATCCCCGCCCGCCATGACCCAGGGTGGTACGAAGTTATAATCAAAAAATATACTTACCCGGTTGTGCTGCCTCCGGTTTTGATTAATACGCTATACAGTATATCTCCATTCCTGGCGATGGCAGCAGTTTTAGCGGCGGTGGTCTGCCTGTTAAATTTGATACTCAGGGTTATAGAACCATGGATACCTCTTTCCCTCCTCCTGGGGGGGAAAGCGTTACGGAGAAATTACCGCCGTCTCAAGAGGAGTTTTATGCTATGAGAAAATTAATAAAAGTATGGCCCCTAATCCTGATTGTTATACTCTTGTTTAATACTCCTGCGATCAAGGGATTAACCAATGTTCAGCTCGATCGTTCAATCAGCTTCCAGTTGATCCCCGGCGGAGAGCTGACAGTAATCGGCATTGGTGGCGGGGTCCCCGGAGCGCTGGAATTACCACACCAGGCTGAAAATTTTGGTAAGCTGATTAACAATTACGGGTTTGATATTGAACTGGATATTGTCGTGGAAGTTGAATTTTTGGAAGCGGTATTTGAAGGCACCAAGGCCTGGTGGGACAACATTCTAATATCTGTCGGGCCGAATAGTTTGGATTTTCAAAGATTATTCTTCGGAGATTCTTATAAAAGGCTCGCTACCGGCAGGTTTTTGCTTGAACCAGGCGGTGAGCTTGATATTAAGATGAACCGTAGGTCTGATGTTATAGTAATTGGAAAACCTCCCAGAATACTACATTATGCTCTTGGCGTTGCCCGCTTTTACATCACCGGCTACGATCCTCAGGGTGAAGTTATTTTTTACTTGGAGCCCAGTGAAGATCTGCTTCAGCAATATTTTTTCAAGGGAAGTCAGGTTGTAGCGAACGCCACTTACCATAGTATGCAAATCAACGAAGCCGAAGCGGTCACTGAAGAGCTGGAATCTGCTGTATTTATAGATTCTTTACCGGAATATCTTGATCCAATCCGGGTCCTTCACGTTGAAAATCTGAACGGTTTTGTTGAAAGCTTACAGCATGATCCCGAAGATCCTGAAGCTATTAATGACTGGTATGAAGCGGTGGACAGCACTGAAGACACGGTTTTATACCTTCTCTTTGATGATCCGGGAGTGACTCTTGTTGGTAGCCAAACTATTGCGATACTGGCCAGAAAAACTGACAACAGTCTGAACGTTCCTAAGCTTGATCTGGATCTTTTCCAAAATGGTGAGTATATAATTACACTCGTCGCCGAAGAAGAAATCAACAGCAACGAAGGAGCAATCTATCTCTACGATTTTGACCCAGAGATCCTTAGAGATTCGTCTGCCGTTAATCTTGGAATCTGGTTGCATGGTTATCATACAGGTGGGGCTGCTGAGCAGCGAAATACGGTTGAGTTTGGCGCGATCAGATGGTTGCTGCGAAACGAGTAAAGGTATCTGTAACGATCGATATGATCCGGGGTGAATCTAATGAAAAACAATAAAAAAGTATTGCTGCTGATCAATATATTAATTGTATTATTGGTTATTGTCGGTTACTTTCATGTGCCGAAATTCGAAAAAGTTGAGGCCAGCAGCGTTCAAACAAAAACGGTAATTGAGTCAAACTTTGATTACGAGTTTAAAGCCAATAATGACACTATAATCTGGTCATCGGGCGAAACCCTGGAAAAAGGTATGCCTCTTTATTACTATGCCTTGGAGCCAAGTCTTACAGTATACCCTTCATTGCTTGCGGATAATCCTGAGGAAGGCGAAATAAAAGTAGAAACGTACATTGGAAGCTTTGATAAGGAAGGTAACCACTACTGGGTTAAGTTTATCAAAAATCAGCAGACTGGACCAACAATGGTTGGAGCGAAAGAGCTTTCTCCAATAACGATTGATGTAGCAGAACTGCTTGAACTGGCAAGCGAAATTGAAGGTGAACTGAACGGCAGAAAGGGATCAAGCGGAGTTCTGAGTATCCTGATATCGCTACAGGCCGATTTGCTTGAAGAGTCATTTAAACATGATATTTCATTTACTTTTGATAGTAACGGGATCATCCCACCCAGCGCTGAACTGCTTTCTGTAAGAAAAGAAATAGCGGAAGAAATACCACAGACGATTATGGAGAGTAGAACACTAAAAGATTATCTTGAATGCGGTTATTTTCTTAGTTACAGCGGTGCTGTTGCCTTCCTTTTTGTAACTTCATTTGTAACTTTTAAGAGAGAGCCAAAAAGTGTTTATAAGCGCTACAATAATTGGGTCAGCAGGGCAACACTGACTGTTGATAAAGAGCCAGAAGCTTATTTCGATTCGCTGAAAGAACTCATCGATACAGCGGTGGAACTTGATAAAAAGGTTTTATTTGATTATGTAAAGGATATTTACTATGTTTTAGATGGGCAAAATTTATACGCGCATGTTAAAGTTACTGATGAACAGATTTCTCGCAGAAGATCTGTAAATCATTAATCTTTAACATGCCTGGGAATATTCGATTCTATCCACAGCTTCTTTGCGTTTACGACTACCTGGTCCAGGTAAAAACCTGTCTGGTACTCGATTTCATCCCTTAACTTTAGCTGAAGATCAAGGAGCAGGCGATCGATGCGTCTGTCGGGAATCAGCTGCAAATCGATGGCAAGATCCAGATGCAGGGATACTTTACTGTTGTCGTTTTTCACATCAATATGCATGACCTTATGAACCCCGGGCATTTGCATCGAAATGTATTCGATAATTTCAAGGATGACGTGTTCGGCAATAAAAAAACTGCCCAGGGTGCTGTAAATCGGCCGAATGACGGAGCGCTCCAGCGGGGTGGTCGCGGACAGCTGGGGCAGGCTGAAAAATGAGCGCAGCGGAGCAATAATATAACCGGGAAACTCTTTTTTAATGGCAAAAGTCGGCAGCGGTATAACGTGCCGGTTTTCCTTGGCCCTAACGGTCAGGGCCTTCTGGATCGATTCTGGGTCGGAGATCTCTTCAATCGTATAATAATAGGTGGGGTTATCCAGCTCCAGGTTCTGGGTGATAACTTCGGCCATCTTCCGGGAGGTGGAGAGCACCATCAGCTTGCCGGGTTTTTCCTGGGCCAGCTTTTCCTTTACCTGCCGGGCATGATCAGGATCTTTAAAAAGAGCTCTTTTGATCGCTCCAAAGCGGGTGTTCTCACGCTTGGCAGAACGCCCGGCCAAAATAACATTACCCTTGATCAACAAGCCGTCATCAATAATATAATCGATGCTGTAACGGCGGGCCACTAACGGTGCCTGGTGGCTTTTACCTGTTCCGCTGTGCCCGATCAGGGCATAGATTTCCACATAATCACCTCGGATCAAGATTTGACGAAGCTACTTGCGTCCGCTTCCGAAACTGTTTTATTATAACATATAAGGGCTGGCGGCTGGATGTGGTAAACTGCGTTTGCCTGCCGGAATAATAGGTTTTATCTAAGGGGAGACAGCGATGCAGTTTATCATCACAGCGCCACAGAAATTGCAGGGTGAATTAAAGGTTCCCGGTGATAAATCGATCACCCACCGGGCTCTGATGCTTGGCGCTTTGGCGACAGGGATTACCACTCTCGAGGATTTTCTGGAAGCGGATGATTGCCGATCAACCATGAGCTGTCTGCGTTCGCTGGGAGTAACGATCGGGAAGAATGGTAAAAAATTGCAAATCAAAGGACTCAATATGGTCTTGCAGCAAGCAGATGCACCTCTCTATGCCGGCAACTCCGGGACAACTGCGCGCCTGCTGCTTGGTATTTTAGCCGGACAGCCTTTTAAAACCAAGATTATCGGGGACCAATCGCTCAGTAACAGGCCAATGAGAAGGGTGGCTGAACCTTTAGTGCAGATGGGCGCTTCGATTACCGACGAAGGAGGTCATCTGCCCTTAACCATCAGTGGCGGCAACTTGCGTCCATTAACCTATAACACACCCCAAGCCAGTGCCCAGGTAAAATCGGCAGTTTTACTGGCCGGGCTGTTTGCCGAAGGGAAAACGACGGTCATTGAACCGGCGGCGAGCAGAAATCATACCGAGCTGATGTTAAAGTCTTTTGGAGCAGAAATTGAAACTGGAGAGTGCCGGGTGATGGTTGAAGGCCGGCCGGTATTAAAAGGACACCCGATCCGCGTGCCTGGCGATATTTCGGCGGCAGCCTTTTTCATGGTTGCCGCGGTGCTTGTTCCCGGTTCAAAGGTGCTCCTCAAAAATGTAGGTATTAACCTGACCCGCAGTGGGGTGATCACAGTACTGCAGCAGATGGGAGCAGATCTGGAACTGCGGGATCAGCGTTGCTACGGAACAGAACCGGTAGCTGATCTGATGATCCACGGTGGGGTGAGGCTTAACGGGGTAACGATAGCCGGGGCTATGATTCCCCGCCTGATCGACGAACTGCCGGTGCTGGCTGTTGCGGCAACGGCGGCAGTGGGACGTACAGTCATTCGCGACGCCGGGGAGTTGAGAGTAAAAGAAAGCGATCGGATCCACGCCCTGAGCGGCGAGCTGCGCAAGCTGGGCGCCCACCTTACGGAAACGGAAGACGGGATGATCATCGAGGGATCATCAGGACTAAAGGGTGCAAGAGTCGATTCCTGTGGTGATCACCGGATTGCCATGTCGCTTGCGGTGGCCGGCTTGATTGCTACAGGGGATACCAACATTGCCGGCGCTGAAGCGATCGCTATATCGTATCCGCAGTTTATGGCCGACCTGCGTTCCCTGGCTATCTTTTAAGGCGCCCTGGCCGTTTGGCCGATTAAATTGACGCTCCAGGCGCAGTATGTTAATATATGGCTGTTATTTCCAGTATTCATCTTCTTGTTTTATTGCTGTCTTAGATAAAGATCAGGTCAGGAGAAATAATATGCCCATCCCCGTCTGTTCAGCTTCACAATACTTTGAACAGCGTGCTAAATTGCAGTCTGGTTTTCCGGTTGCTAAAAGAGAGCTGGTTTTGGAGATTATCAATACAGTCCAGGAGAAGGGCGACAGCGCTTTAATCGGTTATGCCTTAGAATTTGACGGAGCCGTGCTTGATACTCTGCAAGTAAGCAGGGAAGAGCTGATTGAAGCCCACCGGAGATCTGAACCTGAGCTTCTAGCAGTGCTGCGCGAGGCAGCCTCTAATATAGAAAAATTTCACCGGCGTCAGCTCCGGGCAGATTGGTATGAAGAAGATCAAAACACGAAAAGAGGTCAGCGCTTTTTACCGTTAAACAGGGTTGGTGCTTATGTGCCGGGCGGCACCGCCGCTTACCCTTCGTCGGTGCTGATGACAGTCATTCCAGCCCGGGTTGCCGGGGTTAAAGAGATCTATATCTGCACACCCCCGAACAGTCAGGGGGACTTAAACCAATTAACCCTGGCAGCAGCCTGCGAGGCGGGAGCGACCGCGGTCTTTAAGGTTGGCGGAGCGCAGGCAATTGCCGCTATGGCCTATGGCACGGAAACTGTCCCCCGCGTCGATAAAATAGTAGGGCCTGGCAACATTTATGTTACCATGGCCAAGAAGGAACTGTTTGGAGAAGTCGGTATCGACATGTTGGCCGGGCCAAGTGAAATTAAAATAGTTGCTGATCAGCAGGCGAAAGCTTCATATATTGCTGCCGACCTGTTGTCACAGGCCGAGCACGATCCGCTCTCAAAACCGATCCTGATTACCACTGCTGAAAACCTGGCGTACCGGGTGATTGAAGAACTGGAAGAGCAGTTGCTGACGCTGCCGCGCAGTGAAGTTGCCAGCCGCTCTTTAAAAGAGCAGGGGGCGGCAATTCTAGTGCCTGATCTTGAAGCAGCCTGGCCGCTGGTCAACAAAATTGCTCCTGAACACCTGGAGCTGCATCTTGAGGATGCTTGGAACTACCTGGACCGGATCACCTGTGCCGGAACAGTTTTTATCGGCCCCTACACCCCGGAACCACTTGGCGATTACTGGGCCGGATCGAACCATGTTTTGCCCACCGGGTCCGCTGTCCGCTATGCATCTGCTCTCGGGGTTGATGATTTTATCAAAAGATCGCAGGTCTTATGTTACAACTATAAAGCACTGAATAATTCTGCTGCAAAGATCGCCGCACTGGCCCGGGCGGAGGGCCTGGAAGCCCACGCCAGGGCGGTGCTGATAAGGGGGAAACAGGATGAACCGCCGCTCAAGGGTTGAAAGGGAAACTACGGAAACAAAAATTATGTTGGAGCTGCTGATTGACGGCAGCGGTAATGCTAAGATTGGCACCGGGCTGCCTTTCGTTGAGCACATGCTGGATCTTTTTTGCCGGCACGGTCATTTCGATCTTAATCTTGAGGCTACTGGCGACATTGCGGTAGACGCCCACCATCTGGTTGAGGACCTGGGTATCTGCCTGGGCCGGGCACTGAAAGAGGCACTGGGTAGTAAAGAAGGTATTAAACGCTACGGTTTCAGTGCCGTACCGATGGATGAAACTTTAGTGACAGCCGTTGTGGATCTATCCGGCCGTTCCTGGTTGCACTACGGGATTGATCTTCCGCCCGGCGTGGTCGGTGGGATTGACGGAGAACTGTTTCGCGAATTCTGGCAGGCTTTTGTCAATGAAGGCCGACTTAATTTGCATCTGGTGTTGAACCATGGCACTAACAAACACCACATTATCGAAGCATCTTTCAAGGCAACAGCGCGGGCCATCGCCGAAGCAGTTTTGATGTTGGAAGGGCTAAAGGGAGTTCTGTCCACCAAAGGCGAACTGGAGTGAGGTGAAAGGTATGCTGGTTATACCGGCGATTGATCTGCATCGCGGATGCTGCGTAAGGCTCTACCAGGGTGATCCCGAACGGGAAACTGTTTACGGGGAAAATCCGGTAGAGATAGCCCTGCAGTGGGAACAGCTTGGCGCAAAAATGCTGCATCTGGTCGACCTCGACGGGGCTTTCACCGGTTTAACAAAAAATGCCGAGATTATCAGGAAGATTGGCGAATCGGTGCATGTTCCGCTTCAGTTGGGTGGAGGAATTCGCACGAAAGATTCGGTTGAGAAAGCTCTTTCATTTGGGATCAGCAGAATTATCCTGGGGACAATGGCGGTAGAAGAGCCCCGGATGGCCAGCGAACTAGTCTCTGAGCACGGAGAGGCGATCCTGGTTGGGATTGATGCCCGCGACGGTAAAGTGGCCGTTAAGGGTTGGAAAGAGTCATCAACTCTTAATGTGCTGGAGCTTGTTAGTCAGATTGAAGAGTGGGGGGTAAAAGAGGTCGTTTACACCGATATCAGTCGTGACGGGACCCTTAAAGGGCCTGATTTTGAAGGGCTAAAAACGATCCTTGCTCACACATCCCTGCAGATTATTGTTTCCGGCGGAATATCTTCACTAGGTGACCTGACTGCCCTTAAACCTTACGGTGAGCGAATCCGGGGAGTGATCATCGGCAAGGCTCTCTATTCAAACCAGCTGACACTGCCTGACGCTATGGCAGTATTCAATTAACTATAGGAAGGTCTAATATGGGAAAAAACAGCGAAAAATTGATTCCGCTGCACAGCAATCAGCTAAAATACGATCAAAACGGCCTGATTCCGGCAGTGGTTCAGGACGATCGAACCTCCGCCGTTTTAATGGTTGGCTACATGAACGAAGAGGCACTTAAAAGGACTATAGCCGATAATAAAGTTTGCTTCTGGAGCCGCAGTCGCCAGGAATACTGGGTGAAGGGTGAAACATCGGGTAATATATTCGATTTAATATCAATAAATGCCGATTGTGATGCCGATGCGCTTCTGATCCGGGTGCTTCCGCTTGGCGACGGAATAGCCTGTCATACCGGACGCTATTCCTGTTTTTTTCAGGAGCTGGCCGGGATGAAAGGAAAGGCCGATGATTGATTATCACCTGCATACCAGCCGCTGTTGTCATGCTGAAGGGTCCCCTGCAGAATATCTTGCTGTAGCTGAAGAGATCGGGCTGCCGGAGATCGGCTTTGCCGATCATTTTCCCCTTGGCCTCCTTGATTATACCCCGCGGGTTCAGGTAACGATGTTGCCTGCTGAACTTGATGACTATCTCGAAGAGATTGAAAATCTTAAGGCCGCCTCCCCACTGGTGAGGGTCAAAACCGGTATTGAAATTGATTATTTGCCCGGAACGGAAAAGAAACTGGAGCAGCTGCTCACAAAGTACAGTTTTGATTACGTGATCGGTTCAATCCACTTTCTTGACGGATGGGATTTTACCCATCCTTTCTACGCTGAAAGCTATAAGGAACGCGATCTGGAAGCACTCTACGAAACCTATTTCGAACTGGTCTGGAACGCCTGCCGCAGTGGATATTTTGATATTATCGGGCATATTGATGTAATCAAGAAATTTGGTTACCGTCCCCAAGGCGCAATTGACCACTACCTGCAGGAAACAGCCAGGGTGCTGGCTGAAACGGATACCAGTTTTGAACTGAACACTGCCGGCCGCGATGCCCCTGTTAGCGAATTTTACCCTGACCGCCGGCTTTTGGAAGCTGCCCTGGCCCAGGGGGTAACTATTACTGTCGGTTCCGATGCTCACGGACCCGGTCAGGTTGGCCGCTATTTTGATAAGGCTGAAAAGTTGTTGCGTGAGGTTGGCTTCAGGGCATTGGCCACCTTTACAAAACGCTCCAGGAGTCTTATCCCTTTCTAAGGCCGTCAAGGTTAGAGTTATACAAACTAATTTCTCCTTGAGGAAACGCAAAAGATTCCCTCCCCCTTGAGGGGGGATGGGCGGGGTGGGGGTGAAAAAAGTTTTTTCCAGCAGCTTTAATACGGTTAAAGGTAAATTTACGGTTTTATGGAGCGAAAGAGGAATCTACGAGATATTCTTCCCCGGTTCCGGACCTGCTGAAGAGTATCCGGAGAAAGAGCTGCCCTGGTCGCAGCTGGCCGCTGATTTTGATCACTATCTGGCCGGCGGGCAGGTATCCTGGTCCGACTACCCACTTGATTGCTGCGATTACGGCACGTTTAGTGCTCGCCTCTTAAAAGCGGTCTGCCTTATTCCCAGTGGCAAAGTCTGTACTTACCGGCAGATGGCAGAGCAGGCCGGCTCGCCTTTGGCCTGGCGGGCTGCGGGGCAGGCACTGGCCCGGAACCGCCACCCGATCATTGTTCCCTGTCACCGGGTTGTGGGCAGTAACGGCAAGGCTGGTGGATTCAGCGGACCCGCCGGATGGAAAGAGATGCTGCTTAAACTCGAAGGGGCAAATTGATTGTTTGGAAGATGAGGTGAAGGTGATGCGTTACCTTTCCGCGGGCGAATCGCATGGGCCATGCCTGACGGCGATTATCGAAGGATTGCCGGCAGGGCTGAGGCTTTTTACTGAAGACATCAACCGGCAGCTTGAAAGGCGCCAGGGCGGTTACGGTCGCGGCGCCCGAATGAGCATTGAAAAAGACAGGGTGGAGGTCCTATCAGGCTTGCGCTTTAATGAAACGATCGGCAGCCCCCTGACCCTGCAAATTAAGAACCGTGATTGGGATAATTGGCAGGAATTGATGTCGCCGGAAGGAAGTGAGCCATCCACCTATAATAAAGTAACCCGCCCCCGTCCGGGGCACGCCGACCTGGCCGCAGGGCTTAAATACAACTATGCGGACTTGCGGTTGGCGCTTGAGCGTTCCAGTGCCAGGGAAACTGCGATCCGGGTGGCGGTAGGCACTGTCGGGCGTATTCTATTGGAACATTTCGGGATCAGGTTTTACAGTCATGTAATTCGGATTGGTGATCAAACAGCGGAAATTGAAACGCTTCATTTGCCCGAGCTGTTTGAGATAGTTGAAAGTTCACCGGTTCGCTGTGCTGACGCGACTGCAGCAAAAAAGATGGTCGCTGCCATTAAGCAGGCCGAGACAGATGGCGATACGCTCGGTGGAGTAATCGAGCTTTTAATAACTGCCGTTCCTCCAGGTCTTGGCAGCCATGTGCACTGGGACAGACGCTTTGATGGACTGCTGGCCGGGGCGATCATGGCAGTACCGGCGATCAAGGGTGTGGAAATCGGTCTCGGCTTTTCTGCTGCAACCCGGCCTGGCTCTGAGGTGCACGACCCGATAGTCAGGAATGCCCGGGGCATCGACCGCCCATCCAATAAGGCCGGCGGTTTGGAGGGTGGGATTACCAACGGCCAGCCGCTGGTGATCAGAGCGGCGATGAAGCCAATTCCGACCCTGATGAGTGCCTTGCCCAGTGTGGATTGGGAAACTGGTGCTGCGTCAACAGCTGTGTTGGAGAGATCGGACGTTTGCGCTGTACCGGCTGCAGCTGTAGTGCTTGAAGCGGTTGCTGCCTGGACGTTAGCGGTAGCATTTATGGAAAAATTTGCCGGCGACTCAATGGAAGAGTTAGACGCAGCTTATCATTATTATCTGGAACAAACCTCAGGACATTTAAATAAGAGTTAAATATCTATTACATATATCGGGGACAAACCTTGGTTAAACGTGAGATAAAAATTAAATCTGCCAATCTGACCTATCGTGTAGTTATCGAAGCAGGTGTCTTATCTGGCTTAGGTCGGGCTATGCGCCAGCTTTTTCCGTCGACCAAAACTTTCCTGGTTAGCGATACCACTGTTTACAAGCTATATGGTGAAAAAGTTAAGCAGTCACTCGCTGGTGGAGGGTGGCAGGTATCCGTTGCCCTGATTAAGCCGGGTGAAAGAGCAAAGAGCCTAAAAAATGCAGCCCGTCTCTATGATCAGGCCATTAGGGAGGGACTTGACCGCTATTCGCCGCTAATTGCTCTGGGCGGCGGGGTGGTCGGTGACCTGACCGGTTTCGTTGCCGCTACTTACCTACGGGGCGTGCCACTGGTAATGATTCCGACTACCCTTTTAGCTCAGGTTGACAGCAGTGTAGGGGGCAAGGTTGCTGTAAACCACACCTGCGGTAAAAACCTGATCGGTTCAATCTATCCTCCCCGGATTGTGATCATCGATCCTGAAACGCTTAAGACTTTACCGGAACGCCAGCTGAAGGCCGGTTTGGCTGAAGTTTTGAAATATGGGATAATTGCTGATTCAAATTTTTTCGCCTGGCTCGAGGTAAATTTAGTAGAACTGCTCAAATTTAACATTGCCCTGCTCTCCGATGCGATTATGGTCTCAGTGATGAATAAAGCCAGGGTAGTTGAGGCGGATGAGTTTGAAAAAGACTTCCGGCGGATCCTCAATTTTGGCCATACGATCGGTCACGCCCTGGAAGCGGCGACCGATTACCGGTATTACCTGCATGGCGAAGCGGTTTTAAGCGGCATGCTGGCGGCTGTAAAGCTTTCCTTGAAGCTAAATGGAATCAGCTTTGAAGATGCAGGTCGGATCGAAAAACTGATTCGGCAAATTGGCCTGAAAAAAGCGCCGGAGGACTTGACCCCGGAAGCGGTAATCGATAAACTAAGGCAGGATAAAAAACGCCTTGCCGGCGAGATTTTTTTTGTAATGCCTGATAAAGTGGGTTCTGTCTCGCTGAAAGCTCTAAAGGATCAACAGCTGTTGCATGATGTGGTGAACTATATCTTGAATGAGTAGCTGTGAAATATTCTGGCCGGGGTAGGATCTGGTTTTGGCAATATGCCGTAAAAGTGGCTTCCACTTTGGAGGCCCCTTTTACGCTGGTCATAGATGAAGCTAATCTGCTGTAACGGTCGAATGAAATGGAGAGTGGTAAAAAATGAAACCTGCGATCAAACCAGGTCGCCTGGCCATCCTGCTGGTGCTTTGTCTGCTGATTATGGCTTCTGCTTATTGGGCTTTTCAGAACGCATCGGACAGACAGACAGGGATTAAACGCGGCCTTGATATCGCCGGAGGGCTATATGTTTTACTGGAGGCGGTTGAAACCGGTGATCAGGAATTTGATGAAGATGCCATTGAACGGGCGATCACCGTAATCCGGATGCGAGTGGATGAGCTGGGTGTAGCCGAGCCCATTATAGCCGCACAGGGAGATAACCGGATCAGAATTGAACTGCCTGACATTGACGATGTTGAGCAAGCCCGCAGTATTATTGGCAGAACCGCACTGCTCAGGTTTGTTGGTCCTGATGGGATTGAAATAGTTACTGGCTCAAACTTAATAAGGGCCATGGCTGAAAGAAATCCACAAATGACCCCCTTCCCCTTTGTATCAATCGAATTTGACTCAGAAGGGGCCAAACTGTTTGGCGATGCAACAGCAAAATTTTTAAACGAGCCGATTGCTATTGTTCTTGACGACGAGGTTATTTCCAGCCCGGTGGTGAGGGCGGTAATCACTGATGGGCAGGCGGTGATTGAGGGCGATTTTGAAATTGAAGAAGCAGCTAATTTAGCCCTGCTTTTACGCAGCGGTTCCCTGCCGGTTCAACTGGTTGAGCTTGAATCAAGACTCATTGGGCCAACCCTCGGCCAGCGGACGGAAGAGGTTGCCGTTTATGCCGCCGGGGCTGGTCTTTTCCTGGTTGTTATTTTTATGATTATCTATTACCGGTTGGCGGGTGTGATCGCCGGTTTTGCTCTTATCTTTTACGTGTCGCTGGTGCTCTGGGCTTTAAATTATCTGCCCACGACCCTGACCCTGCCCGGCATTGCCGGTTTAATTCTTTCGATCGGCATGGCGGTTGACGCAAACGTGATTATCTTTGAAAGGATCAAAGACGAGATGCGTGCGGGCCGCACACCGCGCAGTGCTCTGGAAAGTGGTTTTCAGAGAGCTTTCCGGGCTATTCTTGATGCCAACGTAACCACTTTGATTGTGACCGTGGTGCTCTTCAGCCTGGCTAGTGGCCCGGTCAGGGGATTTGCTGTAACTCTCTTTATCGGCATTATCTGCAGCATGTTCACGGCAATTTTTCTGACCCGCCTGCTGATGAGGCTTGCCTTCCAGGCCGGACTGATCCGCAGCGGGGCTTACGTGGGGGTGAAACTGACATGATTAATTTTATCGGTAATCGCCGCAAGGCCTATCTACTGTCATCGATACTGGTCGTGGCCAGCCTGGTTTCGCTGGTTCTCTTCGGTCTCAGCTTAGGCATTGATTTCACCGGGGGCACCGTGTTGCATTTAAACCTCGGCGAAGATTTTTCAATGGAAGAGGTTGAGTCGGTTCTCGCCGAATATGAAGAACTTGCCGGTGCAACAATCCAGGTAGTTCAGGGACGAGATTTGGATGGAGATCTGGCTGACGAGGGTTTGGTCATCAAGGCTCCCTATATCGAGGAGGGTCGGCGCAACGAGCTGATGGATAGCTTCAGGAGCCACTGGCCTAATCTTGATCCGGACGATCTGCGCATCGAAAGTGTTGGTGCCGTGGTCGGCGGGGAGTTAACCCGGCAGGCGCTGCTGTCGCTGGCAGTGGCCACTGTGCTGATGGTGGCCTATATTACTTTTCGATTTGAATTTAAGTTTGCTATCGCTACAATTATCTCGCTTCTGCATAATATTGTGATAGTAATTGGGGTCTTTTCAATCCTGCAGATGGAGATTAACTTACCCTTTCTGGCGGCTATTTTAACTATCTTTGGTTACTCGGTGAACGACACGATCGTAATCATTGACCGGATTCGTGAGAACATCAAGCACAAGAGGAGAAGCGAATATGCTGCTATTGTTAACGAAAGCATCAACCAGAACCTGATGCGTTCGATCAATACTTCGCTAACTACACTTTTTGTGCTGATCGCCATGCTCATCGGTTTTTATTACTTTATTGGCAGTGTTGACCTGGTCGTTTTCGTCATTGCCCTGATTATCGGGGTGGTGGTCGGCACTTACTCGTCGATCTTCGTTGCCAGCCCGTTGTGGCTTACCCTACAGGATGTTCAATTCAGGAAGGTAAAGCGGGGATAGTAAACGGAGGGGCAATATGGTTTCATTTTTCAGGATCTTTGGCCTCATCGAAAACCTGGTGAGGATCGCTGATGAACTTAACTAATCCACTCTGGATCTGGCCTGCCGAGCAGCAGGCACAGGTCCGGAGCCTGGTCCGGGAGGCGAAGATCTCCCCGGCCCTGGCCCGCTTGCTGATCAACCGGGGCATAGATGATGCCTTGAAAGCACGGGCTTTTTTAAATCCTAATCTAAATGATTTATATTCCCCCTGGTTGATGTGCGGGATGCGTCAGGCCGTAGCACGAATCCAGGAGGCTCTGCGAAGGGGAGAAATAATCACAGTACACGGTGATTATGACGCTGACGGGATAACAGCAACGGTTATTCTGGTCGAAGCTTTGCAGGCTCTTGGCGGTACGGTCGGTTATTATTTACCGAGTCGTTTTGATGAAGGTTACGGATTGCACCGCGAGCCTCTTGAGCGGTTCAAAGAAGAAGGAACCGGTCTGGTGATCACGGTTGACTGTGGAATCAACGCCTTGCCTGAGGTTTCTTTTGCGGCAGAAATCGGTCTGGACTTAATCATCACTGATCACCACCAGCAGCTGGTCAAACTTCCGGAATCAGTTACAGTAGTAAATCCCTTGCAGGATGGTTGCTCCTATCCCTTTAAAGGGCTCTCCGGGGCGGGTATTGCTTTTAAGCTGGCCTGCGCCCTGTTCGAAGAATATCAACAGCCTTTTCCAGAAGCGTTTCTCGATCTGGCTGCTCTTGGAACAGCAGCTGATGTAGTACCGCTGATTGATGAAAACCGGGTTATTGTAGCTGCCGGTCTGGCTGTGATGAGCAGGCTGGAAAGGATTGGTTTTAGAACCCTCACTGAAGCAGTTAGCCTTGATCAAAACAAGATCAATAGCACCGCGCTAAGTTTTATCCTAGCGCCGGCCATCAACGCAGCCGGGCGAATGGGAGAAGCAGATCCGGCGGCCAGGCTGCTACTGGAGAAGGATCCTGCAGTAGCACAGGGGTTGGCAAAGCATTTGCATCAGTTAAATCAGCAGCGCCGCTCCCTGGAGCAGGATATTCTTAGAGAGTCCACCGCGGCAGCAACTGAATTGCTAAATGAAGCTGACCAGGCTGTTCTTTTGCTGGCTTCAGATCGCTGGCACCATGGTGTGATTGGTATTGTCGCTTCACGCCTGGCTGAAAAGTTTAAACGGCCGGTGGCGCTGATTGCGGTGGAAGATGATGAAGGCAGGGGTTCGGCCCGCAGTGTGCCGGGTTTTGATATTACCGCAGCTCTGGCAGCCCAGGCCGGTCTGCTGATCAGATTCGGCGGGCACGAGCAGGCTGCCGGTTTTACGGTTACGAGAGATAATATTTCTGCCCTGCGTGAAGCTATTAATGACTATGCCTGTCAACACGAAGAGCTTTGCCAGCTAAAACCAACACTGGAGCTCGAGGTCGAATTAAGCGACGCAGAAATCAATGATGACCTTGCTGCCGCTCTGGAGCAGCTTGAGCCCTTTGGCCAGAATAATCCGGAACCGATTTTCGGCAGCCGGCAGTGGCAAGTCTTACAATGGAGGCTGGTTGGCGCTGACAAGAGGCATCTTAAAGTTGAGGTTAAAAAAGGGAACAGATCTTTTTCGCCGATTTTCTTCTCCGGTGCATCATTTGAACCCAAGCCAGAGAGTGGCCGGCAGGTAGATCTTGCCTTCAGGTTGAAAGAAGGCCAGTTCAGGGGCGATAAAACGCTTGACCTTATTTTAAAGGCCTTTCGCTACGCAGATAGTTTTCAGACAGATCTATTTGATCTGGTAGACAGCCGTGATTGTGCTGACCGAGAGGGTCGCTTAAAGCAATTACTTTACGCAGCCGAGCAGCGACAAGCTAAAACAATCGTCTTTTGCACTACAAAAGACCGGGCGGGGAAAATTAAACGCTTCACCAGCAATAGCAGCCTGGTGCAAATTATCAGCGGAGGTTTATTAAACGGCACAGTTGAGCCTGAAACTGAAGCAGACCAGTTAATCTTTTATGATTTGCCAATCAGTGCAGATCAGGTCAGCTTGCTCTTCGGCAATAACGCTTTGAGTAATTTTATCGAGGTTCACCTCCTCTATGGCCGTGAAGATCTTGAGGTTAACAAAAAAATGATCGACATGTCTCTTCCATCAGACGAACAGCTCGAGGCGATCCGGGAAGTGCTTAAATTGACTTCAGTATCTGGCGACGCCGGAGATCTCTCCCGGATTCAAGCCAGCCTGTTTTCCTACCAGACTTTGCCCCGCTTTTGGGAAAAAGCCGAGCTGATTTTCACCGAATGCGGCCTTCTGCAGCAAGGGCGGTTGTTGGATCCGGCCGGAAAAAAAAGCTCTAAAAAGACAGAACAGTTTTCTAACTCCCGGACCTATGCTGAGACACAGTACCTGCGTTCAACCAGCGAAGGGTTTCAGCAGCTTCTGCTTGACGGTTCCCTCGAAGAAGTTGCCACCGCTTTGCACAATCTTTCTTTGTGCAAGTCCTAATCTATAGTATTTACGGCTTGTTTCTAGTATGATGAATGGTAACTTCGATTTGCCGGGGTCCTTACATATGGCGGTTAAAGAAAAGAAATTAAGCGATCTAAAAAAAGCAGTTCAGCGCTACTATCCAAAGCTGGAAGATTGGGCCATGGTCGAGAAAGCCTACAATTTTTCGCAAGAGGCTCACAGCGGCCAGCTGCGTGAATCAGGGGAATCTTACATCATCCACCCGTTGGGCGTAGTGATGATCTTAGCTGAGCTGGAACTTGATCTAGTGACCATCGTTGCCGGACTGCTGCACGACGTAGTGGAAGACACAGATCTTACGCTTGAAGATATCCGGCGGGAATTTGGCACCGAGGTTGCTTCACTGGTTGACGGGGTAACCAAATTAAGCCGTCTCGATTTTACATCCAAGGAAGAGCAGCAGGCTGAAACTCTGCGCAAGATGTTTATTGCCATGGCTCAGGATATTCGGGTTGTAATGATCAAACTGGCTGACCGGACCCATAACCTGCGCACCTTGCGCTACCTCAATACAAACAAGCAAAAAGAAATTGCCCGTGAAACTTTAGAGATTTATGCACCCCTTGCTCACCGTCTTGGTATCTACATGATTAAATGGGAGCTCGAGGATCTTGCCTTTCGCTATATGCAACCCGAGGAATATTTTCAGCTGGTGGAAAAACTGGCCAAAAAAAGGCGTGAGCGGGAGCATTTTATAAATCGCATCATCTGGGTGCTGCAGGATCAACTTTCAGAAGCCAATATCCAGGCGGAAATCCAGGGCCGCCCTAAACATCTTTTCAGCATCTACAATAAAATGAAGACACAGGGTAAGGATTTAAGTGAGATCTACGACCTGACTGCGGTGAGAATCATTGTTGACTCGATAAAAGACTGCTATCACACGCTTGGCATTGTTCATACGATTTGGAAACCGATCCCCGGTCGTTTTAAAGATTTTATTGCGATGCCGAAACCGAACATGTACCAATCACTGCACACCACGGTATTTGCTGCCGAAAACGAGCTGGCTGAAATCCAGATCAGGACCTGGGATATGCACCGAACAGCCGAGTATGGGATTGCTGCGCACTGGCGTTACAAGGAAAAAGTAAAGGATTCCGACGAACTTGACCAGAAGCTGTCCTGGCTGAGGCAGCTCTTGGAGTGGCAGCATGATTACCGCGATGCCCGTGAATTTATCAAAGATTTAAAGGGGGACCTCTTTACCGACGAAGTATTTGTTTTTACTCCCAAGGGAGATGTTTTAGACCTGCCCGCCGGTTCGGTCGCCATCGATTTTGCTTATAAGATCCACACCGACGTGGGTAACCGATGCTCCGGGGCCAGGGTTAACGGTAGGCTGGTACCCCTGGATTATCAGCTAAAGACCGGTGACATGGTCGAAGTGGTGACCACCAAGAGCGGCTCCCCCAGTCGCGATTGGCTCAATCTGGTTAAAACCAATCAGGCTAAGAGTAAAATCCGCAGCTGGTTTAAGAAAGAGCGTCGGGAAGAGAATATTGAAAAAGGCAAAGAGATGCTGGAGCGTGAGATTCGCAGGGTTAATGTTGAACAGCGCCTGGCGATCAAACAAGACATGCTGGAGGATGTGGGGCGCTCATTCAATCTGTTGTCGGTTGACGATTTGTATGCGGCTGTTGGCTACGGAGGGGTTTCGATTCACCAGGTGATCAGTCGCCTGCGGGAAGAAAATAACCGCAGAAAAGGCGAAACTGAGGAAGAAGAGGTTTTGCCTGAGCTCAAACCGGTTAAGCACATTAAATCAGGGCCTGCCGGGGTATCGATCTCTGGAATGGATAACCTGCTGATGCGGGTTGCCCGCTGCTGCAACCCTGTTCCCGGCGATGATATTGTCGGGTTTATCACCAGAGGGCGGGGGGTGACTGTCCACCGCCGCGATTGTCCTAACCTTGTTCATTACAGCACCGACAACGGCCGGTTTATCGGTGCTACCTGGGATAGTATGGTTAAAGCAGCTTACCCGGTTGATGTTGAGGTTTCGGCCAATGACCGTAAAAATTTGCTTTCTGATATCATGACTGCAGTTAACGAAAGTAAAATTGATATGACTGCCGTTTCGGCCAAGGCTGATAAAAACCGCATTGCTACCATACATCTGACTATGGTGGTGCGCGACCAGGATCACTTGGAACAGATCATGAGCAAAATAAAAAAGATCAAAGATGTTTATGCGGTCCGGCGCTATGTCTATGGATCAAGCAACAATAAGTAGGAGTTAGTCGCAGATGAGAGCAGTTATCCAAAGGGTGCACCGTGCCTTCGTCACCGTTGATAAAACGGAAGTTGGTGCTATTGGACCGGGACTGGTTGTTTTCTTAGGCATTGGGCGTGGCGATCTGGAAGCCGATGCCGCCTATCTGGCCTCAAAAATAGCGGAGTTAAGGATTTTTGAAGATGATAATGGGTTAATGAATCGCTCACTTAAAGACAGCGGTGGAGCGATTCTGGTTATATCGCAGTTTACCCTTTTTGCCGATTGCCGAAAAGGACGGAGACCGGGTTTTTCCGAAGCTGCCCTGCCAGCTGAGGCGGAAAAGCTTTATGATTTATTTTGTACTTTGATGCGCAAGGAAGGCCTAAAATTATCAACAGGGCGTTTCCAGGCTGAGATGAGAATCCTGGTTGATAATGACGGGCCGGTGACGATCCTGCTTGACAGCAGGAAACTCTTTTAGCTATTATACTTTATCGATTATTCTCAGATTTTAGTTTAGACTAAATCTCCAATAAGCGTACTGTATTCATAATGATCGATGCTGTTCAGCGCTTATTATTGACAGAAAGCGGAGGTAACAAATGAAGTACAAAGCACCTCGCGGCACCCGCGACATTTTACCGGAAGAAGCAGTAAAATGGCAATACATCGAAGCAAAATACAGGGAGCTATGCTCTTTATACGGCTTTGGAGAGATCAGGACACCCATTTTTGAGCAGACTGAACTTTTTGCCCGTAGCGTAGGGGAAGACAGCGATATTGTATCGAAAGAGATGTATTCATTTAAAGATCGTAGCGGACGTGATCTTACCTTGCGTCCCGAGTTGACTGCTTCCGTGGCCAGGGCGTACCTGGAGCATCATTTAAATGAGAAGCAGCAGCCGGTTAAGCTCTACTACAGCGGGCCGATGTTTCGTTACGACCGGCCTCAGGCCGGGCGTTACCGCCAATTTCACCAGTTTGGTTTGGAGATATTTGGCGCTGAACATGCGGCAGCTGACTGTGAGATCATTTCTTTTTGCTACAATTTCTTTAAAATCCTTGACTTAAAAGATTTAAGCATAGAACTGAACAGTGTGGGTTGCCCGGTTTGCCGTCCGGCTTACCTTGATTTGCTGGTTCCCTACCTGGAGAAATTGGAGCACAATCTCTGCGCTGATTGCCGCAGGCGCTATAAAACCAACCCCTTAAGAGTTCTGGATTGCAAAGAGGAAAGCTGCCAGGCAAGGGTGGCCGATGCTCCCAAAATGGGTGCTAACCTCTGCGCCGGTTGTGCTGAACATTTTGTTACACTGAAAACGCTTTTAAAACGGCTTGATATAGCTTTTAATTTAAATGACCGTTTGGTCCGCGGACTCGATTACTATACCCGGACCGCTTTCGAAATCACCACCGGCTCTCTGGGAGCTCAGGCTTCAGTCTGTGGTGGTGGCCGTTACGACCACCTGGTGGAGCACCTTGGTGGGCCACCGACCCCGGGAGTTGGTGTTGCTTTTGGAAAAGAGCGCATTCTGTTAAACATAGACTGGGAAAAAGAGCTTTACAGCATAGGAAGTAAAGTTTTCGTGGCCACAGCGGGCAGCGGTCTTGAGGGTGAAGCCTTACTATTAGCGCAGGAACTGCGTCAGCGGAAGATCGCCGCCGAAGCAGATCTTTTAGAGCGCAGTCTGAAGGCTCAGATGAAGTATGCCGGAAAGCTTGACTATGACACTGTAGTGATCATTGGAGAGCAGGAGATTGCAGCTGGACGAATTGCCCTGCGTGACATGGCCAGTGGAGAACAACTTGAAATTCTTCGGACCGAGTTGATTTCGAAGCTGGCGGGTCAGGCACCAACAAGGGGTTCTGCCGACAGAGGCGCTTATGCCCCTGAGGTGCGACTGCCACGCATTGATGAAGCAACTCTTAAAACACATCATTGCGGCTCACTGACAACTGATCAGATTAACCTTAGAGTTAAATTGGCCGGTTGGGTAGGCCGCCGCCGCGACCATGGCGGGCTGATCTTCATCGACCTGCGCGACCGGAGTGGTTTAATGCAGCTCGTATTCGATCAGCAAAACGGAGAGGAGCTGTTTGCTCTAGCTGAAAGTTTGCGCTCTGAGTATGTAGTAGCCATAGAAGGGGATCTGGTCCGCCGTTCCGATGAGAATATCAACCCTTCCCTGCCAACCGGGGAGATCGAAGTTCACGTGACTAAAATGGAGATTCTAAACCGCTCCAAAACCCCGCCATTTTATATTGAAGATGATTTAAACGTAGATGAAAACCTGCGTCTGCGTTATCGCTATCTTGATTTAAGACGCCCGGAGATGTTCAATCGTCTAAAACTGCGGCACAAAGCAGTCAAACTGGTCCGGGATTACATGGACAGCTATGATTTTCTGGAAGTAGAAACGCCGATGTTAACCCGCAGCACACCCGAAGGAGCGCGGGATTTTCTGGTCCCCAGTCGTGTACGCCCCGGCTCTTTTTATGCACTGCCTCAATCACCCCAGCTATTTAAACAGCTGTTGATGGTTAGTGGGGTAGAGCGTTATTTTCAGATCGTGCGCTGCTTCCGTGACGAAGATTTAAGGGCAGATCGACAGCCGGAATTTACCCAGATTGATATTGAAACCTCCTTTTTTGGCAGTGAAAACCTCTTTGCTCTAATAGAGGGGTTGATGGCCCTGCTCTGGAAAGAGATTCACGGTATTGAGCTCAGACTGCCATTCTTAAGAATGCCCTACCGGGAAGCGATGAACCGTTTCGGATCAGACAAACCGGACCTGCGTTTTGCCATGGAGCTGGTTTCTATTGATCATCTTGCTGCAAAAAGCGATTTTAAAGTTTTTAAGAGCGCTTTGGAAGTTGGTGGGGCCGTGAAGGGTTTGCGAGTACCCGGCGGTGGCAGCATGAGCCGTAAAGATTTAGATGACCTGACTCTGCTGGCTCGCCAGCTGGGAGCTAAGGGCCTGGCCTGGACCTTTGTCGAAGACGAAGGCTGGCGTTCGCCAATTGCCAAGTTCTTTAGTGCTGAGTTGATTGCTGATATTACTGAAGAGATGGAAGCCTTGCCTGGAGACGTCCTGCTATTTGTAGCCGATCGCTGGGCAACATGCTGCCAGGTTCTGGGGGCTTTGCGCCGCCACCTGGCCCCGCAGGAGATGGCAAAAGAACCCCATTTTATGTGGGTTGTCGATTTTCCACTCTTACATTATGACGAAGAGGAGCAGCGATTTGATTCCGATCATCACCCTTTTACAGCGCCGCGTGTTGAAGACCTTGAACTGCTGGAGAGCGATCCACTGGCTGTTCGTGCCCAAGCTTATGACCTGGTTCTTGATGGGGTGGAAATAGGTGGCGGCAGTACCAGGATTCACGATCGGGAAACCCAGGGTAAGATCTTCAAACTACTCGGTCTTTCTACTGAAGAGAGCTTTGATAAATTTGGTTTTCTACTGGAAGCGCTGTCTTACGGTGCACCACCCCATGGAGGGCTGGCTCTTGGTTTGGACCGGTTGATTGCGCTCCTGGTGGGGGATGATTCGATCAGGCAGGTTATTCCCTTCCCGAAAACCGCTGCTGCAGCGTGCCTGATGACCGGCGCTCCGGCCCTGGTAGACGAAAAGCAGCTTGATGAGTTGAAGATTATGCTAACCGGCGATGAAGGTGAAGAAGACGAAGAGTAACATATTTCTTGCTCCTTTCCGGCTTTTGTGCTATCATTTTTATGGAAACAGTTAGTTTTTAACGAGCATGCCCTGCTGTGTTCGTGACAACCGATAAAGTTTTGAGCTAACACTTTTTTTATGGGAACCTGGTCTTCGACTGCAGCGCAGCAGCCTTTGTAAAGAGGACCTGTTAAACAGTCGAGAGGGTACCCACCTTTCGGGGAACAGTTCAAAACAACGGCCCACGGCATGGCGGGGTTTTTTGGTGTTTTTTAACCCTTTGGCATAACCTGTATTTATTTTCCTTTATCGTAATGGTAAGGCGGTGATCATGATGCCGGTAGACCACATTTACCTGCAGATAGGCCGGGAACTTAAAGCCGGGGCACATCCCGGCGATTTGCTCAATATTTTGGATGAGCTTAATGTTGAGCAAAAAGCGGAGCTGATACAGCGTCTGCCTGAACCTGATGCCGCTCTTATTTTTCAGGAAATGGAGGACTTTGAGCAGGCTGAAATACTACGACTCCTGAGCGATGATCGGGTTAAGATCATTTTAGGAACCATGTCTGCTGATGACGCAGTTGATTTGATCGGTGAACTAACTCCTTCTGAAGCGCAGGAGATGTTAGAACTGATCGATGACGAAGATCAGGCTGATTACGGTGATCTGCTCAGATACCCCGAAGATAGCGCCGGGGGTTTAATGACCACCGAATACATATCACTGTTATCGGACATACCGGTTGAAGAGGCGATTCACCGTCTGCGGGAAATTGCTCCGGAGGCGGAGACTATCTATTACGTTTTTGTGGTTGATGAACAGGGCCGCCTAATCGGGGTGCTTTCTTTGCGAGATCTGATTGCCTCCAGCGACGGGATCTTGCTGAAGGATATTATGAGACGCAATGTGATCAGCGTTAATGCTGCCCTGGATCAGGAGGAAGTAGCCCGGATCGTCTCCAAGTATGATCTGTTGGCGATACCGGTTGTCGACGATGATGATCGCCTGTTGGGGATCATAACGGTAGATGATGTTATTGATGTTTTGGAAGAGGAAGCAACGGAAGATATTTACCGCTTTGCCGGGGCCAGGGAGGTTGAAGGGGTTGGCTTAACCGAGGCCCCGGTGTTTAAGGTGGTTAAGATGCGCTTACCCTGGCTGATTATCGCTATGCTGGGTGGAATGATCTCGGGAAGCGTCATTGGTGCTTACCGCAGTACTCTGGAAACTATTGTTGTCCTGGCTATTTTTATCCCGGTGATCATGGGCATGGGGGGTAACGTGGGCACCCAATCGTCAACAATTTTTGTCCGTGGCCTGGCAACAGGGGAGATTGATAAGGCTGATGTATGGAACTATTTTTTTCGGGAAATACGTGTCGGTCTTTTAATGGGCATCATTTGCGGAAGCCTGATTTCACTGACCGCTTTCTTCTGGCAGGGTAACCCCTATCTTGGGTTGGTAGTCGGTTTGTCAATGCTGGTAACAATATTCATGGCAACCCTGATTGGAACCCTCGTTCCGCTGTTGCTTAATATGACACAAATAGATCCTGCCATTACTGCCGGCCCATTTGTGACTACGATCAAAGATGTCACCGGTTTGTTAATCTACTTTACGGTAGCGTCATTTTTTATCAGGTTTCTTAATTGATCGAAGCGTGACCTGATCGCGTTTATAGTTATCGAATACCTGTGGTGATTGTGCAGATCAATGCCATTCTCCACCCGGTAAAGAAAAGCCTTATAAACTATAAGGTTTTAGGTTTCACGCATAATCAGAATAATGGTAATATCTGTTAATAAAAAGAGGAAAATAGGCACAATTTCCTCTTTTTTTTATTTTTTTTTCAATTATTAGCAAGAAAATGGGTAAAAGGGGTTGATAAATGGAGTAAAGTGGTGTAAAGTGGTGCAAAGCAGTTGAGATCGCTCCATATGGAGGCGAACATATGTTTATCGGTGAATTCCAGCATATGCTGGATAGCAAGGGTAGGGTTATTATTCCCTCGCGATTGCGTGATGGGTTGGGCGAGCGTTTTGTCCTCACTCGCGGTATCGAGCCTTGTGTCGCCGTCTATCCGCTGGATGAATGGAATCGAACCGAAGAGAAATTGATCAATAATCCGATGACAAAAAAAGATCTCCGGGCACTAAACCGGATTATGTTTTCAGGAGCGATGGAGGTTGAACTTGATAAACAGAGTCGGGCTTTGATTCCCCAGTATCTAAGAGAGCATGCCCAAATAGATAAGAATGTAATGATCCTGGGTGTCGGTGATCGCGTTGAAATCTGGAACGAAGATACCTGGCGTAAATACTATGAAGAAGTGAGTGACAACCTCTCCGAGATGCTCGAAAATCTGGAATTGCCTCATGGCCGGTAAAATGGTACGGCATGATGGTTGAACTGCATCGACCGGTGATGGAGAGGGAAGTCCTGGAATACCTTGTATGTTGCCCTGAAGGGATTTATGTCGATGCTACTTTAGGGGACGGAGGTCACGCCGGGGCAATCCTCAGCAGCCTTGCATCGCAGGGCCGACTGATCGGCCTGGACTGGGACATGGAAGCCTTAAGGCGGGCAGAAAACAGGCTTAATGAATTTACGGGTCGGATGTTTCTGGTTCATGAAAGCTACACCAACCTGGAAGAGGTTTTACGAAACCTAAAATTTGATCTGGTTAATGGAATTTTGATCGATCTCGGCGTCTCAACATTGCAGTTGATGGATGCTGAACGTGGTTTTTCTTATCACCAGATTGGCGATTTGGATATGCGCATGGATCGCCGCGGTTCTTTGACAGCCAAAGATATTGTTAACCAATATACCGAGGAACAACTTTCAATTATTTTTTTCCGCTACGGGGAAGAGCGCTGGTCGAAAAAAATCGCTACCGGCATCGTTAGGGCAAGAGAACAACACGGACCGTTTGAAGACAGCAAAGCACTGGCGGAAGTTGTTAAAGAGGCAATCCCGGCCCGCTTTCGTCGCCAGGGCGGTCATCCTGCGCGAAAGGTATTTCAGGCCTTGCGATTGGCCGTAAATCGGGAGTTGGAGAACATAGAATTATTCTTACCGCAGGCCTTGAGAAGGCTAAACCCCGGGGGCAGATTGGTGGTAATAGCGTACCATTCCCTGGAAGATCGGCTGGTGAAAAATTTCCTGCGGGCACATGCCGGGCAGTGTGGCTGTCCTCCAAATTTACCATGTGTTTGTGGTCAGAAAGCGGAGCTAAGAATTATTACCGGCAAAGCACTGAAGCCTTTGCCCGCCGAAGTTGAAGATAACCCCCGGGCCCGCAGCGCCCGGATGAGAGTGGCTGAAAAGTTGATCTAAAACCATAGAGAGAAAGTAGGTGTGACGGATGCAAACAGCAAGGCAACTGGCCCCTCAGCAGTTCAGGGGAATGCAAAACCGGCCGTACCGGCATCCGGTTTACCAGCAAGATCCGCAAAGAAGGGTAAAGAGATTTATACTAGTTACCCTGTTCTTAAGTTGCTTTTTGCTCAGCCTGGTAATAGTTGCCCAGTATTCTTCGCTGGTCATGACCAACTATCAGATTAGCAGCGCCAAAAATGAGCTTGCTGTCATCCAGGAGAGTGCCAGGCAGCTTGAACTTGAAGTAGCTAAGCTCAGCTCTGTCGGAGTGATTGAAGAGATTGCCAGAACAGAACTGGGGATGGTTGAACCGGAGTTGGCCCAGTTGAGGATAATTACCGCCGGTCGGGTATTATCGACCAGTGTGGGGGAGTGAACTAATTGCCGGGTTTTGCAGTCAGCCGCAGTATGGTGAAGAAAAGGATCCTCTTTATTTTCGTCATGACTTTACTCTTTTCTCTTTACCTGATTGGCAGGCTGGCTTGGATTCAAATCGTTCGGGCTGATGAATTATATGACCAAGCCTGGAAACAGTGGAATCATAATATTATTGTGCAGACCGGGCGGGGGGCAATTTATGATCAGCATGGCCGTTTGCTGGCCGGCAGTACCGATGTGCAGACCGTAGTTGCCATCCCGCAACAGATAGAAGATCCCGGTGTAGTTGCCGGAGCGCTTGCTCCGATCCTGAACATGAATGAACAGGAAATCGCTGAACTGGTCACCCTGGATCGCAGTGCGGTTTACATCAAACGCAAGGTCGATCCGGAAATAACCGAGGCGGTACGAGAAATGAACTTGCCAGGTATAGTTTTTTTTAATGAAGAGAAGCGTTATTACCCGGGTAGCAATCTTGCCTCTCAGCTGCTTGGTTTTGTCGGCATGGACCAGGGGTGGTCTGGCTTGGAATTCTATTACGAACAGTATTTAAGCGGCAGCGAGGGCAGATTGCTCTACCCGGCTGATGCACTGGGTCGTCAGCTTCCTCATAATTATTTCGGCAACTTTTTACCGAAACAGAGCTGTAATCTTTACCTGGCAATTGATGAATCAATTCAACATATTGTTGAAAAAGAACTGGAGCGGGTGGTGGCTGAAGCTGCGCCCAGGCAGGCACTGGCCATTGCTGTAGATCCGTACAGTGGTGCAGTGCTGGCAGCAGCAGCCCGGCCCGACTACGATCCTCTACATTATGATGAATTTGATCCGGAACGCTGGAACCTGGCGCCTTTTACTTCTTCTTTTGAGCCCGGTTCAACCTTTAAGTTGGTTACTTTGGCCGCGGTTCTGGAAGAAGGGTTATTCGATCCGGAAGAACTGCATTACTGTCCCGGCTATGCCATTGTCGGCGGTCACCGCATCAATTGCTGGACTGTCGAGCGCGGTGGCTGTGGCACTATAACTTTTCAGCAATCGCTGGGTACTTCATGTAATACTGCTTACATTGTCTTAGGTCAAAGACTTGGGGCCCAAAAATTAGCCGAGTATATCGAAGCGTTTGGGTATGGTAAGACAACCGGTATTGATTACCCGGGTGAGGGCAGTGGCCTGGTTTTTAGAGAGACGATGCTTGGCCCGCTGGAGTTAGCAACTACCGCATTTGGTCAGGGGATATCAGTGACTCCGGTTCAGCAGGCAATGGCGGTGTCGGCAATGATCAATGGCGGGTATCTTTATCAGCCTTACCTGGTCAACGAAATCAGGGGTAAAGAGGGTGAAACAATTTTTAAAAGAAAGCCGGAACTGGTCAGGCAGGTAATATCAGCCGAGACTTCGGAAAAACTGATTGAGTTGATGGAAACAGTGATCCTTGATGGTACGGGAAAAACTGCAGCTCTGGAAGGTTATCGTGCTGCCGGAAAAACCGGCACCGCTGAAAAGCTGGACGAAGAACATCTTTATAGTAGCGATTCTTTTATCTACTCTTTTGTTGGATTTGCTCCGGTAGATGATCCACGCGTTGTGCTTTACGTTGCTGTCGATGGGATTACGCTGGGGCCACGTTATGGCTCAGCGACCAGTGCCCCTCTTTTTAAACGGATCATGGAAGATACCCTTAATTATCTGCAGGTTACGCCCACGGCGTTAACCATGACAAAAGAAGAGTTGAACTGAGGATAAGGAGCGTGCAATGAACCTGAAAGGAAGCGATGTCATCGGGGCCTGTCAAGGCAAACTGCTGCAGGGTAGTCCTGAACAGCAGATTGCCGGCTTCACTATCGACTCGAGAGAGGTTACCCCGGGCGAACTGTTTATTCCTTTCAGGGGAGAGAAGACCGATGGCCATCTTTTCATAGCCGATGCCCTTAGCCGTGGAGCTGCAGGGTCGTTGGTTGAAAGCGGGGCAGAAAACCTGCCACCGGTGGGAGAGGGAGTACTACTGATTGAAGTAGATGATTCTTTGGCGGCCTTGCAGCAGATCGCTGCCTGGTACCGCAAACAGTTTGCGCTTACCGTAATTGGGGTAACCGGTAGCAGCGGTAAGACAACGACCAAGGATTATCTTGCCGGAGTCCTGGCATCAAGGTTTACGGTTTTGAAAACCGAGGGCAATCTGAATAATGAAATCGGGCTGCCCCTGACTATTCTTAAGCTGGAAGAAAGCCATCAGGTAGCTGTACTGGAAATGGGTATGAGCGCACCCGGTGAGATTGATAAACTGTGTAAAATTGCCAATCCCTCAATTGGAGTGATCACCAATATTGGTGAAGCTCATATTGAGTTGTTAGGATCGATAGAAGCGATTGAAAAAGCGAAAGGAGAACTACTTGATTACCTCGGCTCAGGCGGGGTAGCCGTTTTGAACGGCGATGATCCCCGCCTCCTAAAGCTTGGGGAACGCTACCCGGGAAAAGTCTATAACTACAGCTTTAACCAGGGCGATATAGAAGGCTTAGAGTTGTCTCAAAGGGGAGAAAACAGCTTTTTCCGGGTGCGTTTTCCAGATAAATCGGAAGGGTGGTTTAAGGCGCCCTTACCTGGACGGGAGTCGGTAAGCGATGCCCTGGCGGCTCTTACCGTCGGTTATATCCTGGGTTTAAGTGTGTCGGAGATGCAAAAAGGGCTTGAAATGAGCCAGACCTCGGCCGGCAGACTCAAGGTTTACCATACCGGTGACGATCTGGTAGTCATCGACGACAGTTATAATGCTAACCCCAGCTCGGTTAAAGCCGCTGTTGACGTGCTCTTTGAACTGGGCGGCCGTAACAGTGTTGCTGTTCTTGGCGATATGCTGGAGCTTGGGTCGACAGCACAGGAGGCGCACCAGGAGATCGGCCGTTACCTGGCTGAATCTGGTGTTACCTATCTGGTTACAGTTGGAGAGCTGATGCAGGCGGCAGCCCATGAAGCTTTAATTGCCGGCATGACAGTTTATTCCTACCGGAGTCATGAAGAAGCTCTGCAGCGGCTCAGTATGCTTCCCCTTGCTCAGGGATGGCATATCTTAGTGAAGGGTTCGAGAGGGATGCATATGGATCAGATCGTTGTTGCGCTACTTGGCGGTAATGCGGAAGGAGCCGGCGGACAATGATGACGAAATTATTGATTGCTCTGCTACTTGCTTTTCTGCTTTCGGTGCTTGCTTTCCCTGTTTTTATCAAACGCATGGATCAGCTGCAATTTGGCCAACAGATTAGGGAAGACGGTCCAGCCCGCCACGCCCAAAAAAGTGGCACTCCGACCATGGGCGGCCTTGTGATTATTGCCTCGGCAATGATTGCTTCGCTATTCACTGCCGGCCTGGCCAAGCCATTACTAGTTGTTCTGCCAGTATTTCTTGGTTGTGGTTTACTGGGGTTTCTTGATGATTACCTGAAAATCGTCAAAAAACAATCGCTGGGCTTCAAAGCCAGATCCAAACTATTCGGTATGTTGATCATCTCATTAGTCTTTATGGTTCTTTTAACATTAACCGACCTATATAATCCGGTTGTAAAAATGCCTTTTATTACTGATCCGATAAATTTTGGGTACATTTATCCCTTTTTTGTCTTGTTGTTGATTACAGGTTTTAGCAACAGCGTTAACCTGACTGACGGAATAGATGGTCTGGCAGCCGGAACAGCTGCCCTGGCCCTTATAGCATTTGCCTACATCAGCTACCGGGCTGGAATTCCTTCCGTCGCTCTGTTCTGTGCGGCTTTAACCGGGGCCTGCTTCGGTTTTTTAGTTTTTAACCGCCACCCGGCGCGGCTCTTTATGGGTGATGTTGGTTCGCTTGCTCTCGGCGGTGTACTGGCCGCGGTTGCGGTGGTTGCGGCTGCCGATTTATTTTTATTGATTATTGGCGCTGTTTTTGTGCTGGAAGCGCTATCGGTGACCCTGCAGGTGGCCTCCTTCCAATTGACCGGAAAAAGAATCTTTTTAATGAGTCCACTCCACCACCATTTTGAGCTCAAAGGTTGGTCAGAATGGCGGGTGGTGAGTTTATTCTGGTTTGCCGGTTTACTTTTTGCCATAACCGGTATCTGGCAGTATAGCTTAGCGGCTGCAGCGCTTTGAGCTTAGCCTCTTAGGATAGATTGCACTAACGGAGGTAAGGTTTTGATTGATCTGATCAGAGGAAATGAGATCCTGGTGGTTGGCATGGCCAGAAGCGGAGTAGCTGCCGCAGAAGTGCTGGCGGGTGGTGGTGCGTCCAAAATCACTATCACTGATCGCAAACCGGAAGGTGAACTTCAGGAAGCGCTGATCAAGTTAAAACGCTATCCGCAAATAAAAATAGTTGCCGGTGATCATCCCTCTGATCTGGTGACCGCTGATCTATCAGTAATTATAAAAAGTCCGGGTGTGCCGCCCAATCTGGAGATCTTTAAAAAAGCTGAAAAACTGGGGATACCAATTCGGTCAGAGATAGAGCTGGCTTATCACTTCCTCCGCGCACCACTGGTGGGCATTACCGGCACCAACGGAAAAACCACTACCACGGCGTTGGTGGCAGAGATGCTCAAAAAAGCTCGCTTTGATCCGGTAGAGGCTGCCGGTAATATCGGCAACCCCCTAAGCGGCCTGGTCGGCAAATTCAGTGCCCAGGGTTTGATTGTCGCTGAACTAAGCAGTTTTCAACTGGAAAACATTTGCCACTTTAGGCCCTTTGTCGCTGTCTGGCTAAATTTTGCAGAAGATCATCTTGACTACCATGGTAATCTGGAACGCTACTTCCAGGCTAAATCCCGCATCTTTGAAAATCAGGTTGCCAGTGATTATGCAGTTTTAAACGCTGATGATCATGCGGTAGCCGGACTGGCCGGTAAATATAAAGCAACAGTGCTCTGGTTCGGTCGCAAACCTGTTTCATCAGGATGCGGAGTTGATGGGGGGCTGATCAAGCTTTATAACGGTGAAGCTAACCCGGTTAATATTTGTTCCGTTTCTGAGCTGGCTCTACCGGGAGAACATAATCTGGAAAACGCCTTGGCAGCGGCAACGGCGGCCTGGGCTGCCGGTGCAGATCCGGAATCAATTGGGTTGGTTCTGCAGACTTTTAAAGCCATTGAACATCGGCTGGAGCTGGTTAGAACGTTTAACGGAGTTGACTATATCAATGATTCCAAGGGAACAAATCCGGGAGCAACAATCAAAGCCTTGAGCTCTTTTCCCGGGAAAAAGATTGTCTTGATCGCCGGGGGCAAGGAAAAAGGCGCTGATTTTACTGAGTTGGCTGAAGTAATCAGGCGCGAAGTGCGTCTGCTGGTCTTACTCGGTGAAACTAAAGATAAGATTGCTAAGGCAGTAGATAAAACCGGTTTTGATCATTACCGGTTTGTCGCCACTTTAGAGGAAGCAGTTTACCTGGCTGCGCATGAGGCAAAAAAAGGCGATGTCGTGATGCTTTCACCGGCCTGTGCCAGCTGGGATATGTTTAACGATTACGAAGAGCGAGGCAAAAAGTTTAAGGAATCGGTAAGTCAGATGGTGACGAACTACTTGTTAAGCGGGGTGCAAAAACATGACAGCCAGACCTAACTGTCATGAAGCTGACAGCGTTTTACTGTTAACGACTGTTTTGCTATTGGCCGTCGGCTTGGTTATGGTTTTCAGCGCCAGTTTTGTGGTGGCCGCTGAAAGCATGGGCGATCCCTACTATTTTCTAAAACGTCAGGCTCTCTGGACGGCCATCGGCCTGGTAGGTCTTTTCATCTTTTCTAAAATTAACTATTTGGTGCTAAAACGGTTTTCGCTGTTTATTCTCTTTTTAAACTTTATTCTGCTCGGTTTGGTTTTTACCCCGCTGGGGACCGCGCTGGGAACGGAAGCCCAACGCTGGTTGGTCCTGGGACCGGTTGTTCTGCAACCTTCAGAATTCAGCAAGCTGGCCTTTATTATCTTTACTTCTGCCTATATGAGCAGCCGCAGCCTAAATGTCAGGCATACCTGGACGGCGACGATTCTGCCCTTGGCCATAGCCTTTGTAGCATTTTTGCTAATCCAGATCCAACCCGACATGGGTACAGCTTTAGTGGTTCTGGCTGGGGCCTTCCTGGTTGTTTTTTGTGCCGGAGTGCCGGTTTTCAAGGCTGCCTGCCTCTCGTTAATATCAATTCCACCGGTAGCTTGGTTGACACTACAGGAAGAATACCGGGTTCAACGGCTGTTTACTTTTTTCGATCCCTGGGCTGACCCTACAGGTTCCGGCTACCAGATTATCCAGTCGCTCTATGCTTTGGGTCCCGGTCATATTTTCGGCAGCGGTCTTGGACAGGGCCGCCAGAAACTATTCTATTTACCGGAGCCACATAATGATTTTATTTTTGCTGTAATCGGTGAAGAGCTTGGTTTCATAGGTGCGGTTACTATTATATTGCTCTATCTTTTAATGATCTGGCGTGGTTACCAGATAGCCGCAAAAGCACCGAATCTATTCAGCTCTCTTTTGGCTACCGGTATAACTTTTATATTCGGCCTACAGACGCTGATCAATATTGGGGTGGTAACTGCTTCAGTGCCGGTCACCGGGATTAACCTGCCATTGATCAGCGCCGGGGGCAGTTCGGTTTTCTTTACCCTGATCTCAATTGGCATTTTACTTAATATTTCCCGATATACAAGGGAAGAATCCTCATTGATGGGGAGGGCGTCCTGATGAAATTACTGATCGGCGGAGGTGGTACCGGAGGCCATATTTATCCTGGACTTTCTCTGGCCAGATATCTGCTCTCGGTCAGCGCCGGCAGCGAGATTCTTTTCGTCGGCAGTGAAGCAGGGCTGGAGCAGAAGATCGTTCCTGCCTCCGGTTTTAGACTGGCAACCATACCCGCCAAAGGATTCCAGCGCAGTTTCAAACAGTTTGGCCTGGTTATCAGGAATCTCTATGGCGGAATCAGGCAGGCTGTTAAAATAATTGAGGATTTCAAACCGGATGCCGTTCTTGGCACTGGAGGTTACGTAGCTGCACCCGTGGTCATCGCCGCACTGACTAAAAGGGTACCGGTCGTCATTCATGAACAAAATGCTTTACCCGGCCTGACTAATCGCTTGCTTGCGCCTTTTGTCAGCAGAGTTTGTATATCTTTTGCCGGGTCGGCTAAAAAAATGTCTCGTCTCAGCCGGGTTGTGCATACCGGAAATCCACGCTCGACGGAGGTCTTAAGCTTAAGCCGCGAAGAGGGTTGCTCAGCACTTGGGCTTGATCGGAATAAAGTAATTGTTTTAATTTACGGTGGTAGTCGAGGCGCTATGCGGTTAAACGAGGTGGTCACCGATTATCTTGTTGAGACGACCCTGCCACAGCAGATCGCGGTTGTTTTTGTAACCGGTGAACTATATTTTCAGGAGATCAGCGGCAAACTTAACCCGCTGCCGGAGCAAGTTAAATTATATCCCTATCTTAACCAAATGCCTGAAGCCCTGGTTGCCGCTAATCTTGTTGTTACCCGCAGTGGAGCGACCACTCTGGCCGAACTGACCGCCCTCGGCTTACCGGCAATTCTGATCCCATCGCCAAATGTAGTCAATAATCACCAGTATTACAATGCAAGGATGTTATCAGACGTGGGGGCGGCAGTCTTGATCGAAGAAAAAGAATTTAACCGTAAAATACTTGAACAGGAGATTAACCTGCTGATTGATAACCCGGATTTGAGAAGTGCGATGCAGGGAAATAGTAAAGCGCTTGGTGTAACTGATGCTGCCCAAAGGCTGTACCGCACTCTTGAGGAGGTTCTGTCATGAGTATCGTTGAGTTGTTAAATCACAAGCTGATCAACGGAATCAAGGTCAACGAACCGATGGCTGATCACACCTCCTGGCAGGTCGGAGGCCCGGCAGATTACTACGTCAGTCCTGTAGGGTTAGATGAACTGGTTGAAGTATTAAGCGTTTGTTGTGAAAGAAAGATCCCCGCACTGGTCATTGGCAATGGCACCAATCTGCTGGTTTTAGATGGTGGCATCAGGGGTATGGTGATTAATATCGGTCCATCATTTTCGTACGTTAAACCCGTCGGCGAAAAACTTATTGTTGGGGCTGGAACCCCGATGACACTGCTTGCTTTCACCGCCGCTGAAGAATCACTCAGTGGGCTGGAATTTACCGTTGGTATTCCCGGTTCGCTCGGGGGCGCGGTAATCATGAATGCTGGAGCATTTGGCGGTTATATTGGCGAAAAAGTTGGTCTGGTTAGATTGGTTAATCTGGAAGGTAAGCTTGTTGAATTGAAGCGAGATGAGCTTGAATTTGGTTACCGCACCAGCAACCTGATTGGCAAAGGTGTTGTTTATGAGATTGAGCTTAATCTAACAAAAGGTGAGCAAGCGGTATCCAAAAGACAGATTGATTATTTTCTTGCCGAGCGCCAACGCCGCCATCCCAATTTACCGAGCGCGGGATCTGTTTTCAGGAATCTGCCTGATCAACCTGCCGGCCAGATCATTGAACAGGCTGGGGCCAAGGGCATTTGTATCGGGGGTGCCGAAGTATCAACCCAGCACGCCAACTTTATTGTTAACACCGGCAAAGCTACGGCGGCCGATGTTCTGAAACTGATCAAAACAGTACAGGCGCTGGTAAAAGAACAATATGGTCTAGAACTGAAACCGGAGGTAAAAATCGTCGGAGAGGAGCTTGCAGAGTGAAAGGGACCGGGAAAAACAGCAATTTAAATCTAAAACGCAAAGAAATGACCGGTTGGAAAAGAGCCCTGCGTAATCTGTTCAGGCTAACTCTTCTGGCAAGTTTATGTTTTTTAGCGGTTCAAGGGGAATCATTTTTTACAATTACAGAAATCAGGGTTACCGGAGACAGTGCAGTGCCAACCGCGGATATCATCAGCGTTTCCGGTGCTGAAAGCGCACGCAACATTTTTATGCTGAGGGAGAAAAAGGCGGTTCAGAAGATTAAAGATAAATATCCACAGCTGGAAACAGTGGAGGTTACCCGTAATCTGCCCGGTTTGGTTGTGATCCAGGTCACTGAGCGGGTTCCGGTTGCCACGGTGATGACAGCAGATGGTTACTTTATGATTGACAAAAACACGGTTTGCTTTAATCTATCTGCAGAGCAAGATCAGACATACCCTTTGATTACAGGGCTTGACGGCAGTATAGGTCTACCGGGCCAACCGCTTGGCTGCCCGGTGAGGGCGAAGCTATTAAGAGATTTTTTTGCCCTATGGGCCGAAAGAGAGTTTATCGCACTAAAGAAGCTTGATGTAAGCAGCAGCTATAACCTGATTATCTATACCGCTGATCAGCTGGAGATCTGGCTTGGCGACAGTTCTTCTCTGGCAAATAAATTACTGCTGGTTGAAAGTAGTTTGCCCTATCTGCAGAAAGATGGACAGATTAAAATTGATGTGCGCTCCGGAAGTCGCCTGATCGTAGCCGGCAGCGTAGCAATCAGGGACAGGGAGGTGGAGCCATAGCGCGCAAAAAAGGGAAATTGTTAAGATGTGTTGAAGTATTCAAGTATTAGGACAACTGTATCCATGATTGGAAGGGTAAGGGGGTTTTACAGTGAGTAAAAGAAACTACCTGGTGGGAATTGATGTTGGTACGGCTGAGGTTAGGGTTGGACTTGGCGAACCCCGTCCGGACGGTACAGTCAATATTATTGGTTTAGGTCTGAGCCCTTCCGATGGAGTCCGCAAAGGTGTTATCGTCGACCTTGATAAAACAGTCGATGCGATTGCCACTGCGGTAGATGAAGCTGAACGAATGGCTGGTTTAAAGATCGATTCGGCCTATGTTGGTCTGAAAGGTTTAAATATCGAGCTGATCAGTAATCGCGGAGTAGTGGCGGTGAGCGGCGAAGACCGTGAGATCAGGGAAGAGGATATTGATCGGGTTATGCAGGCTGCCAGAGTTGTGGCGCTGACCATGGACCGTGAAATTGTTGACATTATTCCCCGGGAATTTATTGTTGACGGTTTTGACGGTATCAGGGATCCGCTTGGTATGCTCGGCGTAAGGTTGGAAGTTGATGCCCTGGTGGTGACCAGTCTGATTACTTCCCTACACAACCTGTTGCGCTGTGTCAACAAGGCAGGGATTAACATCAGGGGCCTGATTTTGCAAGCACTGGCTAACGCTGAGATCTCGTTGTCGCCCGATGAAAAAGACTTGGGCGTTTTTCTTGTTGATATTGGGGCCGGAACAACTGAAATTTCACTCTTTCAACACGGAAAGCTCCAGAAAATGGCAGTAATTCCACTTGGGGGCGACCATATAACCACTGATTTGGCAGCCGGTTTACGCATCAATTATTTTAAGGCTGAAGAACTGAAACGCGAACATGGTTCAGCAAACCTGACCTATACCGAGGGTGAACCGAAAATTGAAATCAAGACAGTAGGCAGCAATGAGCTCAGGCTGGTGTCGGAAAGAGAGCTCACTGGATTTATCGAGCCGAGGGTCCAGGAGATTTTGCAAATCACCAGAGGAGAAATGATTAAACTAGGCTGGCCATACTTGCCTCCGGCCGGGGTTGTTCTGCGCGGTGGTGTTTCCACGATGAAAGGGATCGTCGAAGTCGCCCGCCAACATTTCGAGAGTAACCAGGTCCGGTTGGCTAATTTTGATGTGGTCGGCGTTCAAAACCCTATCTATTCGACAGTGATTGGCCTCTTATATTACGCTCAGCACAACCAGCCCCGGATGTTTACTGCCGAGAGAGGCAAATCGGCTAAACGCAAGGGTTCGGGTTTCTGGCAGCGTCTGAAAGACTGGATGACCGACATTATTGACTAAAGCAGACCACTATTGGGAGGTGTTTTAAAATGATCGAGTTTGATATAGAAATGGAACAGTTTGCTTCCATCAAGGTCGTTGGCATCGGAGGGGGAGGCAGTAACGCTGTCAACCGGATGATTGCCGCTGGATTAAAAGGAGTCGATTTTTGCGCCGTTAACACCGATGCCCAGGCGCTTTATCTGGCCAATGCCGCAACTAAAATTCAGATCGGCGAACAACTGACCAAGGGTCTCGGAGCCGGGGCTAATCCGGAAATTGGACGTAAGGCAGCTGAAGAAAGTCGTGACGCCCTGGAAGCGATGCTTAAGGGTGCCGATATGGTATTCGTTACAGCCGGCATGGGTGGCGGTACCGGTACCGGAGCCGCACCGATTGTGGCCGAAGTTGCCCGCAAGCTTGGCGCTCTGACTGTTGGGGTCATCACCAAACCCTTTACTTTTGAAGGCAATAAGCGCAAACAGCAAGCCGAAGAGGGAATGGCTGTTTTAAAGGAGAAAGTCGATACACTGATTACCATTCCGAACGATCGGCTGCTGCAGATTGTTGAAAAGAAAACCCCGTTACTTGAGGCTTTTCGGGTAGCAGACGATGTATTACGCCAGGGTGTGCAGGGTATTTCCGACCTGATCGCGGTCCCGGGCCTGATTAACCTTGATTTTGCTGATGTGCGGACGATTATGGCTGAAACTGGTCCGGCCCTGATGGGTGTCGGCCAGGGCAGCGGTGAAAACCGAGCTGCCGAAGCGGCGAAAGCGGCAACTAGCAGTCCGCTGCTCGAGGTTTCGATCGAAGGGGCGAAAGGGGTTCTGATCAACATTACCGGTGGATCCGATATCAGCCTTTACGAAGTCGAGGAGGCAGCCAGTATCGTTTCCAGCTATGCTGATCCGGAAGCCAACATCATTTTTGGTTCGGTCATTGATGACAATTTTAAGGATCAGGTCAGGGTTACCGTTATCGCTACCGGCTTCAGGGAGGCCCAGCAAGCTTTTCGGCCCAAACTGGCAGCAGTTGGCGGTATTGCAGTAAATCGTGGAGAAAACTTAGATTCGCCAACCTGGTCACGCTGGCAGCAACAGGAAAGGATTGTAAACGAGTAAGCTAATATTAGTCTATTCACTCTAATCAGGCGGCTTTCTTCTAACAGGAGGGGGCTGCCTTTTTTATCGAAAAAAAATAACATTTGTCTTTACACACAAGATGTTGTGTTCTATAATATTCTAAATGCAATATATTGATAGGAGGGCTCTTCGTGAAATGCCCATTCTGCGGTGAAGCCGAAACCCGGGTTCTTGATTCAAGAGCTACTCAGGATGCTACCACCATCAGACGCAGGCGCCAATGCACCGCCTGTGCCAATCGTTTTACTACCATGGAAAAAATGGAAGAAGAGCCGCTGGTGGTTATCAAGCGGAATGGTCGCCGGGAACTGTTCGATTCGGCAAAAATTCTTAAAGGGCTGCTCTTAGCCGGGCAAAAACGCGACATTCCACTTTCTGTCTGGGAAGAGGTTGTTGAAAACTTAGAACAGGAGCTACGCAGTAACTATATGCGGGAGGTCACCACTGATCGCATCGGAGACGTCATTCTGGCCCGGCTACGTGAAATTGACGAAGTTGCTTACGTCAGGTTTGCCTCTGTATTCAGGCAGTTTCCTGACGTTGAAACATTTAATGCCGAACTGGAAACAATGCTCACAGAAAAGAAGAAACTTACCCGGCCTTTGGCCGAGCGTGGTTTGCCTGAATAGACTTTTATTGCGATTATTCTGGAGGGGTAAGCTAATTGAAAAACGACATAACTGCAACTGAAACCGTAAAGGGGCAGCTGACCGGCATTTCATTTAAAGAGATCCGCAAACGCGACGGTCGGGTGGTGCCTTTTGATGCTGTAAAGATCACTGAAGCGATCTTTAAAGCAGCTACCGCAGTAGGTGGTAGCGATCGCGGCATTGCCGAAAACCTGACGAATCAGGTGATAAAAAGCCTGCAACAGAAGGCTCACAACGCCATTATTCCCAGCGTCGAAGAGGTTCAGGACGAAGTGGAAGTGACGCTGATTGAAAACGGACATGCCCGTACTGCTAAAGCCTATATTCTTTACCGTGATCGCCGGACACGCATCCGTGATGGCAAATCGGAACTGATGGATGTGGTAAAAGACATCCTGGTTGAAACCAGCCGGGAAAATGCCAACATCAGCAATTCCCCCTCGGCCAAAATGCTGCAGATTGCTTCGGCGGCCAGTAAGCAGTATTACTTAAGTAATTTAATACCGGAAGAATATGCCCAGGCTCATGAGGATGGAGCGATGCATATTCATGATCTAGATTATTACAGTAAAACCTTAAACTGCCTGCAGATCGACCTGACCAAACTGCTACAGCAAGGTTTTAATACCGGTTACGGTTACATCCGCCCCCCGAAACGGATCGGGTCAGCCGCTGCCCAGGCCGCTATCATTCTGCAAAGCAACCAGAACGATATGTTCGGTGGGCAAAGCTTCCCCCATTTTGACCGCAGCATAGGCGAGGTAATCCGCAGCTTTAAAACCACCCCCGGCTATGAAGAAATCTACCAGGCTATGGAAGGATTGATTTATAATCTAAATACCATGCATTCTTTGAGTGGTTACGAACGGATTTGGGTTTATGATAAGATAACCGAAGAACTTTTTGCAATTACAATGGCTGATTTTGATCATAAGTTTGAATCCGATAGATATCAAGCATTAAGCATCAATTATTCTACCGGTAAAACTGAACTTAAAGATATTACGGCTTCTTTTAAGCATAAGAATGCAAACAAACTTTACACAGTGAAACTCCAGTCGGGACAAAAGGTGACTGTTACCGATAACCATTCTCTGATGACTCTCGATGAATCGGGAAGCATTACTACTGCACCGCCTGCCTGGCTGAAAAGGGCGCTTGTTCCTCGGGAGCTACATTTAGAAAGAAAAGATATAACTTTTGATTTAAGCACCTATCCCAGTTCCAGGAAATACCAGTTTGATAAACTTGAACTAACTCCCATCCTGGCAAAATTAATGGGTTATTACTTAGCTGAAGGGACTGCGGATGGATCAACTCTTCTGTTAGCTCTTTTTGATCGAAAGCTTGAAAGCGATGTTGAAACTATACTTAAGCAGATTCATCCTGATTTTACAGTCAGGCTGCGCACTAGGGAAGGGAAACCCCGTGACATCGCCTGTAATGTCGGGCGGCAGTTCACAACTTTTATGGCTGATAAGTGTGGTCGGGGTGCAGTCAATAAGAAGGTTCCATCAGAGATGTTCTTTGCAACTTCTTCAGTGATTAGAGCTTTTCTAGACGGTTATCTTTCAGGAGATGCAACAGTAGGTTCAAATCGCATCGTAGCGGGGACAGTTTCTCCTTCATTAAGAGAAGGGCTTCAGTTGCTCTTTTATAAAATGGGGATTCCTGTTTCTATTAGAGAAGAGATGCCGCAAACTCAGTTTGCGACTGCCAATGAGAAATGCATGATCTCAGCGGGTGGTTATTACTGCGATAAGCTTTCATTAAGCTCAGATAAAGCAGATAAACTCATCAGTTTATCTGCCGTTGAAACTGAGCAGACCGCCTATGATTATGAATTTCTTAGGCCTTCGATTAAAGAAGTGTATGGTATAAAATGTAAAAATACTTATAATTATCGCTTAAGGCCTCAATATTTAGATGAACTAGTAGAAGACCTTGCTAAAAGGATCCTTTCGGAACATGAATTGACCACTCTTAGTGAGTTGTCAACTGAAAACTTTTGGTTTAACCGGCTAGAAGAGATTTTGCCTGCGATCAAGACATCTGAAAGGTTTCAACTTATCAGAAAACTGAAAGCGAAAGCGCTGCCGCGATTTTGCTCTTATTTGCCAACATACTTTGCTTACAAGGATATACTTAAAAGGTTTTATCTTCCAGAGACTGTTAAAGAAACAACTGGCAGCAGGATTTCTAATAAATGTAAAAGCCCTCAATTGATTATTTGTTGGGCGAAGATGATTTTGAAGCAAAACGTAAAAATGATCGAATTAATGGACACAATTAAACGTGCCAGACGTTTGTGGCCGATTAGAATTAGGGAACTGGCTGAAGAAAATTTTGAACCATATGTGTTTGATATTTCTGTTGCAGATAACGATAATTTCCTAACTGCATCAGGCATTTTTGTTCATAACTCAAGGGCGGGTGCTCAGGTTCCTTTCAGTTCACTAAACTTTGGCACCGAGACAACAGAAGAGGGGCGCATGGTCAGCAAGGCGGTGCTGGAGGCTTTCCGCCGCGGCCTGGGACGGGGCGAGACGCCGATCTTTCCCAATCTCGTTTTCCGGATCAAGAAAGGCGTCAACTTTAATCCCGGTGATCCCAACTATGATCTTTATCGTCTGGCCCTCCAGGTAGCCGCCCGCCGGATGAACCCGACATTTAGCTTTATGGATAGCAGCTTTAACAAGGACTACGGTGACGAGGTTTCTTACATGGGATGCCGGACACGGGTTATTGCCAACCGTCATGGCGCAGCGGTTTCAGCCGGCAGAGGCAATATCGCCCCGGTTACCCTCAACCTACCGCGCATTGCCCTTGAGAGTAAAGGTCAGCAGGAGTTATTTTTTGTTCAGCTGGATCGGGTATTACGTATTGCTACCCACCAGCTGTTGCACCGTTTTGAGGTGCTGGCCAGGCTCCAGGCCCGAGATCTTCCTTTCCTGATGGGACAAAAGCTATATCTCGGCTCTGATGAAATCGGCCCTGATGATACTATACGCGAGGTGATCAAGCACGGCACTTTGGCTATTGGTTTTATCGGTCTGGCCGAAACTTTGCAGATGCTGATTGGTAAACATCATGGCGAAGATCAGGAGGCCTTGAAGCTGGGGTTGCAAATCATTGAGCACATGCGGCGACGGACCGACAGCTACGCTGAAGAATACGATTTAAACATTGTGCTGGTGGCCACGCCCGCCGAAGGTTTAGCCGGAAGGTTTGTGAAGATTGACCGGGAACGTTTCGGCACAATCCCGGGGGTAACGGATAAAGATTACTACAGCAACTCTTTCCACATCCCGGTTTATTACGCAACGTCGATGTTTGAAAAAATTGCAAGCGAGGGGCAGTTCCACCATCTCTGCAATGCCGGGCATATCAGCTATACAGAGCTTGAAGCGCCGCCGGCCAACAATATTGATGCCGTCGACAGTATTGTCCGCAAAATGGCTGCTTCCGATTTTGGCTACGGCGGGATCAACTTTCCAATTGATGAATGCCGCAACTGCTCGCACAACGGGGTTTTCAGCGGGGATTGTCCGGAATGCGGAAGCCCGAATATCAGGAGGATCCGCAGGATAACTGGCTATCTTTCTACCGATGAACGTTTTAACGAAGCCAAATTCAGTGAGCTCAAAGATCGCCGGGTCCATTACAAACCCGATAATCGCCGGTGATGCTACAGCTGGCCGGATTTAAAGAAGAGAGTATTGTTGACGGACCGGGGATCAGGGCTACTGTCTATTTTCAGGGTTGCCCGCACCATTGCCCGGGCTGTCACAACCCTGAAACACACGATCCGCAGGGCGGCTTAAGGATTCCTTTAGAAGAGCTGGTGGGAATGATCAACAAAAACCACGGTATTACCGGGGTAACTTTTTCCGGTGGAGAGCCCTTTCTACAGGCTTCGGCCGCCGCGGTGCTTGCCAGCCAGGTAAGTTCACTCGGTTTAAACCTGGTTGTTTACAGCGGTTATACATATGAAAAGCTGCGAGCTGCAGGCCAATTGGATTCATCAATCAGGCAGCTGCTCGAAGCAGCCTGGCTGCTGATTGACGGACCTTACCTGAAGAACAAACAGGATCTAAACCTTCCTTACCGGGGTTCACGCAATCAGCGCATCATTGACCTCAAAAAGACCCTGAGCGAGGGTATCGTGACTAAGTGGGCAGGTTCCGGCGATGGGTAGGGGCAATAAATCTTTTTCGCTGATTAAATGCGGCAGCCAGGCTTACCTGCAGTCTGATCTATTTAAAGCAAGTGGCCTTGTAGAACATGCCTTCTCAACCCGTTCTGGCGGTTGCAGCAGCGGTAATCTGGCATCACTTAACATGGCCTTCCATACGGAGGACAGCGTCGATAATGTTCTCGAGAACAGGCGCCGCTTTTTTAACCTTTTTAAGGCCGATTACCGGCAGATTGTCTCAGCGATCCAGGTGCATGGCACGGAGATTGCTGTTTTTGACAAAAACCACAAAGGTGAGGGAGCACTGCCCCACAGCGCAACAAGAAGCTGCGACGCTTTAGTTACCACTGAGCCGGGTTTGATCCTCTCCGCCTATGCCGCAGATTGTCAGCTCCTTTATTTCTGCGCACTGGACAGGCCACTTGTAGCGCTTGCGCATGCCGGAAAACAGGGAGCGTTAGGCCGTATTGGACCACAGGTGGTAAACTATCTCCAGGAACAATTCCAGGTAAAACCGGACCGTTTGTTGGTTGCGATGAGTCCTGCGGTTTGTTGGTGCTGTTATCAGGTAGGTAGCGGGGACGCTGCTGCATTCCGGCTGGCAGGCTGGAATGGGCAGCCCTACCTGGAACCTGCAGCGGAAGACAAATTTAATCTTGATCTTGTAGCGATTAACTTAGATCAGCTACTGACGGCCGGTGTCAATCATGATAATATTGCCATAAGTGAATTATGCACTTCCTGTAACCCCGATCTATTCTACTCTTACCGGCGTGATCGAGGTATAACAGGAAGAATGATCGGTTTTATAGTCCTGAAAAGCGAAGTTACGGGGTAGGGGCAATGGAAAATAAGCGTCTGAGAAAGGCGAAACAGCGTTTTGAAGTACTGCCCGGAGAAGGCAAGCGCTTTAGCTTCAGAAACATCAGGCAGGCGGCGGTTTTTTACATCCTGTTACTGCTGGCGTTGGTCATTTTGGTACAGCTTGGCTATCACTGGCTCGGAGAGCAGTTCCAATCCTGGCGTCTGGGGGTTATTGAAGCTGAACCGGGTCAGATGCTGCAGCAGGCTGAAATAAGGGGGATCGTCACCCGCGATGAAAAGGTAATCGCATCACCTGTCGATGGCTTTATTCTTCAACTCGCAGCTGTCGGAGAACGCGTTCCCGTCGGCTTCGAACTGGCCAGAATCGGCCAGCTAACCACAGCGGAAATGCAAATGCTGCTCGATTCCGCAGAGCCCGGCCCGGGTAAAGAGCTGTGGGTTAGGATTCAGCAATACTGGCAAGAAGTTTTCCCGGATGCGGGGCCAGAATTAGCGGAATCAGGAGAAAGTGGACCCTTATTTACAACCTTTATCACTATCGATAGCCCGGAAGCAGGTTTTGTCTCCTATTACCTCGATTCCTGGGAGGACCACACCCAACCTTACTATTTCAACGAAACAGAATCAGAGCTGCAGATTCCAACTGGCACCTATACGATGGAAGGTGACCTTGTACAGCGTGGACAGCCGATTTTAAAAATAGTTGATAACTGGCAGTGGTATTTTAGCGCCGTTGTTCCATTCCATCCTGGCCGGATGATCGCTGTTTTGCCACAAGTGGAGTTAGCTTTTGAGTTTGCCCCGGAAGAACCGGTGCAGGCCACATTAATTAGCCATGAGATTGACGAAACAGCACAAGAGGTACGTCTCACTTATCAAATCAACAGGCAGTTACCGGGTTTTGACCTGGTGCGTCTGACTAGTGCTACTTTGCTCTACGAGCAGAAGAGCGGTATAATTGTGCCTGAAGCAGCTGTTTTTAAAAAAGAGAATCTTACCGGCGTGTATCTGAACCAGAGCGGTCGGGTGATATTTGTCGAGATAACTGTTGTAGAAAAGCAGGATGATCAAGTGATGGTTGAAGGCCTGCAACCCGGTAGCCTGATTATAACCCGCCCCGATCTGGTTACCGAAGGTCAACGCCTGAACTGATTATTTAATTCACTTTAGGAGTAATCTATTGAGTCAGTTGGAAAAAAGATATGCTGAAGTTAAAGCAGAAATCGCGGCTGTTGCAAAAACTGCCGGCCGTGATCCACGTGAAATTAAAGTAGTAGCGGTCACAAAAACTGTTGGCATCGAAGAAGTGCGTCAGGCCCTGGCACTCGGCATTGATGATTTCGGGGAAAACCGGGTCCAGGACGCCGCACCGAAAATTGCGGCTTTGCCTAAGGCCCACTGGCATTTCATCGGACACCTGCAATCAAACAAGGTAAAGGATGTATTACCATTTTACACTTTGATCCACTCCCTTGATCGCCATACTCTGGCTGCTACTATGCAAAATACTGCCGAGAGTCTTGATATCATGGTAGATGCCCTAGTGCAGGTGAATGTCTCTGGTGAAGAGAGCAAATTTGGCCTGGACCCTTCTGCACTGGCGGACTTCCTGGTTTACCTGAACGGCTTAGAGCGCATTAGAATCTGCGGCCTGATGACGATGGCTCCTTTTGTTGATGATCCTGAATCAGTAAGATTCGTATTCCGCCGTCTGCGAGAGTTGCGTGATCTTTACGCTACTTCCGGTAACGGGTTTAATGAACTATCAATGGGGATGACCAATGACTACAAGGTAGCGATTGAGGAAGGGGCAACCATCGTCAGGATCGGTAGTGCCCTCTTTTCTTAAAACTAAATTTAACAGATAGCAGGTGATGATGATCAGATTAGTAGCAGATGGTTTGTTGTTTTTCTTACAGATTTATAACATTGTTATTTTGGCACGGATTATCTTGTCCTGGTTTATGGTTGGTGGCGCCGGTAGTAATCAGTCAGTGGCGGCTATATACCAGGTGGTGTACGGCCTTACCGAGCCCTTGCTTGCACCGATCAGAAATATAATCCCACCAATTAAAATGGGCATGGCTTATTTAGATCTGTCGCCTTTTATTTTGCTGGTCCTGATCAGTCTGGTCCGGCAACTGGTGTTTCGCTATATCTATTTTTAAAGAGCTTGGGAGCGCTGCACTTGATCACAACATCGCCTCTATCTGAGGCCGAAAAACAGTGGCTGCAAAATTTTGAGCGAAAGCTGGAAACTCTCATTGGCAATCGCACTCTGACCACAGCTTTCCTGGATCCGCGTCAGCTTGAACTGGCTGAAGTGGCACTCAGGCGTGAAAATGATTTAGGATATACTGTTTTTGGCGGTTACCCTGAAGCTGAGCGAAACCTGCTCTATATTTTCCCCGCCCAGTATCAGGAGAATCTGCCGGATCTGGAAGCAATCCAGGTTAGCTGGAAGGGACCGGTTGGGCAAATCGGGCATCGTGACCTGCTTGGTGCGGTGCTGGCACTTGGTTTAAAACGCGATCAGATTGGCGATATAATAGTAACAGATGAACAAAAGGCTGTAGTGATCGTTGCTGCTGCCCAGGCCGCTTACATTAGTGTTAACCTGACAGAGGTAGGGCAGGTAAAGGTTGCATGTGCTATCACAGATATCAGCAGCCTGCCATTGCCGGAAGATGATGGCCGTGATATTAAGGGGACTGTACCCAGCTTGCGACTGGATGCCGTTGCCTCATTAGGGTTTGGTCTTTCACGGTCACGGGTGGTTCTGCTCATCAAGGGAGGTTTGGCCCGGGTTAACTGGCGACCGGTAAACTCTCCGGCGCTACAGTTGAAAGAGGGTGATCAGGTTTCCATAAGAGGTAAGGGCCGATTGCTGTTAACTGCTGTTGAAGGTGAAACCCGCAAGGGCAGAATACACCTTAAACTGAAACGATATAGTTAGCAGAAAGATTGGTTCATAGTCAGCAATCAAAATCAGTAGACTGTTTTGTTTTACTTAATGTTGTTCGATTTGTCAGGAGCTGCTTCGTAAGGCATCTTTGTTAAACTATTGATCAAGGGGGAGATCAGGGATGACCATCACACCGCTCGATATCCAGGACAAGGAGTTTGAAAGGGCCTTCAGGGGTTACGATATTGAAGATGTAGACGAGTTTTTGGATCGGATTGCCAAGGATCTTGAGCAGATGATCAGGGAGAACAGCGATTACAAGGAACAGATCGAGCTGCTGCAGGAGAAAAATAAAACATACCATAAAATGGAAGAAGCTATGCACAATGCAATTGTTGTAGCCCAGGAAACAGCCGAAGAAGTAAAGCGGAGTGCTAAGCGTGAGGCTGAACTGATTAAAAAGGATGCCGAGAGGGAAGCAAAGCAGATCCTTGAAGAAGCGCGCACACGGGCTGGCCGGGTCCTTGGTGAACACGAAGAGTTGCTTAAGCGAGCCCGGGTTTTTAAAATGCGCTTTAAGGCTTTTCTGGAAACCCAGCTTGCAAATCTCGACAGCGATGAATGGATGACCGAGCAGCTTAAAGGACAGGGTTTGGCAAGCACAACGAGGCAGCAGGTGACCACAGAGCCTGAACCTAAACCGCCTGCTCCTGAACCGACAAAAGATACGGTCGATGAAAACGTTATCAAAGGAGACAATCCACCTACCCGTCCGCGACTGGAGCTAGCTCCCAACCGGGAACCGGAATCTGATCAACAAGATTAGGTGTGTGCTTTCGCAGGCTTGTTGCAATTATAGACTGGTCATGCTAAAATTTACCGCAAGTGCTGTGAACGGGACGTATTGGCGTATGGTCTGCTTATCAAGAGAGCCGGTGTCAGGTGAGAGTCCGGTTAAGCGAAGGCGTCTAAGATCACCCGGGAGCTTCCGTACCAAATTCCTGATTGGAAGAGTAGTAGCGGGCGGCCGCCACCGTTAACGGCTTAGAGCTAAGGTTATGCCGACTGATGAGGCTGGCCTTGTGGGTGGTACCGCGGGATATAATCTCGCCCCTCGTCGGGGCGATTTTTTATTATGGCGGGATAATATCAATTACCTGGAGGATACAAATCATGGATTATCGCGATACACTGAACTTACCAAAGACCGAATTTCCAATGCGCGCCAACCTGCCGGTTCGGGAACCTGACCTGCTAAAATTCTGGGCCGAGCTTGATATTAACAGCCTGGTTTACGAAAAGCGCAGCGGATCACCGACCTACATTTTGCACGATGGACCGCCATACGCCAACGGTGATATCCATATGGGTACCGCACTAAACAAGGTGCTTAAAGACATTATAAATAAGTATAAGACTATGCGCGGCTTTAACTGCCCTTATGTTCCCGGATGGGATACCCATGGCCTGCCGATTGAACATCAGATTATCAAAACTAAAAAAGTAAACCGCAAAGAGATTTCCGATCTCGAGTTCCGCAAAATGTGTCATCAGTATGCACTTAACTATGTCGATATTCAACGCGAACAATTTAAGCGACTCGGTGTTCGCGGCGACTGGGATAACCCGTACCTGACCCTGGTTCCCGCCTACGAGGGACGTCAGATTAAAATATTTGGCACCATGGCTGAGAAGGGCTACATCTATAAAGGCATGCGTCCGGTATATTGGTGTGCCGACTGCGAAACAGCCCTGGCCGAAGCGGAAATTGAATACGGGATGAAAACGTCTGATTCAATCTATGTTAAATTTGCGGTTGTCGATGATCTGGGGCTGCTTGGCGGAACTGATCATAAATATTGCCTGATCTGGACCACTACTGCCTGGACCATCCCCGCCAACCTGGCCATTGCTGTGCACGCCAATTTTGATTATGTTCTGGCCGATGCCGGAGGCGAGCAGTATCTCCTGGCCGAAGGGCTTCTGGAAGATGTTGCTAAAATCGCCGGGGCAGAAAAGCCCTGGACGATATTGAAGAGGTTTAAAGGCAGCGAACTGGTCGGTATCCGCTGTCGCCATCCTCTCTACAAGAGGGAATCGGTCCTTTTGATCGGTGATCACGTAACCCTGGAGCAGGGAACCGGTTGTGTGCATATTGCCCCGGGCCATGGTCACGAAGACTTTGCGATCGGTCAGGCCAACAACCTGCCGGTGCTCAGCCCCCTTGACGATAGCGGATTTTTTACTGAGGAAGCTGGTCAGTATGCGGGCTTGCGCTACGATAAAGGAGGGCTGCAGGTAATTGAAGACCTTAAGAGCAATGGAGCCTTAATCCGCTCTATACCTATTGAACATCAGTATCCCAACTGCTGGCGCTGCAAGCAGCCGGTTCTCTACCGTGCTACGGAACAGTGGTTTGCTTCCATAGACGGCTTTCGCAAAGAGGCGCTTGATGCCATTAAAAAAGTGAACTGGACTCCCTCCTGGGGTGAAGAACGTATCTATAATATGATTGCTGAGCGTCAGGATTGGTGTATTTCCCGCCAACGGGTCTGGGGGGTACCGATTCCGATCTTTTACTGCACTTCATGCAACGAAGCAGTGATCAACCGAGAGACGATCGATGCGGTTAGCGATCTTTTTACTGCTGAAGGTTCTGATGCCTGGTTTGCCCGCGAGGCGGCGGAGATTCTGCCCGCAGGATTTAAGTGTCCGCACTGCGGCGAGGGCGACGAATTTCGTAAGGAAAAGGATACCATGGATGTGTGGTTTGACTCGGGTTCCAGCCACGATGCGGTGTTGGAGACCCGCGCTGAACTGAGTTGGCCGGCGGATCTATATTTAGAAGGCAGCGATCAGTATCGCGGCTGGTTCCATTCATCGCTCCTTACAGCCGTAGCAGCCAGGGGCGAGCCGCCTTACCGGGCGGTACTCAGCCATGGCTGGGTTGTCGATGGCGAAGGTAAAAAGATGTCCAAGTCGCTCGGTAACGTTATCGCACCGGAGCAAATAATCAAGCAATACGGGGCCGATATTTTAAGGCTTTGGGTGTCATCTGCCGACTTTACCAGCGATATTCACCTATCTAATGATATTCTCAAACAGCTGATCGAGGTTTACCGTAAAATCCGCAATACAACCCGCTTTTTATTAGGTAACTGTTTCGATTTTAACCCGGAAACCGCTATTGTCGATTACGGGTCAATGGAAGAGCTTGATCGCTGGGCGCTGTTCAGACTGACCGAGTTGGTGGAAAAAGTGACCACTGCCTACGAAAAGTATGAATACCATCAGTTTTTCCATGCCCTGCATAACTTTTGTGTTGTTGACATGAGTAACTTCTACCTTGATATCATCAAGGACCGCCTTTACTGCTCTGCTCCGGGTGATCCGGCAAGGCGTTCGGCACAAAGTGTTTTGCTGATTATCTCAGAGTACCTGGTAGTGTTGATGGCGCCAATCCTGACTTTTACCGCGGATGAAATCTGGCAGCACCTGCCCGGCTGCCATGGAAAAAGTGTACAGATAGCAGATTGGCCTGTGCCCGATCCGGTTTGGCAAGATCAGGAGCTGGGCGCACGCTGGCAAGCGATCCTGGAGTTGCGCGAGGAAGTTAACTGGGCGCTGGAGCAGGCTCGCAAGGAAAAAGTGATTGGCGGATCTTTGGAAGCTGAAGTGACGATTTGGGCTGATGAACATCTTTTTCATCAGCTGAAAGGTTTTGAAGATCAACTAACCGTGCTCTTCATCGTATCGGCTGCCAAACTGCAGGAAGGTTATTCAGGCGCGCCCTCTACGACCCTCAAGGGACAGCGTCTTCCGGTTAGCATCCTGGTTGAAAAATCGAAAGGACATAAATGCCCGCGTTGCTGGATTTTTACTGAATCGGAAGAGGAGCTTTGCCCGCGCTGCAGCAGCGTCGTAGCTACACTTTAGCACTTAAAAAGGAGACCATATTGCGCCTTATAATAATAGCTGTCCTAATCATATTTGCCGATCAACTAAGTAAATACTTCGTCACATCGCTGATGCAGGCCGGCGAGTCGATCCCTTTAATTGAGAACTTTCTGCATCTAACCTATGTTCGTAATCCGGGCGCTGCATTCGGCATGCTACCCTACCAGAAGATATTTTTCATCGTTATTACAGTAGTGGTTGTGATCTTTATCATCTATTATTACCGGCTTTTGTCTGCAGATCACCGATTGCTGCGTTTTTCATTAGCCCTGTTGCTCGGCGGCGCAATCGGCAACCTGATTGACCGCTTGCGCAGCGGCTATGTAATTGATTTTATTGATTTTAAAATCTGGCCGCCTGTTTTTAATATTGCTGATTCGGCAATTGTAATCGGTATCGGGTTGTTTCTTTTCGCCTATTGGCGGGATGGTTCTTTTAAACGATCAAAGGAGATGAGTTAATGTATCCGGAGCTTTTTCGCATTGGCAGTCTGACTGTTCACTCTTATGGTCTAATGATGGCGCTGGCTATCCTGGTTGCTACCCTTGCCCTTTATCGTGAGGCTCCACGGGAGGGGATTAATCCGGACCATTTACTCGAGGCGATAATCGTTGCCGCATTTTTTGGGTTGATTGGGTCACGGATACTCTATATTGTTTTACACTGGCGCTATTACAGCACCCAGCCGTTTTTAAAAATATTAACTGAATTTGAGGGGCTCACCTTTTATGGGGCTATGTTTGGTGGTGTCATCGCCCTCTTAATCTGGTGTTCCCGGCGCAAGATTGGCTTTATGAAACTGGCCGACTTGTTTGCTCCTTACTTGGCACTTGGCTACGGGTTCGGGCGGGTAGGCTGTTTTTTAAACGGCTGCTGCTACGGTAAAGAAACGGATTTACCCTGGGCTTTGCCGATCAACATGGCCGATAGTGTATTACGTCACCCGGTTCAGCTTTATGCCGCCCTGGGAGGCCTCTTAATTTTTTTAATTCTAAAGCTTTTGAAACCACGCAGACCTTTTATCGGTTTTATTTTGCTAATGCTCTTTGCGCTTTATGGTATGCTGCGTTTTACTACTGAGTTTTTCCGTCATGGTTATGAGATTGCAGCAGGTCTGACCGCGGCCCAGATCTTTAGCCTGAGCCTATTTCTACTCGCAGCAGCCGCTATGGCCCTGATCTGCTACCTGCTTCCCGATTCGAAGGCTTCAGATAAGAAGAAGAAGAAAGCAGTGGAAAAATGAGGGAGCAAAAGTCCCCTGTTGAGCTAACTGTCTCTGAACCTGAGCTTGGCCGGCGTCTCGATCTCTTCCTGGCTGGAGAGGCTGCCGATCTGACGCGCAGCCGGGTACAGAAACTGATTGAAGACGGTAGGGTAAAGGTAAATGATCTGGTCTGTACTGATAAGAATTACCGGGTTCGCACTAATGACCGGATTAGCTGTTTCTTACCGGATCTGACAGAGCCCTCGACCCTGCCTGAAGAAATTCCCCTTAAGATTGTTTTCGAAGACCGGGATTTGCTGGTCATTAACAAATCAAGGCAGATGGTAGTCCATCCTGCTCCGGGTCACAGTAGTGGAACCCTGGTAAATGCACTGCTTCACCATTGCCGGGATCTTTCCGGGATTGGTGGTGTAATGCGCCCCGGTATTGTGCATCGTCTTGATAAAGACACATCGGGTTTGCTAATTGTAGCCAAGAACGATAAAACACACAATTCTCTTTCAAGCCAACTCAAAAGCAGGCTTTTAAAGCGCATGTATCTGACTCTAGTCTGTGGGCGGGTAAAACCAAAGGTCGGCAGGATCGAAGCTCCGGTGGGGCGACATCCTCAAAACCGCAAAAAAATGGCGGTTATCACCGGTGGCCGCGAAGCGGTAACCCGCTACCGGGTTTTAAAAGATTTCGGACAGATCAGCCTGTTGCAGCTTAAACTTGAAACCGGGCGCACTCACCAAATCAGGGTCCATCTCGCCCAGATCGGTTACCCGGTAGTCGGTGATTTTGTTTATGGGCCGGGGGGTTGCGCCGGTCTACCGCCGGAACTGCTCTTTACCCACGCTCTGCATGCTTACCGGCTTTCTTTTGTTCATCCGGGCAGCAAAGAAGCCCTCACTTTTTCTGCCTCCCCCCCGCCAGAATTCCAGGCCCTGCTCCACTATTTAGCCAAAGGGTTCTAAAGTGACAGTTTTTTGAATGGAAATATTCTTATAATCTTCACTTTTCATTAAAAAGATCAAGCAAAAAGAGCTTCAGCAGAAGTCAAAGGCGAACATAAAGCGAGCGATCGTGAGCACTGACTCTTGCTGAAACTCTGTCTACAATGATCTCAACTACGTCAATACCAAGTCAAGTACAAATGCAAATTATCCGATTGAGTAGTTGCACATTCAAATCGAAGTAGATTTACTGTAGATTGAACTGTTTCCTTAAATCCTGAGCAAGAGGATTGACGGTGACTGTTTCGTAGTTTTCATAGAAAACCTGCCCCGGATTGCTTCCCGGCCGGCGTCTGACATGACGCACCTCGGTATAATCAACATCGGCAGTCCTGCTTTCCCGCCCTTTGCTGAAATAGGCGGCCAGAAAAGCAGCATCCGCAAGATCAACTTCTTCGGGCGGCCAGCCGGTTTCTTTGAGGATCACGTGGCTGCCCGGAAGCTGGCGAATATGGAACCAGATATCTCGTCGCACAGCCGCTTTGAATGTAACATAGTCATTCTGACGGTTATTGCGCCCTACCATAATTGTTTTCCCCGATCCACTTTTAAAGATGAGGGGCTGTGGCAGTACGGTTTCTTTCTTTTTGCCTTTTTGTTTATCACGTAAGTAACCGGCATCAATTAACTCCAAACGAATTTCTGCCAGGGAATTGCCGCCGGCACTTTCAATACTGTACAGGAGACTGCGACAGTATTCAGTTTCTGCATCTGTTATTTTTAACTGGCGCAGCAACTCATCCCGACCCGTTTTAGCTTTTCGGTAGCGGTTAAAATAATGTTGCGCATTAGCAGCAGCTGTTCGCGAGGGGTTAAGGGGCACTATTACTTTTTCATCCGGCTGATAAAGGTCAGGAAGGAGAGCAGTATCAGCGCCACGGGGGACCTGATCACCGTAAGCCAGCAGCAGTTCACCAAAATGGCGGTGCTGGGAGGCCAACTCTGTTGTTTTCAGATCTTTCTTTAAAGCCAGCTCTTTTCGTTTTAAGGCAGAGAGTCGTCGATTAACTGCATTTTGTAGAAGGCCTTTAAGTGCTATTTCAAATTCAGTACGAATCAATCCGGAGTAGAAGCGATCCAGCATTTCATTGATTACGGCATGTTCAATCTGCACCTCAGCAGACAGATGATTTAGCCGAATTGCGGCATAGATATTTTTATCCGGCAGCAACACCGGAGTAAACTGTTTTTCGTTGATAGCGCTAAAGAGTGATCTGGTTTCATTGAAGATAACTGTGGAATCATTCTTTACGTCGGCACTAATGCCTTTCTGCCTGCTGCGGTAAATCAGTTCTTGCGCAACAAGTGGGCTGATGCCATCAACTGATGCTAGCAGCGCCTGCTCAGGTTTCTCTTTTAAGGCCAGATTCTCCAAAAATACAGTAGTGAATTCTTCAGTGTTCATCTGCAGGGGATTGAGTTTGTTCTGCTTCGGCACCGTTCTGTACTTTTCTCCGGGGTAGATTGCCCGCAGCGGGTTTTTCTCCCAACCGACGATTTTGGCTGCACCCAGGATCAACCGGTCTTCTCCAACTAGGATCAGATTGCTGCGGCGGCTCATAATTTCCGCAATTAGCGAAACAGGAATTAGTCCGGCCTGTGGTTCAAAAGTGATTTCAAGGATCCGTTCCAGCGGTGGGTTGCTTAGATTTAAGATTCGGCAGCCGGTCAGGTATTTACGCAACAACATGCAAAAAGGTGAAGGTTGAGTATTATGTTTTTCCTTTTTATCTGCTTTGCCGGAAAGATGCACACGCGCATACTTGGAATCGATGGAAAAAAGCAAATTAAGTTGTCGTCCCTGATGGTAAAGGTTAAGGATTATTTCACCGCGGATCGGCTCAGTTACTTTTTGCACAACAGCGCCGGGCAGTTCTTCCTGCAACTCGGCAGTGACTACCTGCATAATTAAGGTGTCAAAAGACATTTTTGCTTCAACTCCCGGGATTCAGTATAATTCTTCTTGATCAAGATGGCAAATAAAGACCCTGATTAGCTTGAGCTTGCCGTTGTTTGATGGTAATATTAACGCAGTGTTGGAGAGCCCGGGAGGAATAATTGATGATCAGCAGTATGACTGGTTACGGCCAAGGTGTCGGAACAGAAAATGGTTTTACCTTTTCAGTGGAACTTCGTTCTGTTAATCATCGCTATGCTGATTTTTCGCTGCGCCTTCCGCGCGACCTTTACGCTTTGGAAGACCGCATTCGCCGCTTGCTGCAGGAATCAATCAAGCGCGGACGGGTAGAAGTTAACCTGACGTTGGATGAAATGCCGGCTGCTTTACGGCAGGTTAAGATCAACCATGATTTAGCAGAGGACTACTATCGCTCTCTGGTGGAGCTTTCGGAACGACTGGGAATTGAAAGTGAGGTCAAGCTGAAGCACCTGCTGCAGGTTCCCGAGCTATTTAAGTCACCCGGATCTTCATTGACCGAGGAAGAACTCTGGCCTGCCGTTGCCGCTGCGCTGGAGGATGCCCTGGAAAAGCTGCTAATGCAAAGAAAAATGGAAGGTGAAAACCTTTGCCGTGATCTTTTAGAGCGGTGCACCAGGCTGGAAGAGCTGGTTGCGGAAGCGGTGATCAGAGCCGAAAGGGCCAAAGAGGATTGTCGTAAAAGAACTGAAGAAAAAGTAGCTGATTTGCTGGCCGGTAAATTTGAAGAAACCAGACTACTGATGGAATGTGCCCTGCTGGTTGAAAGGATGGGCATTGATGAAGAGCTGGTCCGCCTGAAAAGTCACCTGGCAGCCTTCAGAAAGATTATCATGGACACAGAGGCTGCCGGGCGTAAACTTGATTTTATTGCGCAGGAAATGTTCCGCGAAGTTAATACGATCGGCTCGAAGGCTGGCGACTATCAGCTTACCAACCTTGTGGTCGAGATGAAAGCGGAGCAGGAAAAGATGCGTGAGCAGATCCAGAACCTGGAGTAGAGAGCGAGGTTAAGCATGGCTATTAAACTAATTAATATCGGGTTTGGTAATATCGTTTCAGCCGGCCGCATAGTTGCCATTGTCAGCCCTGAATCAGCGCCAATTAAAAGGGTGATTTCTGAAGCAAGGGAGCGCGGTATTTTAATAGATGCCACCTATGGCCGGCGCACTAGGGCGGTTATTGTAGCCGACAGTGGTCATATTATTCTCTCCGCAGTTCAGCCTGAGACGGTTAAACACCGCCTGCAGACGAAAGAAAGCAGCGCTGAAAGCGGAGATAGCGAACAGGAGAAAAGTTAGATTTATGGCCGAAGGAGTATTATTGATCATATCCGGTCCTTCCGGCGTCGGGAAAGGCACTGTTTGCCGTCATCTGATGTTAGTCCGACAGAAGCTTAATCTCTCTGTGTCAACTACCACCAGGCCACCGCGACCAGGTGAGGAAGAGGGCCGGGAATACAATTTTACCTCTGTTGATCGGTTTAAGGAAATGATTGGCAGCGGTGATTTCTTGGAGTGGGCGGTTGTGCACGGCCACTACTATGGAACGCTGAAGACTACCGTTCGCAATTATTTGTCAAAGGGTGAAGACCTGATCTTAGAAATTGATGTGCAGGGAGCAGCCCAGGTCAGAAAGAATTCACCGGGTTCTGCATTAATTTTCCTGGCGCCGCCATCGCTTGAAGCCCTGGAAGCGAGGATTCGGGGGCGTGGGACAGAAGATGACCTGCGCATTAAACAGCGCTTAGTTGCTGCCCGTGAAGAGATGGAGGCTTATTATCTTTACGACTATGTTGTTGTAAATGATCAGGTAGAAAACGCAGCAGGCCTGATTGGTGCGATTATTGATGCCGAAAAATGCAAGGTAAATCGTGGCGTTCGTCCGCCGGGATGGGGAGGTGTAGAATAATGATTTATCCCTCAATTGATGTTTTGTTGGGAAAAGTTGACAGTAAGTATACATTGGTTATCGCCGCAGCCAAGCGGGGCAGGCAGTTAAGAAGTGGCAGTAAAAAGACTATCGATAAGAGTTTCCGTAAAGAAGTGACCACTGCGCTGCACGAGATTGAACGCGACAAGATCGTTTATGAGCGAGTACGTGACGGAATTAAGTAGGGGTGTGTTTTGGTGAACAAGGTATTGCTGGGCGTAACCGGTGGCATTGCCGCCTATAAATCAGCCGAACTGGCCCGTCTTTATATTAAAGGCGGCGCTGCAGTTCAGGTGGTGATGACGCCTGCTGCGGCCCGTTTTATAACTCCGCTTACTTTTCAAACCTTAACTGGTAATACGGTGTTCAGCGAAATGTTTGCCGAACGCAGCGAAGCGTGGATACCCCATATTGAACTGCTTGATGGTGTTGACCTGCTGGTGATTGCCCCGGCATCAGCCAACACGGTGGCCAAAATGGCTGCCGGTATAGCTGATAACCTGCTGACCACCCTCTACCTTGCCGCCGTTTGCCCTGTTGTGGTTGTCCCCTCCATGAATGTCAATATGTTTAACCATCAAACAGTGATCGACAATCTTGATCGTTTAAGAGCCGCTGGTTGCCGGGTGATGGATCCTGACTCCGGTGAGTTGGCCTGTGGGGTCTATGGTAAAGGAAGAATGCCTGAACCTGAAGATATATATAGCTATTCGCTGCAGGCCGCCAAGGTAAAAGATTTTGAAAATATTAATGTGCTGGTTACCGCCGGTCCAACCAGGGAAGCGCTTGATCCTGTCCGGTTTATCAGCAACCCTTCAACCGGCCTGATGGGGTATGCCATTGCCCATGCTTTACGGGAGCGTGGCGCCAAAGTGACCCTGATCAGCGGACCGACGGCGCTTAAGGCACCACCGGCAGTTATTTTAATACCGGTAACTACTGCCGAGCAAATGCACAAGGCCGTAATTGATCATTTCGATCAAAACCAGCTGGTAATCAAGGCTGCCGCTGTTTCAGATTTTAAACCATCACAATTTAGCGGGCAAAAGGTGAAAAAAAACACTGCCGGTCTGACCCTTGAGCTTACCCCGACAGCCGATATTCTGATGGAGCTTGGTCGACGCAAAAAAGATCAGGTACTGGTCGGATTTGCAGCCGAAACGGAAAATGTGATTCAAAATGCCCGTGACAAGTTAAACCGTAAAAACCTTGATCTGATTGTTGTTAATGACCTGGCGGAAGAAGGTGCCGGTTTTGCTTCATCCACTAACCGGGTTACGCTCATTGATCGTAGCGGAGCCGTGGAAGAGCTGCCCCTAATGAAAAAAGAAGAACTTGCGCACAGATTGCTGGACCGCATTGCCCCACTTTTCGCTACCCATTGATTAATTATTCAGCAATAAATGGAAACGGCAGGTATTTTCATGCATGAGTACGCCGAAATAATTGTTGACCTGATCAGCAACGCGGTTGATCGCCCTTTCCACTACAAAATACCTCCAGCTCTTAGGGGAAAAGTTATGCCAGGCATGAAAGTAGCTATACCCCTGGGCCCACGTCGCTGTGAGGGTTACATTTTACGACTGCTAAGTTCTACCTCTGTTGATCACGCAGCGCTTCGGGATATCTATGCGGTAAGCGATCCAGAGCCTTTGCTTACCGCAGAACAGCTTACCCTTCTTCATTGGCTTGCCCACCGCTGCTATTGCCGTAAAATAGATGCCTTAAATGCCATAGTACCGGCTACCTTTCGTCAGGGTCACCGCTCTCAGAAACCTTACCTTTTTGCTGCGACGGCAGAAGCTGAAGCACAAATTGTAAAACTGACTAAAGCTCCTGCCCAACAGAAAGTGCTCCAAATCCTTCTTGATCAGGGACCGCAGGACCGTAAAGCTCTCGATAAAAAGGGGATTACAAGCGCTACTCTGCGAGCACTCGAGACCAAGGGCTTAATCGAAAAACGCAATAAAAGCCGCTATCCTACCGGTGAGCCAGCCGCAGAAGTTTCAACGGATCCTTTGCAGCTGGGAAGTGAACAGGCGGTCTGCTTCGAGCGGATCGGGGCCGCTCTTGACAGTAACCGTGCTCAGCGTTTGCTGCTGCACGGTATCACAGCCAGTGGTAAGACGGAAGTTTACATGCAAAGTATCAGTAAATGCCTGAAGAGTGGCAAAAGCGCATTGGTAATGGTGCCGGAAATCGCTCTTACCCCTCAGATGATCAGCCATTTTGAAGGCCGGTTTCCCGGTCATATTGCCGTATTGCACAGCAGGTTGACCCCGGCTGAGAAAAGTCGTGAGTGGCAGGCAATCAGGGAGGGAGAAGCCAGGGTTGTTTTAGGAGCCCGTTCTGCAGTTTTCGCCCCTCTTGCCAACCTGGGACTGATCGTAATCGATGAAGAACATGAAACAACTTACAAGCAGGAAGAGGCACCCCGTTATCATGCCCGCGATGTAGCCTGGTGGCGTGCCCGCTATAATAAAGCGGTTCTGGTTTTAGGCAGCGCTACTCCTTCACTGGAGAGTTATACCCAGGCAGTGGAGGATAAGGGGCAATTATTGACGATGACCGGGCGGATCACTCCCACCCAGCTGCCCCCGGTAACCATAGTTGATATGCGCCAGGAGCTAAAAGAAAACCACCGTCAGATCTTTAGTCGCCTGTTGCTGACAGAACTCGATGGAGTTTTGGAGCGGGGCGAACAGGCGCTGCTCTTCATTAACCGCCGTGGTTTTGCCGGATTTGTGCTTTGCCGTGAGTGTGGTTATGTAGTGCGTTGTTCATCCTGTGATGTATCATTAACCCTGCATCTGGATCGGCAGTTAATGTGCTGTCATTATTGTGGTTTTGAAGCGCCGGTTCCCCAGACCTGTCCGGAGTGCAGTGGCATTAAAATTCGCTACTTTAGCGCCGGAACCCAGCGGGTGGAGGATGAAATAAAGAAACTACATCCCGGGGTGACCCTGATTCGGATGGACAGCGACACTACCACCAGCCGTCAGGCGCACAGCCACTATTACCGCCGTTTCCGAGAGGGCAAGGCCAGCATCTTAATTGGCACCCAGATGATTGCCAAAGGTTTTGACTTTCCCTCGGTTACCCTGGTTGGGGTTGTCGCTGCTGACACAACTCTCAACCTGCCAGATTTCAGGGCCCCCGAACGTACTTTCCAGCTGCTGACCCAGGTTGCCGGGCGTACTGCTCGTGGTAAGCTCGGCGGCAAAGTAATAATCCAAACTTATCACCCCGGGCATTACGCTATCCAGGCTGCTGCCAAACACGATTACTGTGTTTTTTATAACCAGGAAATTGAAAACAGAAGGCAGCTGGCTTATCCGCCTTTTAGCGATTTGCTGCGCTTCCTGTTCAGTGATAGTGACGAACAAAAAGTTTTCGAAGCCGCAACCTGGCTAACCGGTCAACTGCAGCAAGTCATCAGCAGTGCCGAGATATTAGGACCGGCGCCTGCTTCGCTCTATAGAATTAAAGATCAGTATCGGGTTCAGACCATTATCAAGGGGCAGCAGTTAAATGCAATCAACCCTGCAGTTAAAAAAGTGATTCGGACTTACCATGAGCACAAGCCTCCCTATTCTGTTCGCCTCGCAGTGGATTTTAATCCATTGGTAGTGCTATAATTTAAAGCAAGAGGTGGTTTTGTTGGCGATCAGAATAATTTTGCGTGACGACCATCCGGTGTTGCGCCAGAAAACAGCAGAAGTAAAAAACATTAACAGCGGTGTGTTCCGTTTGCTTGATGACATGCGTGAAACGATGCGGGAAGCGGATGGAGTCGGCCTGGCTGCTAATCAGGTTGGCGTATCAAAAAGGATTTTAATTGCCGCTGAGGGTGAAGAAACAATCTATGAACTAATAAACCCTTGCTGTGAATTAAGTGAGGGAGATGAGGTCGGAACAGAAGGGTGCTTAAGTGTTCCCGGAAAGTACGGTGAGGTGCCGCGTTCGACCAAGATCATCGTCACGGCCCTGAACCGGGAAGGGCAGAAGATTCGCCTGACTGCTGAAGGATTATTGGCGAGGATCTTGCAGCACGAGATGGATCACCTTGATGGAATTCTTTTTACCGATAAAGCTTTACGTCTGCTTGATCCCGAAGAACTAAAAAGCGAGGATTAAAGTTGAAGAGTTTAAAACTGCTTTTCATGGGCACACCGGCATTTGCCATTCCTGCCCTTGATTTACTGAACAGTTCTCCCCACAACATTGCAGCCATTGTCACCCAACCAGACCGACTTTCAGGGCGCGGACAGGTGCTGAGTTATTCTGCTGTAAAAAAATGGGCAGTTAGCAACAGCATTGAAACCTGCCAACCGGAAAAATTGAGTAAAGACGCATTTCTTCACTGGCTTGAAAATCTGAAACCGGATTTAATCGTCACCGTTGCCTTTGGACGGATGCTATCAAAAAGCCTTCTTGCAACCCCGCCACTTGGTTGTATAAACTTACACGCCTCGTATCTGCCGGCTTATCGCGGGGCAGCCCCGATACACCGGGCAGTAATTGAAGGCGCTGAATATAGCGGAGTTTCCATTATTGACCTGACAGAAGAGCTAGATGGCGGTGATGTTTATTTCCAGGAAAAAGTGGCTATTAAACCTGATGATACAGCTGGCATGCTTCACGATTCCCTTGCAGTAAAGGGATCCGTACTGCTCTTAAGAACAATTAACGCTCTGGCAGACGGTTCAGCCGTCAAAACCCCACAGGATCAAACACTGGCTACTTATGCGCCACCGCTGAGCCCGGCTGATGAAGTTCTCGACTGGCATTTAAGCTCTTTAGAACTCCATAACCGGATTCGAGGTTTAAGTCCCTGGCCAGGCGCTTATACCACTTTTAAGGGCAAAAGGGTCAAGGTTTGGAAAAGTAGATTATCTATTATTACTGATCAAAACGAGCGTCAGGGTGTTCCCGGAACAATCTTGAGTGTGGAAAAAGCTTCATTAGAAGTTGCAACCGGTAATGGCAGTCTGTTTCTAATTGACCTGCAGCCGGCCGGAAAGAAGCAGATGCAGGCGGCTTCGTTTTGTTGCGGCTACCGGATTGTGCCGGGCGATCGCCTGGGAGACGGGTAGCGGCCTTGATCATTAAACCAGCGCAAAGCGCTAGCGCTCGCGAAGCGGCCTTAAAAGCCCTGGTCCGGTATGAAAAGGATCGGGCTTACCTCAAATTGGTTTTGCCGAATCTAACTCAGGCTCTGCCTGATCAGGAAAAAGCGCTGGCTGCAAAATTAGCCGCTGGTACAATTCAACATCTGAACACAATTGATTGGGCACTTCGGCTTTATGCAAAGCGCGAACTTGATACATTTACCCCCTGGTTAAGAAATCTGTTGCGGGTTAGTGCTTACCAGTTGATCTATCTGGATCGGGTTCCTGTTTATGCTGTAGTTAACGAAGCGGTCAACCTTGCTCGTCACTACGGTCATCGGGGGGTAGCTGGCTTAACCAATGCGCTGTTACGTAAACTGGCTGCAGAAGTCGATCAATTGCCCTGGCCTGACCCGAAAAAGGAACCCCTCGATTATTTAGTAATACGCTATAGCTACCCGTCCTGGCTGATTAAAAGAGTTTTGGAACGATACGGCTTTGAAGAAGCCGTGAAATGGTGCCTAGCCAATCAGGAAAAACCGCTTTTTACAGCCCGGGTTAACTGCTTGCGGATAAAACCGGATGAGCTGATCGAAAAGCTGAGAGAAGAGCAGATCGAAGCAGTCCATGATCAAATGGTTCCGGATATGCTGATCATCAACTCAGGAACGGGAAAGCTCTCCCGTTGTCGCTCTTTTACGGAAGGTCTTTTTACAATCCAGGGGTCTAGTTCTGCCCTGGTTGTTGCCTTGCTCAATCCGCAACCGGAAGAGGTAGTTATAGATCTTTGCAGCGCTCCTGGTGGCAAAACCACGCACTTAGCTGAACGGCAACAGGATCGGGGCGTGATTTATGCAGTGGAGCTGCATGAAAGCCGGATCAGCCTGGTTGAAAAAGCGGCGGCCAGGCTTGGGCTAAAGAGTATCATTATTGTTCAGGGTGACGGGC
>Ga0194127_10000459_pt1 | contig 64484 bp, 62 predicted proteins | sample TA2KigC100mmetaG_FD_148624 | JGI IMG/M metagenome (GOLD analysis project Ga0194127, IMG submission 148624) | Freshwater microbial communities from Lake Tanganyika, Tanzania - TA2015036 Kigoma Deep Cast 100m | ecosystem: Environmental > Aquatic > Freshwater > Lake | place: Tanzania: Lake... | reverse complement strand
ATATTCGTCCATCTCTGATTCAAGTACTTCTATTAGTTTTTCCTTAAAGCCTTCAAGGGCTAATTCTTCAAGTATATCGTTACTACTTGATTGTCTGATTTCTTTTAGATATTCTGACATTGCAGTGGCTCCTTTTGTTATTTTTTTTCTTTACTAGTTTAGGGGTCACTGCTTAATTTTCAAAATTTATTATTTACACAACTTTTGAAGTTAACTCTGGAAAAACGAAACTTACAAATAATACTACAATAGGTAGAGACTATAATGAACCTATATGGTCACCAGATGGATCGAAAATTATGTATTCTTATTACAATGGTTCTCAATGGGATGTTTTTTCTATGAATAGTAATGGAAGTTCGGTGGTGAATTTAACAAATACAGCAAATCAAGACGAGATTGCATATGATTGGAAATAAAAAATACTAGTTGACAGATAAAAAACAGCTTATTTTTTATTCCATAATTTTTTGGTTGAGGTATTAATGAAAAATTTTATTCTTCTAATTAATATTTTTGCAACATTATTAACATTTGGTTGTTCTAAAGATGAAAATCCTTCACAACCGCAAAATGGAAGTATTCAGGGAAAGGTCACAAATTCTACTGATTCGGCTCCAGTAATTGGGGCTTCTGTCCAAACCACTCCTCCAACAAGTGTAGTCAGTACTAATTCAAATGGCGATTTTATTATTAATGATGTACCGACTGGTATTTATAGCCTAACAGTTATTAAATCTGGTTTTGCTACAAACTCTGTAAATATCTCTGTAGTTTCTGGAAAAACAACAAATGCAAATGTCCAACTGAATCCTTCATCTTCATCCACTACAATCTTTTATAATGAAAATTTTGATACATGTACTGTTAATAAACTTCCATCTGGGTGGGCTGAATTTTACTCAGGAGGTGGATCCTCTGCAGTAACTACAAGCCAATCTTATTCAGCTCCGAATTCTTTCAAAATTGGATGTTTAACAAGTTGGGATGGTTGTTATGATTATTACATCTCTAACCTAAATTTAAAAGACAATATTGTTGTTTCTTTTAAATTCAAGGGAGACCCTAATACTCATTTCAGACCAATTTTTTATTTCAGAGTTAATGGCAAAGAGTATGGTGGTGGGTATGATCCGAGTAGGGGAAAACTTGGTTGGATAGATGGAACTTCAGGGTTTGTAGGATCTACCATAACAAAAGGTGTCTGGTATAGTGTTGAGATGAGAATAAATAAATCAACAAACTTGGTTTCCTATTATCTAAATGGTTCGCTGGAGAAAAGTGCTTGTGTGGGTAGTTCGGGGGCGACATTACCAAATGACGGAATTCGTTTATACTCTGCAAATGGTGGCAATGGTACAATTTATTATGATGATATACTAATCACAGGAAATTAAAAAATTAAACAAATTACGATTCTTTAGACGATGGTGCGTATTTACAATCAAGTCCTTTCTTCCACAGAAGCGCAATCCCTATATAATGAGTAAACCTAATGTTTAGTTAGTAAGCCGCCTAATTGGCGGCTTTTTTATTTCAGCCTTGTGTTCTCGATACACTCGCTTCGCTCGTTACTCGAACACCGCAGCGGTTCTCGAGTAAAAAATCTTTAGATTTTTGTATCGAGAGAACAAGGCAAAGATAATCTCAAAATATCAATTCATTTTAAGTTGAATTCATTCTCGTATAAATAAACTGGACAAAAATCAAAACCATTTGGCCATGCGATTCCACCACCATCTTCAACAAACACCTTTCTAAAATAATTATCATTCATAAGTTTTGATGAAATGTTATTTCTTTTAATAAATGGTTTTATATCAATTATCTTTTCTGTGCCATCTGAAAATAATATATAAATTTTTTTCTCCGAAAGAGGCGTCACGTTTTTTACTTTAATCATATTAATCTAATGGTTTAATTTTGATTAATTCTTTACCAATTCTGGCTAGATTCCAATCTTTTAGCAACTCTGTTCTGTGTGTATTTGCCCATTAAAGCACCATGGAAAGGGCTCTTTTAGGAAATTTTCCAAAATTTCTAACTTCAAGTGTTTCAATTGTTACTTCAATTTTATGTTTTCCATATTCAGCATGAAAATGTGGTGGCTGATGATCATTAAAATACATTTTAATGATTATTCCATAAAATCGGCAAATTTCTGGCATATAGTTTTTTATTTTAAAATAATTACAAGTAAATCAAAAATCAAATCATGTTTGATTATTATTCAAGGCGAATATGTTTAAAGCTGCTTTGTTGAGGTTTTACAATATTTGATTCCTAATGTTCTCGCTTTGTTCGTTACTCGAACACCGCAACTAGAGATGGTTCTCGAGTAAATAAAGCGTCAGCTTTATTGTATCGAGAGAACCAAAAGAAAAATCTCAAATTAAATATATCAATCTTTGTGTTCTCGATACGTTCCGATAACTTGTCTCAAGTTAGGCAAGATCGGAACTACTCGAACACCGCAACTAGAGATGGTTCTCGAGTAAATAAAGCGTCAGCTTTATTGTATCGAGAGAACCAGTAGCTAATTACCTTTTCGTTTTATAAATTCTTTTATATTTTTAAAAAGACAAAACTTTGAGAATAAAAATGAATACTTTAGATCAAACTTTAGATACAATTATGAGTCTATCATTTGAAGAAAGAAAGACTTTAATTGAAATACTCAACAAAAGGATTATTGCCGAAAGAAGAGAAGAAATTGTGGCAGAAGTCAGTGAAGCAAAAGCACTGTATCATTCTGGAAAATTAAAAGAGATGAATGCAAACGACTCCATTAACGAACTCCACAATTCATTATTAGATGTTAAAGAATGAATAAAATAATACTAACTCCCTCTTTTAAAAAAGCTTATAAGAAATTTGTTAAAAGATTTCCATTTCTTAAAATTAAAATTGATGAAAGCATAAGATTATTAGAAGCGAATATTTATGACCCCAAACTTCAGACACATAAGTTATCTGGTGAATTATTCGGGTCCCTTGCATGCAGTTGTGGTTATGATTGCAGAATAGTTTTTTATTTTGATGGATTACAGGAATCTAAAGACGGGAAAATAATATTAATAACAATTGGTACACACGATGAAGTTTATTAGAATTAATTTATAATCTTTTGTGATTCGCTCTAAATCTTATTTCTTCCCTCAGCAATCTCAATTCATTCACTTCCTTTGCAACTTAAACCCTTGAAATAAAAATGTATTACGAAATAACAAATTTTAGATTGCTTGGAAACTACGTTGTTGAACTTGTTTTCAAAAATGGCAAAACGGGTGTCGTGGATTTAAAGAAATACATTTTACAGAATACAATTTTTGAAAAGTTACTTGATTATTCTTTTTTTGAAAAGCTTTACATCAATAATGGCGTGCTGACTTGGCCGGATGATATTGATATTTCTCCCGAAACGATTTATTGTTCTGCAACCGGAGAGCCTTTGCCAAGCTGGATGGAAAAGTAATTAAGTCTGGAAAATTTAAGATAATTTGATAACCACACAACTGTTCTCGATACGTTCCGATAACTTGTCTCAAGTTAGGCAAGATTGGAACTAATCGAACACCGCAACTAGAGATGGTTCTCGAGTAAATAAAGCGTCAGCTTTATTGTATCGAGAGAACCAAGAGAAAGTTAATCTCAAAACAATTCAATTCGTGTTCTCGATACACTCGCTTCGCTCGTTACTCGAACACCGCGACGAGCGAAGGTTCTCGAGTAAATAAAGCATCAGTTTTATTGTATCGAGAGAACCAATAAAGTATTTACTTCAAGTCTTCCCTTTTTACAAAATCTTTTCCGTTCCAGTATTTAATTTGACTTTTTATTAGTTCACGAAATTCCTCTGTGTCGGTGAGTGGTGGAGAAAGTTTTTTCTCTATTACTAATTTATCTCTATCCCAAGCGAAGGATGAAGTTGGAGTAATGTCAAAATCTTTTAGGTTGTAATCAAGATAATATTGAATACCGATTTTATTCATATCTTCAATTGTGTACTCACCGCTTCCGAAAAATATTTTATTAATATCTTTTCTGTCGGCGAATGACCTACCAATAATCCAACTATTTCGTACTCCTAAGTATTTACAATAATCTGTTTGTGGGATAGATATGTAAGCTTGAAAATTGGCTTTAGGAAATTCATAAAATCTATATTCATCAGTTGACGGAGAATAACCATTGATGCTGTCAACTGGTAGAACAAAAATCGATCCGACATGATTGAAACTATTGTTACATCCTACAGCAATAAGCACTTGTTTACCATCATTATTTAAATCTTTTACAAAACCCGCGCCAATATGTCCAGGATGCCAAAGAGTTCCGGGTGTTCTCTTAACAGTTAGTAAGTCAATTTTAAAAATCGCATCTGCAAAAGACGGATAATTTGCTATTGAACAAATAAGTGTTTTTTTCCCATTTATGTTTACAATACTAAGCATTATGGGACTATTCCAATCCTCAGTAAAAATTTCGCGTTTTGTTTTAACTGAATCATTAAAAGTATAAATCCATTTTATTGAACCATCAAAGTTATAACATTTGAGTATTCCATGTTCCATGATATTTTCTCTTTCTGATAGTCTCTCTGCCGTAATTAATACTTCATTAACGCCATCATTCTCAATATCAATTATAAGATTAACGGTATTTTGTTGAATTGGTTTGGTTATTGGATTTGTTGTTCCTGAGATTTTTGTCCATAATATTTTACCAAACTTATTTTTGACGTAAACATTTCTTTCATCTCTGTAGACAAAAGTTGGATTATCATCAAGATTATAAAACAAAAGAAATCCAACCAATAAAAGTAGAAGTGACAACGCAATACTTCCGAGCCAATGTTTTCGGATGCCTTTTGTTGTTCGTACAATTGGATTTTGTTTTCTAATATCAATTAAATTTCTTCTGTTAAAAATATCGTTTAAGTTTTCAACGCCGATAATTTCTAATTTTTTGTTAGGATATTCTTTATTGAATTCCTCAACCTTAACCTTAGCCTCAAGTTCCCCCTCTATCGGCACAACAAATATCTGAGTTGGAGAAAAGAATACCGTTTCGACCTTCTGTTTTATTATTTCAGTGGAGATTTTCTTAACTTTTCCATCCTTATCGATTCCGCCGGTAACTGAGATGTTATCTCTTATATTTATGATGGAAGTAGAATTGTAGAAGTAAAGTAGTTGTTCTATAAAACCTATTGTTAATGCTATTCCAAGAGATTCTCCAATGTAAAATCCAAAACGTTTATCGAACTGTATGATTACTTCATGATAGGGATTTACTTTTCTCAAATATTTTTTTATGAATTTTAGAGCTAAGTTCCATGAGATATTTATTTGATTGGAAATCCTTTCTTCAATTTCCATTGCGCTTGGAACTACTATGAATTTATTTTCCCTTTTAGCTGCCTGAATTTTAATTGTTAGACTTTCCAAAAGTCCAAGGGAAACTGTTTTTATTTGTCCATCATGAGTTTCAAGGACTGGAAAAAGTACTGCACGTTCAGTCTCTTGTATTTTGCTTTCTAAAATGTCTTTTAGTTTTGAAAGCTTTCGTTCTAAATTTATTGATGATTGAATTAACTCAACTTTAAAATTTGAAAGGACTGAAATATTCTTAAGTGTATTAGCTTGTAATAATATTTCCTTGGTGTACTTTGGATGAATATAAAACGGCTCATAGTTCTTTAAGCATTCAAGATATTTTTCAATAAATTCAAGAAAATAAGATTCATTTAACGAATAATCAGAATGCATTAATTGATCAAAAAAATCTTTTAGAATAAAAAGTACTTGTCTTGGGAAGCTGGCTAATTGCAGCTTTCTAATTAATTCTTGTCTGGACTTTTCAATTTCGAAGATTATCATTGATACTTCGTAAAAATATAAAAATTAATAGTCTCATAGAAACCTAAAATGTTATAAGGAAAATATATTGATAAATAGGTGTTAAGGTCCTTTCACTTTTTTATTTAATTGTTTTTATCAAATTATGAATGATGTCCTTAGTAGTGATTTGGTTTTCTATTTTTTTTCGGTTTCATTCATTCGACTTACATCTCTAAAGAATATAGTTAGTACTATAGGAAATGGACTAGCAAGTATCTTTTTCTAAGATTAATATTACAGGAAGATATTCGAAAAAAGATATTGATAATTTTTACAATATTTAATGCTAGGACTACAAAGAGAAAAATTGCTAAGTAAAAAATATTTTTGGATAAACCACTATGGCAAATACTATGGCAGAGAGTTTTAACTTATTATAATTAAATGAGTTACAGAAATTTGGAGTAAGACTCTTAATTAGTGGGTCGCGAGTTTGCAATGCACTCTCATCACTCAAGTTACGTATGTGTTTCAGTGTAAAACTTTCTATAATGCCCATAGTAAAGCCATTGCAAAAATTTCTAATAACAACTTTGTGAATTTTTTCTAAAGACGCGGTGCATCTTATTACTCCAAATTTCCTGCAAAACGTAAACAATCATTAAAATAAAAACGAGACTCAAATTTTTTGTAACTTTGCTCAATTTAATAACTAAAAAAAATAGCAGAATTATCATGAACATCTACGAACTCATCGGCGGCTTTGCCGTTACTTTAAGCTGTTTGAATCTCATGCCCCAAGTTATTAAGGGATTCAAGACAAAAAGTGTAAAAGACATCTCATGGATTTTTGTATTTATGATTATCGTTGCTACGGTGCTGTGGTTTATTTACGGAACTTATCGCAACGATTGGGCAATAATGGTTACAAATGCCGTTATTTTTTGCATGGCGGTAGTTTTGTTGATACAGAAGTTTGTTTATAAATAATTCGCGTAATTAGTATGTGGTTTTTTAGACACAAATTATTACAAATTACACGAAAATTAAAAACATGGTAGTTTGAAATGAATAAATTCATTCAAAGATGACAACTCGACAACCGAAAGCAATTATTATTTTTCCCGCATACTTTGCCGAAAAAACCCTTGAACAGACAGTAAACGATATTCCGCGAGAATATATCGATGAAATGATTCTCGTTGACGATGGAAGCAGTGATAGGACCGTTGAAGTAGCCAATCGTTTGGGTTTGATAGTTCACTCGCATGAAAAAAATATCGGCTACGGCGGAACGCAGAAAACTTGTTATCGACTTGCATTGGAACATGGTGCCGATATTATAATCATGCTTCATCCCGATTATCAATACGATCCAAAACTTGTAAAATACTTTATCGAATTTATCCGCGACGGTTATTTCGATGTAATGCTAGGTTCGAGAATTAGAACCCGGCGCGAAGCACTCGAAGGTGGAATGCCTTTATACAAATACATCGGAAATAGAATTTTAACTTTTATTGAAAATTTAGTCTCTGGACAAAACCTCTCCGAATGGCATACAGGTATGCGTGCTTACAAACGTGAAGTGCTAGAAACTATTAACTTTAATAAAAACTCCAATGGATTTGTCTTCGATTCACAAGTTTTATTTCAGATTGTTGAAAATAATTTTAGAATTGGAGAGATACCTGTGCCTGTCCGCTATTTCAAAAACTCATCGAGTATTGATTTTTTTGAAAGCGTTAAATATGGAATCGGTACTTTATTCGAAGCACTTAGTTATCTCATAAGAAACTTCATAAGGCAAATCAAAAAATTTCTTTAGTGATTTAAGTGAACGATTTTTTTCGAAAAATAATTAAGCTTAAATTTTTTCCGTACGTTTTTCTATCAGCATTAATCTTCGGCTTGTATGGACAAACTTTATTCTTCGACTTTTCATCATTCGATGATTACGATTTAATAGTTAAGAAATATTATTTCATAAGCAATCCGCAAAATATTCCGCAGGCATTTCGTCAGGAAGTTTTTATGAGCTCCCATGGTGTATTTTTCAGACCAATTCTAACGCTGACTTTTATGGTCGATGCATTTATCGGAAAATTAAATCCTTTTCAATATCATTTGAGTAATGTTTTGTTTCATGTAATTGCTGTTCTGCTCTTATTTATTTTGTTAATTCAGTTGAAACTTTCGCGCACTGCGGCTTTCATCTCTTCAATGGTTTTCGCGGTTCATCCTATATTGACTCAAGCAGTCGCTTGGATACCGGGCAGAAACGATTCTTTACTTTTTATTTTTATTATGTCGAGTTTTTATTTCATTTTAAGATTACGAAATTCGGAAGTGCCGATATCCATTAAGCGATTACTATTCTATTTCTTTCACCTTTTCTTTTTCTTCCTTGCATTACTTACGAAGGAAACCGCCTTAATCTTTCCTGTGATGCTGGTTTTTTACCTTGTTATAGTTGAACGAAGCAACGCTTTCAATAAAAATAATTTTCTAATGTACTTTTGTTGGGGAGTTCTCATTTTGATTTGGTATGTGATGCGTATGAATGCTATTGCCGCAGATTCAGATATTATTTCAAGACCGGATAGAAATTTTTTTACCAACTCAATCGGATTTCTATCATATCTCGGAAAAGTTTTTTCCCCTATTAATCTTTCGGTTATTCCTATTCCCGAGTCAATTAATATATTCTATGTAATTCCAGGAATTGTTTTAATGCTTGCAATCTTTTTGATTAACGGAATTAGAGATTTGAGGAATGTACTTTTCGGTTTACTTTGGTACATAATTTTTCTTCTGCCCACGTTCGTTAATGTGACGGGTTTCTCAAACTACTTAGAGCATCGAACATACGTACCAATCTTTGGAATTATTATAGCCGTTAGTGAATCAAAAATCTTGCTGAATTTAAAATCGAATCTAAGAGAGTTTATTTTTTCTGTCGTCATTGTAATTTTTATTATAATCACTTTTAAGCATAGTAGAGTATTTTCAAGCAGCGAGTTATTATGGAGCTCGGCTGCTAAGGACTCACCAAATTCTTTTTTTGTCAGAAAAGGATTAGGAAACGCTTTCCATAGATTAGGAATGTATCAAGCAGCAGAAATCGAATATTTAAAAGCCGTTGAACTCGAGCCAAAATCATCTGAGACAATTAATAATCTTGGACTCAATTATAAAAAAATGGGAGTGCTCGATAAAGCGGAAGATTATTTCAAACGAGCGATAAAAATAAATCCTATTTATTCTGAACCTCGCAATAATCTAGGAATTGTTTATTCTGAATTAAATAAAGTTAAAGATGCAGAAAAAGAATTCTTAGAAGCAATAAAAATAAAACCCGACTATTTTGAAGCTTATAACAATCTCGGCACATTATATGCGAGAAACGATCAATTAACGTCGGCGAAATATCATTTTGAAAAAGCTCTTGAGATAAATCCACGTTTTGCAGAGGCACATTATAATCTCATGATTTATCACTACTCTCAAAAAAATTACGAACTATCAATTTATCATTGCGACAAAGCAATTGAGAATGGTTTTAAGATCGACGAATTAATCTTGGACACGCTCGAACCGTATCGAAAGTAATTTCCAAAGTGATAAAATATAATTCTGCAATAGAACCTGTAGGAAACAGAGATAGATTTATCGTTATTTATTAATTTATACAATATCAGGAATTTAGACATTACATTTTCAAAACAATTGCATCTAATAGGGGTTAGCTTTAATTTGAAAAAAAATTAATAAAAAATCTTTGAGCTTATTATGAAAAAAATAATTGTTTTAATTCTAGTTATACCTTCAATTCTATCAGCTCAATCCAAACGAGCAATGACTATTGATGACTTGTGGAAAATGGGAAGAGTTTCGCAGACAGTTCTTTCGCCAAACGACGAGTACGCGGCTTTTGTTATCACTTCTTACAGCATGGAAGAAAATAAAGGCAACAGCGATCTTTGGCTGTTAAAGATTCAAAACGGTGAACTGCTACAGCTAACCGATTGGAAAGGTTCAGAAAACTCGCCTGCTTGGTTTCCTGACTCCAAGACATTAGCATTTGTTTCATCCAAAGATGGAAGTTCTCAGATTTATTCCTTTCCAGTAGATAACACAAGCGAGTTAAAACAATTAACATTTTTATCAACAGGTGCCGCCTCGCCTGTGATTTCGAAAGATGGAAAACAAATTTTATTTATTTCAGAAGTTTATCCCGATTGTGAAACAGATGAATGCAATAAGACTAAGGATGAGGGCAAGGCTGAGAGTAAAGTAAAAGCACGAGTTATTAATGATTTAATGTTTCGGCATTGGAACTCCTGGCGCGACGAAAAACGAAGTCACTTATTTTTATTGGAATTGGATTCCTTAAAATATATCGATCTAACTCTCGGCAGTAAAAATGACTGCCCACCAATTGCACTTGGTGGTAAAACCGATTACGCATTCTCTCCAAATGGGAAGGAAATTTGTTTTGTTACTAATACTGAACACGTGCTTGCAACAAGCACAAATAACGACTTATGGTTAACTTATTTTGACGGCAAGGCAAAAAGGCAGTTAACAAGCAACAAAGGAAATGACAATCAACCAGTCTATTCGCCAGATGGAAAATATATTGCTTACCGTCAAATGGCACGAGCTGGGTTTGAAGCAGATAAACAAACTCTCATGCTTTACAGTAGAGAAGCCGGAAAAATTATCAACTTAACCGAATTACTTGATCGAAGCGTTGATGAAGTCGTTTGGCATCCAAACGGCGAAGAGATAATTTTTACCGCTGATAACATCGGACGAAAAGCTATTTATAAAATCAATATTAGATCAAAAATTTACGAGATCATTTATGATAAGCATTGGAGTACCGATATCAACATTTCAAGCGACGGTAAATTTTTAGTATTTAACCAAAACTCTGTTCAGAGGCCAAATGATATTTGGAAATTTGACTTACAAACCAGGAAGACAACTCAGCTTACGAGAATTAACGATGAAATTCTCTCACAGCTTGAAATGATACCGCTTGAAGAATTTTGGAGCAAAGGTGCGAACAATACTCAAATACACAGCTTAATGGTTAAACCGCCATTCTTTGATCCTAATAAAAAATATCCGATGGTATTTTTAGTTCATGGCGGACCACAGGGAGCTTGGGAAGATTTATGGCACTATAGATGGAATCCGCAACTTTACGCTTCACCCGGTTATGTTGTTGTGATGACAAATCCTCGCGGCAGCACCGGCTACGGGCAAAAATTTACAGATGAGATCAGCGGCGATTGGGGAGGAAAAGTCTACACTGATCTGATGAACGCATACGATTACGCTGTAAAAAACTTCTCCTTCATCGATGCAAAGAAAACGGTTGCGTCCGGTGCGTCGTATGGTGGATACATGATGAACTGGATGGCAACAAAAACAAATCGATTCAAAGCAATCGTTTCGCATGCAGGTGTTTTCAATCTTGAAAGCATGTACGGATCAACAGAAGAACTTTGGTTCCCCGAATGGGAATTCAAAGGAACACCGTGGAAAAACCGAAAACATTATCAAAAGTATTCGCCGCATCAGTTTGTTGACAAAATTACAACACCAATACTTGTAACACACGGTGCTTACGATTTTCGAGTTCCCGAATCACAGGCTTTTGAATTATTCACCTCGCTGCAGAGACTTGGAGTCCCGTCAAAGTTTGTTTACTTCCCGGACGAAACTCACTTCGTCGCGAAGCCGCAAAACTTCAAGCTTTGGATGACGGAAATCTTCAATTGGTTTGATAAGTGGTTAAATAAATAAGTGAAAAGTCAAAGTTCAAAAGTCAAAGGTAAAATTATAAAGTTTAATTATTTGGTATATGTTCGTGAATAAGTATGCCAGATAAGAGTTATAAAGATAATTTAAAGACAAGATGTTATAATTTTTCAATTAGTGTGATTAAAACGCTGGATAAAATTGAAGTTAAAAGAATTCATAATTCAATCATTGACCAGTTATTCGTTCGTCAACATCTATTGGTGCGAATATCGTCGAGGCTAAATCCGCCAGCTCTCGAAAGGATTTCATTAAATATTATGAAATCGCCCTCAAATCCGCTAACGAGACGAAATACTGGCTTTGTATTTTAAGAGATGGATTAAATATCGAAAAGATAATGATTGAACCTTTGTTAAAAGAAGCCGAAGAAATATTAAAAATTATTGCCGCAAGTTTATTAACTTTAAAAGGAAAAAATGATAAGCCTAATACTAACAAATATTACATTTTGAATTTTGACTTGTAGTTTTGACTTTTGATTTTTGACATTTGATTTATTCAATCAAAGGAGGAATAATGAACTCTTTGCCGAAAGAACTGTTAATAACGGAAGAAGATGAAAAGAATTTCGAGAAGAACGTTGAGTATATAGAAGAAAAGTTTTCGGATAAAGTCGAAAAAACTAAAAAACGAATTTCCTTCGCGGAAGATGTAGTAGCTCTATATAGATACATGAAGGATGATTCGGTAAATTGGTACAGGAAACTCATTATCGTTGCGGCTCTCGTTTATTTCATATCCCCCATTGACACAATTCCGGACTTCGTGCCGTTGGTTGGTTATTTAGACGATCTTGGTGTAATAATGGCTGCAATCAAATATATCGGAACGGAAATCAAACCATACTATAGAGCATCCGCACCATTAAAAAATACGGAATCGGAAAACGACGAACTTCTTTTTTAATAAACTAATCTTCATTAAATAATCTTTTAAACTCTGGAGGGATTTTGAAAGTTAAAGATTACTTGCCTATTAATTTAATTGCCTTTATCGCTTTTGGTTTTGTGATGATTAACTCCGCATTCTCACAAAACTTGAACTCTCTGTATCTGGAAACTTCAGAAAAAATTGTAAGGAGAGCTTTAGTCGACCAAATCGGATATCAAATGCTTGGGGAGCTGTGCGAAATTGGACCGCGCCTAAGCGGCTCGGATCAATCCATAAAAGCAATTCATTGGGCAAAGAAAAAAATGGAATATCTGGGTTTCGATAAAGTCTGGCTTCAACCTGCAATGGTTCCGAAGTGGATTAGAGGAGATTTTGAATCTGCCCGAATCGTTAACTCAAAAACATTAAACGGACGAGCATTGGAAATCGCAGCTTTCGGAGGAAGCGTCGGTACAGATAGAGACGGAATCACAGCGGAAGTTGTCTCGGTTAACAACTTTGACGAATTAAATTCAATCGGCAACTCAATCAAAGGTAAGATTGTTTTCTTTAACCGCGCCTTAGATCTCGGTGAGACAAACACTTTCTCCGGGTACGGGAATGCAGTAAATCAGAGAACACAAGGTGCAATTGAAGCCGCGAAGTATGGCGCCGCAGCAGTTCTTGTCCGCTCTGTAACAACTAAACACGACAAAGTTCCTCATGTTGGTGTAATGTATTATGTGGACTCGCTTCCCAAAATTCCTTCTGCTGCAATTGGTTATCAGGATGCGGATTTTTTATACGAAGCCATTAGAAAGGAACCTTCTTTAAAAATCAATGTGCGGCTTTCGTGTAAAACTTTTCCCGACGTGCAATCTTACAATGTTATAGGTGAATTAATCGGAACCGAAAAACCAAATGAAGTAATAGTCGTCGGCGGTCATTTTGATTCTTGGGATAAAGGATGCGGAGCACATGATGATGGTGCAGGATGTATCCAATCGATGGAAGTTTTGGATCTCTTCAATCGGTTAAATATCAAGCCAAAACGCACAGTTCGATGTGTGTTTTTTATTAATGAAGAGAATGGCGTCCGCGGTGCAATTGGATATGCTAATTATGCAGATACATCAAAAGAAATTCACTATGCAGCTATTGAATCAGACCGAGGTGCATTTACGCCAAGAGGTTTTTATGTGGATGCAGATTCTGCCGTAATTCAGAAAATAGAAAGCTGGCTTCCATATCTGCAAAAAGCTCGCATTGAATGGGTAAGAAAGGGTGGAAGCGGAGTAGATATTTCTTTTATAAAAAATATTAAAGCAAAAATCGGTTATGTTCCTGATGATCAACGTTACATGGACGTGCACCACTCGGCGAACGACACATTCGACACAGTTCATCCGAGAGAATTAGAGCTCGGCTCTGCCGCAATGGCAATTCTAACATTTTTGCTGAGTGAAGAAGGGATTGAGTAATGGTAAATGGTAGATGGCAAAATGGAAGAGGGTTGAATCTAAATTGAATATTCAGAAAATTTCGTAAGAATATTTAATAATCCTGATGCTCAGTACGAGTAATTATTTCATCTTGCAATGCTTCGCTTAGATCACAGAAATAATCGCTGTAGCCAGCAACTCGCACAATCAGATTGCGATACAATTCGGGATGAGCTTTTGCTTCGAGAAGTGTCTCTTTATCAACAACATTGAATTGAATGTGATGCCCGCCTAATTTAAAATATGTTCTGATTAACGCAACGAATTTGTTAATTCCGTTTTCTTTCTCGAGTAATTGCGGAGTTAATTTTTGATTAAGCAAAGTCCCGCCGGTTCTACAATGATCCATCTTTGAAACAGATTTTAATACAGCAGTTGGCCCGTGTCTATCTGCACCTTGTGCCGGTGAAACACCTTCTGAAAGTGGCTGGAATGCGAATCGTCCATCCGGTGTTGCTCCAATCACCGAACCAAAATAGACATGGACAGTAGTTGGTAAAAGATTGATGTGATACGTTCCACCTCTAAAATTTTTTCTTCCGTCGATTGCATTGAAATAAGATTCGAATACTTGTTTCATTATATCATCTGCAAAATCATTATCATTTCCATAACGAGGAGTTTTATTCAATAGTAATTGTCTGGTCCGTTCATTCCCCTCAAAATTCTCTTTCAGAATTTGCATTATTTGTTTCATCTGTAAATTATTGTTTTCAAAGACATGATATTTTATCGCGCTTAATGAATCGGTGATTGTCCCAAGTCCAACTCCTTGAATATAGGATGTATTATAACGCGCTCCTCCGCTGTGATAATCTTTTCCGTTAGCAATGCAATCGTCAATCAGAAGTGAAAGGAACGGAGCTGGCATCTTTTCGGCATAGAGCTGTTCGATTACGGAATTTCCCTTGATCTTAACGTTTATGAAATGATTTAATTGCCTATCAAAGGCATAGTAAAGCTCATCAAATGAATTGAATGATTCTGCTTCTCCAGTTTTTATTCCGACTTGTTTTCCTGTTCGCGGATCAATTCCATCATTCAATGTAATTTCAAGAACTTTGGGTAAATTAAAATATCCGGTGAGATTGTAATTTTCTTTTCCAAAAGCTCCAACTTCAACACAGCCGCTTGAACCTCCGCAGCGTGCATCGATTAAAGTTTTACCCTGCCGAACTAATTCTTCTATAATTAAATCTGAATTAAACACTGACGGCTGACCAAATCCGGTTTTTATGATTTCCGCTGCATGCTTTACAAATTCATTTGGATTTTTCTTACTTACTTGAATTGAAGAGCTTGGCTGAATCAATCTCATTTTTTCAATCACATCGAGCAATAAGTAAGTAAGCTCATTCACTCCATCGGAGCCATCTTCTAAATGACCCCCAAGATTTATTTGAGCAAAGTCTGTGTATGTGCCGCTTTCTTCCGCCGTAACTCCAACTTTTGGAGGTGCGGGTTGATTATTAAACTTAATCCAAAAACATTGTAAAAGTTCTTCCGCTTTTTCTTTTGTCAAACTTCCTTCTTCAATTTCTTTTTTATAGAAAGGATAAAGGTGATGATCGATGTGACCGGGACAGAATGCATCCCATGTATTAAGTTCTGTAGTAACTCCAAGGTGTACGAACCAATAATATTGAATTGCTTCCCAAAAGTTTTGAGGCGAATTGGCTGGAACGCGCTTACAGACTTTAGCAATTTTTTCTAGTTCCGATTTTCTTGCTGGATCAATTTCTTTTTTGGATAAACTCAAAGCCTCTTCAGAATGACGCAATGCAAATGTAATGAGCGCATTGGAGCAAATCGACATCGCTTTCAGTTCTTGCTCTTTGTTGTGCGATTTAGGATCGTTGGAGTAGTCCAGCTTTTCTAAACTTTTTTGTATATCATTCTTGAAATCTAAAAATCCTTTTTTATAGATTTTATCGTCAAGTACCGTATGCCCCGGAGCTCGCTGTTCCATAAATTCAGTAAATATTCCGGCTTCGTAAGAGTCTTTCCATTCGAGTGTCATTTCACTAAAAATAAAATCCCGCATGGATTTGTCGTGCCAAAAGGGAATTATTTTTTCTTCATAAATTTTCCTTGAATCCTCGGAAACTGCAAACGGAATTTTTTTTCGATTGTTTAATATTTTTAAATCATGAAGTGAATGGCAGCAAAGTTCAGGATAAGTCGGAGTTGCTTTTGGAACCGGACCTTTTTCTCCAACAATCAATTCTCCATCACCAATATAAATTGGTTTGTTCTCCATTAAATGTTTGAATACAAGTGCGCGCTTAATTGGTTCAGACATTTTTTCGAAATTACTTTTATAGACTTCTGTAACCAGTTCTGCTCTATTAGTTGAAATGAATGGTTTTGCATCAAGACTTTGCTTACGAAGTTTTCTAACTCTTTCGCTGATCATTCTATCCTCCAACCTTTACGTTTAATCCATGTTCGTAAAAGATTTTTTCAACACTGATTATTTTATCTTTTAAGTGCTCTTTCACATTTCGCAAATCATTATTTATATTCAGGCTCTTGTATTTCTCCGCCGCTATTCTATGATAGGGGAGTATATCAATTCCGTTTGAATTTGGGAGTTTCAACATAAAATCGATCATTTCCCGAATACTTTTTTCATCATCATTGAAAAAAGGAATAAGAGGAATTCGGATTGTTACTTTTTTCTCAAGATTTAATAATTTTTTGAGATTGCTGAGAATTAATTTATTTGAAACTCCAGTAAAATGTTTATGCTTTTTATCGTCTATAATTTTTACATCGTAAAGAAAAAGATCGATATATTTGCTTACTTCCTCCAGAGCTTCCCATTTAGCGAATCCACAGGTATCAAGTGCTGTATGTATTTCTCTTTCTTTGCATGCTCGCGCAATCTCAACTAAAAAATCTTTTTGAAGCAGCGGTTCGCCTCCAGAAAATGTTACGCCGCCATTTGATTCTTCATAAAACGGAATATCTTTTTCTATTTCAGTCATCACTTCTTCGACTGTAACTTCTTTTCCAATTATCTCTCGTGCATCTGAAAAACAAAACTCTGTACAAGTTCCACAAACAATGCATTCTTTCGGATTTGTAACTACAAGATTGTCGTTCATTCTAACTGCGTCTTGTGTGCATTCTTCTACACATGCACCGCAGCGTATGCATCTTCCTTCACGATACATTACTTCAAAAACCGGTGACTGCCCTTCCGGATTATGACACCATGCACATATAAGCGGACATCCTTTGAAAAAAACAGTTGTACGAATTCCCGGTCCGTCATGAATTGAATATTTTCTTATGTCAAAAATAAATGCAGTCTTCAATTTTATTAGACTCTTTTAATAAAATGTCGAAATAAAAGCGAGGAAAAGCAAGCTTATTGTGAAAAAAAAGGATGAATTAATTAAACCAGATTCTTTTGCCGATTCTAAACGGCTTTAACAAACCTTAATGATTCCTGCTGTAATGTTTTCTCTTTTTGTACTTTAAGTGGTGGGGGCATCTTAATTTTTGATTTCAGTTGAATTGGAGTATGATCAATCTCTTCAGGTTTTGATGGTATTAAAAAATACTCTTTTAAGTAATCCCAATCTATATTTCGCAGAGTAATTACTTCATCAAGGTAAAAACTAACCCATCTATTACCAAGTTTTGAATTAGCTTCTTCTTGCTTTAGTTTCTTCTGAGTAATCTCAACGTAATATTCGTCTATCTCGAAACCAATAAACTTTCTTCCAAGTCGTTTTGCTGCAATCGCTGTAGTCCCAGTTCCGCTAAAAGGATCAAGTACAAGATCGGATTCATCTGTTGTCATCAATAGAATCCTCTCAAGTAAATGCACTGGTAGTTGACACGGATGTTCGTCTCTATATTTATTATGTTTTATTCTATGAATATCAACCCATACATCTGATACTAAAGGTCCGAATGGGTGCAAACCCGATTTTTTCCCGCCATAATCTTTTGATAAATAATTTGTTTTTCTATCTCTTTTATGCGGGCATCTTATTTCATAAAACTTTAAAAGAGACGAGTTCTTTGCATAAAAGAGAATACCATAATGATTTGGTTGTAATGTTTTACCCATAGGTGCAGTCGGAGCGTCCCAAGAAACCCAGTGTTTGAAGTCAGCTTTCTTATTAAGAAATGTCGCAAAGTAAGTAAGCCATTTAGGAATGTTATGAAGCATAATTGAACCTGTCGGCTTGGTAACTCTGACCATCTCGCCGATCCATCTTTCACACCACTCGAGATATTCGTGAAACTTCAAGCTGTCCTTGTAGTTGTTATAATCTTTCTTCAGGTTAAAAGGCGGATCAGCAAAAGTCAAATCGAAAGTATTATCTGGAATCTCTTTAATTAATTCCAAGCAATCGCCCTGAATAATTCTATCAACAAATTGTTCTATCATATCCTTTTGAATTCTTTCCTAAGGTAGTAGTCAAATCTTTTTAGCTCTGACTTATGAAAAGTGAAAACATCATCATATGCGGAAACCATTCTCATCAAATCCCCTTTTCGAACATACCACCCAATCCCATCAACAAATCCAATGAACTTTGCTTTTGGATAATACTTTTTAATTAGTTTATTGATGTTAGTTTCAGTTTTTGATTTATCGCCCTGTCCAGAGGAAGTAGTCACCAAAAACGAACATTCAATTATTAGCTTTGGTTTTGTCTTATTCGGTAGTATAAAATCCATCGTTCTTTTTACCACTTTTTCTTTTCTAAGAAGTTCTGCAAGATCACCTTTTTCAAAGGGGACTTGTGAGTCTTCTATCAATTGCTGAATCAAGAATTCAGGATTGTTACCACTCTTACCTGAATATGAACCTTTCTCTTTGTATCTAACTAACGTGTCAATAATTGCAGGAACTTCGAACTTTAATTTTGAAATACTTAATTTCTTCAGTTCGAATAATGGCAATGTATTAATTAAGAATGGCACCGTCGATCCTTCAAAGAATAAATTAACCAGTCCTTTTCGAAAATGTTCATTTTCATTAATGAGATTCAAGATTTTTGCATCACCCCACTCTGATATTTCTACTTCTTCTTCATTTGAGCACCATTTATCCTTGTTCATTAGATTAGATAAAATTTTATCATGAGTAACCCTAATGACAGTAATGAGACGTTTTAGATTTTCATTTGAAAAGCCTGTTAGTGCTAATAATGCTCGCAAACCATTCTCGCGATTTAATAGAAGAGAATCAAATAACTCTTTTCTTAAACCCTTCGTTTCAATTTCATTCCTAAGAAATAGAAGTGATTCTGTTAAAGAGTTAATATGGCTTTCATACTTCTCTTGAAACTTTACGTTGTAGAAATAGAAAGTATTTTTTTCGATTACCGTACTAAATTTTGTATCGACTGAGACTTTCACATCTCAAATTTAGTAAATATTAATGTAAAATATTGCCCAAACCTATTTATGGTATTTACCAGAGATTCCACCATTTATATGATGGAATCTCCAAAAAAATATTTACTTTTTCAATTCGGTAATTGCTTTCTCAAGGAATTTTACTCCATCTTGAGAATGAGTTATCGATTGAGTTAGTGACTCTCTTGCTAAGTCAGGATTGTGGAATCCATCTGAATTTTCCGCTGTCCACCACTCCCAAAGTGTGTGTGCATCATCATGAAACTTGCGTGATTCTTTTAAGACTTCTTCGTTAACACCGAGATCTTTTGCACGTGTATACGTATCGATATATTGTGCAAGCCAGAATTCAGCTTTTTTCATTTTCCCGCGGATATAGTTTTGAATTGCATCGATTTGATATTCAGCTTCTTTTTCTGTCCAAGTCTTGTGGCAGCTTATACAAGTTTCTTTTGTCATGTATCTTGCGCTTTTTTGTCCATGCCAAGTGTAAGACTTATTTCCTTTCTTAACTTGAGGCATATGACAATGTTTGCATTCAACTCCAGCCCGTTCGTGCTTGCTCATCCAAAATGTTTCGGTTTCGGGATGCTGAAGTTTCGAAAGAGAGGCGCCGGTAACAGCATGCTTGAAATCTTTAAAAGCAAACACTTCCATTTTTTTGTTATAGTCCAATACGTTAACCCATTGGAAAATATTTGTCCTGGGATCGGCTTTTGAAATAGCTTCGCCAGTAACCGGGTTGTGCCCAGGATTGCAATTATACTCAACATGGCACTGTGCACACATTAAATTTGAGTCTGCTTTGTTAAGTATTCCAATAGCACGAAAATCTCTGAACATAATTTTTTTCATTGTAATCTGTTTGCTCTTCTCTTTATCATAAGGGTAGGTCCCTTCACCTCTGTCAACAACAGCTTCAATGAGAGCATCACGAACGACACGTGGATTCGTTCCATGCGGATCGTGACAGTGAATGCACCCTACAGGATTTTGCAAGTCGCGTGCAAACTCAACTACTTTAGATGTTCTCGACCACTTCGCATCAGGTGATGGCTCGCCTTTATACTTCCATTTGAGAATGTGATCGGTTGTTTTACAGCTTAAGCAGGTTGGATTTGCTGCGGTTGCAGTTTGCGGAAGAAAAACTTTTTGTTCGCTTGTAGTTGGTTCTTTATCAACAATTAAATCCCAAACTTTACCTGTTTTAGTTATGTACTGCCAATCTTTTAATTGAAACCTTCCGCCGTAGGCACGGTCGACTATGTAATGATCAACCATCATGAATGCATGACTGCGCGGTTCGGCGTGTTCTTTTGTAAATCCATGCGGCATCATGAGTTTATCGAAGGTTGGAGATCGGCTAGTAGTTGTTGACTTTTCAACTCTCGCTTTTGATTCAAGATTGACATGGAAGAATGATTCAAATTGATCTTTGTGACACTTTCCGCAAGTTGAAAGCTCAAGATTCGTAACGGGCTTATTACTTGGATCGTCAAGATGTTTTGAAACATCTGAATGGCATGTTGAACAGCTTAGCTTTGCGTGCTTTCCGTTTGTATGAAGCTCTTCAACTTCCGAGTGACAGGTGAAACATGTTTCTTTGTCAATCTTTTGATCACTTGCAAGATTTACAAATTCGGTTGAAGAGTTCGTTTGCTCTGCTGAATCCATTCCGATGAAAGTGAATCCAGCCACAAACAAAAAGAGCAAAAGAATTGAATAAAACGATTTTATTTTTTTGTTCATGACTTCCTCATATTGTTTGGACAAATATAATAAATATTATAATCAGACAAAATACTCTTGTTAATTAATGCATGAATTGGAGGGCGAATAGTAAAATTCTCATTTTTAAATTAATTTTCGCGATGAAAGATTAATCAGTTTTATTAATTTGCTTAGGCTTAAGTGCGTGTAAATCGATGTTTTTGGGAATTCCTCCAGGAAACCTTGAATACCTTTTAACCGCTTCAAACCAATCATCATCAGGGTTTTCTTCAGCAAATCTTCCGCTGTGAGAAGCGATTGCAGAGTTAATAATTCCACTTACAAGCCAAACCGGCATAGAAATAATTAGGAACCATCCATGCGTAACCGAAGCTACACAACCACCGAGAGTCCACCAAGTCAATGAGCTTGTTTCTCTTTTATATAGGTCAATGATCGCTTCTTTAATATCTTCAATTGCAATTTTCGAAAGCCCATTTTCATTCAATAGCAAAACAGTCTTTTGTTCATATCCGATGAACTCACCGCCTAAAAAGTAATAGTCATCTGTATCATCAAGTCTTAGAGTAATCCACGCACCGTAAACGTCTTCAGAAATATTTTCAGGTTCTGGAAGCCAATTATCCGGAGCTTTAACTGACATACAATTAGATATAACGAACATTAAAATAAATACGAGAATAATTTTACTTGTTTTCATATTTACTCTCCCAAAAGATTTTATCCATTGTTGGTTCTATCTTTTTATATTCCGGTGCGAGCTTTTTAAAATGATTTCGTGAATCAAAAAAGAACGCAAACAAATTTTCTTGACTTTCTTCCTTCAGCCAGGCATCTCTCATCCATTCGTAATAATAACCTTTCGATTCAACAAAATATTCGTAGTTAGAATAATCTTCAGGAAGTTGAAAAAATAAAGAATATGAATCGCCAGGAAATGTCACTAAATATTTCGAAGAGTCGTGAAGCCGCTGCAATGCACTCTCATCACATACTTCATCTTTTGAAACTTCGATCGGGAAAATTCGCTGTGGTTCAACTTTGTTAATGACTTGTCCAATTGCTGCGTAATCGATCCGCCACATTCCGCGTGTCATTCTAATTTGAATTTTCAATGGGAGTGAATAAGAATCAATTAGTGAAGCTAATTCAAGATTTCTTGCAATCGGACCGTTTTCACTTATCGATCCGCATTTTTTCCATTTTTGGTTTTCGTCAAGAATATATATTTCCAAATCACCCAAAAGTGAATATGACTTCGAGGTAAAATCTTTAATATTAGAATTGTTAGTTTCAAGTTTCGCGAGCCAATCTCCGTATTTCGAGCCCATATAAGCAAGACTTTGATAGATCAAATAAGTCGTTAATAAAGTTTGCCTGTATCCTAAAACCAATCCGAGCTTGCCATCTGGAATTTGATCAAATGTTAATTCAAGCGTTTCTTTAACAGCAAGATCGGATGAATCGGTTTCAGAATAATATTCTAAATCATTAAAACTTTTAATCCTTTCCAAGCAATCACCATTATCTGAATCACAAATTTTTGGCGGCTGAAGATTCGCCACTTCATAAAATTCATTTGAGTGAGTATGAAAAACTTCGCTGTCGTGATGCCTTCTTGCTGCTAAGATGTTTAAGTATTTTATCGAATGTGTTTCGAGAGCTTCATTTGTAACTTTTATCTCTAAATTTCGATTCTGAGGTTTTAAAGAATGGAGAGCATCGATATCTTCTTCCTCTAATACTCTCGCAATGCTCGATGAGAATCCTTCAGCTTGCAAGGACATATCTTTTCCATCCCAAGCATAAATGGTAGGACAAGACCCAAAACATGCTTTCGGATTTGTTAAGCAATAAACTGTAAGCGCCCCAGAAACAAGTGTTAATCCTCCGAATGCCTCCGTCATAAGCGAAGGATCAAGAACATTCGTCTCTATTAATAAAATTTCATTATAAGGGATTTGTAAATATCCTTCGTCCTGTATTTCTCGGTTGTGATCATACAAAATCCCGGTTCCGGTTATTGTTTTATTTTGTTCGTCTACAATCCATTTTTGGAGAACATAAACTCCGCCATCTGCCTTATGGATTTTGATAAATTCGGATTGATGATCTATGCTCGCCGATTTTTTAACTTCACTAACTTCTCTAGTTAGATTGTAACTCTGACAGCTGAACAAAAAAATCGCTGTCGGCAGTAATAACGCAACAAGAAAAAGTGATCTAATTCTCATGCAACGCCTCCCAAAATTAATTTCTATTAAATTCTACAATGACATGTTACTTCTTGCCACAAGCTTAAGAATAAAACTTGTAATTTTCATCTGCTTTAATGAAATAACAGAACACCAATTTTAGGGCTAAGTAAAGTGCTGGCGATCCTAACGTTTTACACTTTTTGAGAAAGCTTCAACTTAACGTATTCACCTATAAGAATTGATGTTGGATAAAACAGCTCTTCTTCAGTTTTTGCGTGAAGCTTCAGTTTCTCGGCAAAGTTAGCGCACTCCATTTTATTCTCTTTCTTTGCAACCTCGATTAGTTTGTCGAGTGCGGCTACGATTGTTTTATGCTCCTCAAGCATTGTTGGAAGCTCAGATTTTAATTTTTCCGTCATCTCAAGAACTTCCTTCATCTCCGACGTGATTTTTCCGCTTGCTAAATCTTGCAGAAGACCGAGTGGAGGAAGTGCATACGCTTCTTCATTAACAAAGTGAGGATGAAGTATCTTCGCTACATATTTTGCGGCTTCACCGATTTCACCGCCGACCTTCGTTGCGGCAACAAGCATCTCATGAAGTTCATCGTGTTCGATTTTCATCGGTTGAGGAATTTCGAATTTCATTTTTAGTTCCTTTCAAAAATATTTTTATGATGTTCATGACTTTCACTTTCTTGTGAATGTTCTTCAGGTGATTTGATTATAGAAGTAAAAATCCCTTCGACATAATGAATGAAAGTTACGTAGTGTTTAACGAATTCTCTTCCAGCTTCAATATCACTCTCTTTTCCGAAGGATCCTTCGGAATATTTTTTTGTATGGAGGACATGTTTGAATCTCTTCATTAGTTCTTCTTTCGAGAGTGAATTGATCTTATTGATTAATTCTGCTATTGAACCTTTTTCGACTGACAAATCCGCTTCAGCGATTCCCGGCTCAGGAGTTAATCCTGCCGGTTTTAATCCGGTGTAAGGAGCACCTTCACCCGCACGATGAATGCGAACTAACGTTTCGAAGAAATACATGTCTGCAAACTCTTTTGCTTCAGGGCTAAGTTTCCGGACTTTGAGAGTTTTTTCGAATGCCTTTTTAATTCTTCGGCAAGACGTGATGAGAATTTCCCTACAGGATTTGTTTCTTGAGTAAAGATCACATCGGGATCAAGCATTTTAATTTGTTCAAGCAGAGTATGAAATCTACGCTCTCTTCTTTCGTCTGTTTCATATTCTCCGTACGAAAAAGTGCCATTGTAATCCAATCCCGACCAGACGATAATAGTGAGGAATTTTAGTTACTACCTTGTCCAAATAAAACATTTATTGATATGAATACGATTAGAATAAAAGGATTTCTTTTTTTCACTACGAATTCTCCATTAAGTAATTTTAACTCGTTAATAGATTCAATAAAATTAAAAATTATACGCAAATCCTATCCACGGCAGAAATGGGAACGATCCTTCTCCAATAATTTCTGATTGGGTAAAGAAACCAAAATCCGCTGCAAGATTTTCTCCAAAGAATCGAATGCCGAAAGAGATAACAGCTCCATCTACTTCTGGAAACACCCAATTTTCGCTTAAGAGTTTTACATTATTCGATAATTGATATTCAAGTCCGATCATTGCAAATGGTTTTTCAGTGAAATTGCCCTCAGCATATCCAAATCCAAGCCCGGCCGAAAAAGAGAATGGATAATCGCCGTACGTACCGACACCATATACAATCGATGCCGAAACATCTTTAAGCGCCATCCAAAGCAGCCCTGAACTTAATGAAAATTTATCCTCATTAATGATTCTTAATTTTGGCGCAAAATATTTTAACTGATACTCAATTGGAATGCCGGGTAATAAAGTCATTCCCCCGCTGAGCGTAATATAATCAGTTACTCCATATGCGATAAATGGAAGGAATATTTCATATACAGAAAAATATCCCTTACCTTGCCGGAGGGTTCTTGCCGTCGGAGCAAAGAACAAGCGTGTTTTGTTCGGATCGCTTCTTATATATTCTCCCTTATAAAGCATTGCTTGAATTGTTTTTCTTTCGGCGATAAGATTTTTATTTATCTTCATCTCAACTCCGGCAGTTGATAGCACAATTATTTGGTCGGAATCTTCTGATAGAATCGTACCTTCAATTTCAGCTCCGTTTGTGAGTGTGAAGCGGGTAATTGTGGTAGTATCTGTATGAGCTGATGCAGCGACAACCATTACTGTAGAAACTACAATAAGTGCTATTGAGACAAAATTCGACTTCATTTGAATAATTCCTTTCACTTAATATGAATTTGCTTATCTTAAAATACTATGTTTATATAACTTTATGAACTCTTTTAGCATTTGACTCGCTCGAATAATTGCCCCAAGTTGTAAATATCATAACAGTGCACGACATCATAATCCAGTGGAAAACAATTGCTTCAATCTGAAATGACCGCTTGGCAAAAACAAAATCTGCGATCACAAAGAAAAATAATCCAAGTAGAATTTGTGGAATTAAATATCTCAGATTATAAAACGGAATTAAAGTTAACTCGGTAAACCTTATATCACCGTTCTTAACAATTTCAAGATCAACTTTATCGCCTATGTTCAGTCCATCTAAAATAAATTCGAGGTCTTCCTGCGTATCTATTTTATATTCATTAACCGATAAAACTTTTTCTCCATTAAAAACGTCTACATCGAATCGTGCTGAATAAACTTTCTCTATGATCAAACTATTCGGATAAAAAACCATTGGCCGCCCAGCTTTCTGCCAAACATGATAGAAGCCTACAAGACAGATTACTAGGATTAATGCGTCGGCAAGAAATGTTACGCCCTTTTTGCTCATTTTCTTTTTGTGTTCCTCCTGAAGCGAATATAATTATTATTTGGACAAAATAATTTGAAACTTTTTTGGTAGAAATGAACTACAATAAGTGTTTAAAATTCAAGATTTTACGGAAATTGCTCTGCTTGTTTTTTTTACACTAATGGATTAAATTGACTTGCTTTTTTAACAAATTTCAAGGAAAAAATTGCTTAAAGCTTCGATAAGAGCTAAAACTAACGACTTCCCTAAGCCAAAAAGAGAGGATTCTCTTCGTCAAGAAGAGATTAAAGCGCGCGGGAATATTCCCAAACATATAGCAATTATTATGGACGGAAATGGAAGATGGGCAAAATCCCGAAATCTTCCTCGTGTTGAGGGACATCGTCGTGGAGTTGCATCAGTAAGAGATATCGTTGAAGCTTCTGCACAACTTGGCGTTGAGCATTTAACCCTTTTTGCTTTCTCTACTGAAAATTGGAAGCGTCCAAAAGAGGAAGTATCAACCCTAATGCGGCTGTTATTGAAAAGTCTACGTGATGAAACTGACGAACTTCATAAAAATAATATCAAACTCCAAATGATAGGCGATTTTGACACTTTACCTCCTGAAATTGGCAAAGAGCTTTTGGAAGCAAGCAAAAAAACGATAAATAATACTCGCATGACCTTGAATCTTGCATTAAGCTACAGCGGAAGATGGGATATTTTACGAGCTGTTAAAAATATTGCCACACTTATTTCAGAAAAAAAATTATCTCCTGAAGGAATTGACGAACATTTATTTAGCAGTCAATTAACCACGGCAGATATTCCCGATCCAGATTTACTTATCAGAACAAGCGGTGAAATGAGAATCAGTAATTTTCTTCTGTGGGAAATTGCTTACTCAGAAATTTTTATTGCAGATGTTTTTTGGCCCGAATTTAGAAGAAAACATCTTTACCAGGCAATTGATAATTATCAAAACAGAGAGAGACGATTCGGCTTAGTCAGCGAACAGATAAAAACTAACGGAACAATAAAGCGTGATCAAAAAAAGAAATCTCAAGCAGTTGCATAGAATTACATTATTATTCTTAATTTTAATTTCTGCATGTTCATCCTATGCACAGGTAGCTAAAACATCTTATAGAATATTGGGCGTTGATGTAAGCGGTAATGTCACTGCGGATAAATCTGTCATCATTGCCGCAAGCGGTTTAAGAGTTGATGACGAAATAGATATTCCTGGTGATGCAACAATTAATGCGATAAAACGGATAATGGGACTAAATATTTTTGGCCATGTTGAAATCGTTAAAGAGAGACAAGTTGGCTCAGGCATTTTTATATTGATAAAAGTTGAAGAGTTCCCGCGAATAGAAACCTACGTCATAACTGGGAATGATGATATAAACGAAAGTGACCTGAATAAGAAAATCAGCTTAGTAAGGGGACAGATAGTTAAACCGCAGGAAATCAGTAAAATAAAGCGGACTATTCTCAAGACTTATGAAGACGAGGGCTATCTCAACGCAGTTGTTATTCCGAAGATCCTGAAATTTAAATCTGCGGATACTTCAGGAAATATTGTTTATGTAAACTGGTATAATCCCGATGATTTAAGCGAAGAGCACACAACTGAAATCAAACTCGACGATAAGCTTCAAGCGGAATCGCTTAGAAGAATTCATAATCGAGTTCTTCTAAAAGTTGAAATTGAAGAGGGACCCGAAGTTGTCGTTCGTAAAATTCGTTTCTTTGGAAATGAATATTTTGATGACGGCGACCTGAAAAGTGAACTTGACGAAACTTCAGAGAAAAAATGGTGGAAGTTCTGGTCGAGCGCAAACTTCAATCGGCAAAAATTCGACAAGGATAAAGAGCTTCTTGTAAAGTTTTATAAGAAAAAGGGATTCAGAGATGCGGTTGTCCTAAGAGATTCAATTTCTCTCGACGAAAAAAAGAAAGATATGACAATCGATATCTATCTGCACGAAGGCCCGCTGTATAAAATCAGAAATGTTACATGGGTTGGAAATACAATTTATAACAGCGAAGTTTTGAATCGTCGACTTGATTTTCAAACCGGCGATGTGTTTGATTACGAAAAATTTGAAAGAAACTTGCGTCAGAATGAGACTCAATCCGATGTTTCTTCACTCTATTTTGATAACGGATATCTTGGCTTCAGCTTAAGAACCGATGAGGTAAAAGTCGGCGAAGATTCAATCGACCTTGTTATAAAGCTTTCAGAAAAAAATCAATTCAAGATCGGTTATGTTGATATCAAAGGTAATGACAAAACGATGGATAAAGTTGTCCGAAGAGAACTTTTCACTAGACCTGGCGATTTCTTTAACAGAGCTTTATTGATAAGAAGCTTACAGCAGCTCGCAAATCTTCAGTATTTCAACGTCGAAAAGTTATATCAAGAGGGGGTTGATTACTTCCCTTCTTCAGACAGCACTGTGGACATAACGTATAAGGTCGAAGAAAAATCGAGCGATTATTTGAATGCATCTGTCGGCTATAGCGGCAGTTTTGGTTTCAGCGGAGCAGTTGGAATTACATTAACGAATTTTTCAATCACAAATCCGTTTACGATTGGCGGCGGGCAAGTTCTCAATTTTAATTGGCAGTTTGGTTTGGGAAATTTCTATAGAACTTTCTCCACTGGTTTTACAGAGCCGTGGTTCATGGATACTCCAACATTAGTCGGCTTTGATGTTTTCGACACGAGACAGATTTATATTTACGATCTGCGTCAATTCGGTGGAAGTATGCGCCTCGGCAGGCGGCTTACTTGGCCAGATGATTATTTTCAAGTACAAGGAAGTTTGCGTTATCAAATGAATGACGTGCGAAGCGGCGGCGGATTTTATAGAGAAGGGAAAACAAAACAATTTACTCTCGGCGCAACTATTTCCCGCCGTGATCTGGACAATCCAATATTTCCATCAATGGGAAGCAATGTAACCTTAAATGCTGATCTTTCAGGCGGTCCGTTTTTACCAGGCGATGTCGATTATCTTAAAGTCGACTTAGATCTTGAATGGTACAGAAGATTGTTTAATTCAAATAAATTGACTTTACACTTCGCATCATCATTTGGAATGATTTACGAAATCATCGATGGAACACCTATTCAGCCGTTTGAATATTACTTCATGGGTGGTAATGGTTTGGTTATTGCAACTGAACCATTGCGCGGCTATGACGACCGATCAATCGGACCAAAAAATTCCAAAGGACAAATTATCGGCGGAAAAATTTCTGCAAGGAACACTCTGGAATTAAGGTTTGCTGTAACTCTAAATCCAATGCCCTTATATCTTCTCGCTTTTGCAGAAGCAGGAAATGTTTGGCGTAATATGAAAGATGTCAGTCTGTTTGATTTGAGACGTGCAGTTGGCGTTGGTGCAAGAATTTTAATTAATCCAATCGGTTTAATTGGATTTGACCTTGGCTATGGTTTTGATAGAAAAGCTGTCTCAGGACAAGATCCAGCTTGGATATTCCATTTCCAATTTGGAAGAGGATTTTAAATAAATAACGTCGCACAATTTTAGTGCTGAACTAATTTCTATTTTTTATTATTGTTGGTTAGTTTTTATTCATGTATGTAAAAGTGCGGCCAGTATAAAATAAATTTACTATGAGGTAAACGTGAAAATCAAAAATGTATTCTATGTTCTAATTTTATTTTTCTCAGCAAATGTTTTTGCTCAAGTGCAGGTTAAAGTTGGTATAGTTGATTCTGAAGTTATCCTTGCACAGCTTCCTGATTATAAAACTGCACAAGACAAATTAAATGAAATTATTAAGGGATGGCAGGCAGTTCTCGATAGCTTAACTACAGACTTTCAGATGCGTCTTGAAAGCTACCGCAAACAAGAATCTATGATGACAGAAGACAACAAGCTAAAAGCTCAGCAAGATCTCATCAAAATGGAACAGGATATTCGTGATTATCGTCAAAAACGTGATATCGTAACAAAACAAGAAGAACTTCTTGCACCAATTAAAAAGAAAATTATCAACATGATTGAGAAAGTCGCAAAGGAAGAAAAAATTACTTTGGTTTTGGATAAAGCCGGCGACGTGGTTGTGCTTTTCTCTGATCCAAGTTTTGATATTACATTTAAAGTTTTAGACAGACTAAAAAGAGGATAAAACTCAAACGAGGCAGCTATGAAAAAAATAATCGTAATTGCAGCATTAATTTGTTTCGGCTCTATTGGATTTGGCCAAACTAAGGTCGGATTCGTTAATTCCGAAGCGATAATGAAAGAACTTCCCGAAGCTCAAGATGCACAGCAAAAACTTGATAATCTCGTCCGCGATTGGCAGGCTGAGCTCAAAAAGATCGAGGACGATTGGAAGAAAAAGTACGTTGAATACGAGAGAAATAAACTCATCATGAGTGATCAAACGAGATCCGACAAAGAAAAAGAATTGATAGAGCTTGAAAACAAAATTTCGCAGTTCCGGGAACAGAAATTTGGTCAGAATGGGGAACTCTTTCAAAAACAAGAAGAATTCATGAAACCGATACAGAATAAAATCTTTAATGCTATTAAAATTGTTGCTGAGGAAGAAGAATATGATTTTATTTTCGATAAAAGCGGCGAGATCCTTCTTCTTTATACAAATGAGAAACACGATTTAACCAATTTAGTATTAGAGGTGATCAAATAATTTTTAATGCACTTAACGGTTAAAGAAATAGCTGCTTTTGTTGAAGGCAAGATTGTCGGAATTGAAGATAAACTTATTTCTAATGTCGCCAAAATTGAAGAAGCCAAATCCGATGATCTTTCTTTCCTGTATCAGGATAAGTTTGAAAAATATCTAAATGAAAATTCTTCTTTCACTTTATTGGTGAAAAAAGATTTCACAAAATCGTTTCCGAATTTAACTCTCATCAAGGTAGGCGATCCTTATCTTGCCTTTATTAAAATAATTGAAAAATATTTTGTCCCACAAGTCGAGCTGCCTCCTCTTTTTGATTTGCAAAAAAATCAACCTGTGAATTTTTCCTGCGGTAAAAATTTCCGTTGCGGCAGTAATGTATTTATAGGCAAGCATTGTAAAATCGGAAATGATGTTACTATCTTTTCGAATGTAACGATTCTAGACAATGCGGAAGTTGGAGATGATTCAATTATCTATCCAAACGTCACGATACGGGAGAGATGTAAAATTGGGAAACGAAATATTCTCCATCCGGGCGTTGTCATCGGCGGCGATGGATTCGGTTATTATAAGAATCCAGATAAAAGTTATAGAAAAATTCCGCAGATCGGAATAGTTGTCTTAGAAGATGACGTCGAGATAGGATCAAATACAGCAATCGATCGAGCAACTGTCGGTGAAACAAGAATCAAGCGGGGAACTAAATTAGATAATCTTGTTCAGGTCGGGCATAACGTAGTTCTTGGAGAAGACTGTGCTGTCTCGGGGCAAACGGGTTTTGCAGGCAGCACGAAAGTCGGCAATAGATTAATTGCCGGTGGGCAAGTCGGCTTCGCAGATCATCTTAACATTGAAGATGATGTAATAGCAATGGCACAATCGGGAATTGCGAACGATCTAAAAAAAGGAAAAGCATATTTTGGCTCTCCAGCAATAGAAGCTCGCGAATCAATGAAACTCAATGCGATAATCAAAAACCTTCCTGCATTAAGAATTCAAGTCATGGAACTTCAAAAAAAAGTTGATGAGCTTACAAAGAAATTAGATGAGCAGACGGGTAAATAAAGAAAGGTGATCGATGGTAGAACAGCAATGTACAATTAAAAAATCGGTGTCGTTATCAGGTGTAGGAATTCATACTGGAACCGAATGCACAATGACATTCAACCCCGCGCCTGAAAATTATGGAATTCGATTTATTCGAGTTGATCTGGGCGGCTCCCCCGAAATTCCTGCAATCGTTGATAATGTGGTTGATATTTCAAGAGGTACGACACTTGCGATCGGCGAAGCAAAAGTCCATACTGTTGAACACGTTCTCTCTGCGGTTTATGGATTGAAGATTGACAATATCAGAATCGAATTAGACGGCATCGAGCCGCCTATAGGAGATGGCAGCTCGCGAATGTATGTCGATTCCCTGCTTGAAGCCGGCATCGAGAAACAAAATTCTCCAAAAGATTATTTAGTAATTGATCAAACCGTTATGTATCAAGACGAGCAAAGAGGTGTTGATATTGTTGCACTTCCATTGGACGACTTTCGAGTTTCGGTGATGATTGATTATCACAATCCGGCACTTGGCAGCCAGCATTCAAGCTTATTCAGTCTAGAAAAAGAATTCATTGAAGAATATTCAGCATCGAGAACATTTTGCTTTCTAAGTGAAGTCGAGCAGCTTGTTAATCAAAATTTGATTCAAGGGGGAGATATCGACAACGCAATTGTAATCGTTGACAAAGAAATGGAACAGAAAGAGCTTGATAGCTTGCTGCAAAACTTAAAGTTAAGCAAGAATGTTATCCTCGGCGATAATGGAATTCTTAACAACGAAAAACTTAGATTCAAAAACGAACCTGCTCGTCATAAAGTACTGGATTTAATTGGCGATTTAGCTTTAATCGGCGCTCCATTAAAAGCTCAGATATTAGCCGCTAGACCAGGGCACAAAGCAAACGTAGAATTCGCCCGTCAGATAAGAAAACTTTATCAGCAGAAAAAACTCGAGAAGAAATACCAATTCGTTAAGAAAGAAGGGGTTATCTTTGATGCGAATGCTATTCTGCGAATTCTTCCCCATCGATATCCTTTTGTTATGGTTGATAAAATTGTTGAATTGAAAATGGGTGAAAGAGTTGTTGGTGTAAAATCGGTTACAATCAATGAACAGTTTTTTACGGGACATTTTCCAGGCCAAATGGTAATGCCTGGAATTTTAATCCTTGAAGCGCTCGCACAATCTGGTGGAATTCTTCTTCTTAATTCTATAGATGATTTTGAGAATAACCTCGTTTACTTTATGGCAATTAACAATGCAAAGTTTAGAAAGCCCGTTGTTCCCGGTGATCAATTAATTCTTGAAGTCGACTTGGTTAATCAACGAAGCAAAACATTCATGATGAAAGGAAGGGCTTTAGTTGATGGTAATGTCGTTGCCGAAGCGGACTTCATGGCAGCGGTAGTTCCCAAAGAACAGAAAAAATAAAATTTATGTCAAAGATCCATCCAACTTCCATTGTAAGTACAAAAGCTGAGATTGCGGACGACGTTGAAATCGGTCCATTTTGTGTTATCGATGAAGATGTAAAAATTGGAACTGGCACAATACTCTTAAGCCACATTACTATTTACAAACATGCTCGTATTGGTAATAACAACAAAATTTTTCCAGGTAGTGTAATTGCCGCTGTTCCTCAAGATTTAAAATTTAAAGACGAGTTCACAGAAGTATTTATCGGCGATAATAATACAATTCGTGAATGTGTTACTATAAGCCGCGCAACAAGTGCAACAAAGAAAACGATAATTGGAGGCGGATGCCTCTTGATGGCTTACGCACACGTTGCTCACGATTGTATTGTAGAAGACAATTGCATAATCGCTAACGGAACACAATTAGCTGGTCATGTTCATGCAGAAGAGTTTGTGATAATTGGCGGCTTAGTCGGTATTCATCAATTTACTCGTATCGGCAAGCACAGCATGATTGGTGCATGCTCAAAAATTGTTAAAGATGTTCTGCCCTTCGCTCTTTATTCAGGAAATCCCCTTTCATATGAAGGATTGAACAAAATTGGATTACGAAGAAGAGGATTTTCCGAAGAATCAATCGCCGAATTAAAAAAAGCCTTTGGTTTTATTCACAATCCGGCATACAACACAACACAAGCCGTGAATAAAATAAATGCTGATGTTAGTTTAACAAAAGAAGTTGAACACCTGCTTAATTTCATCAAGAACAGCAGGCGCGGTGTTACAAAGTGAAAATCTGGAATTTTGAGAACACTTTTGAGAACGACGGCAAATTCAACATGAATAGAGACGTTGAACTTTGCCAAGCTGTAAGTACAACTGGCGTTCCAACACTTCGACTTTATAGATGGAAGCCCTTCACTATCTCACTCGGATACAATCAAAAAGAAAATGTATTGAATTTAGAGAGATGCAATTCGGATGATATCGGGATAGTTAAGCGTCCAACCGGAGGCAGAGCAATTTTGCATGCTGAAGAATTGACCTATTCAGTAACGATGAGAATAAACGAGAAAAACTCTGCCCAAATTTACAATGAGATTAGTGAAGCTCTAATATTCGGATTAAGATTGTATGACAAAAAACTCGAGAGTGTCGAACTGGAGAAAAATCAAATTGATTTTACTTCTTTCTATAAATCTCATAGTTCAATCCCTTGTTTTTCAAGTTCTGCTAAGTATGAAATAAAACTTGAAGATAAAAAACTTGTTGGGAGCGCTCGGAGAGTATTTGGAAATACAATTCTTCAGCACGGTTCGATCCTTTGCGGTGATTACCACAAAAAACTTGTAGACTATTTAATTCTTTCAGAATCAAACTTGAGTGAATTAAAGAATGATCTCGATTCAAAGACAATCAGCATTGGAGAAATTACTGAAAATGATGTCGATTATTCAAGGCTGGCTTCATGCATAAAATTTGGGTTTCAAAAGAAGTTCAGCATCGCATATTCAAACGAAATAGAAATGATAGAAGTATGAGCAGCACAAGTGAAATTCGCAGAGTAACAACCCGACGTATCATTGAATTGAAAAAGGCAAAAGAAAAAGTCGCGGCTTTGACAGCTTACGATTTTTTAATCGCCCGCCTCTGCGATAGAGCAGGAATTGATATGATCTTAGTGGGTGATTCGGTTGGAAATGTTTTTCAAGGACACGAAACAACTCTTCCTGTAACTCTCGACGATATGATCTATCACACAAAAGCAGTGCAGCATGGTGTAAAACGTGCAATGATAGTTGTCGATATGCCGTTCATGAGCTATCAAACCAATCCAGATGAAGCTTTCAGAAATGCCGGGAGAATAATGAAAGAAACCGACGCCGGTGCCGTTAAGCTTGAAGGTGGGGCAATTATCGCAGAGACGGTTGCAAAACTAACCGCAAACGGAATTCCAGTATTGGCTCACATCGGATTAACCCCGCAATCTATCCATCGTTTCGGTGGTTATCAGCCAAGAGGAAGAGACACAGAAGAAGCCGCACAATTAGTGAAAGACGCAAAAATACTTGAAGACGCCGGCGCTTTCGCAATTGTTATTGAAAAAATCCCAGCTCTGCTTGCAAAAAAAATTACTCAATCAGTAAACGTACCGACAATTGGAATCGGTGCTGGCAGATATGTGGATGGGCAAATTCTTGTTGTGTACGATATGCTTGGACTTCTCGAAGAATTTAACCCCCGTTTTGTAAGACGATATTTAAATCTTTCTCAAACAATCTGCGATGCTTTCGCAAAATATGTTGAAGACACAAAATCAGGCGCATTTCCGAACGAGAAGGAAAGTTATTAGTTAATTGAATTAAATCTATTCATACCTATCCAGCTTAAACTTTTCGCCCAAATAAAGTTTTCGAACGAGTTCATCGTTAGCAAGAAAATCCGAACTCCCGCTTCTGAAAATTTCCCCTTCAATAAGAATGTATGCACGATCGACGATTGATAGCGTTTCGTGAACGTTGTGGTCGGTGATTAACACTCCGATTCCGCGGTTTTTTAGATTTGCTACAAGCTGCATAATATCTTCGACTGCGATTGGATCAATGCCGGCGAAAGGTTCATCAAGCAAAATAAATTTCGGCTCGGTTGCAAGTGCACGTGCAATTTCAGTTCTTCTTCTCTCTCCGCCGGATAGTTGAAAACCTTTCGTCTTACGGATATGCGTAAGTCCAAGATCCTCTATTAATCTATCTCTTCGTTCTTTTCTCTCGGCGGAACTTAATTTCATGAACTCAAGCACTGCCATTATATTATCTTCAACCGAAAGCCTTCTAAAAACAGAAGCTTCTTGGGGCAAATATCCGATTCCAAGGCGGGCACGTTTGTACATTGGAAGCTGGGTGATTTCAAGATCGTTAAAGAAAACTTTTCCGCCGTTTGGCTTGATCATTCCAACAACCATATAAAATGTTGTAGTTTTTCCTGCACCATTCGGTCCAAGCAAGCCAACGATTTCACCCTGAGTTACATCCAAAGAAGCGTTTTGAACAACAGTTCTTTTTCTGTAGCGTTTTATTAAGTTTTCTCCGCGAAGTATATCTTTATGCATAAGTAATTTTTTTAAGGCTTAGACTTAGATTAAGGCTGAGACTAAGGCTAAGACTAAGTATTTGTTTTGAATTGACAATTAAATATTAGAATCAAGTGTTTTCATGATTGAATTAAGTTCTTTAATAATTTCTTTCGACATTTTAATTAAACTTTCACACACTTTTTTATCTGATATATAATCTAATTCTTTTGATACCAAAGCTTGACTTATAAGTTCGTAGCAACTTCCTCGGGAAATTTTATAAAATCTATTTTTATCTTTCGGTTCATATCGTCCGTAACCTTCGGCAATATTATGGGCAATTGAATTCGCTGCTCTCCGCATATCCGAAACAATCCCAAATTTCTCATCAGACGGAAAATCTTTCGTAATCCTATAAATTTCAATTATTAAATCAAAAGCTGACTGCCAAACATGCATTTTCCTAAAATCATCATTTTCCATTCTTAATCACTTAGCCTCAGCCTTAGTCTTAGCCTTAATGTTAATCAGTTTTCGCTCACGCAAAATCATTTCCTTAGTCGGTCTGTCGTCAAGCCAAAAAAATCCTGCGAGTTGAAATTCTTTTTCTTTGTTCAATATTTTTTCTTCTGGGTAATATTCCCCTTCGGGACTACCATAAAGTTTAATTTCTTCAACTTTATTATCAGATAAAAAAATCAATGTGCTGTCGCCGCTTGCTTTGTTGAGTCCGTTCGGCTCATTCTCGTCGTAAAGATAATAAATGCTGAGTGCATTTCCTTTAACGAAAACAGATTTGAGTTTACTGCTGTCGAAATCCATCTTAATGAATGAACCATTCATCTGATTGAATCGCTTTGGATTCAGCGTGTCTTGCGTAATCAGAAATGAGGCACCATGAATATAAACTTGATGAATTTTATTTTCTTTCGTGAATATTTCAACCGAATCTCCGTACGATTGATTTTCGTTGTACCAAAAAATCGGCTGAACTTCGTTCGATTTGACGGTTACAATTTTTCCCTCTTTCTTGAAATATTGAGTAATGTTATTTCGAGATGCAAATCCTCCACGCCAGATATTCACCGAATCGATTGCAGTGTAGCACTCACTTTCTCCACGAAACGATTCCATTCTGCGAGATGAAATGAGAAGCGTATCGATCTTTCCATCATCCGCAGTATCGATCTGGGTAAACAGTGGATCGCCCATAAGCAACGAGTATTTCTTTTCTTCATAATTTTCTAAATGACTGCAGTAAATTTTTACATTATCATTTTTATTTTCGATACGAACATTGCCGTCTGCGAAAGAGTTTTTCTCTTTCCGGAAATAAATCAGCGTATCTGAATATATAAAATTATTTCCCTGAACAATATTTACACCGCCCTTCGCAATTGCTTTCTCTGAATCAGTGAAATAGACTAATTGTTTGGAAGTCAGCGCTGTAGTATCGTCTTGAAGCTTTACATTTCCGCGGAACACTGCCATTTTCTGATCAAAGAAATAGTCTCCGCTGTCGGCACTTAGATTTACTTTTCCATCATTCAAAACTACTCCCTTATTTCCAGATGCTTTTTTGATATTCCCGAAATAAAATCCCTTTGGTGCAGTAACGGTTACATCACCTTGCGTTATTTTTACATTTCCTTCAAGCTCTGCTTTATTGCTTTCGAGATATTGAATACCGCGATCACAAAAAATGTTTATATCATCTTGAATAAGATGAACATTTCCATTGAGAATCCTGACACTTTCGTTGTTGATAATTTTTCCAACGAGACTGTCGGCATTGATCAATTGCACAACTTTAGTTTCTTGGGAATAAACTGACTCAATAAAAAAAATGAGAATGAAAACAAAAAGAAAGTGGACGGATTTCATTTTTTATTAAAACTGTTCATCTGTTTTTCACGATTCTATTTATCATTCTCATATCCTTCATTCTCTCGTTTCTATTCTTCCACTCACACGAAAGATAACATAGTTTTTCATGCTTTGATCAGATTCAAATCCATATCCTTGTATTTGCTCAGTGGGTGATGTTATTGTAACAAATTTTTCAGTTGTAATTTTTTTAGTTGCTTGTTTCCAGATTAATTCTTCGGTCTGAAGTACAACTCCGCTGTCCGAACGTACTACAACATTTCCAAAAGCAAAAAGATCGTTAGTAGCATCGTCGACTCTGCCGCTGTCTGCAGTTAAAATACTTGTATGATTTTGTTCGCGGTCAAAAAAATCTATTTGCAAATTTTTATCTAGTAAGGTTTCGTTTCGAAATTGAAACACTCTGACATGCCCAACGTTCAGAATTGCTCTAGTTGAACCAGAATCAGAAAAAACGACTCGTGAATTCCAACTTTCTTGATCCGGAATTTCTTTTAAATCAATATTGATTGAAGTCGGTTTGACTTTTTCATCACTGCATGAATTAATAAAGAGAAGAAAAAATGAAAAGAAAAATACCGGTAAAATTATTGTGAAAATTAATCTCTTACTGAAGTTACGCAAAACAGTCATTCTGAACGAAGTGAAGAATCTAATGTTGCAGTTTTTAGAGTTTTTTAGATGTTTCGCTTCGCTCAACATGACAAAAAATCCATTCTGCGTAACTTCAGTCTCTTATTAAAAAGGAATATTGCGTTCAACTTCATCTTGGAATGAAACCGAGGTTTACAAGATCATGAAGATGTACCATACCAACTGGTTTTTTAACATCATCAACAATTACAAGCTGCGTGATTTTGTAGGTCTCCATCATTTGAATAGCAACAGAAGCCAGTGCGTCTTTATCAATAATTTTTGGTGAGTCGCCCATCAGATCTATTGCTTTAAGATTTAATAAATTTTCTCTTTTTTCTATTGCGCGTCTTAAATCTCCGTCAGTTATAATTCCAATTAAAACGCCGTTAGCATTAACCACACATGTTGCGCCGAGTCTTTTTGTTGTCATCTCTAAAATTGCGGCGTGGAGAGGAGTATTTTCACTTACAATCGGAACATCATTTCCTTTTGTCATAATTTCATCGACTTTGAGTGTCAATCTCTTACCTAAATTACCTCCTGGATGGTAAAATGCAAATTCTTCAGCTGAGAAATTATTCGCTTTAAGTAGAGAAATTGCAAGAGCATCTCCCATTACAAGCGTTGCGGTTGATGATGAAGTCGGAGCAAGATCAAAAGGACATGCTTCTTCTTTCACGGAAACATCGAGTACAACATCGGATTCTTTCGCAAGAAGAGCTTTAGTATCGCCAACCATTGCAATAATTTTTGTGCCAATTCTTTTTAGTATTGGCAGTATGCGGACAATTTCCTGAGTGCTTCCGCTCTTTGAAATTAGAATAACTACATCTTCCTTTCGTACCATTCCAAGATCGCCATGAATAGCATCGCTCGGATGCATAAATAGTGCAGATGTTCCAGTGGAATTAAATGTTGCAACAATTTTACGCGCAATGATCCCAGATTTCCCAACGCCTGATATTATCACTCTCCCATTTGAATTCAAGATCAACTCAACTGCTTTAGAAAAACTATCATCAATTTTGTTTAATAGATTATGAATTGCATCCGATTCAATTTTAATTACATGTTTTCCGTTGGTGATTATTTCTTTTTTATTCATTCGTATTTTTTTAATTAACCTAAATAATCAATTTATTCAATCTTTTTTTATAGTGAACTGAGCGTCCAGAATCATATCAATTAATTCCCGAACTGCTCCCTTTCCCCCTTCGTGCTTTGTAACAATATGAACAATTCGTTTCACTTCCTTTCTTGCATTCTTAGGTGCGGCGCTCAAGCCAACTTTTTGCAGAAGCGGTATATCAAACAGGTCATCTCCCATAAATGCAATATTGTCTAATGAGAATTTATATTTCTTAGCAAACGACTCGGCTGGTGGAATTTTATCTATAGTTCCTTGAGCTACGTCAGTAATTTTTAAATCCTTCGCCCGCTTTTCCACTATTGCCGAGTTTCGTCCGGTGATTATTCCGACTTTAATTCCTTCGTGATGGAGCTTTTCAATCCCGTATCCATCGTGAACGTTGAAAGTTTTCACTTCCTCTCCGCCGGAAGAATAAACAATACTTCCATCCGTCAGCACACCATCGACGTCAAGAATTAGCATTTTAATTTTTTTTAATTTCTCTTTTACTTCTTTTTTCATTTTTCTTTAATCAATTGATCAATTTTCTGAACTGAAATTAAAAGTTGCTCCAATTCTTTCAGAGGAAGCTGCGATTCAGCATCGCTCAACGCAGTTTTAGGATCGGGATGCGTTTCAAGGAACAGTCCATCTATTCCAACTGCTGCTGCGGCACGCGATAAATATGGAATAAATTGAGAAGCTCCACCAGATTTTCCTCCCAAGCTTGGAATTTGTACCGAATGAGTTGCATCCATTATTACAGGATAACTAAGTTCTCTCATAATTACGAGTGAGCGCATATCAACAACTAAGTTATTATAACCAAACGTCGTTCCTCTTTCGGTGAAGAGAATTTTTTCGTTTTGAGTTGATTCAATTTTATTTGCTGCAAATTTCATATCACTCGGTGCAAGAAATTGTCCTTTTTTTACATTAATAACTTTTCCTGTTTTTCCTGCGGCAATTAGGAGTTCCGTTTGTCTGCAAAGGAATGCTGGAATTTGTAGAACATCTACTATGTCTGCAGCGGCTGATATTTCTTCAACTGTGTGAACATCTGTAAGAATTGGAAGATTAAATTGCTTTTTAACTTCACCTAAAATTTTCAACGCTTCATCGTCGCCAATACCAGTAAACGAATCGACCGAAGTGCGATTTGCTTTTTTATATGAGGATTTAAAGATAAAGGGAATTCCAAGTCTTGTAGTAATTTCTCGTATTTTTTTGGCGGTAGAAAAAATCATTTCTCTCGATTCGACGACACAAGGACCTGCAATTAGAACGAATGGATTGTTATCCCCTATCAGAATGTCTTTACACTGAACTGTTCTCATTTTTTTCCTAATTGATTTCCCAAATTATAAGTTTCAAAACAGACTGCTTTCGGGCTTCGCTTTATTGATATTCAAAATTTTTAATGCGGAGTCTGTTGATTCCCGCCCACGTGGCGTGCGTTTAATAAATCCTTGCTGAATTAAGAAGGGCTCATAAACTTCTTCGATTGTTCCTGGATCTTCATTCACAGAGACTGAGATTGTATTCAATCCCACTGGTCCGCCTTTATATTTTAAAATAATTGTACGAAGAATTTCTTTATCCATTTCATCAAGTCCGAATTCATCTACATCGAGCATCGAGAGTGCTTTCTTAGAAATGTCGATACTGATCACTTTTTTACTCTCTACATCTGCGAAGTCTCTTGTGCGTTTCAAAAGACGATTTGCAATTCTTGGAGTACCGCGGGATCGTTTTGCAATTTCAAATGAAGCGTCTTTATCAATTTCAATATTTAAAATTCCTGCTGAACGATTTATAATGGAGAAAAGATTTTCCGACTCATAATAATCTAATCGAGAATTTATTCCGAATCGATCGCGAAGAGGCGAGGTTAAAAGTCCTGCGCGAGTCGTTGCTCCAATCAGAGTATATTTCGGGAGTTTTATTTGAACAGTTCTTGCATTTGGACCGGAATCAATCATTATATCGATCTTGTAATCTTCCATTGCAGAGTAAAGATATTCTTCAACCACTGGACTTAAGCGATGGATTTCATCTATAAATAAAACAGATTTCTCTTCGAGGTTGGTAAGAATTCCAGCTAGGTCGCCAGGTTTTTCTAATACTGGTCCGGAAGTTACTTTTATTTTCACTCCAAGCTGATTTGCAATAATGTGAGCTAAAGTTGTTTTTCCAAGTCCCGGAGGGCCTGTTAGTAAAACATGGTCTAAAGCTTCTTCTCTAATTAATGCGGCTTGAATAAAAACTTTTAAATTATCGACAATTTTTTTCTGTCCTACGAACTCATCAAAAGTCAGTGGCCTAAGATTTTTTTCTAACTCAGCATCATCCTTGTTTCGCATTGGTGCAGTATTTTCTGATTTACGCATGGTGATATTAATCTCTTAGCTTTTCATTAATTAATTCAGCAAGACTATCTACGAAACGTTTCGCATTTTCGTATTGTTCAATTGATTCACTTTTCGAAACAATAAAAAAATCTAAATGATCACTTTTAATTCTATAATTTTGTGCTCCCATAATTATCTTAGCAAGTTCTTCGTCAATAAGTTTTGACTTTATGTACTTATTTATGAAGAAAGATATTATCCCTGAATGCTTTCTTGAATCAAATTTATCGAAAGCAAGAAGGTCTCTCGTTGCGTGGAAAATTACATAGTAACTACAGTTAAGCGACTTTGAAAAACTCCCCGATTCAATCATCATTGCAGAATTTTTTAATTCTTCAAATGCTTTTTCTAATCGATAATTTGCAAGGTCTCTTATTGCTTCATCCATACAGAGTAATTCCCTTTAAGACGTTTTGATAAAACGGGACAACTTCAAGATACTTTTCAAATTTCTTTGAATTTTCCAAGATTATTGAAGGTAGTATTTCATGTTTAATGCAAATTGTTGTCGCAATTTCCGAAATTCTATTGTTATAATTAGCAAACTGATCTTCTTCAATATCCACTAATGCCAAAATATCAATATCAGAATCATCGTCAGGAGTACCATAAGCATATGAACCATATAGAATAATTTTTTTGAGATTCGACTTCAATAACGATTTTAATTCATTTGATATCTCTTGTGAAATTAATTCTCGTTTTGCATCGCTCTTTTTCATAAAATTTATGCTAATTTAACTATTAATAGAAGGGTTTTCAATTAGCATCGAATCAAAGTTTTGCAATTTCCGATTATTTAGAAGCAACCTCTTCATAATAGTTCTTATAGTCAATAATGGCTTTATATATTGATTCAGCAAACTGCTGTTGTCCTGATGAAGTGTTTAGAAATCTTTCGTCAGTAGGATTGTTAAGGAATGCAGTTTCTATAAGAACGCTTGGCATTGAAGCTCCAACTAATACATAAAACCCTGCCTGCTTAACTCCATTTCTTTTCAGTGGAAGCGTCTTTCGGAATTTGTCGTCTAATATTTCCGCAAATTTTTCACTGTGTTTAACATTTGCTGTTTGATACATTGCCGTAAGAATAAAATTTTCATCTGAAAGATGTTTGTATCTTTCTTCATACCCTTCCTCAAGCTTGATAACACTGTTCTCTCTTTCGGCGATTTTTATAGCATCCTCTGATCTCCCAGGACGAAGAAGATAAATTTCATATCCTTGAGAGTTCCCAGGACGGGCAGGAGTAGAATTGCAGTGAATTGAGATAAATAATTTTCCATTGTTTTCATTTGCAATTTGTCCTCGTCTGTACAACTCGATGAATCTGTCGTCGCTTCTTGTATAAACGAGTTTAATATTTGGATTATTATTTTTAATAATACTTCCAAGTTTTAACGCAATTGCGAGATTAATATCTTTTTCTTTAGTTCCTTTATAACCAACTGCCCCGCCGTCTTTTCCGCCATGCCCCGGATCGATTACAACGATATCGAACGATATATTATTCTTATTTGTTTGCCGAAGATTTCTAGTTTCACGAATTTTTTCAACCACATCCGGCCTAACGTGCAACAGAATCAAAATATCGTTTGTTCCTTTTTCAGAGACAACTTCGTTGCTTTGAAGATCGAAATTAAGGATCAATTTAATGTCTGTTTTATTTTGTTGCTGAACTGAGGTAACTTCAGCAATCAAACCGTTATTAATTTTTGTGTTAAATTTTTCAGGATTAACCGTCAAATTATTTAGTCTTAGATAAAATGTTTTTGAAGCGTAATTTTTTGAAACACTTCTAATTGGTTTTTTAGACTTCAGTCTAAAAATATACCCATTTGATTTTTCCGTTAAGGTGAAATCGTAAATATCATAATTTGATGGCGTGCGTGCTGGCGTTTCAATTTCGCGTTTAATCTCAGAAACTGTATTGGGTTGTTCCACGGTAGACTTTGTTTCTGGCTGAGTCGGGAGCGATGAGACGATTCCGGAAATTCGCCCGCTCTCTAGACGAATTATGTTCGTCCGATGGTCAACAGTTAAAGTCCTTTCGCTAACCCTGTTAAAAAATTCTATGAAATTATTTATAGGAACATATATTGTCCCATATCTATAATCCGATTCTACATCGATCTGGTGAGAAAGTTCAATTCCGGATCTGCTGCGATAAACTAAATACGGATTGAATGCGCTTAGTGTTAACTCCCCATCCTTTAAATTAATCACCTGTTGCAAATTGGTGCGGTCAATCGAGGAGCTAAGTTGAAGCGCTTTAGTGATATCATCAATCGAGCAAAACGTAATGGCTTGATTTTTATATGAAGCAACTAGAAAATTTGTGCTGGTATTCTGATTATAGATAGTAAAATAAAACATCTGCCCAAATGCAGAAGTGTGAATTAATAAAATTAGTATGCTGGTAAAGAGTTTTATTTTCATTTTCGGCTCAAACAGTATCTCAAACAAAATAAGTGAATCTAATTAATTTGTAAAGCTGACTCTTGCATTTGTGACCTCGCTGAATTAGTTCTTTTCTCGATTACGAGTCTAATTTCATCAAACATGATCTTTAAGAAGCTAATTGTCTCCATGTAATTTTCAAAGTTTATTAAAAATTGCAGCTTAAGTGTTTTCGATTTTTCTTCAATTTTTACTTCTTTGTAATAATTTTGATTCAAAAAACTTAAGATGTGGGTAAAATATTTTTCATAATACCAGGAATGCTCTTTGTTTGGAAAGTTTAGCGAAACACTTTTGGGCGCAATTTCAATTCTTTCAAAACATGCCTTTGAACCGAGAAATCTTAGTTTAGCAAGCTCAATCAAATTCTGCACGTTCTCTGGAATTTCTCCATATTTATCTTGAATCTCGAAGTAAATATTGTCCAATTCAGATAAGTCTTTTATAGTAAAAAGCTTAGTGTAATAATATAATCGTTCATCTTGAAGTTCAATATATTCTGATGGGATGTTATAGTCAAAATAAACGTCCAATGTTGTTTCAATTCTTTCGGACAAATCTTGTTCAGAAATTTTGAACAGTTCGCTAAACTCCTTTTCCTTTAATTCTGTAACTGCTTCCTCAAGGATATTCATGTACATTTCAAATCCGACAGATTGAATAAACCCGCTTTGTTCTGTTCCTAATAAATTTCCGGCACCTCGAATCTCCAAGTCTCTCATAGATAAGTTAAATCCGCTACCAATTTCGCTAAATTCTTCAATTGCCTGAATCCTTTGGACAGCATCTTTTGTAATTGAAATAAGAGATGGGACAAATAAATAAGCATAAGCTTGTTTATTTGTTCGCCCTACTCTTCCACGGAGTTGATAAAGTTCAGCTAAGCCGAATTTATCCGCGCGATTAACTATAATCGTATTTGCATTTGGAATGTCCAATCCAGATTCAATAATTTTCGTACAGACTAAAACATCGAATTTTTTACTTAAAAAATCATGTAGAACTGTTTCCAGCTTGGACGATTTTAATTGACCATGAGCTGTGCAGAATTTTGCCTGTGGAACATTTTTTTGGAGATATAAAGTCATTTTATCGATTGAAGCAACGCGGTCGTGAACAAAAAATATCTGACCGCCGCGTCCAATCTCAAACATAATTACTTCGCGAATCTTTTGAATGTCAAACTTCGAGATTTCAGTTATGATCGGCAGCCTATTCGGAGGAGGTGTTGCGATAATTGATATATCCTTTGAGCCTGCAAGTGCCATATTTAATGTTCGCGGAATTGGTGTAGCTGTTAAATAAATAGTATCCACGTTTGCTCTCGCTTGTCTGATTTTTTCTTTCGCTACAACTCCAAACCGGTGTTCTTCATCGATTATTAGCAATCCAAGATCTTTAAATTTTACATCTTGAGAAAGCAGTCTGTGCGTTCCAATTACAACATCAATTTCTCCCCGTTCTAATTTTGCCAGAATCTCTTTCTGCTCAGATTTTTTAATAAATCTTGAAAGTGCTTTTATTTGAATCGGATATTTTGAAATTCTATCTAAAAATGTGTTGTAGTGCTGTTCAGCAAGAATTGTTGTTGGAACAAGAATCGCAACTTGTTTGCTGTCCATCACTGCTTTGAAGGCGGCTCGAACTGCCACTTCCGTTTTTCCAAATCCAACATCACCACAAACTAATCGATCCATCGGCGAAGAAGATTGCATGTCGTTTTTGATCTCATTTGTAACTTTTATTTGATCAGGGGTATCTTCGTAGTAGAAGCTTGCTTCTAGTTCTCTCTGCCAGACAGTATCCTCCGAAAAGTTAAATCCTTGTGATGATTTTCTTTGAGCATATAATTTTATTAAATCTCTAACAGCATCTTGAATTTTCGATTTTATTCTTTTTTTTGTTGTTTTCCACTCATTTCCTCCAAGTTTCGATAGGTTCGGCTCAACGGACTCTTTAGACGAATATTTTTTTACTTTACTCAGATAGTTGATATTTACATAAACAGCATCTTTCTCAGCATAAGCAATTTTCATTACTTCGTGCGGAAGGTTTTGCACTTTAATTTTTTCCAATCCTAAAAACTTACCGATTCCAAAATCCGAGTGAACAACATAATCCCCTTTTTTAATCGTATTTAGAAAATGTTTTGGTGCACCTTTCAGCTTTTTTGTATACTTAGTCGTGATATAAAATGGTCTATTGAAGATTTGATGCTCAGTAAAATATGCGATACAAGATTTTTCATCAATGAAACCTTCGCGAAGAGGCAAAACATTTATTTTAACTTTTCCTTCATCAAGCAGAAGTTGAAAATTTTCTGAATACTCGTAAACTAATTCTATGAGTCGCTCAGCATGACTCTGCTGCTCGGCTAATATTATAGTTGTAAATCCAGATTCTGCAAGTTTTTTTATTTCAGTCTCTAAAATTTCAAGATTCGAATTTATTGATGGAAGATGCCTTGCTTCCAATTTAATTACTTCGTCAGTATAGAACTCTTTTTCAATAATTAACTTTGTTGATTTGAAATCATTTCTGTTACCATACTCGGTTTGTTCGTACTCATTCAAAATTGTGAAGCTCTTTTCGGCAAAATCCAGTAGTGTAGTCTTTCCAGATGGACTTATTGAATTATCCGTTGAATAAATCGAATAATTTTCAATAAAAGAAAATGATCGTTGGCTTTCGGCATCAAAAAGTCTCATTGAGTGAATTTGTTCTCCGTCAAATTCAATTCTTACCGGACTCGAATGACTGAATGAAAATATGTCTATCAACGATCCCCTAACAGAATATTCTCCCCTAGCTTCTACAAAATTTTGTCTCTGATAATTCAGTGCTTCCAATATATCTATTAAATCGTCGTAACTTGTTGAAATATAAGGAGTTAGAGCGATGTTATTTTTCTCAAATTCTTCTTTTGTCAGAATTGACTTAAACAGCGTTTCATATGACGTTATAACTATTTTATTTTCTTGTGATATTTCCTGAAGTACTTCTTCTATAGATGGAGTGTGAAGGTCTATGTTCTCAAAAGAAAACAGTATGGAAGATTTATCATAGCCCCATAATTCTAGCTCAGCTTTAAGTCGTTTTCCGGTTGTAAAATCTTTAAAGGGAACAAATACTGTTTGACCTTTTTCAAAAAGTTTTATTACTAAAATTGTTTTTAGACTGCCAATTAGATTTTTTACATAAAGAGGCTGGTGTTCATCGAATGCTTTAAGAATAGAATCGATTAATTCAAAATTACCAAAAAATGAATATAAGTTTTTCTTGAAGTCCACTTATCAAAAATTACCTTCAATCGCTTTTCGAACAAATCCATCGGATTGCTCTAATCTTTTTTGAGCTTCTGCGTATGATACTTTTGCTCGAATCATAACCAGTGCGGTTTTCACATGCCCCTTGGCTTCTGCTAAATACTTTTCAGCTTCTTCATAGGACACACCTGTGATTGTCATTACGATTCTTTTTGACCGCTCAACTAATTTGAGATTCGTCATTTGCAAATCGATCATCATATTTTCATAGACTTTACCAATTCTTATCATTGAAGCTGTAGTAATCATGTTTAGGACTAACTTCTGTGCTGTTCCACTCTTCATTCTTGTTGAACCCATAACGACCTCAGGTCCAACTTCTGGACAAATGGCTACATCAACATCGAGATTGAACTCGTTTCTTGGATTACAAGTCACATAGATCGTTTTGGCTCCAATCTCGCGAGCTTTTTTTACTGCACCTATTACGTATGGAGTTCTTCGACTCGCAGCGATTCCGCAAACTGTATCATTGGAATTTACTTTTGCTTTGATAACATCTTTAGCCCCATTTTCTTCTTTATCTTCAGCTCCCTCTTGAGCAACAAACATTGCAGCATTTCCTCCTGCAATAAATCCTTGCACCATCGCTGGAGGAGTCCCAAAAGTTGGCGGACATTCTGCTGCGTCAACAACTCCGATTCTGCCGCTTGTTCCAGCGCCGAAATATAAAAGACGTCCCCCATTTTTGAAGGAAGCAACTACTAATTCCACCGCTTCGACAATGTAAGGAATTTCTTTCTCCACAGCATATGCTACGAGCTTATCATCTTCATTTATTATTTTCAGGATATCTTCTGTCTCCATCGAATCAATATCCATACTTCTTTGATTTCGTTGTTCGGTAATAAGATTCTTTATTTCTTCAAATATTATTTTAGACTCTTTCATCGAAAATTCTCCACAGTGACAATATATTTTTTGTTTAGGTTATTTTCGTTTCCTGGTATATAAATTAATGGACTTGCTGAAAATTCCAAACTCGGATACATTTTTTGTGCTTTTCTTATTTCATTATTAAGTTCGCCGCCTTTCATGGCAGAAATTTTCCCTCTGTTCAAATTTTTAAACAGTGGAATAGAGTAGTTTATTAGTGCTAAAAGATCTGATGTGGCTCGGCTAATAATTAGGTCAAAGCTTTTTTTATAACTTTGCCGGAACGAACTAGATTCAACTCTTGTCCAAAGTGTCTCAACATTTGAGAGATTCAATGTTTGGACAATTTCGGACACGGCATCAATCTTTTTTTTGGTGGAATCCACCAGTAGAATCTGGCTTTTTTCGTATTTGATAGAATAAGGAATTCCTGGCAATCCGCCTCCTGTCCCAATGTCCAATACACTTGAATGGTTCCCAACAATGTTCGAAAAAACATAACATGGTAAAATGTGCCTGATCAGTACATCATCAACATCTTTCCGTGAAATCAGATTTAGTCTCTGATTATGAACTTTCAGCAAATCAGCATAATTCATCAATAAATTCGCTTCTTTTTCTGAGAGTTTAATACCGTTATTTAAAAAAACTTGAAAAATCTCCATTAATTTATGTTTCACGTGAAAAATCATTTAAGATAGACTAATAAAATAGACAAATCTGAATGCCTGATGCCCGAAATTCTACTCGCTTGTCCAATAGATCTTGGCCGAATTCTTTCAAGCTTTTCCCTGCTCTCTGATGAAAGCGATTTTATTTTTGAGTAATCAAAGTTTTTTGGAATAATTGTTTCCTCACTCTGATGAAATTTCTCAATTTCCTCGTTTTGGCGTTTTATGTAGCCTTCATACTTAATCTCAATTTCCGCCTGTTTGAGAGCTGACTTATAGATATCGTCCTTTTTAATCATTCTGTAATCTCCAAATTCTAGTAATTTAGACAAGCCTATTCCAGATCTTTTAACCAATTTAGATATTGATTCATGTTGATCAATTGGTTCGTTATTTGTTTCTCTTAGATAAGGATTCACAATCTCTGGAGAAATGAATTTTGTATCGGAATATGAAATAACTTTTTCAATCTCTTTTTCTTTTTGGATAAGAGAATCATAAGTCTCTTTATCGATCAACCCCATCTCATATCCGTATTTCATCAATCTTCTATCGGCGTTATCTTGTCGTAGATTCAATCTGTATTCTGCCCGAGAAGTAAACATTCGATACGGTTCTTCAGTACCCTTATTTACAAGATCATCGATTAAAACTCCGATGTAAGCTTCTGATCTTTTAAGAATCAGAGGATTTCTCTTTTGAACTTTTAGGGCAGAATTAATTCCAGCTATAATTCCTTGAGCGGCAGCTTCTTCATATCCTGACGTCCCATTTATCTGACCGGCAAAAAATAATCCATTAATAAGTTTTGTCTCTAGCGTCAACTCAATTTGATGCGGTGGAAAATAATCATATTCAACTGCATAACCGGCTCTGATCATCTCAGAGTTTTCTAATCCCGGGATAGTCCTCAATGCTCGCAATTGTATATCAGCTGGGAGGCTGGAAGAAAATCCATTTACATATATTAAATCCGACTTCAATCCGTCCGGTTCAAGAAAAAGTTGGTGACGGGATTTATCTCTAAATCTATTTATTTTGTCTTCAATAGAAGGGCAATATCTGGGCCCAACTCCTTTTATTCTGCCTGTAAAAAGCGGCGAATCAGCAAAACCTTCTTGGAGAACTTCATGAGTTTTTTCATTTGTGTAGGTTATGTAACACGAAATTTGTGGTAAACAAAGCCCTTTAGTAACATGAGAGAAGAATTCTGGTTCGGTATCACCAGATTGCTCTTCTAACTTTGAATAATCTATTGAATTCTTATGAAGTCTTGGCGGAGTGCCTGTTTTTAATCTTCCGCTAATAAAACCGAGTGATATTAACATTTCAGTTAATCCCTTTACTCGAGCTTCCCCAGCTCTTCCTCCCTCTTCTTGATCTTTTCCAATGTGCATAACAGCATTTAAGAATGTTCCGGCAGCAATAACAACACAATCACAATTGATTTTTTTATTTCCAAGTTTCAAACCACGAATAGAAGCATCAGAAATTAATATTGATTCAATAGTCCCCTCGATTATATCGAGGGCTTCGATTTTCTTAAGCACTCGCAATGCTTCAATCGAGTATAATTCTCGGTCTGACTGACATCGCGGGGACCAAACTGCAGGGCCTTTTGATTTATTTAGCATTCTAAATTGGATTGCGGTTCGATCGGCGAGTCTTCCCATTAAGCCCCCCAAGGTATCAATCTCTTTTACTAAATGTCCCTTTGCCGTACCGCCAATGGCTGGATTACATGACATCCGTCCAATTGCGTTTTTATCCATAGTAATTAGTGCAACCGAACAGCCCATTTGTGATGCAGCGGCTGCAGCTTCGATCCCCGCATGTCCACCACCGATTACAATTATGTCATACCTATCCTTCACAAAATACTCGATGTTTCACATGAAACGTTTATTTTCCTATACAGAATTTTGAAAAAATTGAATTCAAAATATCCTCTGAAGTTATTTCCCCTGTTAGTTCTTTAATATAGTTTATTGCTTTTCGAAGATCGATTGCTACAAATTCACCTGATTGATTAGATCTCATACTTTCTAGTGATTTTTTCAGAGCATCAACTGCTAAACTAAGGGAATTATTTTGCCTAATATTGGAAACCATTGAGGAGTCTTCTGAATAAATTTTATTTGTTTCGATGAATTCATTAAATACTTTAAACAATTCATTAAATCTCTCTCCGGTTTTGGCAGATATTAGAATAGTTTTATTATGATCTGCGATTTTAACATCAGGATTCAAATCGCACTTGTTTACGATTCGAATGATCTCTTGATTCGATTGCAATGCTTGGTAATAATTTTCTAATTCATCGTTTGGAAATTCACTATCGGTTACAAAAAAAATTAAATCTGCCTGACTTATAATTCTTCTTGCTCTTTTTATTCCTTCTTCTTCAATAACATCGCCTGGACTTCTCAGCCCGGCCGTGTCATAAATTCTAAACAATGTGCCATTAATAACAATTTCTTCTTTTATTAAATCTCTTGTAGTGCCTGGGGTTTCGCTAACGATTGCTCTCTCATCGCTCAAAATTCTGTTTAAAATACTTGATTTACCGACATTTGGCCTGCCAGCAATTACTGTATTTACACCATCAAAGATATATCTTCCGGTTTTATAGGTTGCAATTAAGTCCTCGATATGTCCAATTATTGTCTCAATCTTTTGAACAAGTTCGGACTTGTCCAAGAACTCTAAATCCTCATCCGCAAAATCAAGTTCGAGTTCAATTAAACCTATTGCCTCAACTAAATAATTCTTTATTAGATGGATTTTGTTCGACAAAAAACCGTCCAATTGATTTTTCGAACGAATCAGTGCCGTGTCCGAACGCGATTGGATAATTTCTGCGACGGCTTCAGCTTGCAGTAAATCAATTTTTCCATTCATAAACGCTCTTTTTGAAAATTCTCCGGGTTCGGCAAGTCTTGCACCATGAAGAATAAGCAGCTCCAAAATCTTTTTACCGATCAAACCACTTCCGTGGTAGGAGATTTCAACTGAATCTTCGCCCGTATATGAATGAGGCGCTCTGAAGATTGAAACGAGCACATTATCAATGTTAGATTCTAATTTTCCATAATGGATTGTATGACTATTAACCTCTTGCAGATCAACTCTTCCGCTAAAAACTTTCTTCCCTATCTCAATTGCATTGGGGCCGCTCAATCTAATTACTGAAACTGCTCCAATGCCAGCTGGAGTGATTACAGCACAAATTGTGTTTTCGTTCTTATTCATAAATTGATTCAAATTTAAGAAAATTAAACTCATATATATATCCTGAATTTGATACTCTCCTTACATTAGTTTTTGATTAAATTATATCTGATGATTACGCTGACCGATTTATTTTTGATTTCCTGAATTTGTACCTTATCTTTAATTAATGAAATATGAGAATACTTACTTCATTCAAATAGACGACGTAACTATTGGTAATTCTGTTACTGACGAGTATTTTTTTTGCGATCTAGAAAAATGTAAGGGTGCTTGCTGCACGCTTGAAGATGCGTATGGCGCTCCTTTAACAATCGAAGAAGCAAATATTCTCGCAAAAGTTGCTGAGGAAATTAAACATTATCTTCCAACAAAGAGTCAAGCCGCGCTGAAGAAATTTGGGCCTATAGAGAAACACAAGGGCGGCTATCACACTCGTACAGTTGAAGAGAGAGAATGTATCTTCGTTTATTGGGAAAATGATGTCGCAAAATGTGCTGTTGAAAAATCATTCTTTAAAAGTGAGATAGATTTTAGAAAACCGATTTCATGTCACTTATTCCCGATTCGAAAAAACTATTTCGGTCATGATGTGCTACGAGCTGAGTTCCTAAAAATATGCGACGTGGCAATGACGAAAGGGCTTGATTCAAAAACTTTTGTTTATGAATTTTGTAAAGATTCTCTTGTGCGGCTTTACGGCACAAAGTGGTATGATAAATTGCGAAAACTTGTTAACGATCACGAACAGTCAAAATGTTAAATCTTAGTCAAAAATTAGCTCAGCAGCTCAAAATGCTGCCCCAGCAGATACAGTACCAAAAATTATTGCAGCTGAACAATCTTTCACTGGAATTACGGATTAAAAACGAACTCGATATTAATCCACTTCTTGAGGAAATTCCTATTGAGGAAATTTCACTTGATCAAACAAGAGAAGAGGAGTCTGATTCAGGAGAAGAAAGTTTCGAATTCGATTCTAATGACGAATATACATTTGAAGATTTTTTAAATGACAATCTCGATGGCTATAAATCAACCTCCCAAACAGATACCGAAGAACAAGCCGATATCCCAGCACCTGATAGACCCTCATTAAAAGAGCATCTGATTTCTCAATTGCGATTACTAAATCTTGATGAAGATCAGTACAGACTGGGAGAGGAGATTATCGGATACATTGATGAAGATGGATATTTAACCTCCGATTTGCATGATATCGTAAAAGACTTGGAGCTTTTCGATCATATCAAAATTTCTCACGAAACGGCTGAACGGATCCTCCGTCAAATTCAACATTTCGATCCGATAGGAATTGGTTCTCGCACTTTACAAGAGTGTTTATTGATACAAATGGAGGAAAAGGAGCTTCATGACGATCTGAAAAATCTCGTAATCAAAATATTGAAAGACGCTTACGAAGATTTTACTCAAAAGCGTTATGAAGCGCTTCAGGAAAAATTCAAGATTACGCGCGAGGAATTAAAAGATGCATTAAACATTATTCAGCATTTAAATCCAAAACCTGGGGAAGGGGATTCTCTTCTTGCAAGCTTAAATCAAATTACTCCAGACTTAATTGTCGAAAAAGTTGAGGGAAGATTCGTTGTATTTTTAAATGAAAGGAATCTACCTCAATTGCGGATTAATAATTCATACGAAGCATATTTATCGCAAAGAGGGAAGAGGGCAAAAAATAAATCTGAAAAAGATGTAAAAAAATTTTTACGTGAAAAACTCGACTCGGCAAAGTGGTTCATCGAATCTATCAACCAAAGAAAGATTACGATGCTTCGAATTATGAATATGATCGTTGAAAAACAACACGACTTCTTCGAACTTGGAGAAAAGCACTTGAAACCGATGATCTATAAAGACGTTGCCGAGCCGCTGCAACTCGATATTTCAACAATCAGCAGAGTCGTGAATGGGAAATACGTTCAATCTTCTGTTGGAATTCATGAATTGAAATATTTTTTCAGTGAGGGACTTGAAACCGATTCCGGCGAAGAAATCTCAAATAAGAATGTTAAAATTCGAATCGAAGAAATCATTTCTTCGGAGGATAAAGAGAAACCTTTTACCGATGAAGAGCTGGGTGAAATTCTGAATAAAGAGGGGATAAAAATTGCACGAAGAACTGTTGCAAAATACCGTGAGCAGCTTGGACTTCCTGTAGCAAAACTTCGAAGGGAATTATGACCCATGCCATCGATGTATTAATTATTCTTTTTCTTTTTACGATTTTCGCCTCCATTCACTCTATTACTGCCTCGCTAAAGATTAAAGATTATTTTAAAAGTCGTTTCGGAGAAAAAATTGCATTTTATCGATTGGGGTATAATCTAATCAGTATTCTTACACTTATAATTTTTTGGGAATTCTCTCCAAAGCCTGAAGTATATATTTACGACCTTACTCCTCCATGGGATATTATTATAGTAATTTTTCAAATTTTATCTCTAATTGGATTCCTTTGGACTTTCAAATATTTCGATACGATGGAGTTCCTTGGTGTTAATCAATTAAAAAGATTTTATAAAGGCAATCCGGTCACTCTATACGATGAAAATCCAACTTTGAATATGACCGGACCAAACAGATTTTCTAGACATCCATTATATCTATTCGCGATTTTATTTTTAGCTTTTCGTCCTTATATGTCGCTGTTTTATTTTGTATTTTTGATTTCAGCTTCGGTCTACTTTTGGATCGGCTCGTATTTCGAAGAAAAAAGATTATTAAAATATTTTCCTGATGAATATCCAGAATACATGAAAAACGTCTCAAGAATATTTCCGATCAAACATATAAAAAAGTTGTTTTCAACCGCAACTAAGACATTTTTAACTCTTACAGTTTTAATCTCTATTTTTAATCTCGAAAGTGCCAATGCAAAGCAACAACATGATTCAGTCTTAGTTGATTTTGGGATGAAAGTTATTACTGTAAATGAATTTCAAAAACGATTTGAATTGACCCCTTGGCCGCGGCGAAATGTTAGAGAAATAGATGAGGAAATTAAAACCGAATTTCTCAATACACTAATTGCAGAAAAATTAATGGCAATTGAAGCGGAAAGCATTACTATTGACACATCAATTGCACTTTCGAGTGCATATTTGCAGCTTGAGAAAATGTTTGTTCGTGATGCTCTTTATAAACGCGAAATAAGAGATAAAGTTGTTATTTCTAAAGAAGAATCTGATAATGCATTTGCGAAAAGTTTAGTAAAAATATACTGCCATTATATATTTGCAAATGACTCTGCACACGTCTACGACATTTACAAGAAACTGATCGGCGGAGAAGATTTCGATTCCATTCTTTCAGAACGTCCAGAATTTGAAAATCAAAAATCTCCGTTTGAAGTCACTTACGGAACTCTTCCAGAAGAAGTTGAAAATATTATTTACAGAACCGAACCAAAAACATTTACCGCTCCAGTCCAAGCTGATCATGGTTATTATATTTTCAAAGTCGATAGCGCACATTTTGGAATCGTAATGGGCTCAACGGAATCGAATGATGCTCATAGAAAAGCGCAAAAAATTCTTAACGAGCGATTAGAAAGCAAAAGATATAGCGAGTATTTTATAACTTTTTTTTCGTCGAAAAGGGGAGAAGCGGACGGAACAGCGTTTTGGACTCTTGCCGATCCTTTAATCCAAATCTTGCAGTCAAAATTTACAATTAAAGAAAAGCTCGTAAAAAATAAATCGATGCTCGATCCAAACGATGTGGAACAAATTGAGAATCAACTCGGTGAACAGATAAAAACTACATTAATAAAAATTGATAATCGAAAAATCTCGATCGGAGAATTTTTACGTGCAATTTTATTCAAGACCTTCGCAGTTGAAGATTCATCACGCGAATTTATTGCTAGAAAAATCAGCCAGTCGATAAAAAGTTATATGGAGGATGAATTTCTTGCTGCCGAAGGGTATAGACAAGGTCTTCAACATCAGCCGGAGGTAAAATCTGACTTAGAGATGTGGAAAAATTTTTATTACAGCGTTTGGATAAATCGTGCGTGGCGCGAACAAAATAAAGTTCTCGATCATGAAATCGAAGAATATTTAAAATCACGATCTTCTGTAATTAAAAATATTGTTTTAGTAAATGTTCAAGAAGTTCTTGTAGATAGTTTAGATCAGATCGAATTTTTACTGCAACAATTAGAAAAAGGGGACGACTTCGGCGAACTTGCGAGAAAATATTCCAAAAGGAAGTGGGCTGCCGAAAAAAATGGTGAGCTTGGATTTTTTCCAAGTACTATGTATGGAGAGATAAGAAAGAATGCTGCTAATTTAGAAGTCGGTGAAATATTTGCTCCCGTCGAATCTGCGGATGGTTATTCGATAATAAAATTGTTGGATAAAAGAACAGAATCACCGAATGAAATAACCGATTTTGAAAACGTGAAAGAAAAATATCGCTCTGACTTATTTGAAAAGAAATTCAACAAATTTAAAGACAAGCATGTTGCGGAGCTGGCTCAAAAATATGTTAAAAAAATAAATTACGAATTGTTGAACAAAGTGAAAGTTAGTTCGTTAAATATTTTTTCTTATCGGTTCATGGGATTCGGGGGAAGAATTTCTGCCGTGCCTCTCATTAACCGATATACAAGCTGGTACGATGAATGGTTAAAATTACAAAAGAAAATTCCATAGGTTTTTTATGACAGAAAAAATTCGAGCAACCACAATTGTAGGATTAATTCACAAAGGGAAAGCTGCGCTTGGTGGAGACGGACAAGTCACTCTCGGTCAAACCGTAATGAAACACAATGCAAAAAAAATTCGAACACTTTCAAACGGAAATGTTGTTGCCGGATTTGCTGGTGCTTCTGCTGACGCATTTACTTTACTTGAAAGATTTGAGGATAAACTGGAACAATATCGCGGCAACTTAAATCGTGCCGCCGTCGAACTCGCAAAGGAATGGCGTACTGATAAATATTTAAGACGCCTTGAAGCGTTACTTGCAGTTGTATCAAAAGACAAAGCATTAATCATTTCCGGAACTGGTGATGTAATTGAACCGGACGATAACATTGTTGCAATCGGTTCTGGAGGAAGCTATGCTCTTGCCGCGGCAAAGATGCTAACAAAACACAGTAAGCTTTCCGCAAAAGAAATTGTAGAAGAAGCTCTTAAAACTGCTTCAGAAATTTGTATCTACACAAACAGTAATATTGTAATTGAGGAGTTATAAACGATAATATGCCTAAGAAAAACGAAAACGGATTTCAAATTAAAAGTTTAACGCCATCGCAAATTGTACAGGAATTGAATAAATATATAATTGGGCAAGATGCCGCAAAACGAGCGGTTGCAATTGCGTTGAGAAACAGATGGAGGCGTCAACAAGTTCAGCACGGACTGCGAGAAGAGATTCTACCAAACAATATTATCCTTATTGGTCCGACTGGAGTTGGAAAAACCGAAATCGCAAGAAGATTGGCAAAACTTGCAAACGCACCCTTTCTAAAAGTTGAAGCTTCAAAGTATACTGAAGTCGGTTATGTTGGCAGAGATGTTGAATCAATGATTCGTGAAATCACAGACATTTCTGTTAATATGGTTAAATCTGAAAAAATGGAATTAGTTCAAGACAAAGCAATAAACCTTGCGGAAGAAAAAATTCTCGATATGCTAATTCCGCCGATTAAAAAATCGGTTAAAACTGAAAATGCAGAAAATGGTGAACATCCATCAGAAACAAATGAAAGCACGCGAGAAAAATTCCGGTTAAAACTAAAAAGCGGTGAACTTGATGAAAAGATGGTTGAATTTGATGTTACTGCTGAATCCTCAGCGATGATGCAAGTGTTTGGTCCGTTCGGCCCTGATGATTTAGGAATAAACGTCCAAGAGCTCTTCAGCAATGTTCTTCCTAAGAAGAAGAAAAAAAGAAAAATGCCTATCAAAGAAGCAAGAAAAGTAGTAGCTCATGAAGAATCACAAAAATTGATCGACATGGATGCGATAATCAAAGAGGCAATTTTTAAAGCTGAAAACTCTGGAATAATTTTTATTGATGAAATTGATAAAATTGCAGGACAAAGCTCAAAGCAAGGTCCAGATGTTTCACGTGAGGGCGTTCAGAGAGATTTGCTTCCAATTGTTGAAGGTTCAACTGTCAATACAAAATACGGCGCGGTAAAATCGGATCATATCTTATTTATTGCATCAGGCGCTTTCCATGTTGCAAAACCATCTGATTTAATTCCCGAATTACAGGGAAGATTTCCAATCCGAGTAGAACTTCAAAGTCTTACAGAAGAAGATTTCATAAAAATTCTCACTCTCCCTGAAAACGCTTTGCTTAAACAATATGCAGCATTACTCCATAGCGACAAGGTAGAAATCGAGTTTGACGAATCGAGCATTAATGAAATTGCTAAAGTGGCAACCGAGGTGAACGAACAAGTAGAAAATATCGGCGCAAGAAGACTTCATACAATTTTAACAACTTTGCTAGAAGATATTCTCTTCGGAGTTCCAGATCAAATCAAAGTGAAGAAGATCGTAATTGATAAAAAATTGGTAGAGGAAAAATTAACTTCAATTGTAAAGAATCGGGATTTGAGTAAGTATATACTGTAATTTTGAATAAAGTTTGATTTTAATTAGTTTATTTTGGACAAAAGGTTTTATGACAGTAGATGAACAAGTAAAATATTGGATCAAAGCTGCCGAAAATGATCTTCCCGTACTAGAAAATCTTTTTCAAGGGAAGCATTATCTTTGGTGTATGTTCGTCGGTCATTTAATTTTAGAAAAAATCATAAAAGCACATTTTGTCAAAGATAATAAACAAAATCCTCCAAGAACTCATGATCTATTAAGGCTTATTGAAAAGACTAATCTATCCATTAATGAGGACCAAAAATTATTCTTGGATGAAATTAATGATTATCAACTCGAAGCAAGGTATCCAGATTATAAATTTTCAATACAAACATCTCTGAACTTTGAAAAGACAAAACAAAAATTAGAGAATATTAAGGCAATATTTGAATGGCTGAAGTCCCAGCTAACATAATTAATGTCGTTAAAAAGTTTATTAATGAACTAGAATTGAATAACTTCAGAATTCAAAAAGCTGTACTTTTTGGATCATATGCTAACAGTTCATATAATGAATGGAGCGATATTGATTTAGCTTTAGTCTCAGAAGATTTTGAAGGCAATAGATTTAACGACAGACAAAAGATTCGGAAAATAAAAGCAAAGATCGACTTTTCGATTTCCCCCTTTCCTTTTCGTCCTGAGGATTTTGACTTGAGCGATTTTTTTGTTCAAGAAATCGTTCGAACGGGAATTGAGATAAATTAGATTTTATTACAATCCAACTAACTAAGCTCGATAATAAATTCGATTCATTAATTTTTTTTTACTTCATTATTGGTTATTTTGAGACCAAAATTGATAGGAGCTGATGCAAAGCGAACAATTAAATATAAAAAATCTGGTCGAAGAAGCCTGCGAAATTTTAAATACAAAATACTCTGTCGAGGAGGACGTTTACCTAATTGAAGTTACAACCGAAGAAGATAATTCGGTTGAAGTTTCAATTTATCAAAGCATCGACTCGTTCGATGTTGAAAAGATAGACTGTACTGTGACAATAGGCCCGATTGTGAAAAACTTGGACCTGCTTTACACTTTCCTAAAAAATAATTTTGAACTTGATTATGGCTCTTTTGCTATAATTAACGAGGATGGCGTTGATCTTTTAATAATGGTAGATAGTCTTTTGCTTGAATCCTGCTCTGCCGAAGATTTAGCTTCTGTAGTGCTTTATATGGCTGAAGTCTCACACGATACTGAAGCACTTTTAATGAAATATTCATAATTAATTTTGAAAATTGCTTACTCGTTTAACTAGCCTGTTTTTAACATTTTTTTTCATCTACAATTCGACTTTCCCTTCCCAAACTGATTCATGGAGCAGTTATAGTAGCGAGGTTGGGGAGATAGTCCTAATGGACATAGCGGACTCAACAGAAATAAAAGCAGACTCAATCACGATTCCGATAACTTCAATAGATACTGCAGCCGTTCTCGATTCGCTTCGGAAAGTTCTTGCCGCTGATTCTGTAATCCCGATAAAATTATCTCGTGTCAAAAATCCTTTTTCGGAAATCTTCATTTCACAGAATGATTTACTGCAGGATAATTTTATTAACTTATACTCTCGACTCGGTTTTCTTCCAAACAGTTTTTATAGAAATCTCGGCACGCCTGGAGGGATCAATGAATTGATAATTCACGGAAACGGATTCAGAAATGTCTCTCTTCTATTAGACGAAAAAAATATCAATGATCCTTTCACAAATACTTATGATCTATTGGATTTTCGCTCCGAAGAAATTGAATCGATTGAAATTATCCCTAATCCGCGTGCATTTCTATTGGGAAACTCGAACGAGAGTCTTTCAATTATTTTGAACTCAAAAGAGTTGTATTCGCAGCTTCCTTATTCACGAATTAAATATATTGAAGCTCCCTACGATAACTTGTTCATTGACGGAATGTTCAATGCGAATTTTCACCGAAGACTAAATTTTGATTTTGGGCTAACAAAGCACTCTCAGCCAGGCAGATTTAAAAACAGTGAAAGAGATTTGTGGGCGGGCAAGGTTAAACTGTCACATTTCTTTTCAAATTACATCAATTGGAATTTTGCATATCGATATTCAAAATCTCTTGTGAGATTCAATGAAGGAATTTCAACTAATAAAATAAACCTGCGTCCAAATGAAACAATTGAAGATGTGCTATATGATGAGTTGAGAGCTCCGGTCGTAAATGAAGATTCGTACCACAAATGGACAAAACATAATTTGGATTTAGAAGTTAGAGGAAATTTCTTTGAAAATAACAGAAGCATCTCTTCATTGAATTTATATTTCGCTCAATCACAAAGAGAATTTAGAGATGGAGAGAAGGAATCAGTTGGATGGAAAATTCACAACGATCATTGGTCAAAAGTCTGGGGCGCTAAGTTTAAGCAAAATTATACTCTCGGCTTTACTGAAATTGAAACCGCTGTACTCCTCGAAAGAAAAATCTTGGAATCATCATTTATCCCTGGGAAAAAACTATATAATGAATTTCAATCGTATTTTCTTACTGAGTTTAATCTTTCAAATTTCATTAAACCTGCTTTTTATATAAAGTATTACAAACAGAAGCGAATTAACGCTTCCCACCTTAGTTTTGGTGGTGATTTAACTATTGCTCTATTTAATAATTTACATTTTTACACTGGAGCATCACGCGTTTATTACAATCCGTCCCCTGACGAAATTGCTTACGACATTTATAACAATCTTTATGAACTTGGGAGAAGAACAAGTCTTTACTCAAGCGCTGCATATTTTACTGATATTATATCGCTAACATTCGATGTATTTTACCATCAAAACGAAATTGTTAGAAAGAACTACAATGCCGGTGGATATCCTTCAATTGCATATTTACAAAGTCAGGAACTTCAAAATGGAATAGACAAATCCTTCCCTAAAAAATCTGTTAGAATGGGAGGAAGTTTTTCTGGACGAGTAAATCTATGGAAACTAAGTCTGCAGTTTAATTCCTCGTTGAATAAGTTTACTGAAGAAAATATTTTAAGCATTTTTCAACCTCGCATTACTGCAAATGTCGGATTATTCCTTAAGGATAAATTTTTTCACGAAAGCTTAGATTTGAACGCTGGAATCCGTGCCAGCTTTTTCACTTCATACAATGGACTCGGATTTTCTCCTGAAAAAATTTATTACACTAATATACGAACCGTTGATTCTCTCGACTTCAATTATTCAAATATAAAAATTCCATCAAACTACAAAATAGATTTAGTCGTATCCGGAAAAATAAAAGAATCGGCAATAGTTTACCTATCAATTGAAAATGTTACTAACAGAAAATTTTATCTCGAGCCGTTTTATCCAATAAATGATATCGGATTCCGATTTGGAATAGCTTGGGAATTTCTCGATTAATCACTGTAATCTGTGGCAAAAACAATAAACAAAATCATCACAATCTTCGGTTCATCCTTTCCAAAACCCGGAAAAGATGAATACGAATTCGCTTGCAACCTAGGTAAAAAGCTGGGGAAGAGCGGTTTCGATATTTGTAATGGCGGATTTTACGGTACGATGGAAGCTTCCGCGAAAGGTGCGGCTGAAGCCGGAATCAGTACTATCGGCGTGACGATCGATTCATTTGGATTAAAGGCAAATAAATTTATTCAGACTGAAATAAAGTGTAAAAATCTTTTTGAAAGAATCTCGAAACTTATCGAGCTTGGGGATGGATATATTATTCTGAAAGGAGGAACAGGTACATTACTTGAATTTTCCGCTGTATGGGAATTAGCAAATAAAAAAATGATTAAGAAAAAACCTCTGGTCGCTTACAAAGATTACTGGAATGATCTGGTTAAATTAATTGATCAAAGAATGATTTTAGAAAAGAGGGATAAGGGAATTGTCTTCTTAAGTGATAATATAGAAGAAATTGTTTCATACTTAAAATTCTGTTTAGAAAAATAATTAATTGTTATGACACCTAAATGGCTTGAATGGTCTCAAAAACTTCAATCGCTTGCACAATGCGGATTGAATTACACAGACAACGAATTCGAAATCGAACGATATAATCTGATTCAAGAAATTGCATCCGAAATGATCTCGTATCAATCAGGGGCGGACAAATCCGAAATCAATAAGTTCTTTGCAAGTGAAATGGGACATTCTACGCCCAAAGTCGATGTCCGCGGAATCGTCTTCAAAGGGGACGAAATTCTGTTAGTGAAAGAAAAAGCCGATGGGAAATGGACCGTACCCGGCGGGTGGGCAGATGTCGGCTCAACTCCAAGCGAAAATGTTGAACGAGAGATTTTCGAAGAATCAGGTTATCGAGTTAAAACAAAAAAAGTCCTGGCTGTTTACGATCGGAATAAACAAGGGCACACACCATTCATTTATCATCTCTACAAAATTTTCTTCCTCTGCGAAATCATCGGAGGTGATGCGAAAAGAGGAATTGAAACAGATGAAGTGGAATTCTTCGCAGAAGATCAATTGCCCGAACTTTCTACTGGTAGAATTACCGAAAAGCAAATCTCAAGATTCTTTGAACACTTGCGATACCCGGATTTGTCAACAGATTTTGATTGATCAAACAACTCTGTTTATTCTTCATATCTGAACGCATTATAATATCTAATAAGTAGTTCATTATTTGATATATTTAGTTCATCATCATTTACTATAACTCGCGATTACTATTTTTCAGCAACTTTTGTTAACTTAAAACGTCAGACAGTTGAAAATGCTTAAATCTTTCCATAACATTTCCACAAAAACATAAAGGATTCATTTATGCCAAAAACCA
>Ga0194127_10000456_pt1 | contig 64776 bp, 47 predicted proteins | sample TA2KigC100mmetaG_FD_148624 | JGI IMG/M metagenome (GOLD analysis project Ga0194127, IMG submission 148624) | Freshwater microbial communities from Lake Tanganyika, Tanzania - TA2015036 Kigoma Deep Cast 100m | ecosystem: Environmental > Aquatic > Freshwater > Lake | place: Tanzania: Lake... | reverse complement strand
CCCCGAGGAAGAGCACCAGCCGCTGGATCAGGCAGATCTCGACGAAGATGAAGCCGAGCCCGAGGCACGCGAAGTAGCCCAGGACCCGGCGCGACCCTCGAAGCGACTCGCGCAGATCGCGCCGCGACGCGAGCGGCAGGCCGAAGAACACGCCGGCCAGGAGCAGCCCCTCGGCCAGCACGATCAGCGGAGGCAGGTCGCCCTGCGGCACGCGCTTGTCGAGACGGCCGGGGCGCTCGACGTCGCGGATCTCCGCGGGCAGAAGCGGTAGCTGCTCGCGGTGGCGGTCCTGCACGCCGAGCACCTTCATCCGGTTGAAGAAGGGACGGTCGTCGGTCGTCGGCCGGAAGTCGAAGCAGCCCATCCGGTACAGCGGGGCGGGATCCTCCGCGGTCGCGATCTGGAAGTACAGGTTCTCCGCGCGCGCCGGGAGGTCGTTCGTCCGGTAGGGGGCGAAGAGCACCTTGCGCGCGCCGGAGGCCTTGTAGAAGTCGAAAAGGGCGTCGACCTCGCCGGGCGTGAAGGGGCTGCGCTTCATCATGAAGGTGTACTCGACGGACCGGCCGCCCTCGCCGACGAAGAGGTGCTTGGAGTAGTCCTCCGGCTTGAGCCCCATGCGGCGGAACATCTCGACGGCGTTCGAGAGCAGCCGGATCGCCCCGTAGCGGGTGATCGCCAGGATCCCGTCGTCGGTCAGGTGGTCGTGGAATTCCCGGAACGACTCGACCGTCAGCAGGTAGGTCTCGCTCAGGTTCAGCGCGCCGTTCTGGAAGGCGATCGGCGTGAAGTTGTTGACCTGCTGGATCACGTCGAACCGGTCCGGCGAGCGGCGGAGGAAACTGCGGCCCTCGTCGACGATCATCGTCGCGTGGCGCGGGTCGTTGAAGAGCCCGCCGGCGAACTTGCTGAACGTCTCCGTGACGAACCGCGCGATCGTCGGGTCCATCTCGATGCCCGTCACGTGCCGCGCGCCGAGGCTGAGCGCCGTCAGCGAGTCCTCGCCGCCGGAGGTGCCGATCATGCAGACGGTGTGGTTCGTCTTCGACAGGTGGGGCAGGGCGAGGTGCTGGACGTACTTGGCGCTGTCGGCCAGGACCTTCGGCCGGCGCGCGCGGAGCGCGTCGTAGTCGCCGTTGAAGCGGCGGATGGACGACACGTTCGCCCCGCCGGCGATGTGCACGCGCAACCGCTCGGCGGTCATCGGCACGATGTCGACGCGGGAAAGCGAACTCCACCCGCTGGCGATGAAGCGCCGCGCCTTCCAGTCGTTCATGTAGTCGGCGCGGCCGACGTTGACCCGCAGTTCGACGGCGTCCCGCATGCGCGGCGCGCCGAGCACGCCGCCCGCCACGGCGAGGGCGAGCACGGCGCCCGCCGCCGCCAGGCGGCCCGCGGACGGCCGGTCCGCCCCGCCCGCGAGGAAGAGCGCGCCGGCGCCGGCCGAGATCGCCGCCGCCGCCGCCAGGCCCTCGGGCTCGAGCGTCGGGATCCAGAGCACCACCGCCAGCGCCCCGAGGCCGGCCCCGATCAGGTCGGCGAAGTAGTAGACGTTCGCCAGCCCGGCGCGCTCGTCGAAAATGCGGCTGATCGCGAGGCCGAAGCACAGGAACGGCGACGCGAGGGCCAGGAAGACGACCGTGACGTTGACCAGCTCGCGGCCCCAGGTCCAGCCCTCCGGCAGCTCGGAGAGATGGATCGGCACGCCGTTCACCGCCGCGAAGGCGCCGAGCATCGCGAGCGCCCCCGCCAGCGCCATCGCGGGCAGGAAGTCCGCCAGCGGCACGCGCGAGATCCCCGGCCAGCGGGTCAGCACGACGCCGCTGAAGCCGAGGCCGAACATCGCCGTGCTGACGGCCAGGTAGGCGTAGTTCGCCCACAGGCTGAACTCGAAGATCTTCGTCGTCGTGACTTCGAAGAGCAGGGTCGCAAAGGCGAATGCGAAGATCGCCAGCAGTTCCAGGAGGCGTCGCATCGCGGGGCCTCAGGCCTTCAGCAGGCCGGCCTCGCGGAGCGTCGCGGCCAGCAGGGCACGGGTCTTCGGTTCCATCTCGCAGAGCGGGAGGCGGTAGACCTCCTCGATCCGGCCCATCATCGCGAGCGCGGCCTTCACCGGGACCGGGTTGGTCTCGAGGAACAGGTCGGTGAAGAGCGCGTGGTACTTCAGGTGCAGCGCCCGCGCCTCCGCGAAGCGGCCGGCCAGCGCGTGGGTCACCATCGCGACCACCGGCTCCGGCGCGACGTTGGTCGCGACGCTGATCACGCCGCGCGCGCCGACCGCCATCATCGGCAGCGTCAGCGAGTCGTCGCCCGAGAGCACCGAGAGGGTGCACGCGCGGACGATCCGGCTGACGCGCTCCACGCTGCCGCCGGCCTCCTTGACCGCGATCACGCCCGGGTGCTCCGCGAGCTTCACCATCACGTCGAGCGGGATCTCGCGCGACGTGCGGCCGGGGACGTTGTAGAGCACCACCGGCAGGCCGAGGTCGGCGACGGCGGAGAAGTGCCGGAGCAGCCCGGTCGCCGGGGGCTTGTTGTAGTAGGGCGTCACCTGCAGCGTCGCGTCCGCCCCGGCGCCGAGCGCGTGGCGCGTCAGCTCGAGCGCCTCGGCGGTCGAGTTCGCGCCGGTCCCCGCGATGACCAGGCACCGCCCGCGGGCCGCCGCGATCGTCGTCTCGATGACCTTCTCGTGTTCGGGGAAGTCCAGCGTCGGCGACTCGCCCGTCGTGCCCACCGGGACGATCCCCGTGATGCCGGACGCGATCTGCCACTCGACGAGGTCGCGCAGCTTCCCGGTGTCCACCGCGCCGCCCTTGTCGAACGGCGTGACGATGGCCGTGAAGGTGCCCTGCAACTCCCGTGTCGCGCGCGAACCGCTCATGTCCGTATCTCCCGGTTCCAACCCTTGGAAACCGCGTGCCGCCGGGCTTCCAAGGCTCGGAAAACGGGCGGTACAATGCGCAGGAAACGCGGAAAAGACAAGCGCGGAGACGGGGAGGACGGGAGAAGGGAGACGGGAGTCGGGAGTGGAAATGCTGGGAAGCCGGAAGGACGCGCGACCGAATCCCGGTACCCGTCTCCCCGCTCCCTGCTCCCGCCTCCCCATCGCCCCTTCCGCCGCCAGCAGCGCCGCGCCGAGGGCGCCGGTGTACTGCGGGTCGTGGACCGCGGTCCGGGCGCAGCCGGCTGAGGGAGCACCCCCTTAGAACGTGACACTCCGGAAGAGCTCCGTCTCGGCAAGTCTCCTGAGCCATGGAGCCGGGCGTTCGCCGACCTCCGCGGCATGGTCGCCGACGTAGCGGGCGTAGCCGCGGATCGGCGGGGTCGCATCGGAGCGTCCATGGAGCGGCAGGCCCAGGAAGCGCGCCGGGTTGGTCTGGGTCATCGCGTCCCATGCGGCGGACCCCGCACCGTCGCCCATGTAGTGGCGCAGGCGGGTTCGGAAGTAGTGCCAGTACGATCCCGGCGCGCACCGGACCCGCACCATCCAATGGTCCGTGCCGAACAGGAGTCGCTCCCGCACGACCCCGTCGGTCAGCAGATCGCGCAGATTCCGGAAGTAGTTCACTTCCTTGTCCGAGCCCTTGCCGCCGCCCATGGCGGCGGTGTGGTACGAAACGTCGGCGTAGACCTGGCTCCCCGGTGCCTTCATGAGTTCCGTGATCGCGGCCGTCCAGCTCTTGCCCGTGAACGGATGGGCATCGGCCAGGACGTCGTCACCCCCGAAGTGCCCGAAGCAGATCCGGAGGGCGCGATACCGGGCATCGGCTCCCAGGAGCCTCTTCCATTCCGCGGGGTCCGCGTATTTCCAGTACTCCTCGTCGGCCGGTGTGAAGCCGCCGCTGTTGCAGTGCAGCGTGATCGGGAGTTCCTTCGCGAGGCAGTGGTCGTACACCCTGCGCATGTCCGGGGAGTCCAGCGGATATCCCAGCGAGGGATACAGCTTGACCCCGACGAAGCCCAATTGCCCGACCGCCCGATGGAGGAGCTTCTCGTACCGGAGATCGTTCCCCGCCTTCCGACGCGGGTCGACCGCGACAAAGGGAAAGAAGCGCCCCGGGTAGCGCAGGATCATCTGCGCCATCTGTTCCATCTGGGCGACGAAGACATTCTCATAGTCGGCGTTCTCCGTGATGTCCATCATCAGGGCGATCGCGCCGTCCGTGGCGGCCATCCCGGAGAACATGTCCGAGCAGACGTCGGCGATCCGCGGCTTGAAGGCGATGGACATGAAGGCGACGTAATCCCCCAGCCTGGCTTCATACACGTCCTGGTCGGGATCCCCCGCCTTCGGCTTCCGATCGATCCACGCGAGAATCCGGTCCAGCGCGTCTCCGCGGAGTCGGCCGACAAGGGTTTTCGTGAGCCTGCGTGAGCCCGGCACCAGCTTGGCGGTCGGTAGATCCTTGAACAGAGAAGCAGCGCGCTTATCCGAGAGCATCTCGGCGATGATGCTCCGGACGATCGCCTCGCGGTCGACCGTGCGGCGCCTCGCCGCCAGGTTTCGAATCGCGCGCGCCAGCAGTTTGCTGAGCCGGGCCGGGAAGCCGGCGTCTCTCCGCGCCAGGAAGACCCGCACCGCGTACGGCGTCGCCGCCGTCAGAAGGTTGAATGCATGGGTATGACAGTCGATTCTCATGGCTTGGGTCTCCTTGACTCCCCTGCCTTCAGTCGCCGCTCCGGGACGCGGTCACGGCGCCCACGCGCGACGCACCCTGCCGAGAGTAGCTCGTGGGGAGGGGGAGGCAAGAGCATTTCCGCTCGCTGCCGCCTGTCGTGTCCCCACTCCCGGATTCCGGCTCGCTAGGCCCGCGCCTCCGCCGCCAGCAGCGCCGCGCCGAGGGCGCCGGTGTACTGCGGGTCGGGGGCGAGGGCGACGGGGCAGCCGAGCGCGGCGGCGAGCGCCGCCGCCATGCCGGGGACGAGGGCGACGCCGCCGGTCAGGACGACCGGCTCGACCGCGCGGCGGCCGACCATCGAGGCGACGCGCGACGCGATGGACTTCTGCACCCCCGCCGCGATGTCGCGCGGATCCGCCGCCGACGCGAGCAGGCCGACGATCTCCGTCTCCGCGAAGACCACGCAGGTGCTGCTGATCGGCACCGGCTGCGCGGATTCCGCGGCCATCGCGCCGAGATCCGCCACGCCCGCATCGAGGCGCGACGCGACGACCTCGAGGAACCGGCCCGTCCCGGCCGCGCAGCGGTCGTTCATCACGAAGTCGCGCACCGCGCCGCCGGCGTCGAGCCAGATGACCTTGCTGTCCTGCCCGCCGATGTCGACCGCGGTGCGGGCCTCCGGCGCCACCGCGCGCACGCCGCGGGCGTGGCAGGTGATCTCCGTCACCGCCGAGTCGGCGAAGGCCAGCGCGGCGCGGCCGTAACCGGTGGCGACGACGCGGGCAACGTCGCCCCGAGCAAGACCGAGGTCGGCGAGGAGGCCGTCGAGCGCGCGCGCCGCGATGTCCTCCTGCCGCACGCCCTGGTCGCACGAGGCCCGCCCGGCAACCGCCCCCGCGGCCGTGTCGTACAGCACGATCTTGATCGCCCGCGACCCCGCATCGACTCCCGCCACGATCATGTCCCGCACCCCCGGCGCGCGCGCGCCGTTTCGAACAGGGCCTCCATCCGCGTCGACACCTGCGCCGCCACCGCATCGCTGAGCGGCGGCACCTCGATCTCCACCGCCGGGATCCCCGCCGCCGCGCGGACGGCGTCGGCCATGACCCCTCCCTCCGTCGCACAGTGGCTGGCGCCGGGGATGCGCGAGACGATCACCGCCTCGGCCCCGAGGGCCGCCGCGTCGCGGGCGATCCGCGCCGCCCGGTCGCGCGCCGGCCCCGCCATCGGATCCGCCGCCGCCGCGCGCGCCAGCGCCTCCCAGCATGGCACGTCCTCCGGAATCCCGTCCAGCGCGTGGCTGAAGAGGAACTCCGTCCCGCACAGCCGGCCGCCCGCCGCCTCGAGACGGTTCATCATCCGGAGGTCGGCGACGGGATTCACCCAGTAGACGCGGACCGCGTCGGCTCCGCCGAAGCCGGTGCCGGCGGCGACGCGGCGGCGGACCTCGTCGAGCAGGTCGTCGAGCACCGCCCCGGCCTCCTCCAGGTCCGAGCAGAAGTGGATCGCGAGCATCTCCGCGATCAGCAGCTCCAGCGCCGGAAGGGGGGCGACGCGGGCCGTGAAACAGGCCTCGCGCAGCTCGCGGAGGCGGCGGCGGATGCCGTTGGCGCGCTGGATGCCGTCCGCAAGGCGCGCGTCATCCAGGTCCGTGCCGGCGAGGCGCCCGAGGGCCTCGCCGACGCGCCGCAGCTCCGACTCGAGAAAGGCGACCTGCGCGCGCGGGGCGCGGCCGCCGCCGGGGAGCGGCACGGCCTCCTCGTCCGGCTCGGGTTCAGAACGGTGCGGAGCCTCCCACCAGAGGATCGGATGCCCGAGCCCGTTCAGGCGCTGGGCGATCGCGGAGAAGTCGTCGCAGACCGCGCCGGCGCTGCAGACGAGGAGGTCGGGGATCGGGAAGTGACGGCGGGTGACGAAGGCGCCGAGCATCGCGCGGACCGGACAGAAGGTCTCGTCGATCCCCATCCGGTCCGCGACGGCGAGAAGCTCGTCGCTCATCTCCATCACGCAGGGCGTCCACCACGCGCCGTCGGGGTAGAACGCGACGACGCCCGGCAGGCTGTAGGCCATCACCGGGACGGTGCCGAGGTCTTTCATCGCGCCGACGATGCGCCGCCCCTCCGCGCGCGCCGCGTGGAGGCGGTCCTCCTCCGTCAGCAGGAAGTTCCACAACCGCAGCGCCGCGGCCGAGTTGTCGAACTGGAGGCGCAGCAGCCGGTGGTCGCCGTCGGCGACATGGCGGCGGAGCGGTCCCCCGTAGGACGGTTCGCGCAGTCCCGCGCGGCGCAGGTCCCCGTAGCGGGCATCCCAGTCGTCGAGCGTGAGCCGGCGGGGGGGCGCGTTCATCGCAGCGCCTCCAGGAACGCCTCGACGCGCGTCGACCCTTCGCCCGCCGATGCCCCGGCGCCGGCGAGGTCGAGGGCCAGCACCGGCACCGGCGATGCGTCGCGGATCCTGGGCACCTCGGCGCGCCAGGCATCGCACCACGGATGGGTGACGACGACGATGCCGCGGACCGGCGTCGCCCGCAGCGCCGCCGCGAGCCAGTCGAAGAGGCCGCTGTCGGGACGGCGGAAGACCGCGGGGATGTGGCCGAAGTAGGCGTCGGCCAGCTCGCCCGCGGGATCCCCGCCCATGCGCCGCCGGTCAAACCGCCGCGGCCACTCCCGCTCGCCGGATTCCGTACCGTCGACTGCGACACACCCGCCCGAGCGGTCGATCGTATCGAACAGGCCGAGGTCTTCGCGCCGCATCGGGCCGCCGAGGAGCATGAGCGGCGATCCGCCGGACGCCGGGACCGTATCGGAAGCCGGAGGCAGAACGCCGGTCTCGTGGAATCGCATGGCGAGGTCCCCATGCGCGCGCGAGGTCAGGCGCGGGCGCCGGGCCAGGACCTCGTCGCGCATCGCCTCGCGTCGTTCCATGCACGCCGCCAGTTCCCCGGGCGCCGGGCCGTGGCCGCCGAGGCGGACAAGGAAGCGCCCGAGCCGGCCGAGTTCCTCACGGTAGAGCCGGTGCGCCGCGGGCGTCTGCCAGGTGGACGGGACATGCATCACGAACCGCTCGGCGCGCCCCCCGTCGCCGCCGATCTCCGCCGCCCGGCGCATCTGGTCGCAGGTCGTCGTGAAGACCGCGGCCGCGACGTCCGGGCCGTCCGCCGCCGCCGCGAACGCGCCGGCGAACGGGCAGAGCCCCTCCCTCTCGACCGCGCCGGCGGCGCGCGGCGCCACGCGCGAGGGACGCAGGCCGTGCGCCTCGATCCACTCGGGAGGGACGAACGAGGACGCGAAGATAACGGAAGGAAGAGGCATGGGGATCAGAAAGCACGAAACCGGAATTCCGAAGCACGAAACAAATTCCAAACCCCAAGAGAGGAAAGCACAAAACGATTTGGCATCCGGGCGGTTGGGTCTTTCCGCATTGGTGCTTCGTGCTTGTTTCGGGCTTCGTTTTTAGGATTTCGTGCTTTCGCGCGCGGCCTGGCGCGCGCGGACGGTCTCGAACAGCGCCTCGACGCGCAGCGCGATGCGGGCGGAGTCCGAGGGCGAGTAGTCGGTCTCGATGCGAAGGTACGGCAGGCCCAGGTCGCTCTCGGCGAGCCGCTTCACGCGATGCGATTCGACGTCGTAGGTCAGGCACGCCTGCCACACCAGTTCGATGACGGCATCGGGCCGGTAGTCGGCCGCGAACCGCCGGAGCAGGTCCATCCGTCCCTCGTTCGGCGTCATGACGGAGCAGGGGAGATGGAGGTACTTCTCCGCGAGCGCGCGCAGCGGGTCGGACGCGTTCTCGTCGACGTCCTCGACGATGGGCTTCAGGCCCGTGCAGTTCTCCATGCAGACGATCACGCCGCCGTGGGACTCGATCAGGTCGACGACGCGCTCGGCCATGTGGACGACGGGCACGCCGGTCAGGAGCACGCGGACGCGTCCCGCGAGATCCGCCCGTCCGGGCGCGGCATCGACGGCCGCCAGTGCGGCCTCGTACTGCGCGACGTCGGCCGGCAGGCACGAGATCAGGCTCTTGAGGTCGAGCAGTTCGCGGCCGGTGAACGGCGGCGGGGTGCGCCGCATGCGCCCGGCGAGGGCCCGGCGGAGCGCCCGTTCGCGGTTCATCCCGCGGATGGCGCCGCGGAGGCGGTCGTCGGTGATCCCGACGCCAAAGCGCCGGCCGAGCTCGTCGCGGAGGCGGCGGAGTTCGTCGAGCCACCGTTCGAAGGCGGCGGGATCGCCGGGTTTCTGGGGCAGTTCCAGCACGTGCATCGGCCGCGACTCGGCCATCAGCTCGTACATCTTCTTTTTCCCGTCGCACGTGGTCTCCGCGACGACGAGATCCGCCATCTCGAGGAACGGGTTTGCGCCGGTCAGGTGGTAGCCGAACGTCGACTTGATCAGCGGACACAGGTTGGAGGGCAGCACCTCCTCGGCGGGCGCGATCTTGCGGACGTCGCCGCCGCAGAGACAGACGGGCAGTCCGCCGGCGGCCATGACGAGTTCGCGCGGCGTGTATTCGCACAGGATCCCGACGATGGGGCGGCCGGCGGCCTTCGCGGCGGTCGCCGCGTCGTAGCAGTGCTGGACCATGTCGGCGAACCACGCCATGGCGGGCGCGAGGGCGGGGGACGCGGCCGCGGGGCCGGCGGGCGGGGGAGCCGGGGGGCACCGCGGATCCGCGATCGCCGGTGCCCGGGTGCCGTCCGCCGCCGCGCCGTGCCTGCAGCCGCATCCGCTCACGCCGGCTTCCTCGCGACGAAGAGGCCCTGGGCGATCTTGCCCGCGTGCGCGGCCCCCTGGATGAAGACCATCTCGCCGCCCAGCGCCTGCATCAGGTCCATGTCGTAGCCGATGATGCGGAGGGCGTCGGAGGTCAGCTGCTCGGTCAGCATGCGGAGGTAGAGATCGATGCACGGCGCGTAGCGGCCGGTGTCGGCGGCATGCTCGACCCGGAGGCCGCTGTCGGTGAGCAGCGCGCGGTAGTCGGGGATGGAGGCCATCGACGGGAACTTCATGAAGCGGAGGAAGCGGTCCGATTCGGCCGGGGTGAGCGGGGTCGGCCCCTCGACCCAGTCGGTGAAGGCGACCACGCCGCCGGGCTTCACGAGCCGGGCGGCCTCGCGGATCAGGGCGGGCTTGTCGACGACGTAGCACCAGGCGTCCTCGCCCCAGACGAAGTCGGCCTGGCCCGCGGGCAGGCCGGTCGCGCACACATCCGCGCGGACCAGGGCCGTGCGGGCGGTCACGCCCTCCGCGGCGCACCGGGCGCGGGCGCGCTCCAGGACGAGATCGGTGGCATCGACGCCGGTCATGTGGCCGACGGCGCGGAACCGGAGCAGGAAGCGCATGCCTGCGCCGTTGCAGCAGCAGAGGTCGACGCCCCGCGAGCCCGCGGCGATGCCGGCCTTCGCCGACAGGTCCATCGACGACGCGAATCCGCCGATGTGGATCTGCTGTCCCATGATCAGTTCCCAGAGGTCTCCCTCGGGGCCGCTGTAGACCGCCTGCACGTTGGCGAGGCCGATGGTGTTCAATGTCCTCATTGCGGGTCTCCCTGGCTGCCGGCCCTCGCAAGCGCGAGAGACGGCTCGTGGTTTGGGGTTGCGGGTCGGGCTCCGGGAAATCGGGGAGGGGGGATGAACGGCAAACGCGTCGGGCCCGGGGACCGGCGGATCGCATCCGCGGCACCGGAGGCGGCTGCATCCCGGCAGCCGGGTTCGAAGCGTTCAGCCATCCATCCTTTCGCCGTGAGAGCGTCCGGCAGGGACGTCACGGTCGGGCCACGCTAGGCGAACGCCGGAGGCGTGTCAATGCACCGTCGGGACAGGCGTCGTCAAAGCCCATCCTTTCCGGCGGTGAACGGGGTGGGGCGCTGTCTTGCCAATATCCTGGGGATCTGACACTGTGCGCGACGCATGAGCGGACGAACCCCGAGACGGAAGCGGGCCGGCCATGACGGTCGGGACGTCGACCACGTCCCGCCGGCGCCGGTCGATGCGAAGCCGCCGGCCCGTCCGTCGCGCGGAGGCCGGCCGCGGAAGTTCAACGAGCCGAGCCGGCCGGTCACCGTCACGCTGCCGGAGAGCGCACTCGGCCACCTTGCCAGGATCGACGACGACCGCGCGAAGGCCATCGCAAAGGCGGCCCGGGCCCTCGTGGAGGGACCCCGCGAGGCGTCCGCCGCGGTGGAGGTCATTCCCATCGGCACGGGGACCGGCCTGCTGATGGTCGGGCCCAGCCGGCACCTCCGGTCCCTGCAGATCCTGCGCATGGTCGAGATCATCCCGGGCCGCTACATCCTGACGGTTCCGTCGGGGACCGCGATCGAGACGATCGAGGTTGCCCTGACCGACCTGATGGATACGGTCCCGGAATCGGACAGCGATGAGCGTGCGCTTCTCGTCCGCCTGCTCACCCTCTTTCGCGCCGCCCGGCGCGGACACCGGATGTCGAAGGAGGAGATCCTCCTCGTCGCGATGCCCTGATCGGGCCCCGGCGACGCGATGCCGCGGGGATTCGGGTCGACGGGGCTTCCGCTCGCCTCGCGGATTTCCATCGCCCCACCGCCGCCGCCGTCCGCCGGCCTGCGAATGCGCGCAGCCACCGCAGGTGAAACTGCCGGGCCCGGGTCTGCCGGTTGCTACGCAGGAAGCCAGCCATCGTCCGGCTTTCACCCTAGAAACCGGCGTGCCGCAAGGTCGCGTGGGGACTGCGATGCGGCTCGCTGGGGACGTCCGCCTGCGCCGGATCGGAGGCCCGCCGGTGGCGTCGGCAATTGCACTTGCACTCCGCGTTCCATTCCGCATGATGCATCCGGGTTTCTGACCGGCTCTCGTTGTGGTGCCGGGCTCTTCGATTCGAGTATGGAGCGTTCCCTTCACGCATGGGCCGCCGCCGACCACGATGTGCTTGTCGTGGGCGGCGGCATTCATGGCGCCGCGGTGGCGTGGGTCGCGACCCTGGCGGGGCTCAGGGTGGGGCTCGTCGAGCGGGACGACTTCGCGGGTTCCACATCGGCGCAGTCGCAGAAGATCATCCACGGCGGACTCCGCTACCTCCAGGATCTCGATTTCGGGCGCAGCCTCCAGTCGATCCGCGACCGGGCACGCTGGTTCCGGATCGCCCCGCACCTGGCCCATCCGATGCGATGCCTCATCCCGTTGGAGGGGTTTGGGATGCGCGGCCCCGAGGTGATGGGGGCGGGTCTGATGATGTACCGCATGCTCTCCGCGCTTGAGCCGGGGGCGGCGGACCAGTCCAAGCGTCTTCCCCGCCCACAGGTCATCGACAGGGTGGAACTGGACCGCCTGCTCCCGACGTTGCCTTCCGCGGGGTCGCGTGGCGCGGCTGTCTGGTCGGACGGGTTCGTCCACCACACGGAGCGCCTGGTGGTCGCCCTGATCCGCTCGGCCTGTGCGTCCGGCGCCGTCGCCGCGAACCACGCGGAGGCCGTTTCTATTGTGAAACCCGGCGGGCGGGTGGGAGGCATCGAAGTCGAGGACCGGCTGGAGGGGGGCCGTGTCGAGCTGCGGGCTCCGTGGGTGGTCGATTGCGCCGGTCCCTGGGAGGGGAGCCTGGCCGCGATGGCCGGGCGGGCGGCGACGCGGAGGCTGGTCGGCGGGATCAACCTGGTCACGCGAGCGATTCATCCCCACGCGGTGGCGGCGGGCGTCCGGGACCGGCAGGGCGACGGATCCCGCTTCTACTTCGTCTCTCCGTGGCGCGGATGCTCGATCGTCGGCACGGAGTGGTTCCGCCACGAGGGAGCGCCGGATGCGTTCCATCCGACGGAGGACCGTATCGCGCGTCTCCTGGACGGATTCAACCGCGCGTGGCCCGCGGCCGGGCTCCGCCGGGCGGATGTGCTGCACGTGCACTGCGGAACGGTTCCCGCGGACGACCGTGCGTGGGACCGGGGCGACGACGCGCCGATGCTGGCGCATTCGCGGGTGATCGATCGCGCGTCGGCCGGGCTTCCGGGACTGATCTCGGTCGTCGGCGTGAAGTACACGACCGCGTTGTCCGTGGCCGAGGACGTCGTTCGGCGGATCCGCCCGGGTTTCCGGCTGCCGCCGACGGACGCGCTTCCGCAGCTGGCCGGCGGCGCGATCCCGGACTGGGCGGGGTTCGAGCGGGACGGCCTTGCCTCGGGCATCGATGGCGATCTTCTGAGGGACTACGGGACCGAGGCGGCCGCGCTGGCCGGAAACGGCCGCGGGGACATTCCGGCCATGGTCCGGCACGCGGTGGACCATGAGATGGCGTTGCGGCTCGGCGATGTCGTGATCCGGCGCACGGGGCTGGCCGCGCGCGGCCGGCCGGCGCCCGGCGTGCTTCGCGAGGCGGCCGCCGCCCTGGCGTCGCGGATGCAGTGGGACGAAGCCCGGACGGCGTCGGAAGTCGCGGCGGTCGAGGCCTCGCCGGCTTGGCCGGTCCCGGGCGGAGGGGGAGCATGAAAATCCTCCTTCTCGCGCCCCATCCCTTCTACCAGGAGCGTGGCACGCCGATCGACGTGCTCCTGGTCCTCAAGGTCCTCTCCCAACGGCCCGGAACGACCGTCGACCTGCTGACCTACAACGAGGGGATCGGCGTCGATCTTCCCAACGTGCGGATCCACCGGATCCCGGCGCACCGCTTCCTGACGGGAGTCCCCCCGGGCTTCTCGAAGCGCAAGCTGGTCTGCGATGCGATGATGTTTGCCGCCGCGGTCCGCCTGGCCCGGTCCGGAGGCTACGACCTCGTCCACGCGGGGGAGGAGGCGGTCTTCATCGCGATGCACCTGAAGCGCAGGTTCGGCATCCCGTACGCCTACGACCTCGACTCGTCGATCGCGCAGCAGATGGTGGAACAGAAGCCGTGGATGCGCCCGCTGGCGGCCATGTTCGGCCGGCTCGAGCGTCGCGCGATCCGCGGCGCGCTCATCAACTTCCCGGTGTGCAACGCGCTGGCGGACCTCTGCGAGGCCGCGGGCTCGCGCAGGACGGTCACGCTGCACGACATCTCGCAGCTCGCCTCCCCGGGGGCGCCCGGGGACGGTCGCCTGCGCCGCGAAACGGGCGCCGCGGGGCCGCTGCTGGTCTACAGCGGGAACCTGCAGCCCTACCAGGGCATCGATCTCCTGCTGGAGAGCTTCCAGCTCGCGCTGCGCGATCGGCCCGACCTCACCCTCGCGGTGATCGGCGGGGCTCCGACGCCTGTCGAGATGTACCGTCGCAAGGCGCGGGACCTCGGCATCGACCGGCGGTGCTTCATCCTGGGACCGCGGCCCTACGGGGAACTGGACGCCCTCCTGGCTGATGCCGACATCCTGGCTTGTCCCCGCATCCGCGGCATCAACACGCCGATGAAGATCTTCGCCTACCTGCACTCCGGACGGCCCGTGCTTGCGACGGATCTCCCCACGCACAACCAGATCCTGACCCCCGCGGAGGTCCTCCTGGCGCCGGCCGACCCGGGGGGGTTCGCCGGCGGCATGGTTCGCCTGGCGGGCGATCCCGCTCTACGCGAGCGGCTCGGACGCGCCGGCCGCGCGTTCGTGGAGCGCGACCACGTCTTCGCGGCCCACCAGCGCCGCCTGGCGGAGGCCTACGACTGGATCGAGGCGCAGATCCGCGCCGGCCCCGCCTCAGGGCGCTGACGCCGGGGCGTTGGTCTCCGCGGGGGTCGACCGCATCAGCAGCCTGCGTCCGAACCACTCGACCGTGACGCCGGCCCGGACGGGCGTCGCTTCACCGCCCAGAAGCAGCACCGCATAGTCGCCGTGCCGGCGTTCGGAGCGGACGACCTTCGGGCCGAAGGCGTTCGTGAGCACCGACCGCGTCGCGTCCGCGAAGCAGGATTCGACGGCGACGGCCGTGTCGGGCGCCGGCCGGACTTCGAACGACAGCGGCGGCTCGGAGTCCGGCTGCTTGTAGTAGGACAGAACCCGGAGCCCGGCAGGCCCGTCCCGTTCCTCCGCGCGGATCGCCGCGCTGAGCGACCGGTCGGCGAAGAGCGTGCGGATGCCATCCCCGAGGAGCCCCCGGGCCAGGTCGCCCGCGGGCGGCGCCGCGGCGGACGGTCCGGGCTCGCCGGGCCCGTAGATGCCGATCTCCGAGATGAACCAGTCGTCCCTCTGCGCCGCCCCCGGGAGCGGGGTCAGCCGGAGGAACCGCGCGCGGACCGGATCGAAGCGGATCTCCATCAAGCCCCAGGCGCCGCGGAGGTACGCGCGCGGACCGATCGCGTAGGCGACGGCGAAGCGCTTGGGCGTCTCGCGCACCACCCGGTAGTCCACGCCATCGTCCGAGGCTTCGATCCGGTAGCCGCCGGGGAGGTCGCCGGTCATGGGGTGGGGCGACATCAGCCGGAGGCAGCTGATGTCGCGGGCTTCCGCCAGTTCCAGCGTGACGTGTCCGCCCCCGCTGTAGAGGCCGTGCAGGCGCGTGGTGATGTCCATGTCGACGACGAACGCGGGGGGCGACCGTCCGGCGCGATCCGCGTGGACATGCAGGACCCCGGCGCCCAGATCGCGCATCGGGGGATCCGGAACGCGCACCGAGTGGAGGATGGCCGCGCCCTTCATCCGGTGGGTCTCGAACGTCGCGCCCAGGTCCCGCAGCGCCGCCTCGGCCAGCGTGAGGTACTTGGACTCGACCAGGAAGCCCCGCCGGTCCTCCGTCTCGAGCCGGGCCGCATGGCGCGGGTAGCGGTCGGTGGACGCCGAGGCGAAGTAGGGATCCCCCCCGGCGTAGAATGAGAAGACCTGTCCCTCGAGTCCCCAGATGTGCCCGCCGCACATCTCCACGCCGCGGAGGCCGAGGGACCGTGCCGCATCGACGACCGCGTGGCGCCAGGCGCGATCGCGCTCCGTGGCGCCCCGGCGGTGGGCGATCGCGGCGATGTCCGCGCGCAGCACGAGGCCGAGCCCGGCCGCCGCGAGGACCCCGGCCGCGATCCGGACCGCGCGCGTCGCGCCCGCGGCCGCGGGGACGGCAGCCGCCGCCGCGAAGACCATCGCCCAGACGGGCATCAGGTAGCGCGGCGCGCCGACCCAGGCCATCGAGTGCGGCAGGTAGAGGGCGAAGAACACGGCGACGTGGAGCAGGGGGACGGCCCAGAGCCGGGGGGGCTCGCGGCGGCGGATCATGCGGAGCGCGGTCCACGCGGCCAGCGCCAGAAGCGCGCCGAACACGACCGCGTACAGCGCGTAGGCCAGCACGGCGTGGTGCTCGGGGGAGAACAGGAGCTCGCCGAAGCCCCACCGGCGGCGAAGGAACGTGACGGCGATGACGCGCCTGAGGTAGGCGACGGTGAGCCTGAAGGTCTCGGTCTGTCCCGCGCCGTGCCGGGACAGCGTCAGCAGCACGGGCCAGACGCCGGCCAGGAAGAAGGGCAGGCCCCACGCGAGACGCAGGAACTTCCAGGGGCGGAGCGGGCCGCGGATGATGGCGGCGGCCAGGACGAGCAGGCCGGTCAGGAGGAAGCTGGCCGACATGTAGTTCGTCCACAGCGCGAGCCCCGCGAGGAGTCCGAGCATGGCGATGCGGACGAACCCCGCACGGCCGTCCGCGCCGAGCCGCTGGATGCGCAGGCAGAGCCAGAGGACCCACGTGCCGAGGCAGAACGTCGCCGGGTAGCCGCCGTAGGTCAGCACGCTGTACCAGAGGGCGGTCCAGGGCGGCGCGATCGTGGTCGCGGCGGCGACGAGCCCCGCGCGGCGCCCGCCGAGCTCCGCGAAGACGGCGTAGGTGGCGGCGGTCCAGCCGAGGGAGAAGAGGATCGCGGACAGCGAGAGGGAGAGATCCGAGACGCCGAAGAGCGCGAAGAAGCCGGCGGCGACGTAGGCCTCGAGGGCGCCCATGTAGTGCTGCCCGTAGTAGAAGAGGGGGAAGTCCTCCCCGCGCAGGATGTGCAGCGCCATCAGGCCGGGCGTCGCGGAGTCGAAATTCGAGACGTAGTTGAGGACCGAGAGCGCCCATCGCAGGGCGAAGGCGGCCAGCAGGATGATGCCGAGGGCGACGGCGTGGCCGTGGCGGCGGAGGAGGGACGGGGATTCCGGCATGTCATCCGTCCCCGTTCCGGATCGAGCACGAGGCCGCGCCGTTGGGCCGGAGCCGGATGAAGCGGATGCCGTCGCCCATGTCGGCGGGCGCGATCTCCGCCGGGGGATCGGTCCGCAGACCGTCGGCCCACCGGTACCGGAGGATGATCTCGGCGGGGTTGCCCTCCGGGACGACGTCGATCCGGTCGACGCCCGCGGTGACGCGGCCGGTCCCGGCGGCGAGTTGGGGCGCGGGATTCAGAACCCGGAAGACGCACTTGTTCGTCTTCGGTCCGAACGTGAGGACCCTGGCGTAGTCGTTCGTCTCCCGGCCGAAGAACCGGATCCAGTGCGGGTGGTAGGTGATCACGTGCCCGACCCCGTGGAGGTCGAGGTAGGCGCGGACGCGCCCGGGCGAGCCGCGGAAGGCCTTGGGCGGCATCTCGTACTCCACGCGTCGCGGCGAGAAGTTGTAGTAGTCGCAGGCGATCATCTCGCGGTCCGCGAGCACGGGCAGCAGCGAGGCCTGGGCGTAGCCGTAGCCGTGGACCGTCGGACCGGCGAACAGCACGCGCGAGCCCGGCGCCGTGTTGGTCTTGAGCCACGAGACGAGCGTGCGCGTTTCGGCTCCCAGGCCGCGGTACGGTGCGGGCCCCAGGTTCGCGTAACTGCGGGTGACGCTGTAGCCGCCGAGCACGAGGACGGCCGCCACCAGCGCGCGGGCCAGCAGCGGTCGCCGTCCCCTCGCGAGCCGGTCCACCCACATCGCGCACGGGAGGATGAGGACGAACGACATCGGGATGATCGCGCGGTTGAGCTGGAACTGCGGCTTCCAGTACTGGCCCCAGCCGGAGAGGATCACGAGCAGGATGCACAGGGCGGGGAAGAACCGGCGCGACCCGCGGGAGGGCAGGAGGAGCATGCCCGCACCGCCCAGGAAAACGATCAGCGGATGCGTCGACCGGAGGGCGGTCCGGAGCTTGTTCCAGCCCGTGACCAGGTCGCGCGCGGCGTCGAACCGGTGCTTCTCCATCGCCGCGAACCCCGTCGGATCGGCGTGCTGGAAGGTCGCCAGGACGAGCGGCAGGATCAGCAGCCCGATGGCCGCTCCCGACGCGACCAGCCACGCCAGCCTGCGCCCCCGCAGGAGCGGGAGGGAGACCGCGACCGCCGGAAGGACGCAGAGCCCCATGATCCATGAGCCCGGCCAGCTCAGGTAGACGGCCGAGGCGATCACGAGGGATAGCACGACCGCCGGCCGCGTGTCGTTCCGCCAGAGGACGGCATAGAGAGCCGCCGCAACCACGGCGAGAAAGGGCGAGCAGAAGGCCGCGCCCATCGTGCCGAAGTGAATCGCCCAAAGGAACTGGAGTTGACTGGATCCCAGCCCCAGCAGGGCGGCCGCCGTCACGCCGCTTCCGCGCACACCGCACAGGCGGGCGGCCCATGCGCAGATCGCCGGAACCATCAGGATGTGGATCGCACCCAGGGCCGCCGTGTAGGTCTCGACGCCCATCCCGGCGCGCCAGAACGGGCGGAGCAACCAGGCGACCGGGGGAAGGCCGGACGCGATGGAGTAGGGGCTCACCCGTCCGGCGTTCCACGTGGGATCGTAGTACGTCAGCGAAGGCAGCGCCTGCGACAGCCCCCAGAGCCGGTGCATGAAGGCGGGATGGTCGAACTGGTACACCGGCAGGCCGCCGGTCACCTTGAGCAACTGGTGGAAGGCCCCTGCGGCGGACGCGACGAGCGCGACCGCGACCACCCACGGGAATGCCCTGGGAATGAAGCGGAACAGGATCACCAGCCCCGTGGCCACTCCGGCCAGCCGGACCAACCCCGACCGGAGGCTCAACACGTGCGGATTCCACCCGTTAATCCCGAACCAGATGTTGCCGGTCGCCGCCGTCGCGAGGAGGACGACCATGGAGCCCACCAGCCATCCGACCGTCCCCGGGACCCATCGCGCCCGGCCGGGACGGTCGCTACGATGGTCGCGAAGGGCCAGCAGCAGGATCACGGCAGGCGGGGCAAGCAGCGGCCATGCGCGCCATACCGGCCCCCATGCACCCCACGCAAGGATGCACAGCATCAACCCGCCGCACAGGGCGGCCCATCGGGAGGGACCCTGAAGCACCCTGCGAAGACCGTCTCTCGCCATGCGCCAGGATGATTCCGAGTCCATTCCGCGCCTGCACCCCGTTCAGCGGACCAGCTCGATGGCGTACCGGTCGGTCTCCAGACCCCACGATCCCAGGGGCGGCTGTTCGGTGAAGTCCTCGATCAGCACGTGGTTGGTCGTTGCCGGTCCCTCGATGGTCGTCCACGTTTCCCCGTCGAAGGCATCGGTCAGGACCATGTTGCCCTCGACATCGATCCGGCCGGTGAGCAACACGCCCGTACCCGCCGTCCGCGAGGTGCGGATGGTGATGTTCGTCCCCTGGTGGGTGATCTGCGCGGTGAGGGTGCGATCCACGCTGCCGTCCGTGATGTAGAAATCCCCCTCCCAGCTCCCGTTCAGGTTCGGCCCGATCACGCCGGGACCGCCCCCGCCGCCCCCGCCGCAGCCCTCCAGGAGGGAGGCGATGGAGACAACCCCTGCGACAAGGAATGCGGCCGAACGCGAGCTCATGACTACCTCGTGTTGGGAGGGACTATACGTCTGCAACAGCCCATCTTTCAACAGGGAACGCGTCCGAAACGACCGCCCCGAACGGGGCGGGAACCGCGGACGCCTCGAATCGTGCGCGCCCGATCAGCCGAGCCGCGCCCGTATTCCTCCATCGAGAAGAAGGGCTGGCGGCGGAGTCACCCGCCGACAACCCTCATCGTCGCACCCCGGACCTACTGACGTACGCCCGTACAGGGGACGTGCTTGGCCGGCGAATGCCAGTATTCGATGAAGTCCATCACCATGGTCCCGTTCGCGGCGATCGTGCATTCGATCGCGCCATCACCGATGCCCGGATTGGTGAAACTGCCGTTAAGCGTCCCGCCGCTGACCGTGTAGGTCCCGAAGAAGTGCACGGCGCCATCGAGCGGCTGGTCGGCAAGATTCTTGCGGAACGTCCCGTCCGCGAAGAAGACCCAGTAGGCCTCGGTGGCTTCCTTCTGAATCAGCCACGTGCCGACGAAGGCATTGGTACCGCCCCCGCCGCCGCCCCCGCCGTCGCCATCGTCACAGCCGACCATGAAACAGGCGGCAATCATCATCGTTGCAAGGGCCAGTCCGCGATTCATCCACTTCGTCATGTCTTTGGGTCTCCGTGTCCGCGTCGTTCCTGATGCCCATCCGCTGATGGAAGTTACAGCGTAGCATCACCACAGACTTTGGAATAATACGGCCCAACCGCGAAGAGTCAACCGCAACTCATCGCTCCCGCATGCGTGATTCCCTCCGTCGTGCGGACGACCATCGCGGGATCCAAGGCGCGCCGGCTTGGTTTCTACGTAATAACATCGCCGGATCGCGGCAGGAGGTCCGTGCCTGCGCCCCGCCCGCGGGCCGGCCCGGAGCGAAGCGCGCGGAAAAAGGACTGCATGACCTCGCGGCATTCGGACTCAAGGATCCCTGCGACGTGGTCGCACCGGTGGTTGAGGTCGGCCTGCTGGAGCACCTGGAAGAGCGAGACCGCGCCGCCGCGGACGGGATCGGTCATGCCCCAGACGACGAGCGGGATCCGCGCGAGGATGATCGCGCCCGCGCACATCACGCAGGGCTCCTTGGTCACGTAGAGCGTGCAGTCGGAGAGGCGCCAGTCGCCGACGGCGCTCGCGGCCTGCGTGATGGCCAGGATCTCCGCGTGGGCGGTGGGATCCTTCAGCGTCTCGACCTGGTTGCGCGCCTTGGCGACGAGGTGGCCGTCGCGGACGATGACGGCGCCGACGGGCACCTCGCCCTCCGCCGCCGCGTCGCGCGCCTGTCCGAGGGCCAGGCGCATGTGCCGTTCGTGCACGGCGGCGGCGGCCGCCGCATCGATCGCCGCATCTCTCCCGTCGGGTGCAACCATGCCCGGCATGGTGCCGCAAGCCGGGCCGCCGCGCAACGCGCATGCGCCCCGAACGCGCCGGCGCGTTCGACACGCCGCCGTCCGGAGGGCATAGTAGGGCCGGGTGACGGCCATGAACAGATCGACACGAATCGGGTTGTGGGTCGCGGGGATCGTCGTCGCGGCGATGGTTGCGCTGGGGCTCCTTCGCAACTCGTTCCTGGGCTGGGCTACGGTCCGGTTCATCCGGTCGAGCACCGGCCTCGACGCCTCCATCGAGTCGATGAAGGTGCAGGTGGCGCGTCCCTCGGTCCGCATCCTCGGCATGACGGTGCGGAACCCGCCGGGCTTCGAGTCGGGCGAGGCCATCCGGTTCCGCGAGATCTACGCCGAGTACGACCGCCGGGCTCTGTGGAGCCACAAGCCCCGGTTCCGCTCGATCGTCATCGACATGCCCAAGCTGGTCGTGGTGCGGAACGAGAAGGGCGAGATGAACTGGGAGCGCATCAGCGGCGAGGTCTCGAAGCGGACGCAGACCGCGCAGGCGGAGACGAACGCGCCCCCCGCAACGGGGCCGAAGGGCGGGGGCGACGACAAGCACGTGCCGGCGTCGGAGATCGACGAACCGCCCTACAGGATCGACGAGTTCGTGGTCCGCATCGGAGCGGTGGAGATGCGCGACTTCCGCGGCGGCAAGACGGAGCCGGTCACGCGGAAGATGGACCTCGGCTTCGAATACACCGTCCGCGACGTGACCGACTTCAACGCCGCCGGTGCGGAAATCGGAGGCGCACTGCTCGTCAAGGCCGCGCCGATCCTGCTCATGTCCGCGCTCGACGAGGCCGCCCGCGCCGCGGGCAAGGGCGCCGACGGACTCCACGAACTCGAAAAGAACGCGAAGGTCCGGATCAAGAGCCTCGGCAGGGAGGCGGGCACCTCGACCAACCTCATCGAGAAGGGCGCCGAGGGACTCCAGCGCGCGCTGAGGAAGCTGTTCTAGGCCGGGCCGCCGTCTCGTGGCGCGGGGACAGCCTCCGCTCTTCGCTGCGCTGCGAGCGGAGGGGTGGGTTAGCGGTGCCGGCGCTCGAAGGCGGCGCCTTTCTCCCGGCCTCGAAATGCGACGGCGGTTTCCGACATCACCGACAGCTCTTGGATGTGTGAGGGCAGCCGCCGCGGTTGTGGACGCGAATGCGCGACCCGAGATCCCCGATCATTCCGGCGTCGTGATGCCCGGGAGCTGTCTCACTGGCCAGGGTATCGACACACGGGAAGCCGTGGCTGGCTTGCCAAGCCGTAGTCTCGCAGCGCGGGGACCGGTCCGCCTACCCGGCCGGCGCGGGGCGCCGGCCGGCTCCGGCGGGACAGCCTCCGCTCTTCGCTGCGCTGCGAGCGGAGGGGTGGGTTAGCGGTGCCGGCGCTCGAAGGCGGCGCCTTTCTCCCGGCCTCGAAATGCGACGGCGGTTTCCGACATCACCGACAGCTCTTGGATGTGTGAGGGCAGCCGCCGCGGTTGTGGACGCGAATGCGCGACCCGTGATCCCCGATCATTCCGGCGTCGTGATGCCCGGGAGCGGTCTCACTGGCCAGGGTACGGACGTACAGGAAGCCGTGGCTGGCTTGCCATGCCGTAGTCTCGCAGCGCGGGGACCGGTCCGCCTACGCGGCCGGCGCGGGCCGCCGGCCGGCTCCGGCGGGACAGCCTCCGCTCTTCGCTGCGCTGCGAGCGGAGGCTGGTGGAGGTAACGAGAGTTGAACTCGTGACCTCTTGAATGCCATTCAAGCGCTCTCCCAACTGAGCTATACCCCCACACCAGAACCGCATCCGACGTCCGAGAGGTCGCGTGCGTCGGAAAAACCGTGGCAATAAACCAGATCGCGGGACGCCTGTCAACGCCGGTCTGGCACACCGTGGACGATCCAGTCCGCGATCCGCTCGGCGCCGGCCGCCTCATCGGACATGTCGATCCCTTTGCCGTGCGCGGCCCGGAGGCTCGCGGTCGGGTACCGGCCCGCCGTGTTGTGAAGGTACGCGGGGCGGGGGGCGGCGAGGAGGAGCGGACCCTCCAACCCGCCGAGCCTGCGCAGGCAGGGCACGAGGATGTCGCGGGCCAGCAGGGCCTGGTCGTCCGCCGGATCGATCCCGCAGGCGTCCGCAACGACTGCGTCGAAGCCGGGAGCCGCAAGCATGGCCCACAACCCCGCGCGCCCCGCGCCGCAGACGACCACCCGGCCGGCCCCGCTCGCGCGGGCGAACGCGGCGGCGGTCAGGAGGTCCTGCACCGATTCCTGCGCGTCGGTCCGGTTGTAGGTCGTGAAGTGGTTCTTCGCGTAATCGCGACCCGCGGCGCCGGCGGCGCCCGTCAGCCCGAAGGGGTCGATGCGCAGAACGGTCACCCGGCGTTGCGCCAGCGCGCGCACCACGTCGCCCGGATCCGTCGCGCCGGCCACCACCGCCCACGTGCCGCCGGAGGCGCCGTCCGGGGCGTGGAGGGTTGCGGACACCCGGTCGCCGCAGCCGTCGCGGCCGATCGCGAGCCGCGTCACCGTTGCCGATGCCGCAGCCTCGCAGGACTGCGTCGCCGCCAGGATCGCGGCCGGCGATGCGTCGACCTGAAGCGTATGCCGCCATGCGGGCAGCCACTGGCGGACGAACGCATCCCGCGGCGCTCCGGCGGGCGGGAGCGAGGCCGTCCAAGACTGCCGTGCCGTCGCGACGAGTTGTCCGGCGAACTCCGCCTCCGTCAGCGCTCCGGCCGGCGGCCGGCCGTCGGGGAACAGGCGGTAGACGTCGTTGGGTTCCCGTGGGTGCGGCGCCTCGGGGATCGGCGAGGCGTCGGGCAGGGCGCGCAGCCACTGGCCGAACCAGCCGTAGACGTTCTCGCGGGTCTCCTGGTTGTAGTTGTGGCCGTAGGGCAGGCAGACGGCGCGGAAGCGGTCGGCGGCGTCGAAGTGCCGGTAGACGGAGGCGATGGCCGGGCCCTCGACCTCCATCGTGGCGCGGGTCCAGTCGCCGGTGGCCGCGACCAGGATCTGGGGGCGCGGCGCGGCGGCGGCGCCGATCTCGACGTTGAAGTGGCGGATGCGGAGTCCGGGCGCGTTCTCGCAGACGCAGCCGCCCTGCATGGTGTGCGAGACCATGACGATCGGGGCGACCACGGCGAGGCGGTCGTCGAGCGCGCCGAGCATGAAGGTCTGCGTCCCGCCGCCCGACGCGCCGGTACAGGCCAGGCGGTTCGTGTCGGCGTCGGGCAGCGACGCGAGGAAGTCCAGCGCGCGGACGGCGTTCCACGTCTGCAGGCCCATGATGCTGATGCCCCAGAGCGCGTTCGTCGGGTGCTGGAAGCACTTGCGATGCTCGCCGAACTGCATCGTGTCGTTGTAGCCGATCATATCGATCGAGAGCGCGATCATGCCCTGCCGGGCGAAGGCGATGCATCGGGGCGGGATGCCGCCGCGATCGCCATCCTCGATCCGGCCGTGGTTCCAGTGGCCGTGGGGATTGAGGATGGCCGGGAACGGGCCCGGCCCGCGGCCGAGCGGGCGGAAGAGATTGCCGCCGAGATGGACGCCGGGCCACGGTTGCAGGTCGACCTTCTCGATGCTGTAGCCGTCGCGTTCGACGCGGTCGAAGACGCGGGCGCGGAGCGGCGTGCGCTCCGGCATCGGCCAGAGGCCGCAGCTGACGAGGATCTGTTCGCGGATGTCCCCGGCGCGCGCCTCCCAGTCGGCGCGCGACGCGGCGGGCGTGAAGGTCCACGGGGTGTCGGTGGTCTTCGGCGTCCCGCCGCGGAGGTCGCGGTCGGGCAATCCGCCGGCCGCGGTGACGAGGGGGGTCGCGAGGAGAAGCGCCAGGATGCGGGCATTCATGGTGCCCGGAACTATGGCCCGGCCGGCCCGGCTCGTCGAGCCCGTCGCAGGCCATGAAGAAGGCGCGGTGGACGGGATCCGCCGGATCCGGCGGATCAGTCCTCCGACTCGCTGAGGCGCCGGGCGGGCTGCTCGAAGAGGAGGCGGTGGGCCTCGCGCAGGATGCCGGGAATGCGGTCGGCGAAGGGGCTGGCGGCGACGGCGCGGCGGAGGGCGGGCTCGTCGAACTCCGCGGCGTTGCGGCCGGGGAACCAGTGCTCCGCGTTGCCGAGGAGGTTGTAGCGCATCTTCGCAAACGCGACCATGTCGAGGGCGGTCGCATAGGTCCACAGCCGCAGGATTTCGCGCACGTTGACCTGCCCGGGCACGTCCTCCCACTCGGGCAGCCCCCCGGGCCAGCGGTCGGCCCAGTCCGCGCCGTGGACGCGGCGGATCTCGTCGCGGATCCGGCCGGCGATCCCGGCGGACACCCCGGCGCGGCGGTCGAAGTGGCGCAGGGCCTCGATGTGCGCGTCGAAATCCGACGGCCGGGCGACGCCGAGGCTGAGCGTGTGGACCTCAGGGCGCGCCAGGCAGAAGAGGTCGTTGAAGGCCATCGGGGTGAGCGGCGCGCAGAGGCGGACGAGCTTCTCCGTCGGCTCCTGCAGCTTCCCGCCCTTGTCGTTCGGGCTGATGATGAACACGCCCATGTCGAGCCGCGCCGCCGTCTCGACGGCCGGCCAGGTGAATTCGTTCACGAAGTACCAGTGCAGGTTGACGTAGTCGAACTCGCCGGTCTCGCAGGCGCGGATGACCGGTCCGGCGGGCGCATGGGTGGAGAAGCCGACGAAGCGGACGCGTCCCTCGCGTTGCAGGCGGCGGGCGCCCTCGAGCGCGCCGCCCTTGCGCAGGGTCCTCGCGAGGATCTCGTCGTTGTTGATGCCGTGGACCGCGAGGAGGTCGACGTGGTCGAGTCCGAGGTTGGCGAGGGACGTCTCGAATGTCCCGACGAGCTCCGCGGCGGTGTCCCCGGGCACGACCTTGGTCTGCACGATCATGCGGTCGCGGGGGAGGGTGGGGAGGATGCGTCCGAGCTGCACCTCCGAGGAGCCGTAGCCGCGGGCGGTCTCGATGTGGTTGATCCCGAGATCCATCGATCGCCGGATGCAGGCTTCGAGGTTGGCCTGGGCGTCGGCCGGGATCGAGCCGGCATCGACATCCTTCCACGAGTGCTGGTATCGCATGCCGCCGCACGTGAAGACGGGCATGACGAGGCCCGTCCGGCCGAATCGGCGCGTCGGCATGGCGATCGGCGCGGGTGGATTCCTGTCATCGGGTCCGGTCATGCGGATACTGTAGTCAGGCGGATTCGCGGGCGCAATCGCGCGCCGTATTGACGTGTACCCTTCCGGAATGCGGTCGCACCCCATGCGGATGCGCCCGCGAGGAGGGAGGAGCGACGGGGTGCGGGGTGCGGCGGCGCGGCGCTTTGCACCGGCGAAGCGGACTGTTATGGTGGTTGCGCCGGTCGGGCGCTCGCCGGCGCGGGAGTCGACGCGAATCATGCGAAGGATCCGGGGGTGGACCGGCTGGGTCGCGGGGCTTGCGATGGGCATCGCCCGTTGCGCGGCCGGGGCCGACGAGCAGGACCACGCGATGGCCCTCGGGCGTGCGCAGGCCAAGTCCCCGTCGAACCACGCCGCACACGCCGCCGCGTGGCGTTCCGCCGAGCAGCAGTTTCCGTCCGGAGAACTCCGGCCCCTCTTCCGGGGATTCGCGGCATGGCACCTTCTCAAGTCGGGGTCGACGAACGATGCCGCGACGGTCCTGGAGGCGATGACGCTCGGCAAGGCGACGCACCTCGAACAGGCCGGGGCCGAGATGGCGCGCCGGTGGCTGACGCGGCTCGACCGGGAGCGGGTGCGCGTCGCGCTCAGGGAGCAGTACCAGAAGGACGTCGCCTTCCCGCCCACGCTCGAGCCGCTGCGCGCGCTCCCGGAGGCCGGGCGGCCGCCGCTCGCCGATCGTTTCGGCTCGCCATGGCAGTACTCGATCGACGGGTTCAAGGTCATCCGCGGCACCCGGGGCCAACGCTACCGCCTCCTGTCCTCGGTCCTCGGGGAGACCTCGGACCTCGCCGCCGCGCTGGCGCGCCCGTACGGCGCCGGCGCGACGCCGCCGAAGCCGCTGCGACGCGTGTCGGCCGGGGCGGGCGGCGCCGCGGCGTTCATCTTCGAGGCCGGGACGGAGCGGCCGGTGGTCTCCGTCGGCACGAAGGTTGCCGGGTGGACGCTCGCGTGGGCGTCGGACCGCATGCTCGTGATGAGCGACGGCGACTACTGGGCGCTCGTGGCGCCGCCGGGCGCAGCGCCATGAGGACGGAAAACGGAAGACGGAAGACGGAAAAGAGAAGAATGCGGAGCTTGAAACTCCTCCCCTGAGATGTCCGTCGGCATCAACAAGTTCCTGAGCCCCGCCGAGCTGTCGCGGCTGAACCGGCTGACGCTGCAGTCGCGCTACGTCGTCGAGGGCTCGCTGGCCGGACGCCACCGCAGTCCGTTCCGCGGCGCCAGTTCGGAGTTCGCCGACCACCGCGCCTACATCGCGGGCGACGACCCCAAGCGGCTCGACTGGAAGGTGCTCGGCCGAACTGACCGCTACTACATCCGCCGCTACGAGGACGAGACGAACCTCCGCGTCTACCTCGTCGTCGACCGCAGTGCGTCGATGGACTACGGCTCGGGCACCGTCACGAAGTTCGAGTATGCCGTCCGCCTCGCCGCCGCGCTCGGCTACGTCGTGATCCGCACGCGCGATTCCGCCGGCCTCTACCTCTTCTCGGAGAAGCTCAACACCGCGATCGGCGCCCGCAACTCCTTCGCGCACCTCTCGAACATGCTCGCGACGCTCGACCGCGCCCGGCCGTCGAAGAAGACCCGGACCGCGATGGCCTTGCACCGTATCGCCGACGACATCCAGCGCCGCGCCCTGATCGTGCTGATGAGCGACCTGCTCGACGACCCCGACGAGATCGCCCTCGCGCTGGCCCATTTCCGGCGTCAGCACCACGACGTGATCGTCTTCCACGTCCTCGACGACGCCGAGTTGGAGCTTCCGTTCCCGCGCGGGGCCGAGTTCGAGGATCTCGAGACGGGCGAGAAGATCGGCGCCGACCCGCGGTCGATGCGCGACGAGTACCGCAAGGCCTTCGGCGATTTCATCGAGAAGCACCGGCAGGCCTGCGCGCAGCTCCGCGTCGACTACCGGCTCGTCAACACGAAGCGCGACCTCGACCTCTTCGTCCGCGCCTACCTGGAGGAACGGAAGCGCATCTCGCGCTGAGGCCCATGTGGTCGTTCCTCAATCCGGTGTTCCTCTGGGCCGGGCTCGCGGCGACGATCCCGCTCATCCTGCATCTCCTCGCGCGGCGGCGCGCCGTGCGGATCCGCTTCCCGACCATCCGGTTCCTGCAACTGGCCCAGCGGCAGTCGTCGCACCGCGTCCGGATGGAGAACTTCCTCCTGTGGATGCTGCGGACGATCCTGCTCCTGCTTCTCGCCTTCGCCTTCGCGCTGCCGGTCGTCCGCAGCCGGACGGCGGGCTTCCTCGGGCGGTCGCGCCGGGACATCGCGATCGTGTGGGACGTGTCGCACAGCATGACCTACGAGACCGGCGGCCGGAAGGTGTGGGAGGACGCCCGCCAGGTCGTCCTCAACATCCTCGGGACGCTGGGCGCGGGGGATCGCGCGTGTCTCCACACGGCCGGCGCGCAGGTCACCGCGCTCGCGGCCGCGCCGACGCCGGACGTCAAGTTCATCGAGGGCCAGGTCCGCCAGCAGGAACCCGAGGCGGGCGTGGCGCTCCTCGCGCCCGCGCTTCGTGCAGCCTGCGACGCGCTGAAGGAATCCGGCTCGCGCGAACGCGAGGTCTACATCGTCACCGACGGGCAGGCCCTCACGTGGAGCGGCTTCCCGGCCCGCGGGGCGCCGGGCGCGGAGGCCGGGGCGACGAACGCATCCGCCGCCGTGTGGGATCCGAAGGCCGTCGACGAGCGGATCGTCTTCTTCGCCGCCCTGCTCGGCGCCGGCTCGCCCGAGAACTCCGCGCCGGTCGAGGTCGAGGTGCAGCCGTCGCTGCTGCTGGCGGGGACGCCGGCGCAGTTCGCCGTGCGCACGATGCAGAGCGGCCCGGCGCGGGACACCACGCTGACGCTTTCGATCGGCGGGCGCGAGGTGGCGCGTCAGACGATGCCGGCGGGCCGGGCCGCGACCGAGACCACCTTCCCGCTGCCCGATCTTGCGCCGGGCGTTCATGCCGTCAGCGTGGCGACCGCGCCGGACGGGCTGGCGATCGACGACGCCTTCCACGCCGTGCTGCATGTCCGCGACAGGGTCCCGGTCCTTTGCATCGGCGACGAGGGCGATCTCGTCTTCCTGACCCGCGCCCTCAGCCCCGGCGCGCGGACCACGGGCATGGCGCCGCGCGCGATGGGGGCCGCCGAGTGGGCTCCCCGGTCGTCGCAGGGGCAGGGCTGCATCTTCCTCTGCAATGCCGCTCCGCTCGCCGGCGCCATGCTGCTCGAGATCGAGCGCTACGTCCGGGACGGCGGCCTCGTTGCGGTCTTCCCGGGCGACTGGGGCGGTCCCACCGACTACGACAACCTCTCGTGGCTGCCCGCCCGCCCCGTCGGAGTCGACGAGATCCCCGCCGGCTCCGGTCGGCGCACGCTTCGCCTGAAGAAGCCGGCCGATCCGCTCTTCCACGGCCTGCTCCTGCCCCCGGGCGTCGTCCCCGCGATCGCCCTCAAGCGGTCGGCCCGTCTCGCGGCGCCGGCGGCGGACGCGGAGACGCTCATCGCGATGGAGGACGACGCTCCGCTCCTGATGGCCCGTCCCTTCGGCGCGGGGCGGGTCCTGCTCTTCACGGTCTCGGCCGACCGCGCGTGGAGCAATCTGCCGCTGACGCCGATCTTCCTACCCCTGGTGCACCAGGTCGTCCGCCACGGCGCGGGACTGGTCCGCGAGCCGCTCTGGCTCACCGCGGGGCGCGACGTCGTCCTTCCGCCGTCCGCCGGCCTGGCCGAGAAGAGCCCGCTCTTCGCGCCGGATGGATCGAAGGCCTCCGTGCGGCCCGTGCAACGCGACGGTCGCACCGACCTCCAGGTCGACGCCGCGCGCGTGCCGGGCGTCTACGAGACCTCGGACGCGGCGGGGACGAAGCGCCCGGTCGTGGCGATCAACGTCGACCGCCGCGAGTCGGACCTCTCGCCGGTGGAGGCGGGGGACGTGCCGAAGCTGATCGGGTCGAAGCAGGTCCACGTGGCGCGCGACCGGGAGGAACTGGCGCGGCGCGTCGAGGAGCACCGCGTCGGCCGGCCGCTCGGCGAACTGGTGCTCTGGATCGCGCTGGTCGTCGCGGTGCTCGAGTTCGGCATGGCCAACCGCGTCAGCCGCCGCACGGCGGCGCGGCGCAACCGGTGGACGGTCGAGGCCTCGGGCCGCGTCCGGGTGGAGGGCGCATGAACGGCCCCGGCGCCTGGATCTTCGAGCACACGATGCCGGCCTGGGGCCTCTGGACGGCGGCGGGCGCGGCGGTTGCCCTCTGCGTGCTGCTGGCGTGGTGGCTTCTGCGTCTCGACCGGCTGGGCGTGCTGCTGGTGGTGATGCGCCTGCTCTTCCTCGCGGGGCTCGGCTGGTGCCTGTGGATGCCCTCCGTGCGCCACGCGGACCGCGAGATGCTGCGGCCGCGGCTGCTGGTGCTGGTCGACACCTCGGCGAGCATGGCCACGGCGCCCGACGGCGCGGGAACGACGCGCTGGGATACGGCGCGCGCGGTGCTGCGCCAGGGCTGGCCGAAGTCCGCGGCGGGCCGGTTCGCGGTGGACGTCCATCCGTTCGGCGCCGAGACCGGGGCCCGGATCGACGCGCCGGCCGCGGCGGAGCTGGTGCCGGACGGCACGTCGACGCGCCTGCGCGCGGGCATCGAGCGGCTGGCCGGCCTCCATCGCGGCCAGCCGGTCGCGGGCATGCTGGTCCTGAGCGACGGCCTCGACACGCGCGAGCTGCGCGACGACTGGGCCTCCGGCCCCTGGCCGTTCCCGATCCACGCGGTACGCCTCGAGCGTCCGGTGCCCGCGGTGCAGCGACCGCCGGACGTGCGCGTCGAGACGATCGAGACGCCGCTGCGGGTGGTGGTCGGATGGGAATCCAGGCTGACGGCGGCGATCTCCGGCGAGGCGCCGGCAGGCCGGGCGATCTCGGTGCGGCTCTACCGCAACGACCAGCTTCTGCAGGAGATCCCCACCCAGCTCGGCGGCGGCGGCGGCACGCGCGACGTCAGTTTCCAGCTCGACAACCCGGCCACCGGCTCGTTCACGTACCGCGTCGAGGTTCCGCCGCTCGAGGGCGAGACGCAGACCAACGACAACGCCAGCGCCGTGTCGGTGCAGGTCGTCGACGCGCAGAACCGGCTCCTCTACCTCGAGGACGTGCCGCGATGGGAGTCGAAGTACCTGATTCGCGCGCTGCGCGCCGGCGGGACCGTCACGCCGCTCGCGTTCGTGCGCGGGCCGGACGGCCGCTTCCTGACCTACGGCGGGCGCGGGACCATGACGCTCGACCTCACCGCCGAGCAACTCGCGGGCTACAAGATGATCGTGCTCGGCGACCTCGACGCCGCGACGCTGCGCCCCGAGCGCGCCGAGGCGATCGCGAAGTTCGTCGCCGAGGGCGGCAACCTCGTGCTGCTCGGCGGGGCGAAGGGCTGGGGCGACGCCGGGCTCGAGACGAGTCCGCTGAAGAAGCTGCTGCCCGTCGAGCGGAAGGCGGTCGCGCCCGTCCAGGAGGGCACGTTCCCGGTGACCCTGACCGACGAGGGCCGCGCGCACCCGGTGTTCAAGGGGGAGGGGACGGTCTGGGAGGCCCTGCCGCCGGTTCTGACGGTCTTCCCGGGCGCCACGGTGACCCGCGGCGGGACGGTCCTCGCGAACGCCCGCACCCCCGCGGGCGAGGAGCCGCTGATCGCGGTGCAGCGCTACGGCCAGGGCAAGGTCGCGGTGCTGCTGACCGAGTCGATGTGGCGCTGGGCGCTGGCGCCGGGCGAGGATTCGCCCTACCAGCGGTTCTGGAACCAGATGCTCAACTGGCTGTCCCCGGAGCAGGAGAAGCTCGCCGCGTTCGAGGTCGACCTCTTCGGCAACCTGTCGAGCCTCCACCTCGGCGAGGGCGTCGACCTCTCCGCCCGCGTCGGCGGCGAGAACGGGGCGGCGGCGGCGGTCACGTGCGAGATCACGGCGCCCGACGGACGCGTCCTGCCGTTCCCGATGGCAGCCCAGGCGATCACGACGGCGACCGGCAAGTCGTCGCCGGGCTTCGGACTCAAGTTCACGCCCGAGGCGTCCGGCCTGCACAAGGCGCGGGCCGTCGCGGTGCTGGAGGGCAGGAAGGTCGAGTCGGGGCCGTTCTCGTTCTTCGTCCGCAGCGTGAATGCCGAATCGACGCCGCGGCCCGCGAACCTCGACCTGCTCGAGAAGCTGGCCGGGAGCAGCGGGGGCCGGCTCATCGAGCCCGGCGAGGTCGGCGCGCTCGTCGACGGGCTGCAGTCCGAGGGCCGCGAGGAATCGCGCGTGTCCTACCGGTCGATGTGGAACCACGGGCTGACCCTCGGGCTCCTGATGGGACTGCTGACGTTCGAATGGCTCGTCCGGCGGAAGTCGAACATGGCGTAGGGGGGGGCTGTTTCGGCGTGCCGGGCGGGGGCGGGGGGAGTATCGTGAGACGTGACGGACGGAGGACGGGACGATGACCGGACGATGGCGGTGGGCGGCGGTCGCGGCGGCGCTCCTGGGCGTTGCCGCGGCGGCGCAGGCGGCGCGCACGAACCTCGTGGCCAACGGGAGCTTCGACGATCCGAAGGATCCGCTGGCGGGCTGGCGGACGGACTGCAACCTGCCCGGCGAGAGCTGGTACGCGGAGAACAAGGATCTCGTGTCCGTGATGACCGAGTCCGCGGGGCGGAAGGGCGTGATGCGGCTCTACGTGAAGACCGACGACCTTGCGATCAACCAGGGCGTGAAGGCCGACAGCAAGCCGATCCCGATCGACACGGCCACGCGCTACCGCTTCAGCGCCGCGGCCAGGGCGGCGGGACCGAGCTGCCGCATCCTGCTCGAGGGCTACCGCTGGCGCCCCGGCATCAAGCCGCACGACAACCCCGACATGGCCGAGCTCCGCAAGTGCTACAAGTTCACGCAGCTCTACTTCGGCGCGCAGAAGGCCGGCGACATGGGCGGAGTCGGCCGGGCGTGGTCGACCGCGCAGTTCGAGTTCCCGGACGCCTTCAAGTCCGACGTCCAGAAGGACATCTACGGCACGATCAAGTTCGTGATCGTCCACATCGTCGCCATCGGCGGCAAGGCCGGCGACCTGCAGGTGGATGACGTGACCCTGGAACCCCTGGGACCCGTGAAGAAGGGCCGGTGATGTGACGACGGGACGCACAGCCTCGGACCTGCTCCGGCTCGGCCGCGTGGTTCACGCGCGCGAGGCGGTGCGCCGGGCCGTGCTCGGCGCCTCCGCGGCGGCCGCGTTGCTGAGCGTGCTGGCGGCGCTCGACCTGTTCTTCCGCTACGAACGCGCGGGCCGCGTGGTCTGCTTCGCGGTGCTGGCGGCGGTGGCGGTGACCGCGCTGGGGATCGTCCTGCGCGCGCTGATGCGCCGCGTGACGCCGGAGGGCATCGCCGCCCGGCTGGAGAAGGCCTTCCCCGATCTCGACAACCGCCTGATCAACTTCGTCCAGTTCTCCGGCGTCCCCGAGCCGGATGCGATGGTGGCGGCCTACCTGGGCGAGACTCCGCCGGACGTCGGGCGTCTCTCCCCGGCGGCCCTCGGGAACCGCCGCGCCGCGTGGATCGCGGCCGGGGCGCTGGCGGTCGCCGCGGCGATGACGGGCGGCGGGTGGTGGTGGTCCGGGCCGGCCTGGGCGAACGCGGTGCTGCGCGTCGCGAACCCGCTTTCCGCGCGGTCCCCCGCGACGCTCGCGCGCATCGTCGCCGTCGAGCCCGGCAGCGCGCGCGCGCTTTCGGGCCGGCCGCTCGTGCTCGCGGTGCGCGCGGAGGGGAAGGCCGGACAGCCGGTGTCCGTCGAGTTGTGGCCGGCGGACGACCGCCGCGCGGTGGTGGAGGTCGGCCGCCTCGCGGGGCGGGGCGAGGAGCGGTTCGAGTATCCCCTGCCGCGCCTGACGGGGAATCTCGGCTACCGTTTCCGCGCCGGCGACGCGCTCGCGCCCCGGCACACGGTGACGGCCGTTCCGCCGCCGGCCTTCGCCCGGCTGACCGCGCGCGTGACACCCCCGGACTACCTGCAGGCCACCGGCCGCGTCTTCGACGTGCTGAAGGAGCGCATCGCCGCGCCGCAGGGCTCGACGGTCCGGATCGAGGTCGAGGCCAACCGCGACCTGGCCGCCGCGACCGCCGCGTCCGGATCCGCCGGAACCGGCGCCCTGGCGCGCGCGGCAAGCGGCGCGCTCTGGACCGGATCGGTTGCCGCGGCGGCCTCGGGACCGTTGACGTTCACGATCGCCGACGCCGATGGATTCGGCGCCACCTGCGAGGGCGAGCTCGAGGTCGCGCCGGACCAGCCGCCGGTGATCCGCATCCTGACGCCCGCGTCGCGGGTCAAACTCGGCCCCGGCGCGCTGCCGCGGATCCAGTGGGAGGTCACCGACGACCACGGGATCGCCGCGGTCGCCCTCGAACAGATCTTCCCGGGGGACACGCAGAGGACCGCCGTCGCGGTCGCGGACTGGCCGCTGCGGGGGGAGGCCGCCTTCCGGCAGCTCTGGGATGGCGCCGATGCCGCGTGGCCGGAGGGCGGGCGGCCGCTCGTCTACCGCGTCACCGCGACGGACAACCTGCCCGGCGCCCGGGCGCCGCGCGCGGTGTCCACGCTGGTGTACTTCGATCCGGCGGTGACCGGCGCCGCCGTCGCCGCGCAGGCCGCGGTGGCCGCCTCGGGGCAGACGCTGGCGCACATGGTCGAGCTCCAGCGGAAGAACCTGGAGAAGACGACGGCGCTGGAGAAGGCCGGCGGGTCCGCCCCGGAGGCGTGGGATGCGGTGCGCGGCGTCCAGGAGGACATCCTCCGGCGCGCGGGGGCGCTGCTCGCCGACCCGGTCCGGCCGCTGGGCGCGCTGGAGCAGGTCGTGCGCGACCTCCAGGCGGGGCCGATGCGCGAGGCCGTCGGCGTCGTCGCGCGGGTGCCGAAATCGCCGGACGCGGAGCGCCCGGTGCTCGCGCGGCGCGCCGTGGCGCTCGAGGGGGCCATCCTGCGCGCGCTCACCGCGGCGGAGGAGGGGATGGCGCGCGTCGCGGCGCACAAGCAGCTGACCGGGCTCTTCGCGCTCCTCGACGCGCTCGTGCAGGGGCAGGGCGAGGTCCTCGAGACCTCGACGAAGGCCGCCGCCGCGTCGGCGTCCGTTCCGAAGCCGCTGGTCGACCGGCAGGACCGGCTGGCCGAGGACACGGGCGAGTTCGTCCGCGTGTGCCGGCGCGACATGGCGGAGGTCGCGAAGACCGATGCCGGCTTCGCGGCGCTCGTCGGGCAGGTCGCCACCGAGTGCGAGACGCGCAAGGTCGCCCCGACGATGATCGCGGCGGCCGGCCACCTCGAGGGCAACGATCTTGCGAAGGCCGTGCCGCTGCAGACCCAGGCGCTTGCGCATCTCAAGGAGTTCCAGGCGCTCCTCAACAAGTGGCGTGCGCTCGACGCCCAGGAGAAGGCCGACACGATGGGCGAGGCCGTCGCCGAGGCGGCCGACAAGATGAAGAAGCTGACGGGCCTCCACGCGAAGATCGTCGACGCGATCCGCCAGACCGAGCAGCAGAAGGACCATTCCGGAAAGGACATGGAGGCGCTCGACGAGGAGCTCGGCGAGCTCAAGGCCAACATGGCGGAGTCGCTGCTCAAGATTGCGACCGACCTCCACATCTTCCCCGAGCTGCCCGTCGGCAACGACATGGTCGCGGATGTCTTCCAGATCTACGAGGAGGTCGCCCAGGTCCCGGGGTCCGAGTCCGCCGCGGCGTCGGAACTCGGGCTGCAGAAGGAGGACTGGATCCTCGAGGCCCTCGAGACCGCCACCGAGCGGCTCGACGACATGGAGATGTGGCTCGTCGCGCAGCCCGACGCGACCAAGCGCAACACCGAGAACTTCGACCAGCAGGAACTCCCGGAGATCCCCGTCATCCCGCTCGCCAGCGAGATCGAGGACATCATCGGCGACCTCCTCGAGCAGGAGGAGGAGATCATGAACGAGTCCGACGACTCGGCGACGAACCAGGGTTCGGCCGACATGGCGGCGGGCTGGGGCATCGCCGAGGGCGAGTTCGCGAACTTCAGCGCGAAGGGGAAGTCCGGCAACGAGCGGCCGGATCACAAGGACCAGGACGGACGCTCGCTGGTCGGCCGCCAGGGCATGGCGGACGGCGAGACGGTCGCCGGGTCCGGCAAGATCAACGAGGGCGACAACAACATCGAGGCGCGGCGCACGCAGGACTCGCCGCAATCCGGCCAGGTGCAGGAGGAGGGGCATGCCGACGCCAAGGCGACGGGCGGCGGCAAGGGCTCGGGCTACAGCGACCGCCTCGGCATGTCCGGCACCGGGCCCCGCGAGGACGCGAAGACGCAGGCCCGCTCCGAACTCGGCCTGCAGGCGATGCTGCGCCGCAACGCGGAGGCGCTCTACGCCAAGGCGTCGATGGCGCACATCCGGACGGGCAATCTCGACGAGGCGGTGCGGGCGATGCGGCAGGCGGAGGATGCGATGCGCAACGGCGCGTCCATCCGCGAGGTCCGCGAGTACCAGCGCCGGGCCGCCGCGGCGCTGGCGCAGACGAAGGGCGACCTCGGCCCGGGCGTCTTCACGCCCGTCATGGCCGCGGACGCCGGCATGCCCCTGATCGGCGCGCAGGAGGCGTCGACGGCCGACGACGCGCCGCCGGCCTACCGCGACCTGGTGTCCGAGTACTTCCGGTCGCTGAGCGAGGTCGCGCGATGAGGCGGATCGCAACGGCGGCGATGCTCCTCGCGGCGGCCGGGGCGGCGCGGGCCGAGGCCCCGCCGTGGACCGTCGGCGCGGCCACGCACCGGTTCGAGGTCGGGATCACGACCCCCGCCTCGCAGCCCGAGGCGGGGAATGTCGCGCTGCTCCCGGACGGCGGCCTTCTGCCGAAGCCCGCGTGCGACGCGGTCGTGACCGACGCGGACGGGCGGGAGTTGAAGTCGCTGGTCGTGTGGCACAATCCGCGCGTCGGGCTGGGCGTCTGCTTCGAGAACCCGCCGTCGGACGCGGGGGCGTTCGTGTACGTCGTTCCGGCGCAGAAGACGAAGCCCGCGGATTCCGCCGCCGCCGGGTTCCTGAAGCCGGGCGTCCTGATGTACGTCGAAACGTCGGCCGCCACGCCGTCGATGGCCAAGGCCGCCTCGATCGCGAGGGACTGGCCCCCCGGCCGCGCCGCGCGCCTGGCGCTCGTGCCCAACGTCGGCCAGTCGGAGAACCGCCTCGGCCCGGACGACAACTTCATGGCGTGGTACACGGGCTGGCTGACGATCGAGACGCCGGGCCGGTACTACTTCTGCACGATCTCGGACGACGCCTCCGAGTTCCGCATCGGGGGAAAGCTCGTGGCGCGCTGGCCCGCGAACCGGCCGCGAAACGACGGCGCGAAGGGACAGTTCGGCGACTACGTCGACATGGTGAAGGGCCTTCACTCCCTCGAGTACCTTCAGTACGAGACGACCGGCCAGCAGGAGGCGCACCTGTGCTGGCGGCCCACCGGCACGCCGATCGACAAGCTGCCGCTGACGACCCCGCGGACCGCCTACCTCCACTCCGGGGAGACGCGGATCGTGTCCGCCGCGGCGAAGGACGGGCTTCCGCTGCCGGGGATCGACTGGCAGTGCGTGAAGTACGTCTGGACGGGCGACCGCCCCGTCAATCTCTTCCGCTTCGCGCGCATGCCGGGCGGGGCGTCTCCCGGGGATGTCCGCTTCACGTGGAAGATCGACGATCGCTACGAGGTGACGGCCGACGAGTTCCTCTGGCTCTGGGAGGACGAGGCCGAGCACCCCGTGTCGCTCACCGCGGCGCGCGGAAGCGCGTCCGCCGTCAGCTCGGTGCCGGTCGTGGTCCCCGTGTATCCGCCGCAGATGAACATGAACGTGCCGTCCGACCGGGAGATGGTGCGGAAGGCCTTCCTGAGCCGTCTCCAGGCCGGGCCCGCGCAGCGCCGCCCCTGCGCGGACTGGTCCTCGAACCTGTGGGCGACGCTGGTCGCCGCGCTGGATCCCTACGCGACGCCGGAGATCCCGCAGGCCGTCATCGAACGCTCGCGGCAGGACCTCGCCCGGGTGGCGCCCGAATGGCGGTGGGCGATCGAGGGCATGTTCGTTGAGAACGTTCGCGTCAAGGACCCCGCCGCGGCGCTGCCCTGGGTGCAGCGGTTCGCGCGGGAGGAGATGGACACGTCCCGCAAGGTCCACTGGCAGATGGAACGCGCGCGGATCCTCGCCACCGACCTCGGCATGACGAACGAGGCGCGCGCCGCGCTGGCCGAGATCCAGCCGGCCACGCTGACGCCCGAGGCCGCGGTGCGGGCGACGGTGCTCGCCGGGGACGTCGAGCGCTTCGCCGGCCGGCGCGACGAGGCGGCCCGGTTCTACGGGGCCGCGCAGGACCGGCACCGCGCGATGCAGAAGTCCGCCGCGACGCTCTCGGCCCTGCGGCGCGAGTCGACGAACGAGATGAGCGCCATGGCCCGGCTCGCCGGCGACTGGCGGATCGCCGCCGTCCGCGAGGGCGCGAACCACGCGACCGTGCAGAGCCTGATCGAGCAGAAGGCGTGGGCCGAGGCGCGCCGCACCCTGGACCAGTGGGAGATCGAGTTTCCGCTCAGCAAGATCGACGGCGACTTCCCCCTGGCGGAGGCCGCGTTCCAAATGGCGGTCGGCGACCCCCAGCGCGCGCGCCGGATCCTGTCGTCCTACCGCGCCACGGTCGGGATGAACAGTTACCTTGCCCGCGCATTCGCAATGGAGATGAAATGCCTCGAGGCGCTCGGGCTCAGGGCCGAGATGGATGCGCTGGCCGCCGAGCGGGCGAAGCGGATCCCGACGGGCACCTCCGCGTCCGGCGGCGGCATGGACCTCCTCGACCGGCAGCGCGAGGCGATGCGGAGGAGGCGGCCATGACGGGCGGCTTGCGGCGGCATGCGTGGTGGATGGCGGTCCTGTCCGCGGCCTGCCTCGACGCGTCGGGGGGCTCCGTCACGGGCACGAAGCAGTCGACGCGGCTCTACACGGCGCCCGATCCGGCCGCGACCGGCGGCATCGCCTTCCGCCTCCCCGCAACCTGCGAGCCGGTCGAGGCCGCCATCGCCGTGCCCGTGATGTCGCGCGAACTCGCCTACAACGGACAGGTCTCCGCGGATGGACGCTCGGTCCGGTTCGAGGGACTGCCCGTCAACCGGTACGACCTGGTGCTGGTCTTCGACGGCCGGGTCGTCGAGGGCGTCCTGCTCCACCGCGACGCGAGCACGCTGACGGACGCCGACCGCGGGAAGATCAAGTCCACCGTCGACCGGTCCATCGCGTTCTTCGACACGAAGGCCATCCACCGCTGCGAGGGCGTGGCCGGCGCCGAGGGGCGCGCGTCCGCGGTCCTGCAGGAGGTCCGCACGAGGCCGATCACGCTGCAGGACGCCAGCGTCCGCACCGACATCCAGGTACGGAGCCTGAAGCTCGCCTTCTTCGAGGACGTCGGCCCCGGCTGGCACATGATCCGGTCCCGCGAGCTCATCCGGCAGGAGGTGGGCCCGGGCGACGCGAAGGGGCTCCTCGCGCACCAGCACGATCCGCAACTGCAGGGGATCCGGGTGATGGACGACGTCCGGGACCTGGGCACGATCGCGATCACGGCGAAGCAATAGGACGGGGGACAGCATGGCGAAGATCATCATCATCATGGGGCCGCGGTCCGGGGAGACGCTGCCGGTGAAGCCGTCGGGGCTGTTGGTCGGGCGGAGCAACCTCTGCGAGCTGCGGCTCGAGGACGACCTGGCCGTCTCCAGCAACCACGCGCGGATCGAGAACCTGGCAGGCCAGTGGATGCTGCGCGACCTCGAAAGCGCGAACGGCACCGAGGTCAACGGGCAGGCGGTCTCCACGGTCATGCTCCGCGACGGTGACGTGGTGGCCGTCGGCGAGACGAGCTTCCGGTTCGTCTCCGAGTCCGCGGCGACCGTGTCGGCGGAGGCCGAGGCGCCGCTGGCCGGCGTCCTGGAAGGGGACGAGCCCCCGTCCGCGCCGCCCGCCGCGCCGGTCCGCCATGCGCCGCCGCCCGCCGTGCGCGCGAGCGAGAAGGACGTGCGGCTGGTCAAGGAGATGAGCCGCCACACCGCCGCGATCCGGGCGGAGGTTGCCAAGGTCATCGTCGGCCAGCAGGCGGTGCTCGACCAGATCCTGATGGCGATGATCGCCGGCGGCCACGCGTTGCTGGTCGGACTGCCCGGCATGGCGAAGACGCTGATGGTCCGCACCATCGCGCAGGTCCTCGACCTCGGTTTCAAGCGCATCCAGTTCACGCCCGACCTGATGCCGACCGATATCACGGGCACCGACGTGCTCGAGTCGAACAAGGACACCGGCGAGAAGGAGTTCCGCTTCATGCAGGGCCCCGTGTTCTGCAACATCCTCCTCGCCGACGAGATCAACCGCACGCCGCCCAAGACCCAGGCCGCCCTGCTCGAGGCGATGCAGGAGAAGCGCGTGACGGTCGGCAACCGGACCTATCCGCTCGACGCGCCGTTCTTCGTGCTCGCCACGCAGAACCCGATCGAGCAGGAGGGCACGTACCCGCTGCCCGAGGCGCAGATGGACCGCTTCATGTTCAACATCTGGGTCGACTATCCCGAGGAGCACGAGGAGGAGCAGATCGTGCGGACGACGACCGTCGATAGCACGGTCCAGCCGGGGAAGGTCCTCGGCCGCGACGAGGTCCTGCAGCTCCAGGAGGTCACGCGCAAGGTCCCCGTGTCCGACCACGTCGTGAAGTACGCGATCCGCCTCGTGCGTGCGACGCGCCCCGGCCTGGAGAAAACGCCGGACTTCATCAAACAGTACGTGTCCGTCGGCGCCGGCCCGCGCGCCGGGCAGTTCCTGATCCTCGCGGCCAAGGCGCGCGCGATCCTCGACGGCCGCATCCATGTCGGCTGCCGCGACATCAAGGCGGCGGCCATCCCGGTGCTGCGCCACCGCATGTTCACGAACTTCGCGGCGGACAGCGAGGGCATGACGCCGATGAAGCTCGTCGAGAAGCTCCTCGCCGCGGTCGAGGAACCGTCGGAGAAGGACTACACCTGAGGCGAACGCCCGACGTCGAAGTCAACAGCCAACGTCCAACAGCCATCAACCAACGAAGACGCGGAACCTGAACCCCCCGGAGACCCCGCCATGAATCCCTGCGCCACCCGGTCGATCCTCTCCGCCCTCGCGCTGCTGGCGGCCGCGCCGGCGGGGGCCGCGGACCTGGCCTGGCAGAAGGCGGAGGGCCGCGTCGCGCTGATGCAGGACGGGAAGACCGTCTGGGCGTTCAACCACGGGGCGGACGCGACGAAGCCCTTCTTCCACCCGCTCACGCTCGGGGGCGGCAGTTCGATGACGTGGCTGCGTCCTCCGGATCACATCTGGCACTGCGGCCTCTGGTTCTCCTGGAAGTTCATGAACAAGGTCAACTACTGGGAGGAGGACAAGACCACCGGCAAGCCGGCCGGGCTGACCCTGTGGAGCAACGTCGTGGTCGAGACCCGCGCGGACTTCAGCGCCCGGATCGCGATGGAGGTGACCTACGCGCCGCCCGGCCAGCCGGCCGTCATGACCGAGCGCCGGGTTGTCGAGGTCTCGGCGCCCGCCGCCGACGGGGCCTACACGATCGACTGGGACGCCGCCTTCACCGCCGGCCCCGCCGCGGTGGTGCTCGAGGCCACGCCGGTCAATCCGGCGCGGACCGCGGGCGGCTACGGCGGCCTCATCTGGCGCGTGGCGGCCGACCTGAAGGACTGGCAGGCGGTCAGCGACTCGGGGCGCAACGACCTCGCGGCGCACGGCGAGCCGGCGCGCGCGCTGGACTTCAGCGGGATTCTCGACGGAAAGGCGGCGGGCATCGCGATCCTCGACCACCCGGACAACCGCGGCCACCCGACGCCGTGGTTCCTGCGGCTCGACCCGAAGAAGCCCTACGGCCTGCACGGCCCCGGCATCCTGTTCAACGGCCCCGTCACGGTCGACGCGGGCGCCACGATGCGCCTCCGCTACCGCGCCATCGTCCACCCGGGGCGATGGACGGAGCGCGACCTCGCCGGCCGCGCGGCGGCCTTCCGCGACTGACCGGCCGGCCTCAGAACAGCAGCCGCAGGCCGCCGATCACCGTCAGCCCCATCACGACGCGGCGGAAGACCGTCTCCGGAAGCCTGCGCAGGGCGGCCTGCCCGGCCCATGCGCCGAGGCCGATGAAGGGAATCACGCACAGGTCGAACACGAGCAGGTCGCGCGTCAGCATCGACTGCGTGAGGAAGACCGGGACCTTGGTCAGGTTCACCAGGAAGAAGAACCATGCCGACGTCCCGACGAAGAGCTCCTTGGGCAGCTTCCGCCCCAGCAGGTACAGGTTCATGACCGGGCCCGCGGCATTGCCGAGCGTCGTCGCGGCGCCGGCGAGCATCCCGATCCCGCCGGTGTAGACCGGATGCGAGGCCATGCGGTCCCAGTTCATCTTCCGCCGCACGAGGTCCAGGGCGACCATGGCGAGAACCAGCCCGCCGAGCACGCGGCGGAGGGCCTCGTCGTCGAGCCCCTGGAGCCACCACGCTCCCAGCGCCAGGCCGACCGCGACCCACGGGGCGAGCCGCAGGATCCACGCCCACATCGCATGACGGCGGAAGAGCGTGATGGCGACGATGTCCCCGGCGATCAGGATCGGGAGCAGCGCGCCGACCGATTCCCGCGCGGGAAACGCGAAGGCCATCAGGGGCACGACCAGGATGCCGAGCCCCGGCACGCCGCACTTGGCCATGCCGGTCAGGAATGCCGCGAGGGCGCCGACGATGTAGAGGGAGAGGGGCACGGTCACGGGATGCGGACGGACCCGCGCAGGACGCCGCCGCGGTGCGCCATCTCGCCGCGGACCCGCGTCGTCTTGACGTCCGGGGGAAGCTTCACCGCGCATTCCCATGCCCTGCGCTCACCCGGCGCAAGCCGGACGTCCACGCGGTCCGGCGTCACGGCGCCCGCGTCGGCCGCGAGTTTCAGATCGCCCTCGAGCGGCGCGGCGAGCGGCGCGACGGCCACGACGCGGACCACGCCCGTCGTCGATGCGAGGGCGGTGAGGTTGAGATTCGGCGCGGTCGCCTCGAAGGTCTCCGAGTGGGTCGGCGGCACGGTGTAGCCCATGGCGGTCATGGTGACGTCGCTGCGGTAGGTGCGGTCCTGCATCAGCGTCACGCGGCGGTCCATGGCGGGGATCGTCGTCGTGTAGATCCGCAGTTCGCCGGGCGCCGTGACGATCAGCTCCTCGCGCCAGTCTCCGAGGATGTCGGCGACGAGCACGGTGCCCTTGCCCTCGATCCGCGTCGCGTGGGCGCCGCCGGCCGCGTCGGTCAGGCGGTCGCCGGAGAGCATCTCGCGCTGGAGGTCGGCGTCCCAGTGGGCGGTGATCCTGCCGAACCCGAGGTCGAGGTCGCGGCGGAGGACCGTGCCGTCCGACGCGAACAGCCAGCGGTCGCCCGTGGGCTTGTGGTCGGCGGAATCGGCCCCGTAGCACTCCGCGCCCGGATGCAGGGGGCAGATGTCGGAGCAGAGGCCCGTGGCGTGGATGTGCCGGGTCGGGCCGGGCCAGCCCCAGAGGATGCGGCCCGTCGGCGCATCGACCATGCACATGCCGTTGCTCGGCTGGCGGGTCTCGATGCCGTAGTAGATCTCGATCCCCGGCCGCTGCGGCATGAGATCGCCGACGTAGAAGTGGTCGGGGTGCCCGAGGCGCGTGCACCAGAGGGGGGCCCCGGTGTCGTCGAGGACGGCGCTGCCGAGGAGCACCTCGTCGCGCCCGTCCCCATCGATGTCGCCGCAGCGCGTGGTGTGGGCGCCCTGTCCGCGAAGGCGTGCGCCGGCCTCGTCGCTCGAGTAGGTCCAGAGCCTGCGCAGCGCCCGGCCGTCGAAGTCCCAGGCCTCAGCCTTCATAACGGTGTAGGTGCCGCGCAGGACGATGAGGCACGGGGTCTTCCCGTCCAGGTACGCCACGGCGAGCTGGTTGCGGCTGGCGTAGTTGTAGCCCGCCTCGCCGTCGCCGAATCCGGACCGGTCCGGCCACGGCGCGCGCGCGAGCTCGCGTCCGGTGGCGCCATCCCAGATCACGACCCACTCGGCGCCGGTGCGGACGCGGCCGTCGGGATCGCGCGGGTCGCCCTCGCCGATCTTGGCGACGACCTCGGCGCGGCCGTCGCCGTCGAGGTCATGGACGATGTAGGGCGAGTACCAGATGCCGCGCTCGATCGCCCATCCGAGATCGTGGGACCAGAGCCGGGTGCCGTCGGACCGGTAGGCGTCGAGCGTGTACGTGTCGGGCGAGGGCTTCCAGTACTTCACGTACGGATCGATGTTGTCGTTGGGGCTCTTGAGGACGAAGTCGTGGCGGCCGTCGCCGTCGAGGTCGCCGATGCCGCATTTCTGGAAGGTCATCGCCGGCTTCAGGGGGATCGTGATCCGGCCCGTGCGGGGCGCGGCCGGATCCAGGACGGTGCGGGCCGTACCGCCGCCGTCCGGCCGTTCCTTCCCGTCGACGACCCTGCGCACGGTGTAGGCCAGGCCGGCGCCGGCGGGCGCCGACTCGTCGACGAAGTCCGTCGTCCGCGAAACCGGCTCCTTCGAAACGCGCTGCGGCTCCCCGTCGCCGGCCGCGCGGTAAACGTGGAAGGCGACGTCCGCGGGATCGGTCCGGAGCAGGCGCCAGCCGATGTAGACGCCGGTCTCGCAGGGCAGGGCGACCACGCCCCGGTCGAGGCGTTCCTCGACGCGCGTCCTGCAGTGCCCCTCGATCCTGGGCTTCACGATCGGGGGCGGCGCGCGGGAGAGCGTGATCGTGTCGAGGTAGCAGGCGCCCGGGTTCTTCGCGTCGGCGAAGCGGTCGTCGAACCACAGCTCGAAGACGCCGCCCGTCACCGCGAGTCCCTCGGCCACGAGACCGCCCGTGGAGCGGGCCCAGGTCCGGCCATCGAGGGAGAGTCCGAAGGGCCGCCCGCCGTTGAGAAGGACATCGTAGAGGCCGTCCGCCAGGCCGGGGATCCGCACGTGCAGGGGAGGGGCGCCATCCTCCGGGGCGGCGCGGTCGGCGGTCACGGCGGGGCTTTGCAGGACGACGCCGCCGGACCACTTCCTCGCGGCGTCCGTGTCCGTGCTCCAGAGGTTCCAGTGGGTTTTCGACGTGCGGTTGGTCTGCCAGGCCGACGGGGGGCCCGCCACGGTTTCGGCCTCGAAGACGAGGCTGGCGGGCTCCGCGGGGGCGGGCCCCGGGGCGACGGCGGCGGCAAGGCATGCGGCCAGGACCCCGGGGGCGGCGGTTCGCATCGGCATGAACGGCTCCTTCGCGGCTCGGTGAAGCAGGCAGCGTAGCACCTTCGCGGCGAAGTCCAAGCGCGGAAGCCGCGCCGGTTGACCGGGCGGAGGGGCGGCGACTATCATGCGCGCGTGGGCGGGGCATGCGGCCGCGCCCAGAAAGGCATGCAGGATCCATGGGCCCGATTCCCGTGTTCCGAGGGGCGTTCCCGGTGGCGGACGTCGTGCAGGCGTTCCGCGACAGCAACTTCCTCTCGGGCCAGTTGATCGTCATCGTCCTGGTGGTCGCCTCCGTCGTCGCGTGGAGCGTCATGGTTTCGAAGTACCGCGAGCTCCGCAACGCGCAGGCGGCGTCCGACCGCTTCATCGCCGCCTTCCGCCGCGAGACCCATCCGCTCGCGCTCTTCCTCCGCAACCAGGCGTTTCCGGAGAGCCCGCTCTACCGCGTCTACGAGGCCGGCTGCACCGCGCTGGGGGCGGAGGTCGGCGACACGGACCGCGCGCCGCAGCTCCTGCTCGACGAGAACCGCATCGCCCGCATCGAGCTTTCGGCCCTGCAGGTCGAGGTGATCCGCCGCGTCACCGAGCGCACGGTGGCCGACCAAGCTCTGGCGCTCGAGAACCGCATGGGGCACCTGATGACCGCGGTCAGCGCCAGCCCGATGCTCGGGCTGCTCGGAACGGTCTGGGGCGTGCTCGACGCCTTCGGCGCGATGGCGCTGAAGGGCATGGCCAACCTGTCGGCCGTGGCGCCGGGCATCTCCGGCGCGCTGTTGACGACGGTCGTCGGGCTTCTCGTCGCGCTGCCGTCCTCCATCGGCTACAACCTGCTGGCGGGACGCATCCGCACCCTGGCGGTGCAGATGGACAACTTCTCCCAGGAATACGTGGCCGCGATCCAGCGCGCCTTCAGCCGCGGGTGACCGCATGTCGCGCCGCACCACCATCGTCGCCCTGTCCGAGATCAAGGAGATCAACCTCACGCCGTTGATCGACCTGACCTTCCTGCTCCTGATCACCTTCATCATCACCTTCCCGCTGATCGAGCAGGGGATCCCCGTCAACCTTCCGCGCGGCAAGGCGCAGGACCTGCCCGAGCGGCAGACGCGCACGGTCACGATCGATCCGAAGGGCGCGCTCTTCCTCGACAAGCAGCCGATCGGGAGGGAGGCCTTCACGGAGGAGATGAACGCCCTCGGCGCCGCGGATCCCGACGTCACGATCATGGTCCGCGCCGATGAGGGCGTCGCGTACGGCAAGGTCGCGGAGATCCTCCGCATCCTGCACGGCGCCAAGATCGCGCGGCTGGCCCTGGTCCACCAAACCGACACCCCGAAATGAGAACCGCGACGGCCGACCGGACCATGCTGGGCAGCGCCGCGACCCACGCGGCGCTCCTGGTGGCGATCATCGCTTCCTCGATGCTGCGCGGGTGCTTCTTCTCGCAGCGCCCCCGGGAACTGGTAACGTTCATCGCCCTGCAGGACCCCGCGCCGCCGATGGCCGACCTGCAGATGCCGCCGCTGCCCGATCCGCCGAAGCCCGAGGATCCGAAGCCGCCGGAGCCGGAGCCGCCGAAGGACATCCCGGAGCCGCCGAAGGATCCTCCGAAGCCCAAGCCGCCGAAGATCGAGGTCAGCAAGGTCAAGGTGCGCAAGCCGGTCCAGCCCCCGCCCACGCCGAAGGCGAAGCCCCCGACGGCCGAGGAACTGCGGAAGATGCTGGCGTCGGGGAAGCCGCTCGGGCCGCCCGGGCCGGTCGGCCCGGTGAGCGACTTCCCGTTCGACTGGTACTTCGCGCTCGTCCGGAAGGCGATGTACGACGCGTGGGAGCAGCCCGGCGGCCTGTCCGCGTCGTCGGGGCTCAAGGTCATCGTCGAGGTGCGCGCCCCGCGCGACGGCACCGTGCTCAAGCGCGACGTGATCCGCACGTCCGGCCACGCCCTCATGGATGAATCGGTGAACCGCGCGCTCCAGGCGGTGCGCCAGCTGCCGGCGCTTCCCTCGGAATACCGGGGAAGCACGCGCGACATCCAGATCGCCTTCGAGCTGACCGGCGGCGCCCTGATGTAGGCGGGGTGGGGGAGACGATCATGTTGAAGATCGAGAACACGGTGCTCGTCCTGGTCGACGTCCAGGAGCGGCTGCTCGTCGCGATGCACGAGCGCGAGGCCCTGGTCGCCTCCCTGACGCGCCTCCTCCGCGGCGCGGCGGCCCTCGGGGTGCCGGTCGTCGTCACCGAGCAGATCCCGGAGAAGCTGGGGCCGACGGTCCCGGCGCTGGCGGCAGCGGCCGGGAGTCCGCACGCGCTCGCGAAGTCCTGCTTCAGCTGCGCAGGATTGCCGGCCTTCCTGGACCGCGTCCGGGGGCTGGGCCGCACGCAGGTGATCCTGTGCGGGATCGAGGCCCACGTCTGCGTCTACCAGACGGCGCGCGACCTGCTCGACGCGGGATACCACGTCGAGGTCGTCGCGGATGCGGTTTCCTCCCGGTCGCCCGAGAACCGGCGCCTGGCGCTCGACCGCATGGCCCGCGAGGGCGCCGCGGTGACCTCCGTCGAGATGGCGCTCTTCGAACTGCAGCGCGTCGCGTCCGGCGACGCCTTCAAGGCGCTGCTCGGGATCGTGAAGTAGCCCGGGGAAAAGAAGAGCCCCACGCCGAAATCCGGAGTCCCGGCCGGCGTGGGGCAAACCTGGTAGATGCGCGGGGACTCGAACCCCGGACCCGCTGATTAAGAGTCAGCTGCTCTACCAACTGAGCTACGCATCCGGGCCCAATCTGCCACAACGCGGCCCGGGTGCGCAACCGAAAACGGACCGCCGGCTAGGGAATCGCGCGCCTCGTGGCCTGGCAGAGGGCCTTCCAGAGCTTGTCGGCCGTCCCGGCCTCGAACAGCTTCTCCCGCGCGGCCTCGTCCTGGAAGGTCTTCGTCAGTCCGGCGAGGAGCTTCAGGTAGAACGCGCTCGCGGCGGTCGGAATCGCGACCAGGAAGACGATTCGCGTGAGCGCCCGCTGGTCGCCGCCGAACCGGATGCCCTTGGCGCTGAGTCCGAGGGCGAGCGTGAGACCGCCGCCCTCGACGCCGCGCGCGTGGGGGAAGGCGAGGCCGTGCTCGAACGCCGTGCTCGCGATGGCCTCGCGCTTGAGGGCCTCCTCGGCCAGGCGCGTGCCGTTGTTCACGAAGCCCTGGGCCTCCATGACGGAACACATCTCCGTGATGGAGGCGTCGCGGTCCTCCGACGCCAGCGACGGAAGCATCAGCCCCGGCGACGAGAACCGGGCGATCCCGACCTTGACCGGCTCGCCGGCCGCGCGTTTCTGCGGGAGCCGGCGCGGCGCCGAGTCCTCCGGGTAGTAGAGGAACCGGCTGCAGGCGGGGCACGTGTGCAGGGACATGGCGGCATGGACCGCGTGGACCTGGCTGACGGGGATGGCCATCCCGCAGCCTCCGCAGACGCCGTTGACCACCGGGACGATCGCCTGGTGGCTGCGTTTCTGGAGACGGAGGAACTGGGAGGCGGTGTCCGCGGGGAGTCCGGCGAGCATCCCCTGGATCGATTCCTCGAGCTGGGCCAGCCGCCCGCGGGAGGCCAGGGCCTCCTGCTGGGCTCGGGCCTCGACGAGATCCTGCAACTGAATGAGGGCGTTGATGACTTTCTTCACGTTTGCCTTCGGATGGGTTCCGGCACCGCAAGCCTCAACGTCGGCCGGCGAGCCGGTCGGTTCAAATGTCGGAGCGACTATAGCGACGCCATGCGGGCGGTTCAATCCCCACGGCCGGCGGCAAACCGGATCCGGGCCCGCGCGGCACCGCCGGCCTCGTATTCCCCGGCAGGAACCCGCCTTTTCCATAACGTCGCATAATATATGTTATGTCGCCATGAGGACATGCCGGGACGCCATATCTTGTTGTTTGGGGTTATGAACAGGATTCCGGCCCTCAAGGGCCTTCGGACCGCCCGCCCGCCCTCAAGCCCTGTTGTTCACAGGGCCGGCCTGGGTGCGTGCGCGTTCGTAGAGGCTGACGTACTGGCCGGCGACCTTCCGCCACGAGTGATCCTCGCCCATGGCGCGGGCACGGATCACGGACCACGTCTCCGGGCGTCCGTAGAAGCCCAGCGCGCGACGGACCGCCGCGAGCATCGCCTCGGGCGTGTAGGTTTCGAACCGGAAGCCGTTGCCGGCCGACCCGTCCTCGGAGACCTCGTGGATCGTGTCCTTGAGGCCGCCGGTCGCATGAACGATCGGGATCGTCCCGTACTTCAGGGCGTAGAGCTGGCTGAGGCCGCAGGGCTCCGACCGCGACGGCATGAGGAAGAGGTCCGACCCGCTCTCGATCCGGTGCGCCAGTTTGTGGTCGAACCCCAGGGTCGCACTGAACCGGTCCGGCCACGTCCGCGCCCACTCCATGCAGAGGGCCTGGTACTTCTCCTGGCCGCTCCCGAGAAGGACGATCTTGAGCGGCATCTCCATGAGGGCCGGCATCGCCTCGGCCAGCAGGTCGAAGCCCTTCTGGTCGACGAGCCGCGAGATCATGCCGACGACCGGTACGTCGAGCGTCCGGGCAAAGCCCGAGCGCGCCAGCAACGCCGTCTTGCACCCTGCCTTGCCGGCCGGGTTGGCGGAGTCGTACGGGAACTTGATCAAGGGATCGCGCGCCGGATTCCAGATGTCGTCGTCCACCCCGTTCTGGATCCCGACCAGGCGGTCCTTCATCGACCGCAGGACCCCGTCGAGGCCGAAGCCGCCCTCGGCCGTGCGGATCTCCTCGGCGTAGCTGCGGCTGACCGTCGTCGACAGCACGCTCGACGTCAGACCGGCCTTGAGGCAGTTGATGTTCCCGAAGAACTCGACGCCATCGATCGAGAAGCACGAGAACGGCAGGTTCGTCTGCGCGAACTCGGCGCCCGGGTAGATGCCCTGGTAGGCCAGGTTGTGGACGGTGAAGACCGGGACCTCCCGCCCCGCCCGCCCGATCCCGCTGGTCCCGTGCCGCAGGTACAGCGGGACCAGCCCGCAGGTCCAGTCGTTGCCGTGCACGACGTCGGGGGCGAATCCCAGCGTGTCGATCAGCGCGACGACCGCCTTCTGGAAGAAGACGAACCGCTCGAAGTTGTCCGTGTAGTCGCGCTCGGGCAGAGCGTAGAGTTCGCGGCGGTCGAAGTACTCGTCGCGCCGGATGAAGTAGGTCGGCGCGTCGCCCTCCTGGTGAATCCAGACCTCCGCGGTGTGCACGCGGAAGCCAATCGGGATCTTCAGCCGCAGCCCGGTGTCGTGGAGCCGGTGCCCGCCCTCCATGACCTGGCGGTACATGGGCATCACGCGCCACACGTCGAGGCCGAGGCGGTGGAGGGCCGCCGGCAGCGAGCGGGACACCTCCCCCAGCCCGCCGGTCGACGCGAAGGGCGCGATCTCGCTGCTGCAGAAGACGACTTTCACGGTGGCACCGATACGGGCGGCCGCTGGCGCGGCCGGCCGGCGGCTGCTACCATCGCCGCCCGTATGTCCGAGTTCTTACCATCGTTGGAGGACGCCTTCAAACAGTTCGTCGACTCGCCGCGCTACCGCCCGATGACGCGCAGCGAGATCGCCGGGGCCCTCCGCCTCCCGCCGGACGCGCGCCGCGACCTGCGCGCCCTGCTCCGCCGTCTCCAGGCCTCGGGCGAGATCGTCCTCCTGCGGAAGAACCGGTGGTCGCGGCCGGACGCGGGGCGCACCGTCACCGGCGACCTGGTGGTTCATGCCCGCGGGGTCGGAACGATCGACGATCCGTCGCGGCCGGACGCGGAGATCCGCATCGATCCGTCCGACCTCCGCAACGCGATCCACGGCGACCGCGTCGTCGTCGAGCGGTTGTCCGGCGCCGCCGCGGGCCGCGGGCGCCGGCGGCGTCCGGAGTCCTCGGTGCTGCGCGGCCGGGTGCGGCGCGTCCTCGAACGCCGGCACGCCGTCCTCGCCGGCCTCGTGAAGCAGACCGCCTACTACTGGTACCTGATCCCGGCCAGTCCCAGGTTTCCGGAGACCGTCCGCATCCGCGAATTCGCCCCGGGCGTGCGCCGCGAGGATGGCCGGATGGCCTCGGTCGAACTCGACCCGTGGGAGCCGGGCGCCGCGATGCTGACCGGCCGGGTTGTCGAGGACCTCGGACGCCCGGACGGGCCCGGCGTCGACATGACCGTCCTCCTCCGCCAGCACGGTCTTTCGGAGACGTTCCCCCGCGCCGTCGGCGACGAGGTGAGCCGGATCGCCGCGCACCCCGACGCCCAGCCGGCGGGCGAAGGGCGCCGCGACCTGAGGAGCCTCGCCGCCTTCACGATCGACCCGGTCGACGCCAAGGACTTCGACGACGCGGTCTCGCTCGGCCGCCGTCCGGACGGACGCTGGGATCTCCACGTGCACATCGCCGACGTCGCGCATTACGTGGCGCCGGACGGCGCCGTCGACCGCGAGGCCCGCGAACGCGGCACCAGCGTCTACCTCGTCGACCGCACGCTGACCATGCTCCCGCGCGACCTGACCACCGACGTGTGCAGCCTGCGTCCCGACGCCGACCGCCTGTGCCACACCGTCCGCATGACCGTCGAACCGGACGGCCGCGTCGCCGGGGAGGAGACCTTCCGCTCCGTCATCCGCTCCCGGGCCCGGCTCGACTACGACCGCGTGCAGGCGTTCCTCTCCGGCGCCGACGAGCGGGCGGTGGACGACGGCCTCCACGCGGTCCTGCGCGACATGGCCGCCCTCGCCGCGCGCATGCGCGCGCTGCGGCTCGACGCCGGCGCGCTGGCCTTCAACGTGCCGGAGGTCCGGGTCGAACTGGATCCGGACGGACGGGTGGCCGCCATCCGGCGGCGCGGCGCGGACGAGGCCTACGGCCTGATCGAGGAGTTCATGCTCGCCGCCAACCGGGCCGTGGCCCGCCGCATGTCGCGAGCGCGCGTGCCGGCCCTCTACCGGATCCACGAGCCGCCCGACGAGGAGCAGTGGGCGGGCATGGCCGACGCGCTGGCGGAACTGGGCATCCACGGCTTCGCGCCCGACGGCCCGTCGCTCAACGCGCTGGTCGCCAGGGTGGCCGGATCTCCGATCGAGTACCCGGTCGCCGTCGCGATCCTCCGGCACATGAAGCGCGCCGTGTACTCGCCGCGCTGCGCCGCCCACTTCGGCCTGGCCTTCAAGCCCTACACGCACTTCACCTCGCCGATCCGGCGCTACCCCGACCTGGTCGTGCACCGGATCCTGTGCGCGCTGGAATCGGGCGACGCTCCGCCCTACGACCACGCGGAGGCGGCCCGCATCGCGTCCCACGCCTCGCGCATGGAACGCGCCGCCCAGGAGGCCGAACGGGAGAGCGTGGACCTCAAGCGGATCGCGTACTACCGCGACCGGCTCGACCGCGGCGACACCGGCCCCCACCCCGCCGTGGTGACCGGCACGATCCCCCGGGGATTGCTGGTGGAGGTGATCGCGACCCTGCAGCGGGGGCTTGTCCCCGCGCACTATCTCCGGGGCGGGCGGGCTTCGCGGATGGCGCCGGGCCACACGCTGGAGGTCGACATCGCGCGCGTGGACGTCCATCGCAGGCTGGTGGACTTCCGCCCGTCGGGGGCGCCGTCCGACGCCGAGCGCGCGCCCGGTCCGGCGCGATCCCGTCGCGATCGCCGCGCTCAGCGGATGAGGTAGATGATCTTCTGCGGCTTGCCCTCGCGCTCGATGTCGAGCACCACGGCGTTGAGCCGCTCCTTCACGAACTCGCCGAGGAAGAACTCGGCGCGCGACTGGCTCGACATGAGCATGGAATTGACCATGCGGACCTTGTCCCCCTCGCGCAGGCCGACGTCGCGGAGGAAGTCCTGCTCGCCCTGCATCGCGATCTCGTAGCCGGCGATCCGGCCCTCCGCATAGTCCGGCCGGAAGGTGTCGTAGAGTTTCGCGATGCGCTCCGGGTCGTCGAGGATGTCCCGGTAGTACTTCATGAGTTCGTCGCGGCTGAGCAGCCACCGGTTCTCCTGCACCCGCTTGCCGTACCGCGTGGTCTCGAGCGCCTCCATGCCCGCGGCCGCCGCGGCGACCGCGCTGACGGCCGCCGGGGCCTCCCCCGCCCCGCCGGCGAATCCCAGCCCGAGCACCTCGACCCGTCCGCCGATGTCGACCACCACGCGGTCGGCGTGGACCCGGACGACGCGCAGGTCTTCGACGGTCTCCCCCTCGGCCAGCAGGTGCTGCTTCTTCGCCTGCGTGTCGTCGAGAATCGCCTTGCGGTACGCGGCCTCCTTCGCGTCCGGCCCCTCGCTCACCAGGAAGGTCCCGGCCAGGCGGTAGCGGCGCCCCGGCGAGTTCGACGCGGCGCCCGAGCCCAGCCAGGTCGAGGTCGGCGCACGCAGGACCGTCCAGTCGCGCGGGCCGATCGCCGCGGGGGCCGGGAAGGACGGAACCGCCGCGGCCGGCGGGGCGGGCACCGGCTCCGCGGACCGCGCCCGGACACGGAACCACGCGAGCCCCGCCGATGCGGCCAGGGCCGCCACGAGGACCGCCGTCAGCCAGCGCATCGCCGCGCCCGCCCAGGCATCGACCTCTCTGGCTCCGGATCCGCTCATCGTCGAAGCAGGAAACACCGGCCGGCCGGGGCCGTAAGCCGGATTCTGTTGTCCGCGGTCATTTATCTATGCGGCCAACCCGGAACCGCGCCCCTTGCGGGACTGGAGACGGGCCGCCTCCGGTTCCCTATTTGGCCTTGCTCCGGACGGGGTTTGCCCTGCGTCCCGCCTTACGCGGAACCGGTGGTCTCTTACACCACCTTTTCACCCTTACCCCGGCGAACCGGGGCGGTATGGTCTCTGTGGCACTTTCCGTACCTTCCGATATCGCGGAAGGCCCCCCGCCTTGCGACGGGGCATCCTGCCCTGCGGAGTCCGGACTTTCCTCCCCTTCCGCGAACGGAAGGAGCGACCGCGCACCCCGGACCGGCCGGCTTCCTACTCGCGCCAATATAGCATCCGGCCGCAGAAGGTGCACGCCGTGATCGCATCCGCCCGCCGGGTGTCGTGAACGACCTGCGGGGGGAGCTTCATGTGGCAGCCGCCACAGGTTCCGTGGTCGACCGGCACGATCGCCGCATCGCCCACGTGTTTCATGATCCGGTTGTAGCGCCCCATCCACTGCTCGTCGATGCCCGTGCTGCGGGCCGCGCGGTCGGCCTCGATGCCCGCCAGCTCCTGCTGGACGGCCGCCGCCCGCTGGTCCATCTCGGCACACTCGCGCTCCACGCGGATGCGCTCCTCGTCCACCTCGCGGCGGGCCTTGGTCAGCGCCTCCTTGAACTGCTCGGCCTTCTCCATGCGCTCCAGCTCGGCATCCTCCAGGTCGCGGATCTTCTTCGACGCGACTTCGATCTCGTGGAGGAGCGTCTTGTAGCCCTCGTTCGTCTTGACTTCGAACTGCTGCTGGCGGAAGCGACGGATGTTCTCCTTGGCCTCGTCGATGTCCATCTCGATCTTCTTGATCTCGAGGGATTCCTGCTTCCACGCCGCCTCGGCCTTCTGGAAGGCCTCCTCGCGGTCCTGCAGGCGCAACCGAGTCCGGTCCTTGCGGGAGGGAAGATCGTCCAGGTCCTTTCGGAGTTGGATGGACCGGCGGTCGAGTTCCTGAAGTTGCAGCAGGTCTTGAAGGGTCTTCAGCACCGCGGGTCTCCTCCCGTTGCACACATGACCGCACCATAGCCAACCGCGCGCCATGCGTCAACGATGCGTCGAAACAATGTCCCGTTTTCGACTTGCCCTTTCCTCCGGACCGCCCCACGATGACCCCGTTCAGGGGGGGATTACGTCATGCGAAGCATCGTCGCGGGATTGGCGCTGGCTGCCCTGGCCTCCGGTGCGCGGGCGTCGCTGCTGGACACCCTGTTCCACAACGGCCACACCTACCAGCTGTACGGCACCGGGCACGCCACGAACTGGACGGCGGCACGCACCCTCGCGGGCGGGCTCACGTTCGGGGGCACCACCGGCTACCTCGCGCGGATCGACACCCTCGCCGAGAACTCCGCGATCTTCGCCCGGATGCTGGCCGTGTCGAACCAGCTTACCCAGACCGCCGGGGACGGCGGCGGCGTCGAGTACGTGTGGATCGGCGCGAGCGACCTCGCGGCCGAGGGCACGTGGCTGTGGAGCGTCGACAACGCCCAGTTCTGGCAGGGCAACGCGGGCGGAACCGCCGTCGGCGGTCTCTACAACAACTGGGGCAATCCCGCCGGGACCCGGTTCGAGCCGGACGACTTCAACGCGAGCCAGGATGCCGCGGGCATCGCCCTGCGCGGGTGGCCCGCCGGCATGGGCATCCTCGGCCTCGCCGGCCAGTGGAACGACGTCAACGTCGTGAACAACCTCCCGTACGTCGTCGAGTTCGACGCCCTGCCGGAGCCGGCCACGCTCCTGCTCCTGGGGCCGGCCCTGCTCGCCCTGGGGCCGCGGCTCCGGCGCCGCGAAGGGAGCGAATCCCCGGACTGACCGTCCAACCCTTGGAAGACCCCGCGGCCGCGGCTTCCCATCCTCGGAAGCCCGATGCGTCGCGGCGCGACACCGTCGATCAGGGCCGGCCGGGAACCGCATCCCCGGCGATCAGGCCCGTGCCGCGGAGCGTGTCCCACGTCAGGCCCGGGAAGGCGACACCCCGCTCGACGTAGCGCCGGACGAACTTGCCGAGGATGTCCACCTCGATGTTGACCGCATCGCCCGGGCGGTACCGGCCGAAGCAGGTGATGTCGTAGGTGTGCGGGATGATGTGGATCCCGATCGAGTCCGCGGTCATGTCGGCGATCGTCAGGCTGACGCCGTCGACCGAGACCGAGCCCTTGAAGACCATGCCGTCCATCAGGTCCTTCGCGCACTCGAACTCGAAGCGCCAGTCGCGGCCGACCGGCTGGACCGACCGCACGCGCGCGACGCCGTCGACGTGGCCGATCATGATGTGCCCGCCGAGCGGATCGCCCCACCGGAGCGCGCGCTCGAGGTTGACCATCGAGCCGACCGGCTTCTCCCCGAGGTTCGTCCGCCGGAAGGTCTCGCGGAGAACGTCGAAGCGAAGCACGCCGCCGACCGCCTCCTTGACCGTGAGGCAGGTTCCGCACACCGCCACGCTCTCGCCGATCTCGATCGGACGGTCCCACGCGCCGGCGTCGACGCCGATGCGACCCCACTCCGCCTTCAGGTCCAGTTCCGCGATGCGCCCCATCCGCTGCACGATTCCGGTGAACACGTCCGATCCTCCCGTCATTCGGGGCGGGCCCGGACCGCGACGTCCCCGCCCGCCATCCAGGTTTCCGTGATGCGATAGCCGAGCGCCGCGTCCAGGCGGCGTCCCGCGCCGCCGACCGCCGGCACGGCCGACCGGCCGCCGAGGATGCGCGGCGCGTAGAAGAAGAGAAGCTCGTCCGCCGCCCGGGCGTCGAGAAGCGACGCGGCGACCTCCGCTCCGCCCTCGCAGAGCACGCGGAGGATGCCGAGCCTGCCGAGGTGGTCGAGCAGCGCGCGGATCGACAGCCGCCCGTCCGCCTGCGAATCGATGACGGCCACCGAGGCGCCACGACGGAGGAACGCCATCGCGCGGGCGGGATCGCAGTCCGGCCCCACCGCGATGAGGGTCTGCGCCGCCGCTCCGTCGCAGAGCACCTTCGACGCGACGGGCGTCCGCCCGCGCGGGTCCAGGATGACGCGCCAGGGGCGCCGCCCGCGGGTCGGCCGCGGCAGGAGCGAGGGGTTGTCGCGAACGACCGTGCCGGCGCCGACCAGGATCGCATCCGATCGCGCCCGCTCCGCCTGCACGATGGCGCGGGCTCCCGCGCCGGTGATCCAGCGGGACGCGCCGTCCGCGTCGGCGATGCGACCGTCGAGTGTCATCGCCAGCTTCAGAACGACCCACGGCTCCCGGCGCAGGATCCACTGGGCGAACGGTTCGATCAGCGCGCCCGCCTCCGCCCCGCAGACACCGCAGGCGACCTCGACCCCCGCCGCCCGCAGACGACGCAGTCCGCGCCCCGCGTGCAGGGGATTCGGGTCCCGGACCGCGGCGACCACGCGGGCAACGCCGGCGCCGATCAGGGCCTCGGTGCAGGGCGGCGTGCGGCCGTGCGTGCTGCACGGTTCGAGCGTCACGTAGGCCGTCGCCCCGCGCGCCGAGGAACCGGCCGCCCGCAGCGCGAATACCTCGGCGTGCGGGCCCCCCGCCCTGCGATGCCAGCCCTCCCCCACCACGCGACCGCCGCGCACGAGGACGGCGCCGACAGGCGGATTGGGGCGCGTCAGCCCCTCCCCCCGCCTCGCAAGCGCAAGCGCGCGGGCCATCCATGCGGAATCGGCGGTCCCGCTAGCGAGCATCCGCATCCTCCAGCCCGAGCAATCCCCGGACGAACCGGGCGCGGTCGAAGGGGACGAGATCCCCGGCGCCCTCGCCGAGTCCGGCGAAGACCACCGGCACCTTCAGTTCGTCCGCCAGCGTGAAGACGAACCCGCCCTTCGCCGAGCCGTCGAGCTTCGACACGACCACGCCGGTCAGCGGAACAGCCTCGTGGAAGGTCTTCGCCTGCGCGATCGCATTCCGCCCGAGGGCCGCATCGAGCACGATCCACGTCGCCTCCGGCGCCCCCGGCCGGCGCTTTCCGAGCGAGCGGCGGACCTTGACCAGTTCCTGCATCAACGGCTGCTTCGTGTGCATGCGGCCGGCGGTGTCGACGATGAGCAGGTCCGACCCGCGGGCCACGGCCGCGCCCAGGGCGTCGTAGGCCACCGCCGCCGGATCCGCCCCCGTCGCGCCCGCGACGACCTCGCACCCCAGCCGGTCCGCCCAGATGCGGAGCTGGTCCGACCCGGCGGCGCGAAACGTGTCGGCCGCGCAGAGGAGCGGCCGGAGTCCATCCTGCGCGGCGCGGTGCGCGAGCTTGGCGCAGGTCGTGGTCTTGCCGGAGCCGTTGACGCCGACCACGAGGATCGTCGAGGGGCCGTCGCCCCGCGTCCAGGGCGCGGGCGTCGCGGGGAGGATCGCCTCCATCGCCGCGGCCAGCGCGTGGGGCAGGTCCGTCGCCCGGTCCCGCGCGCGGGAGGGCAGTCCCTCGCAGACCCGCGCCGCGATCGCGGCCGAGACATCGGCGCGCACGAGCGACTCCTCCAGCTCCGCCGGATCCGGGCCCGCGGCGGCCGGAGCGCCGGCCAGCCTGCGCAGGGCTCCGGAGATCGCGTCGCGCGTCCGCGCGAGGGCGGAGAGCCACGAGGCCACGTCAGCCGCCCCCGCCCGTCAGCAGCCGAGGATCGGGAGCGGCGCAGCGCGCGGGCCGCTGGACGTCCTTGGCGGCGCGATCGAGGATGCCGTTGACGAAGCGGCCCGACTCGCGCCCCCCGAACTCCTTGGCCAGATCGACCGCCTCGTTGATCGAGACCACGGGCGGGATGTCCGCGCGGTGCAGCATCTCGTAGAGCGCGAGCCGCAGGATGTTCCGGTCCACCGCCGCCATGCGCGAGAGATCCCAGTTGGTCGCGTAGCCCCGCAGCCGCTCGTCGAGTTCCGCCCGCGTCGTCTCGACCCCGCGGATGAGGTCCTCGGCGAAGGTCCGCAGCTTGGGGCTCGTCTTGCGGGCGAGCCAGAAGTCGGCCAGGGCCTCGGCGAGGTCGCCGCCGTTGAAATCCCGCTGGAAGAGGAACTGGACCGCCATCAACCGGCCTTCGTGTCGGCTGCTCATGGCGACGGGAGCCGGATCGCGGCCAGGAGGCGGGCCATCTCGGCGGCCGTGCGCGCCGCGTAGGCGCCCCGGCCGTCCGGCCCGGCGGTGCACCGGGCCGCCGCCTGGGCCTCGGTGTTCGCCGGGATCACGGTGTCGACGACGGGAACGCCATGCCGACGGGAGATGTCGGAGAGCGCCGCCGCCACGGTACGGTTGATGAGACCCGCATGGGGGGTCTCGCCCTGGATGACGCATCCCAGCGCGATCAGCGCGTGGAACCGGCCCTGCTTCGCGAGCGTCTCCGCCGCGGTCGGGATCTCGAAGGCGCCCGGAACCCAGAAGACCTCGATGTCGGCCTCGGCGGCCCCGCCCTGGCGGAGCGTCGCGACGGCGCCCTCGAGGAGGCGGCCGGTGAGGGAGAGGTTGTAGCGCGAGATCACGATCGCGAAGCGCAGCCCGGTGGCGTCGGGCGTGCCCGACGTCTGGCGGACCGCGCCGAGATCCGGGGGCGCCGCGGCGCCCGTGTCCGGGGTGGGTGTCAGCATGATGGCCTCACAGCAGGTGTCCGAGTTTCTGCTTCTTCGCCCGAAGATACCGCTCGTTGTACTCGGTCGGCGGGATCACCAGCGGCACGCGCTCGGCGACGCGCACGCCGTACTTCTCCAGCCCCGAGACCTTCTTGGGATTGTTGGTGATCAGGCGCACGCCGTCAACGCCGAGGTCGCGCAGGATCTGGGCGGCGGCCGAGTAGTCGCGCAGGTCCGCGTCGAAGCCGAGCTTCTGGTTCGCCTCGACGGTGTCCAGCCCGGCCTCCTGCAGCGCGTAGGCGTGGATCTTGTGCTCGAGCCCGATGCCGCGGCCCTCCTGCCGGAGGTAGAGGATCACGCCGGTCCCCTCGTCGGCGACGTGGTCCATCGCCCGGCGCAGCTGCGATCCGCAGTCGCACCGCATCGATCCGAAGACGTCCCCGGTGAGGCACTCGCTGTGGATGCGGACCAGCGGCGCGGCCTGTTTCGAGGGCTCGCCCAGGACCAGGGCGAGGTGCACCTCGTTCTCGGGCTTCGCGCGGTACATGTGGAGCTGGAACACGGCGGAGCGCGTCGGCAGGCGGATCACCTGCTCCCGGACGACCAGCTGTTCCGTGCGGCGGCGGTGCGTCACGAGATCGGCGATGGACACGATCCGGAGCTGATGCCGCTTCGCGAACTCCGCGAGCTCCGGGCGCCGCGCCATCGCGCCGTCCTCGCGCATCACCTCGCAGATCACGCCGCCGGGCCTGAGCCCCGCGAGGCGGGCGAGGTCCACCGCGGCCTCCGTGTGGCCCGCGCGCTGGAGAACGCCCCCCTCCGCCGCCTCCAGCGGGAACATGTGGCCGGGACGCGTCAGGTCCTCCGGCTTCGCTCCGTCCGCCATCAGCACCCCGACCGTGCGGGCGCGGTCGAACGCGCTGATCCCGGTCGAAACGCCCTCGCGGGCGTCCACGCTTTCCATGAACGCGGTGCGGTAGGGGTCGCCCGCGCCGACCGGCGCCATGCGCGCGAGCCCGAGCGCGGCGAGCCGGGTCTTGGTCATGGCGATGCAGACCAGCCCCCCGCCCTCGCGGATCATGAAGTGAATCGCGGCCGGGGTCGCCTTCTCGGCCGCGACGATGAGGTCGCCCTCGTTCTCGCGCCGCTCATCGTCCACCACCAGCAGCATCTCCCCGCGCCCGAAGGCCTCGATCGCCTCGGGGATCGGCGTGAAGATGACCGTCTCGCCTGCTTCGTTTCCGGACATGAAAATGGCCCTGAACCAATGGTCTCAGGGCCGAAAGCGAGCCGGCTCGCGATCTTCTTTCATCCAGACTGTACTGTCGGCTGCGGGTACCTCCTTCGCGCCTGCCCTGAAGGTTACCGCATCGGTCCCCCGTTCCGGGGGAGTCGCGGGCTTTCACCGCCGGTCAGGAATCACCCGCCGCCCCGAGGCGGACGGGCTCACCTTGCCCTGAAGATCGCGGACACTATACACCGTCCCGCCCCGTCCCATCAACCCCGACGTTGCGGGCGCTCAGTCGGCGTGGAAGACCTCGCGCAGGGGCCTGCACACCGGCGCATGGTCCGGGTGCGTGTCCATGATGTCCGCCATGTGGTCCCACCACCGGCGCACGACCGGGTGACGGGGCAGGGCGTCCGCCGTGTTCCCGTCGGCGAGCTTCTGGACCGCGAAGAGGATCCGCGTCTCCGGATCGAGGAAGATCGAGTAGTCCGAGATCCCCGCCTCGGACAGCGCGCGCGACAACTCCGGCCAGATCGCGTCGTGCCTCCGCTTGTACTCCGCCTCGAACCCCGGCTTCAGCTTCATCGTGAAGGCAACCCTGGTCATGGCCGATCCTCCGTGGCGCCGCCCGCGCGGGGCCAGTTCACGACAGCCTCCCCCGGATGTCAAATGGAACGCGCGACGCGAATCGTGATAGGCTCGCCGCGACGCCCGCACCAGGCGGGAAGGAAAGGCGGCAGGCATGAGGCTCCGTTCCGGCGTCCCAACCCTCGGCGTGCTGGTCGCGGCGGCGGCCCTCGCGGGGGCCCCCGCCCCGCCGCCCCGCTCTTCCCTCGCCCCCCGCTCCCCCGCCGAGTTGCAGGCGCTCTTCCGCCCCACCGGCCGCCCGCTGCCCTTCGTCAGCGCCCACCGCGGCGGCGCGGCGCCGGGCTTCCCGGAGAACTGCATCGCCACGTTCGAACGCACCCTCGCCTCCACCTTCGCGATCCTGGAGATCGATCCCCGGATGACGCGGGATGGCGCGATCGTCGTCCACCACGATGCCACGCTCGAACGGACGACGACCGGCACGGGGCGCGTCGCGGACCATACGCTGGCGGAGCTGAAGGCGCTCCGGCTGAAGGACCCGGAGGGCCGGGTCACCGACCACCGCATCCCGACGCTCGACGAGGTCCTCGATTGGGCACGCGGCAGGACCGTCCTCGTGCTCGACCAGAAGGATGTCTCCGTCGAGGCCCGCGTCCGCGCCATCGAGGCCCGCCGCGCCGAGGCGCACGCCATGCTGATCGTCGGGTCCCTCAAGGATGCGCAGGCCTGCCACGCGCTCAACACCAACCTCATGATGGAGGTGATGATCCCGGATGCCGCCCGGGCGGCCGCGTTCACCGCCACCGGCATCCCGTGGCGCAACGTCGTCGCGTTCGTCGGACACCTCCCGCCGGAGGATCCCGCCCTCTACGCCGCGATCCACTCGAACGGGGCAAGCTGCATGGTCGGCACCTCGCGCACCCTTGACCACCGCATCGACGCCGCCGGCGAGGCCGGCCGGGCGGACCTGCAGCGCGCGTACCGCGAACTCCAGCACCGCGGCGCGGACATCCTCGAGACGGACCGCCCGATCGAAGTCGCGTCGATGCTGTTCGCCCCCGCGGCCCTCCCGCCGCCGCTGCTGTGGCTGCCGTTCGACGAGGGCGGCGGCACCGTCGCCTGCGACCGCTCGCCCAACGCCGCCGAGGCGGAGCTGCACAACGTCCGGTGGGCGCGCGGCGCGTTCGGCACCGCCGTCCGGCTGGGCGGAACCAACGCCTTCATCGAGGTGCCGCCCGTTCCGGGCCTCGACGGGGCGACCCGGTGCACGGTCTCGGCCTGGGTCACGTGGGAGGACACCGGGCGCTATCCCAACCTGCTGACGACCGAGAACTGGAGCCCCGGCGGGCTGATGCTCTTCGTCCGCGACGAGAGCTGCTCGTTCCGCCTGGGCCGGCCCGGCCACCGCGCGGGCGTGGCCGGCGAGTCGTGGGAGGAGACCGGCGCTCCGCTCGTGGCCCCCCTGCCCCGCCGGACGTGGACGCACGTGTGCGCGGTCTTCGATCGCCCCCGGGTCACCACCTACGTCAACGGCCGCCCGGCGGGCACCGCGACGTGGCCCCACCCCGTCCAGGCCGGAGGCATCAGGATCGGCGCCTGGCAGGGCCCCGTCTCGCACTGCGGGTTGATCGACGACGTGCGCATGTACGGGTGCGCGCTCGCGGCCGGCGACGTCGCGGCGCTGGCGGTCGATCCGTCCCGCGCCTCCGCCGGGTACACCCTCGTGCCCGACGACGACGACGCGGCCCCCGTCGCGGTCTTCGAGAACCGTCACGCACGCATGGCCGTCGACGCGCGCGGCCGGATCGCATCCCTCTTCGGCAAGGCCTCGAACCGGGAGCTCCTCGCCCGGCCGCAGGAACTGGTCGCGGTCCGGCTCGCGGACGGCCGCCAGGCCACCGCGCGCCGCGCCTCCCGCCGCGGCGACACGCTCCGCTTCGATTTCGGCCGGGGCCTCGGATCCGCGACCGTCGACGTCGCGACGCATCGGGACTTCCTCACGTTCACCGTCCGCGAACTGACGGTGACGAACGCGGAGGAGCTGACCTTCCTCCACGTGCCGGCCGCGTGCGCGAACCACCGGGGCGCGATGGCGAACATGCTGTCCGACGATGCCGACGCCGTGTGCGTCCGCGGCTACGACCTGGCCGTGGAGATGTCCGTCGGCGGATCGCCGCCCTCGCTTCGCGCGTGGACGACCGCCGCCGGCGGCCACGCGGGGCGCCGCGCCGGCCTGGCCGCCGGATCCAAGGCCGACATGCCCGCCATGCTCCGCGCGATGGCCGCGGAGGCGGACGTGCCCGTCTCGCGGCTCGGCGGCCCGTGGTCCCTGGGCGCCGGGGCGAACCGGGGTTCCTACCTGTTCGCCGATCTCGACCAGGCATCGACCGACGACTGGATCGGTCTCGCGCATCGCGGCGGCTTCACGCACATCCACATCCACGGCTGGTGGCGGACCCTCGGTCATTACGAACCCGCCACGAACCTGTTCCCGGAGGGTATGGCCGGCCTGAAATCGACGGTCGATCGCATCCACTCCGCCGGCCTCCAGGCGGGTGTCCACACGCTGACCGCCTGCATCGACACGCGCGACCCGTGGGTCACGCCCGAGCCCAGCCCCCACCTCCTCGCGTTCGACACGTACACCCTCGCCCGCGCGCTGTCGCCCACCGACACCGTGGTCCACGTTCACGAGCGGCCGTCCGCGCGCCACGACGTCGTCTTCACCTACTCCGGCAACGGCAACGCCATCCGGATCGGCTCCGAGATCCTCCAGTACGCGGAGGTCCTGCGGGACCCGCCCTACGGCTTCTCCCGATGCACCCGCGGCGCGTTCGGAACCCGGACGTCCGCCCACGCGGCGGGGGCGCGCGCCGACTACCTCCAGCAGCGCTACATGGCCTTCTACCCCGCGCCCGACTCCCCCCTCGCCGACGAACTGGCCGGACGGATCGCCGGCATCGTCAACGGGTGCGGCCTCGACCAGATCTACTTCGACGGCTCCGAGGGCATGATGAGCCGCTACGGAATCGACGCGATGCGCCACGCGATCTACCGGCGCCTGCGCGGCGACGTGCTGGCCGAGGCCAGCTGCCACGGCGCGCACAACTGGTGGTTCCACTCGCGCCTCGGCGCGTGGGACCACCCCGTGTGGGCCGCCAAGCGGTTCCAGGACCGGCACGTCGCCGTCGCCGCGGCCTACCGGGCGACCGACCTCCTCAAACCGCAGATGGGCTGGTGGGCGCCGCGCGGACCGTCGGTCCACGCGCGGGGCCACTTCCTCGACGAGATGGAGTACTTCGCCTGCAAGAACCTCGGCCTCGACGCCGCGATGTCGGTCCAGGGCGTCAACGTCACCCGCGCCCCCCTCGCCCCGTACCTCGAGGATCAGATCACGCTGCTCGGCTGGTACGAGCGCCTCCGTCTCGCGCGGCACTTCGACCCGCGGACCGTCGCGCGCGTCGCCGTGCCCGGCGACGAGTTCCGTCTCCGGCAGGACCGCGGCGGCGCATGGCGGTTCACGCCCGTCCGGATGGACGCCCGGCGCACCGCCGCCGCGGACGGATCGCCCGCGCGATGGACCTGGTCCAACCCGTACGGCGCGCA